>Ga0265297_10011935_pt1 | contig 10529 bp, 8 predicted proteins | sample Munlanlwell13791_FD_192502 | JGI IMG/M metagenome (GOLD analysis project Ga0265297, IMG submission 192502) | Leachate microbial communities from a municipal landfill in Southern Ontario, Canada - Leachate well 137-91 | ecosystem: Engineered > Solid waste > Landfill > Unclassified | place...
TCTAACAAAAGCAGGCTGCAAATGCATTAGGACTCAAGGTGGTCATGAACATTGGTCAAGAAATGATTTGCTTCGACCAATTACATTCCAAAGCCATATTGACCCTGTGCCGGAATTTATTATTAAAAATGGATTGAGAATTTTAGGGCTCCGTAAAGATGAGTTTTTAAGAATTTTATCAGGTAAGGATTAAAGAAAATGAACAACAGCTTGAAGCCTTATTTATCAGCTTGATGCAGAAATATTTTGGGTAAGAAAGCCCGCTCTCAATCCAACATTATCGGTATCCGGTAGATGATTAGTGTAGTATCGAGATTATTGTTCTTAAAATCCTTTTTCCTGAAGATAAATTCTGCAGGCTGAAAACCTTCATATTCAACGCTAAGAACGTATTTATTCTTAACAAACTGGCTGTCGGCAATGCTGAATTGAAAAGTTCCATCCGGATTGGTAGACCTGACATTCAGACTACCTTCCAAATGCACTCTTCCATAATAGAGTTCATTGCTGTCCTGGTCAATTAACCGACCTTTTAAAATGTAGGGGTAATTAGGGTCGTTTCCGCCATTTCGTTTAATCATCCGTTCGTATCGTGTGTATTCGCGTTCGAGTGGTTTGCAGAAGGCTTTATTGGCTGCACTTCCGTAGTAGTATTTGGTGCAGGATGACAAAAAAAAGCCCCAAATTATCAGAAATGCTATTGCCGTTAATGCCGTATATCTAATATTTTTTTTGTTTAGCATCAATTGATTCTTTTAATTTCAGGTGCAAAGATTAAAGATTTAAGATTAATATGAAAGACGCTTTTTGCTTTAAACGCTGCATTCCACCTCAGGGTCTTTCGCAGGCGACCCTGAGGAAAAACTAAAGAAAATGAGAATACTTTAGATGGATTGTTTAGATTTTGAAGCAGAATTATTTTGGTTAAATTTGCCTGAAAATTAAATCAATGTCAAAATTTTTCAACAATAAAATCGTTTTCATCACCGGAGCCAGCAGCGGTTTCGGTAAAGCCTGTGCTTACCAATTTGCTCGTGAAGGAGCAAATCTGATTATCTGTGCCCGAAGGTACGAACTTGTGGAGGCTTTGGCAGTCGAAATCCGCGACAAGTATCAGGTCGAAGTGTTGTCTCTTAAGCTTGATGTCCGCAATAGGGCAGAGGTGGATAAAAGTATTGAACAACTTCCCGAAATATGGCAAAAAATAGATATTCTTGTGAATAATGCCGGACTGGCTAGCGGATTGTCAAAACTGCATGAAGGAGATATTGAGGATTGGGAACGAATGATTGACACCAACATCAAAGGTCTGTTGTATATGACAAGAAAAGTGGTTCCGCTCATGATTTCCAACAACATCAAAGGGCAAGTGATTAACATCGGTTCCATTGCCGGTATTAATGCTTATCCTAATGGTGCGGTGTATTGCGGTTCAAAGGCAGCAGTGCGCTTCATTAGTGATGGTTTGCGAATGGACCTGGTAGAAACGGGAATACGAGTGACCAACATTCAGCCCGGACTTGCAGAAACGGAGTTTAGCATCGTCCGTTTTCATGGGGATAAGGAAAAAGCCGGTGCAGTATATAAAGGCATTGAGGCATTAACGGCAGTTGATGTGGCTGATGCAGTAATTTTTGCAGCTTCCCGTCCGGCTCATGTTCAGATTTGTGAAATTACCATCACACCCACTTATCAGGCTTCAGCAACCGTTGTGCACCGAAAGTGATTTTTACCGGAAAGCCACTGTTTTTGAATTTTAATCAGTATTATTCTGTAATAATACCACTCCCCAGGCAAAGCTTCTCCTGTTTATCGTAAACGACACCAAATTGTCCGGGTGCAATACCGGATATAAATGTATCCGATTCAATTGCAGCATTACCTTCGGAACCTATATGAAGTTTTCCTTTAGTGAATTCAGGTGTATGCCTTATTTTGAAGGTGATATTTTCAACATCTATCCCGGACAGATCCTTGTTAAAAAAATGAAATCCGGATAAAGATATGATTTTGCTTAACTGCGCTTGCGAATCAAATCCCTTAGAAACGAAGATGATGTTTTCAGGAATGTTTTTTTTCACCACATACCAAGGTCCAAGGCTAAGACCCAGCCCCTGCCGCTGTCCGATGGTGTGAAACCAGAATCCTTTGTGCTCTCCCAATATTTTCCCTGTTTCATATTCTATGATCTTCCCTCTTTTTTCACCCAGGTATCTTTTCAGGAAATCCCGGTAATTGATTTTCCCAAGAAAGCAGATTCCCTGACTGTCGGGTCTTTCGGCAGAAACAATCTGATGGGCACGTGCAATTTCTCTTACTTCCTTCTTGGTAAGATCAGCAAGCGGAAAAATGAGCTTTGATATTTGTCTGTCACTCAGGTAGCCTAAAAAATAGGTTTGATCTTTGGCTTTGTCTTTAGCGGTGGAAAGAAAGACTTCATTATTGAACCTTGTTGTTGAGGCATAATGCCCCGTGGCCGTTTTATCATATTTTTTTCCGACTTTATCTTCGAAAACACCAAATTTGATTAAAGTATTGCACATGATATCAGGATTGGGAGTGAGTCCTGAACGAACAGTTTCAATCGTATAGGAAACCACTTGCTCCCAATATTCTTGCTGAAGGTCAACCATTTCCACCCGACAGCCATACTGACGGGCAATTTGCATTACGATTTCAACATCTTCCTTGTAGGTGCAATCCAGCTTGCCTTCCTCATCTTCCATTGCTATTTTAATATAAAAGATGTCGGGAGAAATTCCTGAATCTTTCAGCAGTTTTATCATGACAGAGCTGTCAACGCCCCCGGATACCAATGCGGCAACATTCATCAGCTCTTTTTTAATAGAATGGGAAACAATTTACTTGGGGCGTTTTTCAATACGGTCAAGCTCAATTGTTCTTTTATTGGCTCCAAAGGTAATCTGAAGTTTGTCTTTGGTGAGCTTATAACGGGCATGACGAATGCCACGTGCATTATGAATTGTAATAGAGTTGCTATCTGCGTTAAGATGATATTTCATATTTTCTTCTTCCACACTTTTTCCTTTCCCCTTAGCAAAAGTGCCATCAGATTTGAATTCAAGCCATAATTGTTTGTCTGCTTTTTTCCATACTCCAATAATCAGCACCGAATCGGGACGGTCTTCTTCAAGTACGTTGCTTGTTTCTTCTTCAGTTAATGAAACGTCCCCATTTGTATCATCTGTCAATTTCTTTTTTCCATTTTGATCGCAGGAAATTATAAAGACTATAAAAATGATGCCCAGAAATGCCGGAATTATCTTTTTCATAAATACGGTTCTTTATTAATTAATAACCTAAAAATCAGGATGCAAAAATCGTTTATTTGTGCAAATAATTACTTAATCTTGCAGTAATAATAACGCATTTTTTACAGCATATTAAGATGGATCGTATAATTGAATACCTTTACGATAAGTATTTAGGATCTGATACTCAGGTCAGGAAATATCTGTCTATCCATTCTGTAAAAGTATATGAAAAAGCACTTCAAATTATGGAACTGAATCCCGATAAGATTTTTGATACAGGATTGGTTTTTTACGGTTCCATGTTACATGATATCGGAGTTATCTTCGTTGATGCTCCCGAAATAGGTTGCTATGGCAAACATCCCTATATCTGTCACGGTTATTTAGGCAGAAAAATAATGAAAAAGGAAGGTTTGAAAAAGATAGCCAAAATTTGTGAAAGACATGTGGGAGTAGGTTTGTCAAAAGAAGAAATCCTGAATCACAATTTACCTTTACCCAAAAGAGACATGCTGCCCCTTTCGCTTGAGGAAAAGTTAATTTGTCTGGCCGATAAGTTTTATTCAAAATCTTCCGGAAAACTGGAAATGGAAAAATCTATTGAGCAAATCCGTAAAAGTATATTGAAATATGGAGATGATAAGCTAGAGAAGTTAAATGAATTACTGTCTTTTTTCAGGTTAATTAATTAATTCCAACACAACGCAATATTATTTTGTTTTGAATGTTATTTTGAATGCCAAACATACATGAGATTGTGGATAAATTTTTTTTGAAGAAGAAAAAGCGTGGTTATATATTTGCACACCAAAAAAAAGAAATTAAAATACGTATGAAAACCAAATTACTTTTTATTATCAGTGCCTTTATCCTCTTTTCTGTTTTTTCCTGTGATAATTCTGAAACTGTAATTCCCGGAAGGCTCAATATTAAAGTCATGTACGCAGGGGAGCCAGTCGTAAATGCAAATGTGTGTCTTGCGAGTTCCATAACAAACCTGAACAAAGGAATATACATCAAGGAAGCCGCAACTGATGTTAATGGTGTCGCTGATTTTGGAGCTACAGAACCGGGAACATACTATTATGATGCTTTTAAATATGTAAACAATAATCAGGACTATCTTTATGGAAATTCCAGTATTACTGTCAAATCTCAACTAATTTACGATGAGGTAATTTCTATCGAAAAGAAGTAGCTTAAAAATTCAGTTTATAAACCATCACCATAAAAAAGGCTGTCAATACTTTTGACAGCCTTTTTTATTTACCTTTCGTATTACTTTATTCAAAAAACACTTTTGTTACCTCAATTTGTTCGTTTCTTGTAATTCTTAACATATATAGGCCTTTTGACAGGTCGTCTCTGCTAATCTTCATTGAGTACAGGCTTATGTTCGGGTATGATTTGACCACCTTCCCTGTGATGTCAAGAACTTCGACTGAATTCATAGGAGAGGAATGAATCGGAACCTGCAGATTTATCGCATCTTTTGCCGGATTGGGATATATAAGTACGGATGATTTTACATAATCAATTATAGAACTGCTTCCTTTTTGAACGACAGGAACAGTAACGTCCGATATTCCGGTGGCAGTAATGGTAATTGTGGCAGTACGGTTACTTCCGGTATTGTTAGCCGTATAATCTACTTTAATTTTATTGTCAACCGTATTGTCGGTAAGGGTCAGCCAGGTCTGGTCGGAGGAGGATGACCAACCTCCGGTGACATTGGTGAAAATGTCAATAAAGGTGTTTCCTGAAATAGAATCAAAGGTAAGAGAAGAAGGGGAGGTTTCAAGATACTGTGTACCGGAAATGTTGTAATCCTTGATATTTGAAATAGATTGGCTGAAAGGACCAGAGTTGGTTTGCGCCCTGATAATGGCAGGGAAACAGGTGTCTTTTTTGATAATGCTGACCATATAATAGACTACTCCTGTTGGGGGATTCAGGTCAGTGTATGAGTTTAAATTACTCGCAATAGAATCAAGCAATACCAGGTCATTTGCTTTTGTTCCCCGGTAAATCTTGTATGAACTGAAATTTAATCCTTCATAATGACTCCAGATCAGGTTAATTTCATTTCCAGCCCCTTTGTTGGCACTCAGATGGATTGTTTTATGAACATTGCTGGGAGCTGATTCCACCCCGCAAGTGTCAACCAGAGTCAAGCGGTACCTGTTCGCCCTTTGGCCAGGAATGGACGCGGTGTCAACAAGCACGCTTAGGGAGTCGTAATCTACACTTCCGATGAGCTCATATTCATCTGCCTGAAATGTTTCCTTATAGACATTGTAATAGTCAATGAGTTGGGTTGTTGACCTTTCCCATGCTATGAGATTCTTCTTAAGGCTGGGTTCAACGGTAACGATGCAAATCTGGGGAGGTGACAACAATGATTTATTGATACTGACAGGATCGGAGGTTACTTTACATCCGTAGGCATCTGTAATGGTAAGGGTGTACTGTCCGGAATTCTTGATGTATATACTGTTGGTAGTGGCTCCTGTTGACCATTTGTAAGCAGGATAGAAAGTGGTCACAAACAGTTGCATGCTGTCGTTGGCACAGGGGTTTAGTTTACCTGCAGTTTGTATAACAGGTTTGTTGGTAGAATATACACTGACAATCAGCGGATAGGTGGTAAGTGAGCAAACAGGTGAGGTGATCATTGCCCTGTATTCGCCACCGTTTTTAGCATAATAGAATGCTTTGTTAGCTCCGTTGATAACATTTCCATTAAATGTCCAGATATAGATAAAATTCCAGCCTGTATCAGCCATCAGTTTCAGACTGTCACCATTGCAAATGAGCGTGGAGGTTCCGGGATATTTTAAATTCGGATTTAAGGTACAAGGATTTGTAGAACCACCGGAACAGGAAATATAATCTGCTTTTTTAATAGTATCAAAGCAACCGGTAGTCTTGTGTTTGGCCACCAAATCAACCGTGAAAAGTCCGTTGAACAGATAACTGTGAAATGCTTGTGCAGTTGTTGCAGTGGTGTTATCACCAAAGTACCATGTAAAATCGTAATTGGCAATTGAAGGGGTGAGGTTGTCAAAAGCGACATTAAAAGGCGGAGAAGTAAAGAACCTGGGAGCAGCAGTAAATGACAAGTCAAAATCCCGGCTGTTAACAACAGTGGTAGTTGATTCCGAAGAATCAGTACATGAGGTGGCTTGATCTGTAACTTTTACCGAATAGGTATTTGCATTATTTACGATCAGGAAAGGATTATTTGCTCCTGAAATTGGATTTCCGGCTTTAAGCCATTGATAAGTAAGACCTGTTCCTGTATTTGCATAAAGTGTAACAGAACTGCCATCACAGAATGTAATAGGACCACCGGCAGTGACAACGGCAGGTGGAAGTGTATGGAAACTGATGTTTTTGATAATGGTATCAAAACATGTTTCGCTTGCCATTGCCTTTAATTTCACTCCATAGGTGATATAATTGGTATAGCTGTGGTTTGGGTTGGTTTGCGTGGAGGTAACTTTATCTCCAAAATCCCAAAGGTAAGTGGTGGCATTCGTACTTGTATTTGTGAACTTGAATAAATTGTCACTTGTAGGGCATTGTGTTGCTTTATCAATGGTAAAATTGGCTGTAGGTTTTTGCAATACCGTTACTTTAACCGTATCAGTAACTGTAAATCCAAAGGTATTGATGGCAGAAGCAACATAGGATGTGGTACCAGATGCAGGTTTCACCCAAACTGATTTATTTTTGCCAAGCCCGCAACACCAGGTGAAGTTGGAATCAGCACCGGTAGCGGTTAGCTTTGTACTGTCCCCTACACAAATAGTTACGTCTTTACCTGCGTCAATTCCTGCTCCGCTGGCTTTCCACATACCGTTTCCTAATGTGCCAAGGAATAAATCTCCATTGTGAGGCGTTAATAAGGTAGCTTCAACGCCCGGATAGAAATTATTTCCTTTCATTTTTTCCCATGTGGTAAGATTGATACTTGCAAAAACACCGGCAGTGGTAGTAAGGAGGCAAACACCATTTACATAGGAGATATTCAGAATGTTCATGTTATAAGGCAAGCCTGTATAACCAATATGAGAGAATGTCGTTCCTGTAAGCTTGAATACTGAATCAACAGTACTGTTGAAATTCCAGCTTCTGAATACCATCAAAACACTCTGTGAAGAGGGTACCATTTCAGATATCACTTTATTAACATTATTGTTTTCCAATGTTTTCAAAGAGTAATTATAATTTACAGCCTGATAAACTTGTGTCCATGAAGTACCATTGTTGGTGCTTGAATAGATACACTCGAGATCTGAGGGTCTTCTTGCAAACATATAAAGGGTACTTCCATTTCCACAAAAGGAATAAATTTTCTTGATAGGCCCAGGGTTTGTGTTCATTAAAGTCCAGTTTGTCCCATTAAAGAGATAAAAGGTACCGTAAAGGTCTTCATTATAATCCGGCTCGCTGGGTCCTGTCCTTATTATCACGTTATTCCCTTGCTTGCCATATACAGAAAAATGTACTGCATTTGGTGTGGTAATTTGCGACCAATTGTTGCCTTCATCATTGGATTTGTAAATGAAAAGAGAATCAGTCATAGGATCTTTATAAACAATGTTAAAAAGACTGTTGCCTACTTTAAACATTCCTTCCGACCACACCATGTTTGGCATCATTTGAGGTAGTCCATTATTTTTATACTGCCAGTTTGCACCCTGATCATCACTCATCATTACTCCATCAATGTCATTTGTTGTTGTAAAAAGTTTACCGGAAAGAGATTCAAGGCTTACAATTTCTTTTGCTCTTAAGCCTGAATTCCCGGTTTTCCAAGTTCTTCCTGTATCGCTGCTGTAGTAGCAATCTCCAAAGTCAGAATTACAAACCATATTGCCACCGGCAACCTGAACGAGTCGGTCTATAATCGGAATAGTCATTCCGGAGTTTGTCATTTCCTGCCAACTGCTTCCGCGATTTAATGAACGAAAGTATTTTATGGTCAGATATGGTACAAAATCCAATACTGCAGCAAACAGGGCAATATCAGTAGCATTAAAATTCATTGCCTGACTTGTCAAGGGTAATGAAGAATTTTTAATATTATTCCATGACTGTGTTCCAAAATTGTATTTGTAGTATCCTCCATCACAAACCGCATATAGATGATCTCCGGTTTTTTCAGTACTGATATCAAAATTAGTTGAAGGTAATCCACTGAGGCTTATTGTTGTTAGACTCGTACCATCTGTTGTGTATAATATTTGGTTACCTGATGAACCGTAAAATTGGATATAGCATTTGCTGAGGTTGTCAGAAATGAGTTCATTTTCCCAGTTATTATTGATGCGTACAAGAGGTCCTTGAGTAAATGCAGTTCCGTTTGAGGAATAATAAAGGAATACCGAGTCGTTTAAATTTTGATGATGAACAAGGGCGAAACACCTTGTTGAATTTGCACCAATGGTCATTAATGAGGTATTTGATGCAAATCCTGTAAAATTGGTTTTTACAGTCCAGGTGGCACCATTGTTCGTTGAGGTGTAAATTTTTGTCTGATTGTCCATCAAAGCATATAGTGTACTGTTGAAGTAAACCAGTTCTCGCACTCTGTTACTGAATGTATCCAGACCATAGCCTGAATATACCCATGTTTTTCCGCTGTCAGCACTTTTAAAGATGCCTCCATGATTGGTATAGGCAAGAACACTTGTCCCTACATTCACATAACCTTCAACTTCGCCCCCTTCCAGTTTTGCATTGGTAATTTGGCTCCATTGAGCAAAAAGAAATTGGACCGAAAATCCCAGAAACACAAACATTAAAATGAATTTTTTCATAGTATTTAAATTTAAGTTTTACCTTATAAATAAGAATCTGACAAAGGTAGTAAAAAAAATTCAAAGAATCATGGCAAAAGAATATGTTAAGAAGTATGCCAATTATTTAGTATTTTGTAACTTTTATATTGGTATGATATTATTTTGTTATTTTTATTCTACTTTTGTTGAAGTTTAAAATTGATAGTAACATTTGTTTTATTCAAAAAAGTCCGGTTTTAGGCAATATTTAATTTGAACTAATACAATGCATGAAAAAATGTTTAGATTGAAAAAGTTAATAGTTATCATAATTCCACTTTTACAATTTTACCTGCTTGCTGCACAACCTAATATAGATAGCTTGGAAAAAAAGCTTTCTTCAACAAAGGGTAATGAGAGAATTGTGTGCTTGAATGAGTTAGGAAAGGCTTATCTGGACCTTGGCAATCCGGAAGAATGTATGAAACATGCCAATCAGGCGTTAAAACTTGCACAACAAAGCAAGAAGGAAGAGGAACAGGTCAAAGCCTTAAATACGATTGCCATACAATATGCAAAACTGAATGAATCCGGAAAGGCACTAAAGTATGCGATCAATGCGCAGAAACTTGCTGCAAAGATTGATTTAAAGTCTGAGGAAGCCAATGCACTGAATCTTTTAGGTTTGCTTTACGGTGATAAAGCAGATTATGATAAAGCATTGAAATATCATCTTAAGGCACTTGAAATCAGGAAGAGTATTGGAGATAAGATAGGTATATCCAAATCATTGAATAATATCGGACAGTTGTATGCCAATCGGACGGATTATGAAAAGGCACTCAACTATTACCAGGAAGCATTGGATATTAAAAGGGAATTGAATGACTTCTATGGAATAGCCGTTTTAAATTACAATATCGGGAATATATATTTGAACAGGGGAAACAATGATAAAGCTATTGAATACCATCAGAATGCTTTGAAAGCCTTTGAAAAGATCAATTACTTACCCGGTATTGCACAAAGCCTTAATGTTAGTGGGTTGGTATATGAAAACATGGGTAACCTTGATAAAGCTTTGGAATACTTCTATAAAGCTCTGAAAATATCTGAGGAACTTGGGGATAAAATCATCATGTCCGATCTTTTTTCAAATATTGGCAATGTTTATGTGCAGAAGCAGAAATATGATGAAGCCATTAAGAACCACCAAAAATCATTGGAAATTCGAAAGGAAATTGATTATAAAATCGGGATCGCCATTTCACTTAATAATATTGGCTTGGTATACAGCAAATGGGGAAAATATGAGACTGCCTCCAATTACTTTCAGGAAGCATTGGTGATTAATAGAGAATTGGATAATCAAAAGGAAATTGCCAATAATCTGATAGCTCTGGGCAGTAATTCAAGAGATTTAAAAGATTATCCAAAGGCTATTGATTATTTAAATCAGGCTCTT
>Ga0265297_10011936_pt1 | contig 10528 bp, 3 predicted proteins | sample Munlanlwell13791_FD_192502 | JGI IMG/M metagenome (GOLD analysis project Ga0265297, IMG submission 192502) | Leachate microbial communities from a municipal landfill in Southern Ontario, Canada - Leachate well 137-91 | ecosystem: Engineered > Solid waste > Landfill > Unclassified | place...
AAAAATGGGCAGGGTGGTCCGGCACCACCACCCGACCCGGACCGGGTGCACCCCCCCAAGGTACCCTAGGTGGCACCCCCCTCCCGTTTTCCGGCACGGGTTTACGTCGGAGACTGAACTCAGGTCATCGCCCAAAAAGGGGATCGGGAGGGGGTGCCCCCACCCTGCCAACTGTCCAGGACCCCCACCCCCCTGTCTTTCTAAAGGGAGGGGGTACCCCCAAGGTCACCTTGGGGGGTACCCGGTCCGGGTCGGGTGGTGGGGGCGAAGCAACCCTGCCGTTTTTTACCGGGGGACAGGGACGTCAAGGTTACTGTTAGCGTATACAAAGGTGGTAGAGATATGTTATACACCCAATTTGGTATAAACCTCACAGAATTTACTTGGGCATTGCCTGAACCCACCACCTCCTCCGGGCAGAAACCCGCCCTGCCGGTCCCGCACCAATTCACGGGACCATCCGTTTATTCCCATTCCCCTCAAACCCTCCCGGTCTTTCTTGATGCCGGGGCACCCCCACCCCACCCACCGGACACAAAAGATATTACCCCGCACAACCACCGCACTCCATGATATGAACAAAGACCAGTTCCTCAGGTTACACCAGATACTCGCTGACGTAAAGGACGAGCTCATTGCCATCAGACCCGGACTAGAGTTCCCCCAGTACACCGCCCTGAAGATCACGCCAGATCATACGCAGATCTCCAGGTCAGTCTACAAACACGCAGTCTTTGCCTGGGACATGAGATCTCCCTCGCATTCACGGACCTCGATCCCAACCCCTCCCGCCGGATGGCATCCCGGATGAAGGAATGCGCCGATAAATCCTTCCAGGAACCCGAACACCGTTACTGAACCCCGCTGGTGAACCGGTACATCCCCTCCGGCACCTGGATCTCAAACCGGGCACCGGTACCCGGCACCCCGTTCTCGGTGATCGTAATCCCCGTGATCCCCAAGACCTCCCGGGAGAGGAACAACCCCAGACCGGTATGCTTCCCGAAGCCCCGTGTAAAGAGCCGTTTTTTATCCGCAGCCGGAATCCCGACTCCGTCATCCTCGTAGATGAGCTTCATTCCCCCGTCCGTACGCTGCGCGGAGATGCGGATCGATCTCATCCGTTCACCCCCGTGGCGAAGCCCGTTCTCACAGAGATTGAAGAACACCTTCTGCAAGAGCGGATCCGCATAAATCTCAAGCCCATCACAGGCAACGGTGACACTCACATCCCGCATCGGCAGCTGTGCCTGAACCTGCCGGAAGCAATCCCCGATATGCTGCCACACCGGCGCCGAGACTCCCATCTCCTGGTACTCGCGGGTGAACGTGATCTGCTCCTCGATCGTCTGGGCAACCAGTTCCTCCTTTTTGATAAACTCTGCGACCTTTTGGGGATTGTCGATCCAATCATACGAGAGGGTAAGGTACCCTTTGAGCGCCAGTAACTGGTTTAAAATATCGTGCCGGGTGATGCTCGCGAGCAGGTTCAGTTTCTGGTGCGCGAGACGGAGGGCTTCCTCCGCTGCCTTCCTGCCGGTGATATCCCGGAGCATCACCAGGTCCGCCGGAGCACCGCGATACTGGATCTTCTTCCCAATCGCCTCCACCCAGCATTCCCGCCCGGAGACGGAAAGAATCTTGTAATGGGCAAGATATGCATCTGTGCCCTGCAGCACCATCGTAAAATCCGAAAGCACCGCGTCACGGGATTCCGGCGCAACAAACTCCAAGGCATTCCTGCCCACGAGAACACGGGGATCATCCACCCCAACAAGAGCGGCTGTTGCATGGTTCGCGAAGAGGGCAGTGCCCGAGAAGTCAAAGATCAGGATCGGTTCAAGGGCATGATCGACCAGCGCACGATACCGCTCCTCGCTCTCCCCCAGTGCCATCTCGGTCTTTTTACGCCCTGAGATATCCCGGATGACCCCCACCATGCCAGTGAACGCCCCGCAGGTGAAACTCGAACAGTTCAGTTCGACACTCACGCACGAGCCATCCTTGCGCTGGAAGTGGATACAGAAGTCCTTCAAAGGGAGGATGTGCATCTGTGTGGCGGTTTCCAGCGGGACGATCTTCCCCAGATCGCTCTGGGGGATGAATGTCGTAAAATGCCTGCCGAGGATCTCCGAAGGCGTATAACCGGAAACGGATTCCACAGCAGGGGAGATATATGTGACAAGCCCGTTTATGTCGGTGATGTAGATGATTTCCGTGATCTGTTCGGCGATCGCCCGGAACCGTTCCTCGCTCTCCTTTAGTGCGTCTTCTGCCCGCTTCCGGTCATCGATGAACCGGGTGGTAATGACCACACCATCAACGCCGGGCACCCCAAAGAGGTTCTTTCCGACAGACTCCACCCATGTATAGGAACCGTCAGATCTTCTCATACGGAACTCGGTGGGCAGACCGGGATTTGAGGATGCATACACCTGGTCGAGGTTCTGCGTGACACGTGCACAGTCATCCGGGTGAATGAACTCAAGCGGACTCTTCCCGATCGAGAAGCCCGCCGGGTAGCCGAGCAACCGAGCCGCTGCATCCGTGTCAAAGGTGATCTTCCGGTCCCGGTCAAGAATCCGGATGATGTCGGACGCGCTCCCGGCAAGTGCCCGGAACCGTTCCTCGCTCTCCTTTAATGCCTGTTCCCCCTGTTTCCGTTCCGAGATGTCCCGGCAGGCACCGATGAGCTGAAAACATTCGGGATGGGTTGGATCAGCGACACATTTCGCGTAGGCTGCGAGGCAGATGATCCTGCCATCCTTTCGCCGGATACGGATCTCTGCCCGCCGTCGGTCACCAAGTGAGAGCCCGGAGATATTCCGGTCGAAGATGGGGAGATCCTCGTCAATGACAAGGGATCGCCAGCACATTTTTTGGGAGAGCTCCTCTGGAGTGTACCCGGTGATCTTCTCGACCGCGCCGGAGATCCAGTCGATAGCGTACTGCCCATCCGTCGCCTTCTTGCAGGAGTAGGTGAAGTCCGAGATCATCTCCGAGATAAAACGGGATCGCTCCTCGCTCTTCCGGAGCGCCTCCTCGGCATTCCTGCGCCCGGTGATATCGATACAGATCCCGCTTGTGCGCAGCGGTTCACCCTCCGACGTTAACGTGGTGCTGCCCGATATGCCAATCCAGCGCACACCTCCGTCGGGTAAGAGAATCCGGCACTCGGTCCAGAGATCCCGGCGACTCAAGGCTGCCTTCTCAATCTTCTCCTGTGTGGTCTTCCGGTCATCAGGGTGCACGAGGGAGAGCCAGGTCTCAAAGGAGGGCGGAGCATCAGGGGAAAGCCCGAACAGGCTATAAAACCCGGGCGACCAGACCAGTGTTTTTTTCAGGTGTTCCCATGACCAGGTGCCGGCTCGTGCCGAGCTGAGCGCAAACATCAGTTGTGCACTGGTCTCGTGCAGGGCGTCCTCCGCCTGTTTTCGTTCGGTGATATCCGAATACATCGCGACCGAACCGCTATACTTCCCGTTCTCATCCATGATCGGGGTCGTGGAGACTGCCGTCCAGAGAGTATTGCCATCTTTTCTCTGGAACCGGCGGAGAAAATGATCCTGGATGCCCTCGTGCTGCCGGCTCCTGCGGATAGCATGATCTGCCAGTTCAGCGTCGGGCATAAACGTCCGGATCTCTTTTCCGATCAGCTCCTCACGGGTATAGCCGAGCAACTCCACCATCCGCTGGTTCGTGTAAGTGATCCGGAGGTGGTCATCCAGGATCCAGATGCCTTCGTTCGCGGTCTCCACGATCCGGCGGTATTTCTCCTCGCTCTTTTCGAGCGCCCGCTGCGACTGCCGGCTCTCGGCAGCTTTTTTGATCTTATGGGAGAGCTCGGCGAACTGAGCCTTCGATTCCCCGCCTTTCTGGATATAGAAATCCGCGCCTGCGTTGAGCGCCGCGATCACCACCTCTTCCCTGCCTTTGCCGGTGAAGACGATATACGGCGTCGTGTTGCCAGCAGCCCGTAGCGCGACGAGAAGCTCGATGCCATTCACCTCCGGCATCTGGTAGTCGGAGACGATCACGTCAAAGGTTTTCTCCCGGACAAGGGTGAGCACCTCCGGAGCGCTTGTCGTCGTGGTCACCGTAAACTCTCCTGTCCGTTCCAAAAACACCTTGCAGAGATCGAGAAGTGCCGATTCATCGTCAACGTAGAGCACCCGGATCGTGTCTGCCATCATTCCCTCCTGCTCATCTTTCGCCACATGCCTTTCGGCACGGTGATCTCGAACCGGGCACCTGAACCGGGCGTGCCGTTCTCCGTGATTGTAATCCCGGTAATCCCGAGGATCTCGCGGGAAAGAAACAACCCAAGTCCGGTGTGCTTCCCGAATCCCCGCGTGAAGAGGTGGGATTTGTCATCTGCGGTGATCCCCATGCCATCATCCTCGCAGGTGATCGAAAGCCCGGACTCGTGCTCCTGCGATGAGATCGTGATCTTCGTCATCCGGTCGCCACCGTACCTGAGGGCATTATCGATGAGGTTGTAAAACACTTTCCCGAAGAGCGGATCGGCATACACCTCCGGGTTGTCCGGATCCGGCTCGATCCGTACCTGCCCCATCGGTAACCCGGAGACCGCCGTATGTATGGTCGCGTTCACATTCTGCCAGAACGGGGTGGCGGCACCGAGTTCCTGGTAGTCTTTAGTGAAACTGATCTGGTGCTCGAGCGCCTCTGCTGCCTGCTCCTCCTTTCGGATATACCCTTCGAGCACGGCGGGGTTGTTGATCATATTGTGCGAGAGTTCAAGGTAGCTCCGGAGCGCGGAGAGCTGGTTGTTAATGTCATGACGGGTGATCGAGGAGAGCAGGTTCAGTTGCCGGTTCGCGAGGCGCAGGGCATCCTCATTGTATTTCCGCTCCGTGATGTCGAGGTGCGTTCCGGTCATCCGGACCGGGCGACCGTCCTGGTCCCATTCCGCCACCTTCCCCCGGTCCAGCACCCAGATCCAGTGCCCGTCTTTGTGGCGCATCCGCGCCTCGCATTCGTATGCGGGAGCCTGCTGTGCGAAATGTGCATGTAAGAGTTCTTCGGATCGGACAAGGTCATCCGGGTGGCAGAGCCGGGTCCATGTTTCAATCGAGACCGGGGTGAGTTCTGCCAGTGTATAGCCGACAATCTCTGCCCACCGGTCATTGATCACGAGCGTTCCGGTCTGGACATACCAGTCCCAGAGCCCGACACCAGACCCGTCAATGGCAAGCGCGAGATGCTCTTTCGTCTTCCTCAATGACTCCTCTGCCTGTTTACGCCGGGTGACATCCCGTGTCACCCCGATGAGCACCGTATCCCCGTTCCATATCCCCCGGGTAACCGTCGTCTCAACATCTATACGCCTGCCATCACTCGCCTGTACCGACACCAGGCTGGATTTACATGTTCCGGTAATCATCTCCTGTACGAGATGGGCGGCTTCTTCCCGTTGTTCTGGCACATGCAGATCAAGCACGTCTGTCCCGATTAATTCCCCGGGAGCATACAGGAGCAGGGTTTCAACCGCCCGGTTATGGGCAAGGATGCGCCCCTGCAGGTCGAGCACAAAGACCATCTCATCGATCGAGTCAAACAGGGTCTTGAAATTCATTTGCGCTCTCTGTGCGTCAGATTTCCCCCGCATCCGGACGATGGTGCTGCCCAGTTCCCTCCCGATACTTTTGAGCGTCTGTTTCTCCACAGCGGTGATCTGGTACTTCTTTTTGGAGACAAAATTGATCGCCCCGATAGCAACCCCCTCGGCAAGGAGGGGGATGCTCGCCATGGAGGTGAACCCGTACGTCTCCGCCCGGTGTGGCGCGATCTCTGCATAGTTATCGGTGAAGATGGGTTCGTTTTTGAGAAAGAGCGTGTCATACGGTGCCTTGTCAATTGGCAGGGAGGAAATCTCTGCGACGAATGCCGGTGGCAGCATTTCTGTGTGGACGACATGTGCCATCCGTGTAGCATAATCGACGAGGTAGATCCCTCCAGCGTCATAGTCCAGCAGGCGCAGGGATTCTGAAAGGATGGTCTGTAACAGCTGCGCCAGGTCATCTGCCTTGTTCGCAGTCAGGATGATCTCGTTTAATATGGCGAACGTGGCTGACTGGCGAGCCAATGCCTCCTCTGCCCGTTTGCGTTCGGTCACATCGGTGGAGATGCCCAGGATCTGGATCACGTTCCCCCCCGGACCAAGGATCGGGGTCAGGCGGGTGGAGACCCAACGGGCACCGCTGGGGAACGGCTCTAACACTTCGATGAGCCGGGGAGATTTGGTCGTGGCAACAAGCGTGAGCTCCTCCATGTAATGCGAGGCGATATCCGGCGGGAAGATCTGTGCCGTCTGTTTGCCGATCAGGTCTGACGGTGTGCGCCCGAATGCCCGTGCTGCCTGCGGGTTTACGTACCGGATGAGTCCGGTGGGGTCGGTGAGGTAGATCATGTCCGGGCTCGATTCCGCAAGCGTCCGGTAGAGGCGGACGGTCTCGATCAGTGCCTCGTTTGCCCTTTTGCGCTCGACGGCTCGTTTGATCTTGTGGGACAGATCGGCGAACTGAGATTTCGGTTCCCCGCCTTTCTGGATATAGAAATCCGCCCCGGCATTGAGCGCCTCGATGACCACATCCTCCCGGCTCTTACCCGTGAAGATGATATAGGGCGTGGTATCGCCATCGGCTTTCAGGCGCTGGAGAAACGCAATGCCAGTCATCACCGGCATCTGGTAATCGGAGATGATCACATCGTACTTCTCCTGTTCGAGCAGCAGGATCGCTTTTGGGACCGTCGTTACGGGGGTGACGATAAACTCACCGGTCTTTTCCAGGAATCGCTTGCCCAGTTCAAGGAGCACCAGTTCGTCATCGATGTAGAGTACACGGATCTTGTCTGTCATTCTTCACTCACGCCCTTTCTTTCGCCACATGCCATCCGGCACGGTGATCTCAAACCGGGCACCTTCACCCGGCACCCCGGTCTCGGCGATTGTAATCCCGGTGATCGCGAGGATCTCGCGGGAGAGGAACAAGCCAAGCCCGGTATGTTTGAAATAGCCCTGGGTGAAGATTGCCTCCTTCTTGTCCGCAGGAATGCCTTCACCGTTGTCCGCACAGGTGATCACACATCCGCGCCCTGCCGCTTCCGACGAGAAGCGGATGGTGGTCATCTGCGCTCCGCCATACCGGATCGCGTTGTCGATCAGGTTGTAGAACACCCGCGAGAGGAGCGGATCGGCATACACCTCGATGGAGGGCAGGTCTGTCGTGATGGCGATCTCCTGCAGGGGAAGACTCTTTGCGGCGTTCTTGATAGAGTCGTTGATATCCTGCCATTCCGGGGATTTGACGCCCATACTCTCATAATCCTTCGTAAACTGGATCTGGTCTTCGATGGTGTCCGCAATCTGCTGTTCCTTCGCGATATATTCTGCGAGTTTTCCGGAATCGCCGAGGAGATGCTGCGAGAGGGAGAGGTAGCCTTTCAGCGCGTGGACCTGGTTGATGATGTCGTGCCTTGTGATGCTCGCGAGCAGGTTCAGTTTTCGGTTCGCCTCCTGGACTGCCCGCGTGAGCGCCATCTGCCGGGTGACATCCCTGCCGATGGCGATGAACGTCTCCTCGATCCCGACAACATCCTGCAAAGTACGGGTGTTCCACCAGATGATCCGTTCCTCGCCGGCTTTCGTCCGGATCGTGGTCTCGAAGTTCTCGAGGAAGGTATCGATTCCGAGGACCTGGTTGATCTTCTCCGTGACCGTCCTGCGGTACTCTTTGTCCGGGTACATCCGGCTCCAGATCGTGCTCGTGCCGATCACCTCATCCGCACCGTACCCGCTGATCTCTTCCGCCGCCCGGTTCCAGACACTCACGACCCCGTGCTTATCGAGCACCGTGATCCATATGTGGGCGTTCTTGATCACGCTCTCCTGGAACTGGCGGAGGGTCTTGACACTCTCTTCCGCCCTCCGCCGCTCGGTGATGTCATGAAGGATCGAGTAGAAGTGAGGTTTCTGGTGCAGGGTGATCAGTCCCGAGTAGATCTCCACCTCCCGCGGCTCACCGGATGCACGGTAATGGGTGGAGAACATGTGCTGGGATTTTTCCGTCTTTGCCTCCTGGAAATTCCCGATGACGGTCTCCTTTGGCAGCCGGTTGAGGTCATACACCCCCATCGTTGTCAGCTGATCGGGCGAATACCCGTAAAACCGGGCGGCAGCAGCGTTGGCGTCGACGATCCGCGCCGTATCAGGATCGATCAAAAGAGAGACAAAATCGCTGTTGTTGAAGATGGAACTGTACCGTTCCTCGCTCTCGTGGAGGGAGGCTTCCATCTGCTTTCTCCCGGTAATGTCGGTGATGATTCCCCGGAGCCCGGAACTCCCGCCGGGTTCGCTAATGCGGGAAGCGTAGATCGCGATAGGGAAGGTTGACCCATCCTTTCGTAATGCGATGTATTCGGGCGCTGCTCCCAGATTATCCTGCCCGGAAACGACTGCAAAGAAATTCTGTGCCGCCCGCTCCCGTTCAACAGGAGCGAGCATCTGCATTACATTGAGCCCCTGCCGGAACTCTTCTTCGGTATACCCGAAGAGTTCGGATGCGATGCGGTTCGTGTAGATAAGAGTGCCCTGTGCATCGGTCTCATAGACGATCTGGGGCAACAGATCTGCAAGATCCCGGAACCTCCGTTCACTCGCATTCAGCGCGGCATCTGCCCGTTTGCGGTCGGTGATGTCCCGGACGATACCAAGGACGACCCACTCATGGGCTATCTTTACCGGGCCGAGCGACACTTCCACGGGAAGGCTGCTTCCGTCCTTTCGCACCTGACGGCTCTCGAAGGTGATCGGCGCTCCGTCCATCACCGTGCGCCAGAGGGTATGCTTCCCGGTCTGGATTGCTTCGGGATCGATCTCGCCGATGGACATCTGCACCAGTTCCTCGCGGGAGTAGCCAAGGTTCCGGCAGGCTTTGTCGTTGACATCCAGTATTTTGCCATTTTCGTCGTGCAAAAAGATCGCGTCGGCAGCCTGTTCCATGATCGCGCGATACCGTTTTTCACTCTCGTGGAGGGAAGATTCCATCCGCTTTTGCGCATCGATGAACCGGGTGGTGGTCATAATCCCATCGACACCCGGCACACCGATAAGGTTCTTACCGGTGGATTCCACCCAGGTGTACGACCCGTCCGCCCTGCGGATCCGGAACTCGGTCGGGATACCGGGGTTGGTCTTTGCATAGACTCCGGAAAGATTTGTTCTCACGGTGTCAATGTCATCAGGATGGATAAACTCAAACGGGCTTTTCCCGGTAGTAAACCCGGGACCATAGCCAAGCTCGCGCACAACCGCAGCGGTATCAAAGACAATCCTGCCGTCCCGGTCGAGGATGCAGATGATATATGAGGAGTTCTCTGCCAGTGCCCGGAACCGGTTCTCGCTCTCGCGGAGGGCATGCTCGGCGTGCTTGCGGGGGGTAATATCGATAACCGAGATTATACCCGCAGGTTTGCCCCGGAACTGTACCATGTTTCCGGTCAGGGAAACCCATTTTTCTGTGCCGTCTTTCGCGATGATCCGTAAATCATATGCTTCTGGGAGCGGTACGCCTGCTTGCCGCCGTCTGCCCTTCTCCTTCACCTCCTGCCTGAAATCGGGAGCGACAAAATCCCAGTAGTGCATCGCATAGAGTTCCTCGCAGGAATACCCGGAGATCTGTTCGCCCGCCGGGTTTGCGTAGACCCAGAGATCGCCCTGGTACATCATAATCGCGACCGGGGTGGACTCAGCCAACGTCCGGAATTTCTCTTCGCTCTCCCGAAGGGAGGCTTCCATCTGCTTTTTCTCGGTGATGTCGGTGATGATCCCTTCCAGCGCGACCGGATGCCCGTCCGTGTCCCGTATCAGCATGGTGTGCTGGTTGATCCAGTGGACTGTGCCCGTCTTGTCAATAATCTGGCATTCGTAGGTTGAGGAGACCTGCCCCCGTATAACCGATTGCCATTCGCGGTCAAAGTCCATGATCCAGTCCGGGTGGATCACCTGCCGGAGGATGTGCGGGTTATCGTAATATTCACGGGGAGTGTAGCCGGATATCGCAGTCACTGCCGGGCTGACATATTCGAACTTCCCGTTCACAAGCGAGATGCGGTAGAGCACATCCGGTGCATTCTCCGCCAGCCGGTAGTACCGTTCCTCGCTCTCCCGGACTGCATCCTCCGCCTGCTTGCGGTCGGTGATATCCCAGACGATACCGTTAATCCGTGTCGGTCTTCCCTCTGCATCCCTGACCAGCCTGCCGCGTGCGGTGACGAAGCGGACACTCCCATCAGCCCGGATGACCCGGTAGGAGGGTTCATAGAGCAGATCCTGGTCAACCATGCGGGCGAGTGCTTGCTTCAGCCGTTCACGGTCATCCGGGTGGACCACCGCATAGAACTCTTCCGCAGAGCCAAGGAACGTCTCCGGGTCGATCCCGAGGAGCCGGCAGGTCTGGAGATCGAATGTGCGTTTGTTCTGGAGGATATCCCAGTGCCAGACCCC
>Ga0265297_10011937_pt1 | contig 10528 bp, 6 predicted proteins | sample Munlanlwell13791_FD_192502 | JGI IMG/M metagenome (GOLD analysis project Ga0265297, IMG submission 192502) | Leachate microbial communities from a municipal landfill in Southern Ontario, Canada - Leachate well 137-91 | ecosystem: Engineered > Solid waste > Landfill > Unclassified | place...
GGTGGCGGGGCCAAAAACCGAGGAGAAGTAGGGCACGTAGAACCCGGTGTCGTCCACCGCGGGAATGTTGAACGGTGCCTGCATCCGCACGTTGGACGTGACCCCGACGATGGTGCGCCAGGGGCCAAAGAGCCGGCCGTTGTTGCCGACCGTGCGAAAACGGCGGCCGAGGGCGCTGGCATTGCCAAAGTGCTTCCGGGCGAAGGCGGCGTTGACCAGCGCCACGGGCTGCTTCGCGTCGCGGTCGTCGAGGTCGAAATCGCGGCCCTCGAGGATCCTTGCGCCGAGGGTGGTGAAATAACCGTCGGTGACCTGCTCGAAGTTGGCGTTGGGACGGTCGCTGTCGGTCTTGTACGCCTGGCCCTCGATCTCGATGGCGGTGAAACCGGAGAACGTCATGCGGAACCGGTTGGTGAGCGCGGCCGACTCGAACTCCGGGTCGGCGCGCAGCTCGCGCACCAGCCGGTCGAAAAACAGCTTGCGGGCCTCGGGGCTCGGATAATCGCCGTCCATCAGGCCCATGCGCGCGGTGAGCAGCGCGGTGGTGTCGTACCCGTAATTGATCCGCTGCTGGCGCAGGATGGACTGCACCTGCAGCAGCGAGCCGATCAGGAGCACGCAGGTGACGAGGATCTGGAACACGACCAGACCGCGGGTGATGACGCTGACGGCGCGGCTGGTGTTGCCGCGGCCCGACTCCTTGAGCGCCTCGACGGCGTTGGCGCGCGAGGCCATCCACGCCGGCACGAAACCGGAAACGAGGGCGGCGAGCACCGTGGCGCCGACGACAAAGGCGAGCACCCGGCCGTCAATGGTGATGGTGATGTAGGCGGGGATCGGGTTGGCGAGGTTGTGCGTGGCCGCCTGCAGGTAGTCGGTGGTCCAGAACGCGAGGCTGACGCCGGCCACGGCGCCGAGGGCGGACAGGAGGAGGCTTTCGGTGAGCATCTGCCGGATCAGGCGGATGCGCGTGGCGCCGAGCGAGGAGCGGATGGCCAGCTCCTTCTGTCGCAGGGTGGCGCGTGCGAACTGCATGTTCATCACGTTGACGCAGGCGATGAGCAGGATGCCCATGCAGAAGGCCAGCATGGTCCAAAGCAGGCCCTGGAGCGCGGGCGGCGTGAATGTCTTGATCAGCGGTTCGACCCGCGCGGTGTCGAACTTCTTGTTGGTGTCGGGGAAGCTCGCGGCGAGCCGTTTGGCGATGGCGGTGAACTCGGCGTTGGCCTGGTCGAGCGGGACACCCGGCTTGAGGAGGCCCAGCACCGAGACCTGGTTGCCGGCCGCGCGCAGATCATTGCGGGGCGTGGGCGGGAACTCGCTGTAGAGCGGGACCCACAACTGCTCGTTCAGCGGAAAGGTGAAGCCCGGCGCCATGACGCCGACGATGGTGGCGGGTTTGCCGTTGATGCGGACGCTTTTCCCGATGACGTCGCGCGTGGCGCCAAAATCGTGCTGCCAGAGGTCGTGGCTGATGATCGCCACCTTTTCCGCGCCGGGCTGGTTGTCCGCGGCGGTCAAGTCGCGGCCGATGATCGGGGCCACCCCGAGGATCCGGAAGAAATCGGAGGTCACGTAGGCGCCCGTGTAGCGCTTCGCATTGCCATCGATGGTGACATTGACGGTGGAGCCGTTGATGTAGGCCGCCAGCAGATCGAGGGATTTTTGCTGCTCCTGCATCTCCTCGTAGTCGAGGCCGAAGATCTGGTTGCCGAAACCGTTGGCATTGGCGTTGCGCTGGGTGAGGTCGACGATCTGCACGCCGACGAGCCGCCCGGCGTTCGGATAGGAGAAGCCGCGCAGCATCACGGCATCGACCACGCTGAACATGGTGGCGACGCCGCAGATCCCGAGGGCCAGGACGGTGACGGCAAGGAGGCAGAAGGATTTTTCCTTGATCAGGACGCGGGCGCCGATGTGGAGATCCCGGAAGAAGGTTTCGAAGATCATGGGGACGCTGGATTCAGGACGCCGGGTCCGCGTGCGGGCGGACCGGTTGGATTGAAGAAGTGCGGAGGAATCAGGAATGCAATCAACCCGGATGGGGTGTCTTTACTGCGAGCAGGTTTATTAAGGCAGGGAGTATGCCATGCTTCTGCCGCAAGCCGGAATTCGGCTGATGATAATGACTTAAAAAACAACGGGCACTCCGACGGCCGGAATCCGGCCCATCTTTGGAACGGTGATTTCCCGGAAACGGGACGTCAGCTGACCCACCGCAGACAGGAGATTTCGCGTCGCGCCTTCCGTCCAGGCGCCCCTACGGCCGGCCGTTCTCCGCCAGCTCGATCGTGCAGGTGAAAAACTGCGGCCCCTTCGGCTCCACTGGGCAAGCCCAGGCTCCCTCGTTGGTAATCACGCCGGAGGGCGCCGAACTCGGCAGATCCGGGGGATGGGCATTGTCGACGGTGACGATCCAGACCTTGCCGGCCTTGGCGCGCATGCGCAGGTTCGACTCGTGGTATCGCCAGACCAGTTTGGACCACTCGCTGCCGTCCCGTCCGCCGTTCACCGCGTGGAAGATGATCCGGGCGCCCATGGCCGAGAGTTGCTGGCTCAAGTGGCTGTCCGGCTGCGGCGTGCATTCGGGGTTGGCCCACATGTCGTTGCAGATCAGGCCGCCGATCGTGAGCCCGGGCCTCCAGGAAAACACGCGCAGCCTGGCCACGGCATAGTGCTCGATTTCTCCCCGCGGCGGGGTGCTCAGGCTGCCGCAGGTCAGCGTCTTGCTGTGAAAACCCAGGTATTCGCCGGAGGGTTGGTAGAAGCGGAGCTGGTTGTAACACTTCCCGTCCGCTTCCACGAAGCAGGTGCCCAGCGCCAGGCCCACGGCGTGCCGCCGCGCGAAGGCGGTGACACGCTGCAGGGCATCCGTGGCCTCCTTGACATCGAAATCATGCCGGTAGCCGCTGAGCGAGCCCTCCGGAGTCAACAGGATCTCGGCCTGCGCCTGGGCCGCCCGTTCGATGGCGGCGCAGATGGTTTCCTCATTGCGGCGAATGTCCGTGCTGACGGACATCTGCATTCCGGCGACTCGGATTTTCATGGGGGATCTTTTCGAAAGTAATCAAAGACACACTGACCGCACCGAAGCTGATCATTGGCAGCCGGGGAGACAACTGCGAACGTTTGGATCCGGCGGGTGTGAGCCAAGCAGATCTTGGCCCTTGACTATCCAGGTCGCAAAACCATTTACCTAGATTATCTAGGTCTACTTCTCGTGATGGAGAAAACCGAATTGCTCTCTGGCACGCTCGATCTCTTGGTTTTGCAGGTGCTTTCAGGCGGACCATTGCACGGTTTTGCCATTGCCGAGCAGATCCACGTCCTTTCGCGCGACGTCCTGACCGTGGAGGAGGGCTCCCTCTATCCCGCACTCTATCGGATGGAGGAGAAAGGGTGGATCGAAGCCGAATGGGGCCAGTCGGAGAAGGGCCGGCGGGCGAAATTCTACCGCCTGACGAAGGAGGGCCGGCAACAACTGGCGAATGAGCGACAAGCCTGGGATCGCGTGGCGCTCGCGATCGGCGAGGTGCTGCGCAACGCCTGAGCCGTCATGAAGCTGCTGCGAAAAATCCGCTCCCGGCTCGGCGGTCTCTTCTGCCGGAGCCGGCGCGACGCGGAGATGGAGGCCGAGATGCGGCTGCACCTCCAGCTTCGCACGGAGCGGAACCTGGCGGCCGGGCTGTCGCCGGAAGAGGCGCGTGCGGCCGCCTTGCAGGCGTTTGGCGGAGTGGAACAGCTCAAGGAGCGGTGCCGGGATCAGTGGGGCTGGCGCTGGCTCGACGAATTCGCCCGCGACGGCGCCTACGCCGTGCGGATGCTCCTGAAGAGCCCGGGTTTTGCCGCTGTGGCGATCTTCACCCTCGCACTGGGCATCGGCGTGAATACGTCGATGTTCAGTTTCTTCAACGCGGTCATCTTCCGGCCGGTACCATTCGCCGCTCCGGAGGGCCTCGTCCGCCTCTACCACACCTCCCCCCGGTCCTTTGGCCCCCATGCGCCGGCTGACCTGGTCGACGTCAAGGCGCAGAACGAGGTCTTCGCCAAGTTTGCCATCGTGGACCTGCCTTCCTTCAGCCTGGCCGTGCCCGGCGAGCCGGCCGAACAGGTGAACGTCTGTGCGGTGAGCGGTGATTATTTTGCGATGCTGGGCGTGCCGCCGTTGTTGGGTCGAGTCTTCGGCCCGGCGGAGGATCAACCGGGGCACGATCGGGTGATCGTGCTGAGTCATCAGTATTGGATGCGCCGCTTCGCCGGTGATGCCGGCATTGTCGGCCGCACGCTGCGACTCGACGGTGAGCCTATGACGGTCATCGGCGTCATGCCGGAGGCATTCGATTATCCTATGCTGTGGGGGTCCTCGGATCTCTGGAAGCCGCTGGCGATGAACGCGAACATCGCCAAGGTCCGCGACGGCTACTGGCTGCAGGCGCTGGCGCGGCTCAAGCCGTCCGTTTCGCTTCCCCAGGCCCAGGCCAATCTCGACACCATCGCGGGGCGGTTGAGCCGCGAATATCCGCTCACCAACGCGCAGAGCGGATTTTACCTGGCTCCGCTCGTCAAGAGCGCCCTCGATCCGGAGCAGCGCTTCAACTGGATGATCATGGGACTGGCGGCGGCGGTCCTGCTCATTGCCTGCGCCAATCTGGCCAATCTGCAACTGGCGCGAAACTCGGGTCGTGCCCGGGAATACGCGATCCGCCTCGCGCTCGGGGCGTCGCGGTTCCGGTTGATCCGCCAGATGCTCACGGAAAGCCTGGTCCTTTCCCTGCTGGGCGGAGCCGGCGGGGTGCTCGGGGCCTGGTGGGCCAACCAGGCGCTGGCCGGCCGTCTGGCCCAGGCCTTCGAGCTGCCGACTTTCCGATTGTCGGTCGATTCCCGCGTGCTCGGCTTCGCCCTGGTTGCCGCTGTGGCTACGGCGGCGCTTTTTGGCGTCGGGCCGGCCTGGCTCGCCTCCCGGGTCGATGTCAACGCCGGTCTGAAGCAGGCCGGCCGCGGCGTGACCGGAGACCGGTCGCGGTACCGGTTGCGCCAGATGCTCATCGTCACCGAGTTGTCCCTGTCCCTCGTGCTGCTCGCCGGGGCCGGCTATTTCGTCCACGGCCTTTACAAGCTGGCACGACGGGAATTGGGCTGGCGCATGGATCACCTGCTGACGGCCCGTCTGGCTCTGCCGGCGAACCGGTATGGAGATGTCGAAAAGTGCCGGGCGTTTTATGAGCGATTGAACGAGGAGCTGGCGGCGGTGCCGGGAGTCGAGCGGTCGGTCGTCTGCGATATCCTGCCGGTGTTCGGCTTCTACAACAGCCGGGGGGTGATCGCGGAAGGTGCGACCGCGCCGGCGGCGGGTCAGGAAGCCCTGGCCGACATCAATACGGTAACCCCCGGCTATTTCGCGGCGCTCGGCATGAAGATCCTGCAGGGGCGGGATTTCACCGCGACCGACCGTCCCGGTGCACCGGCGGTGGTCATCGTCAACCAGACCCTGGCGCGGCAGCTCTGGCCCCACGAAAGCCCGCTGGGCCAGAGGATCGGCGGCCCCGATCCGACTCATCGCGACTGGCTGGAGGTGGTGGGCGTGGTCAATGAAGTGGGCTTCAATTTTATTCCCCTTCCCCGCACGCATCTGCAAATCTACCGGCCCATCGCCCAGACCGGCGGCAACTATTTCTCGGTGGTGGCGCGCACGTCGGTGGCGCCGGAGTCGCTGGTCGGCGCCCTGCGGCGGGCGGTGAGCCGGGTCGATCCCGACCAGGCGGTCTCTCGCGTGGTTTCGGCCGAGCAGGTGCTCGCGCTCGGCGGCAGCGAGTTCGGAATTTTGATCAGCGGCCTCCTGACCATGGCCGTGTCGGGGCTCCTCTTGTCGGCCCTCGGGCTCTACGGCGTGATCGCCCAGCTCGTGGTCGAGAGGACTACCGAGATCGGCATCCGGATCGCGCTCGGGGCGCGATTGCGCAGCGTCGTCTGGCTCGTCCTCCGTCAGGGCCTGCGCCTGGCTGTTGTCGGGATGCTTCTGGGCCTCGCGGGAGCCTGGGCGCTGGCCCGCCTGCTCGGCAGTTTCATGCCCGGCATCGTGGGACAGGATCCCCTCGTTGTCGCCGGCTGCTCGCTGCTGCTCTTCGGCGTCACGCTGCTCGCCTGCTGGCTGCCCGCCCGCCGGGCCGCCCGGGTGGACCCGATGGTGGCGCTCCGGGCAGAGTAGCGCTTCGCGCCAGGGTAAAGGTTAGGGTTTAAGTTGAGGTTGAGGCCGGAAGTTCAAATTCAGATCTGCACCTCAACCTAAACCTGAAATCTCAACCCTTGCTGTCATTCCGCCTTGGCGCAGCTGTTCGATGGAGATGCGACGCCATCGTCGCGTCTCCCGCTCACAGGTCCTCCATCTTGACCCGGTAGGCGGTCAGGCGGTGCTCGAAGAGGGACGGAATGACGAGGAGGCCCAGGTCGGGAACGTACTCGAAATCGGCGCAGAACTGGCGTGGACCCGACCGGTCGAGCAGCAGGGTTTTCCGGCCGGCCGCATCGGCGCGAAAGATCCGGCCGAAATAGTCGGAAAACAGACAGCCGCCCTTGCCGTCGCTCACGAGCCCGTCCAGGAGCGCCCCGTGGGGCAGCATCCGGCGGGTGCGCTCCGGGTCGGCCTGGTCGTCGCCGAGGGTGACGACCGTCTCCACCCGTTTGGTGGCTAGGTCCACCGCCTTGATCGTGCCGTCGCTCATGACGTCGACCAACAGTTTCTCCTTCGTGACCATCAGGCCGTTGGGCAGGTTGATCGCGGCGTCCTGCAGCCAGAGCTCGGCTTTCCCGTCGGTGATCTTGTAGACACGGTTCGTCTGTGAATCGGTGACGTAGATCACGCCCGATTCGTCGAGGCCCAGATCGTTGAGAAAGGGTGCACCCTCAATCGCAAACCGCCGCGTGACGGCCCCGCGGTCAGGATCGATCTCCGCGACCCCCGGACGCTCCACCACGTACAGCTTGCCCTGGAAAAATTTCACCCCTCCCGGAGTGTTCACGCCGGTGGCCCAGGCGGGCGCGATCATCTGCCCGTCAAGGCTGATCTTGCAGATACAATTGCCGGCAAAATTGGAGGCATAGAAGACCTGACGCTGCGGATCGTAAGCAACCGATTCGGGCATCTCGGCCAGGCCGGACAGTTCCCAGAGTTTCGTGACCGCGGGATGCAGGTAGATCGCGTCCAGGTCGCGCCCCCGGAAGTTCCACCCGGCGGCGCTGGGGGAGACGGCGAGCAGCAGTTCGTTGTCGCCCGGTTCCAACGGCAGCCAGATTGTGTTGTTCCAATCGAGGCTGCCGGGGGACGACGGATCACAGCCTGGTCCAGCCTCCTGGCCGCGGAAGACCATGTGGCCATTCAGGTAGAGGGAAAGCCAGCCGCGGTAGCCGAAGGCGAAGGCCCGCGTTTCCTTTTGCCCGGCGTGCAGCGTGGTCCGGGCGTAGACGCAGTAGGAGTTCGTGCCGGGAAACGGTTGCCGGAGATGCGCGATGTCGACCAGTCCTGTCGGCCCGCTTTTCACCGGCTGCCATTGCAGGAACTTCTGCAGTTGTGCGTCGGGATACCGTTCGACATCGATGTCGTTCACCGGCACGGTCTGCGACAACGACCAGTCAGTGACGAGGCCGGGGATGGACCCGGCCGTGGCACCCGCCGGCAAGACGAGCATGAGCATCATGGCGGCAGTGACTGGCTTTATTGTCCGCAGGGGAAGGGCGGATTTGCAGTCAGAGAACATGACCACGAGGCTGTAACCTTTAAGTGATAAGCGCTAGACTCTGGACGGAGAGCGTTCGGAATAGTCGGAAAGCTTATCGCCCTGAGCTTGTGGCTTATCGCTTACTTGTCGGTCAGCACGACGTGGTAGGACTCCAGCGTGGTGCCGGTCTCGCGCTCATAGGCCGCCGCGGCGCGCCGCTCGTCCGCCCGCGCCTGGTAGTAACTGTACTCGGCCGCGGCAAGCTGATCCTGGATGTACAGCACGTTGAACGTGCTGCTCGCCCCGGCGCGGAGCTTCTTGATCTCATCGTCGAGCGTCTGCTGGGTGAGTTTGAGCGCGGTCTGCGTGGCCTCAACGCGCTGCTGCGTGGTTTCGATCTGGCCCGCCGCCGTGGCGACGGCCAGCGCGATGTTCTCCTCCTGGCGCTTGAGCTCGGCCTCGGCCTGATACCGCTCGAGCCGCGCGGCGCGCGCCGCGCCGCGACCCCTGGCAAACGTCAGCGGCACGCTGACCACCACGCCCGCGGAGTAGGCCCGGTTGTCCTGGCTGGCCACCATGCGGCGGCTGGCGGCGAAGCTTTGATCGAAACCGGTGTAACCGTAGCTGCCGACGAAATCCACCTGCGGCAGCAACTGGTTGCGGGCCGCCGTCTCGTTGTCGCGGCTTTTTTCGAGGCCGAGGCGCGCCTGCTGGTAGTCCGGGCGCAGGACATAGGCTTTCTGCAGGTCCTCCGCCGGGTGCACGGCCTCCTCGGGTTGCGGCGGCGGGGCGATGGCCAGCAGGGGGCCGTCGGCGGGGAAGCTCCCCTCGCCGAGAAGCAGACGCAGCCGGCGGTCGCTGTCGCGCACGCCCCGTTCGGCAAAGAGGATCGCCTCCTCCCGGAACGCCGTGCGGGCGCGCGCCGAGGCGACATCGTTGGCCGACATGCTGCCGACCTTGAAGCGTTTCTCGTTCTCCGCGAGCAGCCCGGCGGCGAGGTCGCGGGAGCTTCGCGCAATGCGCAGATTCTCGTGGGCGGCGGCCAGGTCGCTGTAGGCAATCACGACGCTGGTGATGGTGTCGATGACGACTTGGCGGTACCGCCAGTCGGAGAGGGCGCGGTTGGCCTTCGCGATCCGCACGCCCAGCAGGTTGGCGCCCAAGCCGAAGCCGCGCAGCAGCGGCTGGGTGATGGTGAGGCCGCCCGTCGTCAGATAATTATTGGCAAATCCGTTGTAGGTGCCGCGCTGGTTCTGCGCGGTGCCGCCGAGTGAATAGATCGTGCCCCAGGGCAGGACGCCCCCGAGCGACAGGCTGTAATAGTCGGCTTGGATCAGCGTGGCCGGCGGGAGAAAGCCGTTTTCGGGCGCGGCGGACGAGGCCGTGTAGACCTCGTTGTAGCTGCGGGTGAAATTGAGCGCGGGATCGAACTGGCCGTAGGCCGACAACAGGTTGGCCCGGGCGATGGCCCGGGAGTAGGCGTCGACCTTGATGCTGCGGTTGTTGTCCAGGGCGAGCCGGACGGCATCATCGAGCGTCAGCCTCTCGCTTCCGCCCGCGGCCAAGGTTTCGGCGCGTCCCACGAGGACGCCGGCCAGGGCCAACGCCGGCAGGAGAGCGCAGCGGAGCGCCGGACGGCGGGTGGTGAATGCCGCATTCGGCTTGGAGTCAGCGACCGCGTCGCCGGAGGTCATCCGGGAACCGTCAAGAGACCGTCGGGGCGCGATCTTGTCGCGCCCTCGGTAAAGGGCGCAGCAAGCCTGCACCCCGACGATTTCTTGCGATGCCGGAAATTCCGGAAAGCCTTGAAGGGAATTCTTCATCGGATTCTCGACGTGCTTCATGGGACCAGCATCCCGTCGGCGAGGCGCACGATGCGCGAGCCGAAGGCGGCGTTCTCCGCAGAGTGGGTCACCTGCACGATGGTGACGCCATCCTCCTGGTTGAGCTGTTTGAAAAGCTGCATGATTTCCCGGCCCTGGTCGGAGTGCAGGTTGCCGGTGGGCTCGTCGGCGAGGATGAGCGCCGGCCGGGCCACCAGCGCCCGGGCCACCCCCACGAGCTGCTGCTGGCCGCCCGACAGCTGATTGGGATAGAGATCCCGCTTCGCGACGATGCGGAAGCGGTCGAGCACATCGCAGACGATGCTCTCCCGCTGCTTCTTCGGCACGTCGCGGTAACTGAGGGGAATCTCGAGGTTCTCGTAGACCGTGAGGTCGTCGAGCAGATGGTAGCTCTGGAAGATGAAGCCGAGGTTTTTTTTCTGCAGGTCGAACCGCTTTTTCTTGTCGAGCTTGTGCACCGCCTCGCCGCGGAACCAATACTCGCCATCCCAGCCACCGTCATGCAGGCCCAGCACATGCAGGAGCGTGGATTTGCCCGAACCGGACGGACCCATGATGGAGACGAATTCGCCCTCGCGAACCTCGAGGTTGATGTTGCGCAACGCGAAGAACGGTCCGCCTTTGAGCGGGTAGACGCGGTCGAGGTGGCGGAGAATGATCATGAAAAAGTGCGAGTGAAAGTGAGGGTGAAAGTGGGCTGAAGGGCCGGGGCTTTAAGCCTTAAGCGGTAAGCGCTAAGCGGATTGGTAGGTTCAGGGGTGGCTTACAGCTTATCGCTTAACGCTTAGAGCTTCTGCAGATGCGGCGCTTACTCCCGCCGGAGCGACACGGCCGGATCGAGCCGCATGGCCCGGCGGGCCGGCCAGTAACAAGCCCCGAAGGTCGTCGTGAGCAGCAGCGTGGTGATGCCGATGAACACCGGCGGATCCGCCGGGCTGACGCCGTAAAGGACGTGGGAGAGGATGAACCCGA
>Ga0265297_10011938_pt1 | contig 10528 bp, 13 predicted proteins | sample Munlanlwell13791_FD_192502 | JGI IMG/M metagenome (GOLD analysis project Ga0265297, IMG submission 192502) | Leachate microbial communities from a municipal landfill in Southern Ontario, Canada - Leachate well 137-91 | ecosystem: Engineered > Solid waste > Landfill > Unclassified | place...
GGTGTTACAGGACAGATTTTTGAACCCCACCTCTTTATTTTTTATATTGTTCTTATTACAGTTGCTGTAATTATATTTTTGGCAATTTAACGCATTTATGGCTACGGATAAAAATCAAAAAACTTCTTGGGGGAATGTTGCTGAATGGTATTCTGATTTATTGGAAAAAGAGGAGGGGACATATCAGAAGGATTTGATTCTTCCGAATATTTTGAGGTTGATGGATATAAAGAAAGGAGAGGTGGTTTTAGACCTTGCTTGTGGGCAGGGATTTTTCAGCCGAGAATTTGCGAACGTTGGGGCAAATGTTTTAGGCGCGGATGTTTCAAAAGAACTAATTGGTTTGGCTAAGAAAATCAGTGATGAGAAAAAACTCAAGATTGATTACCGGGTTTCTCCGGCAGACAAAGCAGATTTTATAAAAGAAAAAAGCATTGATAAAATCGCTGTGATTTTGGCGATTCAGAATATTGAAAATGTTGCCGGTGTGTTTAAGGAGTGCCAGAGAGTTTTGAAGCCGGGCGGCAAATTATTCCTGGTTTTAAACCACCCGGCTTTTCGCATACCAAAACAAAGCGACTGGGGATGGGACGAGAAAGAAAAAATCCAGTATAGGAAAATAAACGAATACCTTTCCGAATCAAAAGTGCAAATACAAATGCACCCGGGTGATAATCCCGATGAAAAAACAATATCTTTTCATAGGCCGCTGCAATATTATTTCAAGCTGCTCGGAAAGGCGGGTTTTGCCGTGAGTCGGCTTGAGGAATGGAATTCCCACAGGAAAAGCCAGCCGGGTCCGAGAGCGAAGGCCGAAGACAAGGCGCGCAAAGAAATCCCATTATTTATGTGTCTGGAAATCGTTAAAATCAATGAGCGGTAATAAAAAGTTTTTATTTGCAATATTAGTTTTAGCGGCCGTTTTGCGGTTTGGTTTTTTGTCACGCGGAGACGTGGTTAACGACGAAGTTTTTTCCGGTTTCAGGGCTATAGGAATGATGGATTTTGATGAGGCGCCCCTTCAGCCGACTCCATGGGAATGGACCGATCCGGATGTCCCGTTTTGGGCGCATCTATCTTTTCATGATGATCCGCCGCTGTCTTTTATTGCCCAGCATTTTTCCATGGCGGTATTCGGAGTAAATAATTTCGGAATGAGGTTTCCGTCCGCTGCATTGGGCATACTGGCGGTGTGGCTGGTTTATCTGATAGGTAAAAGATTATTTTCGGAAAAAGCCGGGCTTATAGGGGCTTTCATTTATGCGATTACCATAAACGGAATTTATATTTCTCGCCTGGGGCTTATTGAGTCGTACGCAGTATTTTTTATACTCCTGGCATTTTGGGTTTTTCTTTTATCGCTTGAAAACAACAAGAAATTTTTATGGCTTGGGGCTGTTTTGGGACTGGCGTTTCTAACAAAATACACGGCCTTTGTTTTAGTTCCGATTTTTTTGGCATATCTTATTTTTTACCGGCGGGATTTGTTGAAAGACAAAAATCTTTGGCTCGGGTTGTTCATAGCCGTTCTTATTTTTTCCCCGGTTATTTTTTATAATATTAAGCTTTATCAGTTGAGCGGCCACTTTGATTTTCAGTTTTCGGCGTTATTAAAGCAAAATACGCCGGAGTGGCCGGTTCAAACCGGCAAAGATATCGGCAGTATCAAGGAAAGAATATCCGCTTTTCCAACCCGGCTTTTATCAAGTAATTCCTGGCTATTTCTTTTGCTTTTTGCGGTTTCCGCTATTTTTTACACGAAGGAATGGAAGAGAATGAATAGTCGGCTTCGTCCGCTGTTGCCTCTATTTTTATGTTTAACGGCAGTTTTTGTTGCGCTTATAATAGGACCCTCATACAGATTTTTAAGCATGTTTGGGCCGTTTATGGCCTTGGCCGTCGGTTTTGCCGCGGACTATGCGTATAAAACGCATGGAAAATGGAAGAAGGCGCTGATAGTGGGTTTAATAATTGTTGCTGCATTTGAGATATTCTATTCCTGCAATAATTTGATCGCATATTATCCCGCAGGCGGAAAATATTGGCTGGCTTCGCCGCTTCGTAATGAAAATTATAATTTTGGCTACAACGAATTGGACGGTTATCTTAAAAACGAATTATCCGAAAAAATGCCCGCCCTTACTTTTACGGCAAAGTACAAATTTTTGGAAGACGCCAAGCAGTCCGGCCTCGCAAACGCTTCGGCTCAAAAATTGTCGGGCTATCCGGCTATGATTATTTACGGAGGCGAATGGAGCGGCTTGGCTCGGCTTTGGGTATTGGAAAGGCGCCATATTTATGAGGGCTGGCCGGTACTTTCAGTCCGTGATTATTTCGGATATTTGCAGGAACTTGGATTTGATTATTTTGACCGGTCCGGTTTTGGTGTTCACTATTTCATTTGGCCGAGCGCGAGTGTTCCGAATGAAATTGAAAAATCATTGATGCAGGGCGAGAAGGAAACAATATATAATAAAAAGGGCGAGGAAGTGTTTCAAATTTATAAATTTTAAACAAATGATAAACTACGAAGAATTTTCTAAAGTTGAATTAAAAATAGCGAAAGTTCTGGAAGCCGTAAGGATTGAGGGTTCGGAAAAACTGATAAAGTTGACTTTGGATGCGGGCGATAAAGACGAGGCCGGAGTTTTGATAAAAAGGCAGGTTGTTGCCGGCATTGGAAAATTTTATGAGCCGGACACTCTGATCGGCAAAGAAATTACGATCGTTGCCAATTTGGAGCCGAGGCAATTGATGGGGTTGGAAAGCAACGGGATGATTTTGGCGGCAAGCGATGAAAACGGATTGGCGCTGCTCGTGCCCGACAAAGAAATAAGGCCCGGAAGCGGAATAAAATGAAAATTAAGATTAAAAAACTTCATAAAGACGCAATAGTTCCAAGGTATGCCTATTCGGATGATGCGGCCATGGATTTGTATTCAATTGAAGATGTTTTACTGAAACCGGGAGAGCACAAAACTGTTTGCACGGGCATAGCCACTGAATTTCCTCCCGATTATGCGGCATTGATATGGGGAAAAAGCGGTTTAGCATCCAAAAAGGGCATAGGCACCCTGGCCGGCGTGATTGACTGCGGCTATCGCGGCGAATGGAAAGTGGTTGTGTTTAATTTTTCAAATGAAGATTATTTGGTTAAAAAAGGAGAGAAAATCGCCCAATTTTTAATTCAGCCGGTGGCGCACATGGAAGTGGAAGAAGCGAACGAGCTTTCCGAATCTGTTCGTGGCACAAAGAGTTTCGGATCCTCCGGCTTAAAGTAGATTGTATGAAATACAATAAATTGGTTAGAGATAAAATTCCTGAGTATATAAAGAAAAAAGGCGGTTTGCCGGTTTTTCATATCGCAGATGAGGCGGAATATTGGGATAAATTGAAAGAAAAAATGATGGAAGAGTTTGATGAATTTAAAGAAGATGAGAGTATTGAAGAATTCGCCGACGTTTTAGAGGTTATTAGTGCGATTTCCGATCATAAAAAATTTGATAAAAAAGAAATAGAGAAAATAATGGAAGTAAAAGCCGCAGATAGAGGTAGATTCAAAAATAGGATTATTTTGGACGAGTCGTAATGGATAAAAATTTTGAAAAGTTTCTTAAGCTTTACGATTATTCTGTTCCAACCGAATTAATCGCAAAAAAGCCGGCGCGTCCGCGGGATAGCGCCAAACTTTTGGTTTATAACAGACAAACCAAAAAAGTATTTTTTGATAAATTTGTTAATTTGATAAAATATCTGCCGGAAAAAGCAGTTTTGGTTTTCAATGATACGAAAGTTTTGCCGGCGCGGCTTGCGGTTAAAAAAGAAACCGGAGGATTGGCGAGGATTTTATATATAGGCCAGAGCGCCGGCAAGTTGGAATTTTTATCGGATAGAAATCTAAATATCGGTTCCAAAGTCAGCGTTAATTCCAAAATATTTTTTGTTGTGAAAAGACAAATTGGCAGCCATTATTTTTTGAAGTCGTCTTTTCCGATAAATAGAACTTTTGAAGTATTGGAAAAATACGGACTGATCCCAATTCCGCCGTATATAAAGAATTCTCCGCTTTCCGAAAAAGAACTGAGAAAAGAGTATCAGACAATTTTTGCCGCCAGAAAGGGTTCGGTGGCAGCGCCAACCGCTTCGCTGCATTTTACTAAGCGGCTTACGGATAAAATTAAAAAATCAGGAAGGCAAATTGTTTTTGTGACGCTTCACGTCAATTTAGGCACGTTTGCTCCGCTTTCCGAAGAAAATTTGAAAAAATCCAAACTTCATACGGAATATTATGCAATCAGTAGAAAATCTTCAGATATTTTAAATAAAGCCAAAAAATCCGGACAGCCCGTTATCGCTGTGGGCACCACTGCCGCGAGAGCGTTGGAATCGGCTACTCAAAGAGGTGCCTTAAAAAAATTTAGTGGCAAGACAGATATATTTATAAAAGAAAACGACAAGATAAAATTTGTGGATGGATTGATTACTAATTTTCACGTGCCAAAGTCCAGTTTAATGATGCTTGTTTCGGCATTTATTGGCAGAAAGAAGCTGCTGGAAATTTATCGGAAAGCTATAAATAAAAAGATGCGATTTTTTTCTTTTGGCGACGGAATGATGGCGGTTTAATTAAAATATTAAAAATTAATTGATTAAATAATTTATGGAAAACATCTTTGCTTTATATAAGCCCAAGGGGATTACTTCCAACGATGCCGTCCAAAAAGTGCGGTCTATTGTTGGGCGGAGCGTGAAAGTCGGGCACGCAGGAACTCTGGACCCGCTCGCGCAGGGAGTTTTGGTAATCGCCGTGGGCAGGGAAGCGACAAAAAAAATAAGCGAAACCGTTAAAAAAGAAAAAGAATATATGGCGGAAATAACTTTGGGTTTTGAGAGTTCAACAGACGACGCTGAGGGCGAAAAGATAGAAATACAATTTTCCAAAAAACCGGAAATAAAGGATTTTGAAAAAATATTACCGGAATTCATCGGAAAAATAAATCAAATGCCCCCAATTTACAGCGCTATAAAGATCGGCGGTAAAGAGGCATATAAATATGCGCGGAAAGGGCAGGTGGTTGAAATGCAACCGCGCGGAGTGGAAATAAAAAATATAGAAATTTTGGAATATGCCTGGCCCGTCTTGAAAGTTAAAGTTATAACTGGTCCGGGGGTTTATATACGTTCACTGGCAAGAGATATCGGCAAGAAATTGGGAGTTGGGGGATACCTCTCTTTTTTAGAACGGACACGGGTGGGTGATTTTATAAAAGAAAAAGCGGTAAAAATGGACGATTTGCCAGGTTTTTTAACTGGGTAAAACTTAGTTTTTGGCATTGCGACTCTTATGGTAAACTTACTTTATAAGGTCGTTTTTAACCTAATTTATATATAAATATGAATAAATTATCAGTTTTGGATATGGTAGCGATGGTTTTGGTAATCATTGGCGGTTTGAATTGGGGCTTGGTTGCGGTCAGCCCGAGCTGGAATCTCGTTGAAATGCTCGTAGGTGCCTGGCCGGTTGTCGCTCAGCTTGTTTATTTGCTTGTTGGCGTGGCAGCTGTATACCTGGCGGTTGTGATGAGAAGGTTCCACAGGATGTAGGGTTTAAATATTTTTACCTGGCGGCGTAAACTATTATGCCGCTTATAAAGATATTTATGAAAATATTTCTTAAAGTTAAAACTAAATCGCGCGAAAATAGCGTGGAAAGAATTGACGACAGTAATTACGTGGTAAAAGTTAAAGAAATGCCGATTGAGGGAAAAGCAAATATTGCGGTTGAAAAAGCCCTTGCCGAATATCTGGGTATAGCAAGTTGGAGGGTAAAAATAAAATCGGGGCTGACTTCAAAAAATAAAGTCGCAGAAATAATTTAAACAAATATACCGTATGCACAAAATCACATCTTTTGTGGTGGCGGAAATAAATAAGGTTAAAAAGGGAAAAGAACTTCCTGCGCCGGCGCCCATCAAGAGCAGCCCGCATTATCTTGCCCAATCAATGCCCCCGCAATTGGTTATCGGCAGGGAAAAAGTTAAAGTTGCGGAACAGGAAGTTGAATTGCTTTTGAAAACATATTCCCCGGATACGGTTATGATTGAAGGAAGTATTGACGTGGAGGACGTGTTTGCCGACGATATATTGGATTTGAAAGAAAAACTGATGGATAAGTGTTTCTCATACGGAGAAAAACACGGCGCAAAAATAGATACCAGCGAAGAGTTTACCGTTTATCAAGTTTCCGGATATACGGGCGACCCGGAATTGTTTTTGAAAAAACAGCCGAATAAAATCGCTTCGTTGCTCAAATCGGAAAAATTGGAACTGGACGAAAAAGAAATAGATTACACGCTTTCTTTCCAGTTTAAATACGCAAAAGACGACTTGATTTTAATTGATTGGGACGGGGCGGTGCTTTTTGATCCGAAGGGGGACTTTGAAGAATCCATTGACCTTTTGCAGCTCGCTAATTTCCAACTGTTGCGTTACCGCGCGCTGGACGAGGACTTGGATGAACGCTTGCAGAAAGTGTATAAGCTCATCCAGCCCGAGGAAAAAAAGAGCTGGTGGGAAAAGTTAAAAACCCGGGAAGTGACACAGGCATTCAGGGAAGTAATTCGCATCCGCACGCAGTCCATTTCCCAGTTTGAAGCTTTGGACAGGGATATTAAGCTCATCGGTGATTGGTATTCCGCCAGGGTTTATGACCTTCTTTCCAAGAAGTTTAAATTTGATTCTTGGCACAATACCATAAAAGAAAAACTGGATTCTTTGGAGGATGTCTATTCCATTGCCAGCGAAAATCTGGGCATGTCCAGAATGAAGCTTCTGGAACTTATTGAGATTACGGGTTTTATAATTTTGGAAATCGGCTGGATACCGCTTCTTTATTTTGAATTTGCTTCGTATCTCAAATAATCAAATAAAACCCCAATATAGATTGGGGCTTTATTTTTGTGTTGATTGTTTTGTATTATATATGAAGTGAATGGGCCTGTAGTAAAGTGGTATTACGCGGCATTCGCATTGCCGAGGCAGGAGTTCGATTCTCCTCAGGTCCACCAGAATCAAATAAAATTTCGGCAGATTGACCTTGTTTTGTTTTGGGCATAATCTGAAAACAGCGGTTCTATTTACCAACTTAATAGATGTTCCGGAGGTGGGTGTCATGGGATGCGAAAATGGCTGCGGCGGCTGTGGAGGAAACTGCGGCGGCCACGGAGGTGGCTGCGGCGGTAATTGCGGAGGGCGCGGCAAGATCAAGCCGTGTCCCTGCAAACTGGAGGCATGGCTTAAACGGTTGCGGACGCAATCGCAAGTCCTGGCCCGCGACTTCTTCGCTGTCTGCGGTGATTTCCATTTTACCGAAGATGAGCAGATGAAGATGCTCGGCCTGGATAAAGAAGGTCTTCAGAACCTGCGACTCGCCCAGGTGGGAGATGCAATACCGCCCGACGATGTTCTGTGGCGGATATTCAACCTGTGCCAGGGCGCGGAAATACTGTCTCAGTACTTGGAGTGGAACGCCTTGGCGTGCGCCACTTGGTTCAGAAGCAGGCACATGCTTCATGAATCCGCAATGAAGGACCTGGTGTCCGAAGAAATATGGAAGAAGGGACTGGTGCCGATGGAGCTGATGTGCTCCGATCCGGACGGCATCGTCAAGGTGGTCGTCTATATCGCGTTGATTAGCGACCAGAAGGGTGGATAATCCGCCTAAAAGAAGCCCCTGGCTGCGTTTTGCGTCAGGGGCTTTTTGTTTTGACTTCGATATTTTACGGGTCCATACTTAAACCAGGACGTTAAAGCAGTGTTAAATCCGCAAAACAAGGAGGTGAATATGAAAAAGCAAAGCCACGTCGCAAAGCTGTTTTTGGACATAGCTGCGCGCTGGGAACTTTCCGAAGATGAACAGATGAAAATTCTCGGCATCGGTTCGGCCGTAAATTTCCAAAAGTTCAAATCCGGGCAAGTTAAGCTATCCGACGGCATTATCAGAAAGATATTTGCCGTTGATGCAATCAATGAAGCATTGAAAGCATTGCTGAGCGAAGAAGGGGATTTCGCCGGCTGGATAAGAAAAAAGCAGGATTGCGAAATGCTTTGCGGCAAACGGCCCACCGACCTCATTTGTTCCGGTGAATGGGAAAATCTCTGCCTTGTCCGGCATGGCATCGCAAGAGAATGCGGACGAAGGATGGATTACGAGTATTGAGGGCCCCTGCAAGCGCGGGGGCTTTTCGTTTGTGGCGCTTGTGGAAAACCGGACGAAAGCGAGTTTTTTATGGTGGTATAATAAAGATGTCGAATAAAAAATATTTTATTAATAAAAATTAATCATGTTAATTCAAACTTGGACTGACGTACTCATCAGTTCGCTTCAAAATCTGTGGATTCAAGTCATAGATTTTTTGCCGTCTTTAATCGGCGCGTTGGTTGTGTTTATAATCGGCTTGGCCGTCGCATCGGGCCTCGCATCGCTTGTTGAAAAATTAATCGCAGCCGTGAAGCTGGATAATTTTTTGAGAAAAGTGGGCGTTGAAGAATATACAAAAAGAGCCAACTTGGAATTAAATTCCGGACACTTCCTCGGGCAAGTGGTTTATTGGTTTTTAGTTTTGGTATTCTTTTCAGCGGCCGCGGATATTTTGAAATTCTATGTTTTGTCTAATTTTATCCGCGATATCTTGGTTTACTTGCCGAACTTAGTGGTTGCGGTCTTGGTAATGGTTGTGGCTTTAGTGTCCGCAAATATAATAAGGAAAATCGTGAAGGCCTCGGTTATGAGCGCCAAAGTTGGATCGGAGAAATTTCTTTCCTCCGCTTCTTGGTGGGTTATCGTGGTCTTCGGGCTTTTGATTTCCCTTAACCAATTAGGAGTTGCCGTGGCGATAATAAACACCGTAATTACCGGCTTAATCGCAATGCTTGCTTTAGCGGGCGGTTTAGCTTTCGGCCTTGGCGGTAAAGAGTATGCCTCGCATCTTCTTGCGAAAATGAAAGACGGATTGGAGAAATAAGGCGAATCCTTTAATGAAAACCCCTCTAAATATAGAGGGGTTTTTAGTTGGCGGATAACAGAGGGGAAGCTCCTTGACTTTTTTTATCGTTTGTCTATAATTACAAATACTTAATGAATATTAATTTACATATCAAAACATCGCGCGGCTAAACGAGATTTTTTTGGTGTATGTAGCGACCGCGCAAACGCGGTTTTTTTATCAGAAAAAGTTAGTTTTTCCCGAATCTTAAGAAAATAATTTCAAAAGATCCGGGAAAGACGAACCAGACCCGGATGACAAGCGGACAGCAACTTAATAATGTTGGTTTGGAAACGAATCAACTACATAAGTTAATGAGAGAAAATTTTGACTGAATAATGTATTTTAGACATCAATGGTCTTTTCGCATACATTATTCGATAAGTAAATTGATTTCGCATGGGAGCGAAATCGTCCCATTGTAAGTAGTGGGATAAATTCTGACTTAAGAGGTCAGCGTCTTGTAACGAGACGTAAATTTAAGGGCGTATGGTGGATGCCTTGGCATCAAAAGGCGATGAAGGACGTGGCGTAGCTGCGATAAGCTTCGGGGAGGTGCTTAGCAACCTTTGATCCGGAGATTTCCGAATGGGGAAACCTAATTGCGTAAACCGCAATTGCTTTGCTTCGTAAGAAGTGAAGAGTCAATCCGCTGAAGTGAAACATCTCAGTAAGCGGAAGAATAGAAAACAACAGTTATTTCCTGAGTAGCGGCGAGCGAAACGGAAGAAGCCCAAACTTTAAATGAGGTAGTTGAAATCTGGATTCGGGATTTGGGATTAAACTCAATGAACAGTTCAGGCCATTCAGTTATCAAGTTTTGAGGGTTGTAAGATAGAAACTTTTTCAAATCATCGAATAGAGCGCTTTAGTTTAGTGCTTTGTTCGTTGATATTGAAAGGAAAGTTACAAAATTAAATGTTAATTGAATCCTCTGGAAAGGGGAACCATAGGGGGTGATAGTCCCGTAAATAAAAATATTTAATCTTTCTGTTTCTACCGGTGCAAGTCCGGGGTTACTCATTTATGAGTATCTATCTTGAGTACCGCGAGGCCAAATAACCTTGCGGGAAGCAACGAGTACTAATCTCGTGAGGCTAAATACTTTTGATGACCGATAGTGAACTAGTACCGCGAGGGAAAGGTGAAAAGCAGCCCGGCGAGGGCGATGAAATAGTACCTGAAACCATATGCTTACAAGGACTCGAAGGCTAAAAGCGCATCTTCGGATGCGTTGCGGCTAACGTGGTGCCTATTGAAGAATGAGCCAACGACTTTATTTAAACGGCAAGGCTAACCCGGTAGAAACGGGGCAGCCGTAGGGAAACCGAGTGTTAATAGCGCGACTAGTCGTTTAAGTAAGACCCGAAGCTAAGCGAGCTTGCCCTGAGCAGGATGAACTTTGACTAAACATCAGAGGGAGGTCCGAACTAGTGGGTTGTGCAACACCCTTGGATGACTTGGGGTAAGTAGTGAAAAGCTAA
>Ga0265297_10011939_pt1 | contig 10526 bp, 11 predicted proteins | sample Munlanlwell13791_FD_192502 | JGI IMG/M metagenome (GOLD analysis project Ga0265297, IMG submission 192502) | Leachate microbial communities from a municipal landfill in Southern Ontario, Canada - Leachate well 137-91 | ecosystem: Engineered > Solid waste > Landfill > Unclassified | place...
GTCCATTGAACAAATTCTCATTAACTTTTGTTCGCATAAGCTATTGTTTAAATTAATACTGAATTCAAAACTTAATTTAATAAACTTTAGCTTATGCTTTATTTTTCAAACATAACACCTTTGTGGTTAACTATTTAAATCTCAACACAATCCCGCACACGCAAGACAAAGGCTCCCACAAAGTACACAAGGGGAATACAATCAACAACCTTAACTAACCGATATTGATTGGCAATTGGTCATTAGCTAAGGGAAGATTTTTCAGCGACAGCCATTAGTTCATTATCTTTGGCCAATTAAGTTGAAGCTGTTTGGAAAAGAATATCTCAGAAATCAAAGAGTTCCTCGACGAGAAGGTTGCCAAATACAACCATCCAGGATTTATTGAATCCGATCCCATTGCCATCCCGCACCGTTTTGACCGGAAAGAGGAGATCGAAATATCCGGTTTTCTCGCCGCCACCATTGCATGGGGAAACAGGAAGATGATCGTGCAGAACGGCCACAGGCTGATGGATTTGTTGGGAAACTCGCCCTATGATTTTGTGATGAACCATCGTCCCGAGGACCTGGAGCGAATCACCGGTTTTGTCCACCGCACTTTCAACCACACCGACTTGGTCTATTTCATCAAGGCGCTTAAAAACATCTACCAATTCCATGGTGGGCTGGAGAAGGTGTTTGCCGGATCTACCTCTGAAACCTCCACCCAGCCGGCAATTCATCAATTTAAAGAGCTCTTTTTCTCCTTGCCGTACCCGGAAAGGACCACCAAGCATGTGTCCGATCCGGCGAATGGTTCCGCGGCAAAAAGAATCAATATGTTCCTGAGGTGGATGGTACGGAACGATGGGTGCGGTGTCGATTTTGGCTTGTGGAAATCCATATCCCCCAGCCAGCTATCCTGTCCGCTCGATCTACATTCGGGAAATGTTGCCCGCAAATTAGGGTTGTTGACTAGAACGCAAAATGACGCGAAAGCCCTGGCAGAGCTGGATTTCAACTTAAGGCAGATGGACAGGATGGATCCTGTTAAGTATGATTTTGCGTTGTTTGGGTTGGGGATTTTTGAGAAGTTCTGATTTCGTAAATCTTCAATTAAGTCAATTGAATGAAGTATATCAGACAAATATTTCTGACCCTTTTCCGTCATATATCAGGATTTTGGTTGAATCAATACTCTTTCTTAAATATGGATTCCGAATGGATGATTCAGTGAGCAAGTCAACTCGTCTTTGAAAGAATTGCTCGAAAGTATCCCAAAGGGAAAGCAGTTTCTCACCTCTTTCGATCGGGTCAGGATCATCAATTTCAACAAGCAGGTCAATATCGCTTGATAGCTTATCAAATTTATCTGTGGTTAAAGAACCGAAAGCATACAAATACCTCACATTGTGCTTTTTGCACAACAAGGTAAAACGGCTCTTCTGCTTTAATATTTCGTCTTTGATAATCATACCCAAAGATACCAATTTAATCTCAATACCAACTCTTTACCAAAACATGGCTACCTACGAAATAATTCTTCCCTATTTTGGATCCTGCTTCAAATTTGTGAAAGTGTCTGTCAATAAGGAAATTGATCAACATAATTTCCGGCAGGATAGTAGTTGGCCACCACAATGATCCCTCCATCCTTGCAAACAGCAACACCTACCCCAACCTCTTTGGTATTTTTCCAGATCATTTGGGTATAATGTCCGATTTCGTGCCAGTTCCCTTTTCCAAACTTTCCATATCTGTAAATCTTCTTCTCGCTGTACCATGAAATTGACGCGTCAATTGGATGGTAATAGGTGGATGAACTTCCCCAAAACAGGTTCTCCCCGACAGGTTCCCCCTTGAGACTTGGTTTTTTATGATGTTCCATCCTGCACCCATTTTGGGCCAGATGGTCGGCCCACTCCTGGGAATATGCCGATAGCTCTTTGCTCCAAACCAAACCCGGCGCGCCAACTTCTGCCCTTACCCGGTTGTGATGCGCGAGAAATTCCTGGGCGTCCTGTCTGCTCATTTTGCTCCCCGTACCATTCCCAGATTGCCCAGAGGAGAAATGAACGATCAACATACTAAGGATTAGAAATATATTTCTCATCTCGTCATAATTTTAACCCATATTCTGTCAAATATAACCTATTTACTGAAACAATGAGAGGTCTTTAATTACTCTGGCGCGATTTGTAATTAGGAGTATTCGGAAGAATGATTGACTTTCTTAGGAATTACAGAAATTGTAATGTTGGGATTTGAAAACCTTATTTTTCCGGCTTTTAACCTTAATAGAAAGAGAGAGTTGATTGAACTAACCTTATTACCTTATGATATGGTGCATTTTGAATTAACACATGGATGCAGCAGTTATAGAATTGAAAATAAGGTAATAAGGTTTAGATGAGATAGTTATACTTATATTCTACTAAGGTTGCCTTCAAAAATAAGGTTGTTCAAATCATGCAAATCCACGCCAGCCGCACTCCTTGTTCACAAAAAAAGAAGATGCCGGTTAAAGCATCTTCCTTCAATGATCTGCCAACCAGATCCCTTTTGTTTGAACGCTATTTCTTTTGATCGTCAGTAACTTCGACCTTCATTTCAACTTTCTTTTCATCGGCTGCCGGGGTATGTTTCTTGCGGACAATGGTGATCTTCTCCAATCCTTTGCCGATATCCTTCTTGTCGTAGGAGACAATATCCTTGTTGTCTGGATCCATGGCGAAAGGATCGCCTCCGGCAATTTTAAAGCCTCTTACGTGAAAAGGGGGCATCGGTGGAGGTGGTGGTGGCACCATCATGTCGCCATCTGAATCAAAGGTTGTGATGCCACCCCCCTTGCCGATCATGACAATCTTCTTTTCACACTTAACACCATTCGAATCGGAATTGTTGTACATCACGCGGAATTCCCGATTGCCGGTGCCTGGTTTCATGCCGCGTATAATGACTATATTGGGATCACCGGATTTCCCATTTACGACTTCCAGTTTTTTGAGGAGCGAATCCACTTTCAACTGGATCACTTTTTCGTCGGCAAAATTAAAGGTGGTATCGATTTTCGTCACCTTGCCATTTTGGTTGACCATTACCTTTACATGTTGCCCCTCCTTCTTGTCACTCTTGGTGACTGTGGTGCTCTTGGTTGTCTGCCCCAAAGAAAGGAGTGTTGTTGCCAGGAATAATCCTAAAAAAAATACGACTTTCATGTTAGCTTTTTTTAAGTAAAAAATTAAACTTTTGACGATTCAATGTTAGTAGTTTTTATGCCCGCAAAGGGTTAAGGTCGATTTAAAAAGTGTTAAGGTGAAGTTAAAGTTGAAAATGAGGTTAATTTAATGTCTAATTTTGGATGATCGGTTGTTACCCGCCTCCCATTATGGGCATTGTGATAAGAGAATATAGAAAGTAAAAAGTGAACAGACGCATCATCATTGGATTGGCTATCCTTATGGGAATCTCACTGCTAGGAATTGTAGCGGTGCAGTTCTATTGGTTCAACAATTCGGTCGCAATTCGGAACGAACTCTTCGACCGGTCGGTCAACGAGGCCATGAACAAAGCCGTGAGGCGACTGGAAACAGGGCACGACCTCAAGGTCATACGCGGTTTCGCCAAGGGCGATACGATAAACTGGAACAACCAAATACCAATTCCTCCACCACCGCCTCCACCCCCACCCCAGGATCTCGAAAACCTGGATGTAGTTGTGAGAAGGGACAGTGTGCATGGCACCATCAGCGTTACCACATCCAAAAAGCAGCATGCCAATCAATTAAGCTATGTTGTGGTTGCAGGAAATAAAATCAGAAAATTAACCGGGAAGGCAAAGATCATCACTGAAAATGTGTATGGGAATCTTGGTGATTCGGCTTTTAAAGTTGAGGTCCCAACCATTGATCCCGCCATCGGACAAAAAATCAAACAACTCAAACAACTTACCAACCAGATCAGAATAGAGTACAGTGGCTGGGAGACAGGCCGTCACATTGACGAGGCGCAATTGAGAAAATTGCTCAAAGAGGAGCTTAATGACCGGGCAATTCCAATTGACTTCGAGATATCCGTGGTTGGAGGGGATTCTATTCCAGAACAAACTTCAGCCGCCAATGCCAGGAAGCGATGGTATATGGTTAATCTCTTCCCTGACGATATATTTAGAAAGAAGCTTGATTTTGCAGTTCATTTCCCCGGTAGGGATCTATTTATAGGACGCAAAACAACCTTGCTTTTGGGACTCTCGGTCTCCTTTACCCTTGTTATTTTCCTCACCTTCCTGCTAAGCATCTACCTGATCCTTAAACAGAAGAGAATCTCAGAGATGAAATCGGATTTCATCAACAACATGACGCATGAGTTCAAGACCCCCATCGCAACCATCTCGATAGCGGCCGATTCGATTGCGAACCAGAAGGTGATCGGTGAGGAGGAGAAGGTCCGATTCTTTGCAGGGATGATCAAGAAGGAGAACCAACGCATGAATGAGCAGGTAGAACGCATCCTGCAGATTGCCCGGCTCGACCGCAAAGAGTTTGAGTTCAACTTCCAGGCTACGAACATACATCCTTTGATCGAAGCTGCTATCGATGGAATTATTTTGCAGGTTGAGCAACGCGGAGGAAGGATTGAGACCCGGCTGGAGGCTGTCAATCCCGTTGTGACTACCGATCCCATTCATTTCACTAACCTGGTATGCAATTTGCTCGACAATGCCAACAAATATTCGCCTGAGGCGCCGCTGATCACCGTATCTACCACCAACTCATCCGACGGCATCCTGCTCTCTGTCGAAGACAATGGAATGGGCATGACCAAGGCAGTACAAGCCAGGATTTTTGATAAATTTTACCGGCTCACTTCCGGCAACATTCATACAATCAAAGGATTCGGACTAGGGCTTAGCTACATCAAAGCAATTCTGGATGCCAACAACGGGACCATAAAGGTTCATAGTGAGCCCGGTAAAGGGAGTCGTTTTGTGGTGTTTATCCCATTTCTAAACAACCGCCGATGAGCCATCCCAAATCCATATTTTTTGTGGAGGACGACCTGAGTTTTGGGGCCGTCCTAAAATCTTATCTCGAGATTTGCAATTTCACCATCACCTGGCTTTCGGACGGGAAACATGCCGTAAATTCCTTCCGGGAAGGCAGTTATGATCTTTGTTTGCTCGATGTGATGCTTCCCAACGTAGACGGGTTCACCATCGGCAGGGAGATCCGTTCGATGGATGCGCGAATCCCTATAATCTACCTGACTGCCAAATCCTTAAAGGAGGATGTTTTGGAGGGATATAAACTTGGAGCTGATGATTACATTGTCAAACCTTTTGATGCGGATGTCCTGATATACAAGATTGCCGTGCTGCTGAAACGGGCGGAGGGTGAACAGGGAAACAGCAACCATCTCTATACCATCGGTAAATATCTTTTTGATTCGAAGCTGCGCGAAATCAGACTGGGCGAAACCAAACAGCTTCTCAGTCCGAAGGAGGCGGCTCTGCTTCTCTTGCTCTGTGAACACCGCGACGAACTTCTGCCTCGCGAGGTGGCCCTCAAGAGAATCTGGGGCGACGATGGCTATTTCACCACCCGCAGCATGGATGTCTTTATCACCAAATTGAGGAAGTTCTTTAAGGATGATCCCTCCGTCGAGATTCGCAACATCCACGGTAGCGGGTTTATTATGACCTACAATAATTGATTTTGCGGTAAAGCGCATATTGACGAAGTTTATCTCATATTATCCTTATTATTAACAAATTGCAGACATTGCAAATTTGTATTTTTCATAAACTGACGGGGTGACTCAGAGTCACCCCGTCAGTTTATAAAAATATCCCCTTTTTAAAGTAATTTTCCCTTTGATTCGTCTACCTCATTATGGACGAATTAATTGCTTTACCGATGGCGCAGCGACAGCAGAGTATTCAAAATGCCGTGCAGGAATATGGGAAGCGTTTGCTCCGTTTCATACGCAGCCGCGTTAAAAACGATCAGGACGCCGAAGATATCCTGCAGGATGTCTGGTACCAGCTTAGTTCAATCATCGAAACAGAACCCATTGTTCAGCTCAGTTCATGGCTTTATCGTGTCAGTAAAAATCGGATTGTGGACAAAAACCGCAAAAAAACGCCGCAATCTCTGGCAGATTTTGCCTATGAAGATGAGGAGGGCGACATGGTCTATCCTGAAGCCATGCTTTTGGACAGTACCGACCCTGAATCAGAACTCGAAAAAGAGTTTGTAAGGGATTCCCTCTTCGCCGCATTGAGCGAACTACCAGAAAAACAAAGGGATGTTTTTGTGTGGAACGAGTTGGAAGATCAGACACTTCAGGAGATCGCCGACAAAACTGGGGAAAGCATTAAAACGATCATCTCACGAAAACGTTACGCAGTCGTGCACCTGCGCAAACGGCTTCAAAAAATTTACAACGAGTATTAACCATTAAAAAAATAGAAGTTATGAGATTTTATGGACATGAGAGAAGAAGAGGCTCCTGGATTAAATGGGCCATTATTATCCCTATTGCGGTTGTGGCCGGAGTGTTTGTTTTCGGAAGTGTCGTAATGCTGCTTTGGAACAATATCCTACCGGCAGTGTTCGGAATAAGCGCCATCACCTTTTGGCAGGCACTGGGAATCCTGGTCCTCGCCAAGATCCTGTTTGGAGGGTTCAGGAGCGGTCACCGGTGCCATTGTCATTGCCGCAACCACGACCTGGCCGGGAAATGGATGCAAATGACTCCCGAAGAGCGGGAGAAGATGAAATCGGAGTGGCGAGGCTGGTGTGGGCCTTCGGTTAAACAGGAGTAATCACAACTACTTTTAGAAAGTTCAGATTAAGAAGAAACAGTCAGGCTTTGCAGTGAATTCCTGCTAAAGCCTGACTGTTTCATGTGTATCTAATTTGTTTTTTAATTGCCACATGTAATTCGCATGTTGTTTATATTCACTCCGATTGGTGTTTTACAATCATGCTCATTTCATTCAATTTTTTCTTCCACTATTTGATTTTTTTTTCTGATTTTTTATTTTTGCCTCCCGAGTTTTAAATCTTTAAAAATTAAGGAGGATTATTTATGTCAACACAAACGAAATGGTTAAGACTGTTTTTAACCCTTGTACTGGGGATAAGCTGCACTTTTAGTCACGCAGTTCAGACGAACGAAAGTGTTATCCTCTACACCCCTTACACCAAAATCTCTGTACCACCCGGCGAATCCATCGACTATGCCATCGAGGTCATCAACAATGGCAAGGAGATGCAAAATGTCGGCTTGTCTGTATCAGGAATGCCCCGTGACTGGTCCTACAGCCTAAAATCGGGCGGTTGGACCATTGGTCAGCTTTCCGTCCTGCCGGGAGACCGGAAAAGCCTTTCCCTCAAAGTCAATGTTCCGTTGAAAGTGAACAAGGGAATTTACAAGTTCAAATTGGAAGCAGGTGGAACTGCTGTCCTCCCCCTGATCATCAATGTCTCCGAACAGGGTACTTTTAAAACAGAATTCTCATGTGGTCAAACCAATATGCAAGGGATTGCGACTTCTACCTTTACCTTCAATGCCAATTTGAAAAACCAGACAGCCGACAAACAGCAATATGCTTTTGTTGCCGAGGTCCCGCGAGGATGGAACGTCACCTTCAAATCAAATTATCAGCCTGTTACATCTGTCGTTACAGAACCAAACAGTACGCAGGCCATCACCATTGAGATCAAAGCCCCGGAAAGGGTAGAGGCCGGTAAATACAAGATACCTGTAAGCGCTTCGACCAGCAACTCCTCTGCCGACCTTGCCCTGGAGGTAGTGATAACAGGCTCTTACAACATGGAATTAACCACACCTACCGGGATGGTGAGCTCCCGGATTACAGCAGGTGAGACCAAACAAATAGAGTTGATGATCACCAATACCGGCTCTTCAGAACTTACTGACATCAAACCTGAATATACAGCGCCTGCCAATTGGAGTGTAACATTCGATCCCAAAAAAGTTGACAAACTCCCTTCGGGCGGTTCCACAAGGGTCTATGCAACCGTAAAGGCAGATAAAAAAGCAATTCCGGGTGATTACATGCTGAACATGGAGTGCAAAACCCCGGAGGTATCCTCAAAAATTTCTTTTAGGATCTCGGTCGAAACACCTCTGCTTTGGGGATGGGTCGGGGTACTCATTATCCTGGCTGCTTTGGGCAGCGTCTGGTATCTTTTCCGCAAATACGGAAGGAGGTAACCCGTGGACGGAAATATCATTGAACTCGTTGATCTGACCAAAAAATACGGGTCATTTACGGCAGTAAACCAACTGAACCTCTCCATTCGGAAGAGTGAGATATTTGGATTGTTGGGGCCAAATGGCGCAGGGAAATCTACCACTATTTTGATGATGCTGGGATTGACCGACCCAACCTCCGGATCGGTGACGGTCTGCGGCATCAATCCAACCACCAACCCGATTGAGGCAAAGAGAAGAATTGGCTATTTGCCCGAGGATGTAGGCTTTTATTACAACCGGACCGGTGCCGAAAATCTGATATATACTGCACAACTGAACGGTTCCCCTGAAAAGTTGGCCAGTCAAAGCGCTGAGCAACTGCTGGCCCGTGTCGGTTTATCAGAAGAATCTGGCAAGAAAACCGGAAAATATTCACGCGGCATGTTGCAGCGGCTTGGCCTTGCCGATGTGCTGATAAAAAATCCGGAGGTGATCATCCTGGATGAACCAACCCTGGGAATTGACCCTACCGGTGTCCGCGAATTTCTGGATCTTATCGTTGCACTCAGCCGCGAAGAGGGGATCACTGTTCTCTTTTCTTCCCATGATCTGCATCATGTTCAGCAGGTTTGCGACAGGGTGGGGCTATTCGTTGGCGGAAAACTGCTGGCCGAAGGGGATATTCAAAGTCTCTCCCGGAAATTGTTCGCCAAGAGCCCTTATGTAATTGAAGCCAGGCTCTCTGTAAAAGAGGAAGAGAAATCCGAAGGGGAGCTAATATTTACTGCTGCACGATTGCAGGCGCTACTGATAAACATCTCAGGGGTAAATGAGGTGACGAAAACCAACGATCTCTTTGAGATAGGCTGCTCGAGTGATACCACGGCCGAAATTGCACGCGTTCTGGTGGATGCCGGTATCGGTATCCTTCACCTGAACAAGAAAGAGTACGGATTGGCAGATATTTATTATCGTTATTTTGAAGGAGGGATCGGTCATGAATAAACCAGAATATCGACAAACCACATTTTTGGGCCTACGGAAAGAGGCAATTGCAAATATATTCCCTTTCATCAACCGCCTTAGCCAAAACTGGAATGAGGAGAAAGTCATTCATCCATTCAGGGTAGTTCTCAACAAGGAGATTTCCGACCATGTGAGGAGCTGGCGATTCATTATTTTGATTCTTTTAATCTCACTCACCTGTTTGGGATCGATTTATACAGCGCTGGCCAATTTCAGTAAGGCCGCAGGACCCAACGATCCAGATGGTGCCTTCTTCTTTTTAAAACTTTTCACCATCACCGATGGGACACTCCCCTCCTTTGTTGTATTTATCAGTTTTCTGGGACCCTTGCTGGGGATTAGCCTTGGATTTGATGCCGTTAATTCCGAGTACAACCACCGCACACTAAGCCGGATCCTTTCACAGCCCATCTATCGCGACTATCTGCTCAATGCCAAATTTCTGGCCGCGTTGACGGTCATTAGTGTGATGTTCTTTGCTCTCGGTTTTTTGGTCATGGGATTCGGATTGGTCAACATTGGTATCCCGCCAACGGTGGAGGAATTTTTACGCATTCTCACATTTGTGGCCCTGAGTATTCTCTATGTCGCCTTCTGGCTGAACCTGTCGATCCTCTTTTCCGTACAATTTCGTCAGCCTGCAACCTCGGCGCTTGCCGGAATTGCGGTATGGATCTTCTTCTCCATCTTCTATGGGATGATCGTCAATCTGATCACCAGATCCTTTGCCCCATCCGAATTAGCAGGAGAAAACCAGGTCATCGCATTTGAATCTTTTAAACTTGGACTGTTGCGGGTCATGCCAAACCAACTTTTCAGTGAGGCAACTTCAACCTTGTTGATGCCTTCTGTGCGGAGTCTCGGTCCCCTTTCGATGGAACAGGTGTATGGCACCATACCCGGACCGCTTCCCTTTGGGCAGAGCCTGCTGCTTGTCTGGCCCCAGGTAACCGGACTGCTTGCTGCAACCTTGCTCTGCTTCGCCCTCTCCTATTTCTCCTTTATGCGAAGGGAGATCAGGTCGAGATAGCGGTATATCATAACTGCAAAAACATTACATGAAGAGGATACACTTGATCTGGTGATATCCTCTTTCTTTTCAATACCTATCGTGAAATTTTACCTTTCATATATAATTACATAATAACCTGAGTGTATATGAGTTGCGGGCAGATAAGCCAAATTCTGACGGGGTCACTAAGAGTCACCCCGTCAGTTGTACAACAGTTCACTCCGGTAAGCAGATTTAGATGAATGAAATTTAATCGTGAACCGGCTATTCTGTCAAATTG
>Ga0265297_10011940_pt1 | contig 10525 bp, 8 predicted proteins | sample Munlanlwell13791_FD_192502 | JGI IMG/M metagenome (GOLD analysis project Ga0265297, IMG submission 192502) | Leachate microbial communities from a municipal landfill in Southern Ontario, Canada - Leachate well 137-91 | ecosystem: Engineered > Solid waste > Landfill > Unclassified | place...
GTTTTGATGAAAGGAGGAATTCCCGTGGCGAATTCTTTGGAAATTTCCGCGCGCGTTGTCAGCAATCAATTATATCGGCGTATTTTAAACGAAACGGCCGAAGAAATCAGGCGGGGCGGAACGATTTCCGGAAGCCTTAGCCGCTATCCTGATTATTTCCCGCCGCTTGTCACTCAAATGGTGGCAATTGGCGAGACCTCCGGGCAGCTGGATAATCTATTGGATAAAGTTTCTTCTTTTTATAATGAGGAAGTTCAGAATTCAATCAATAATTTGGTGGAATTAGTTCAGCCGGCGATCATTGTTGTTTTGGGAGTGTTTATCGGATTGTTCATTGGGGCCGTGCTTTTGCCGATTTATAACTTAGCCCAAGTCTTTTAATTAATTTAAAAAATTAAAAGGTCGTTTAATGCGTAAATATTAATTATGAAAAAACAAAAAGGTTTCACTTTAATTGAAATGTTGATAGTTGTGGCCATTATCGGAATTTTATCCGCTTTGGTCTTGGTCGGTTTGAGTCAATTTCGTTTGCGAGGCAGGGACGCTCGAAGGGTCGCTGATTTGAAACAGGTACAAAACGCTTTAGAAATTTATTATACTCGCAATTCCTTTTATCCTACTGCGCCGGCAGGCAGCGCCAGCCAGAAGTGGGCTGCTTTAACGGCAGAGATAACTGGAGCGGGGATTGGATTGAATCAAGTGCCTCAGGATCCATTAGCGACTGCCGACAACGGGGTTTCCTATTATTATCAGGATTGTAATTCTAGCCAGAATTATGTTGTGGCCGCAACCTTGGAAGATACGGGTAATCAGGCAATGAAAGATAGCGCCCAAGGATCAAGTTCCGGTTCTTGTAATTTCGGCATTGAATGCGGAGCCGCAGGCGTTTATTGTGTTCAATTCTAAGAGCGGTTTAGCGTAAAAATTACATGTCTTATCTTTTCTTTGTTTTCGCGGGGCTTCTCGGCTTGGTGGTGGGCAGTTTTATTAATGTCCTTACTTTGCGCTGGAACCCCGCGAAAGATGATCGGGTTGCGAAAATTGTTCAGGGTCGTTCTCGTTGCTTGCATTGCAGTAAGAAATTAAGATGGTTTGAGCTCATTCCTGTTTTGAGCTTTATTTTTTTGCGGGGTCGTTGTCATTATTGCCACAAGAAGCTTGCTTGGCAATATCCATTGATTGAGGCGCTAACAGCTTTAATTTTTACCGGCGTAGCCTGGCGCATTCTTAATTTTAATTTTTTTTCCTATCATTTTTTTTCCGATCCGCGGGGAAATTTTTGGGTAGCGGCGATAATTGTAGCCTGGTTTTTTTATAGTGCGGTTCTTATTGCTTTAGCGGTAATTGATCTGCGCCACTATCTTTTGCCGGACAGAATAATTTTTCCGGCCATAATTGTTTCGTTACTGGCTAATTTAAGTTTTCATTTCTTGAGCTTAACGCGCGAAAATTCTTTTCCTTCGCACGGGTTAAATTTTTTAGGGCCATATGCTGATGTGGTCAATATCCATTTTAATGTTTTAACCTCAGCCATTATCGGCGCTTTAATTTTATCTCTCCTTCTTTTTCTAGTCTACTTTTTCAGCCGCGGTCGGGCAATGGGCTTTGGCGATGTGAAGTTGGCGATTTTAATAGGCTTAATGCTTGGGGCGAGCGCCGGCATCGTCAGTTTGCTGCTTTCTTTTGTGGTTGGCGCCATTGTTTCTTTAATCATTGTTTTAATGACTAAAAAGAAATTAAAAGACGCTGTTCCCTTCGGCCCGTTTTTGGCCGTAGGCGTTTTGGCTGTTTTCTTTTTTGGTCAAATGATAACAAACTTCTATTTTTCTTTATTCAATATTTAATAAAAAAGAGTCGGATTTTATAATTTTTATCATATGGAGAAAGAAAACGAAATCTCTCACGGCCTATTCAAAGCAGTTCTGACGCTTGTTCTTTTGATTTTTATCGCCACTTTGGTTTTTGATTCTTACTTGGTTTTATTGAATAGGCAATTGAACAACAAAGCCAAAAATTTTGCGCAAAACTTGAAGGTGGCAAAAGTTATTTTGGATTACGGCAACGGTCAAAAGCGCGCTTTTGAAGGTGAGGTGGTCGGCCAAGGGTTGAGCCTGATGGACGCCTTGCTTTTGATTTCTGAAGCGGGCAATATTAAAATCGGATTTAAAGAGGCGAGCGATATGATTTTAATTGATTCTATTGATAATTATATTAATGCCGGAGGTCATTATTGGGAAATCGGTTTTTCTGATTTGGACTGGAAGAAGCGTTTAGATGAATTTGACGCGCGTCAATTAATTTTTACCAACGGCACTGTGGCCAGTTTGACCTATCGCTGATTTTTAAATTATGGTTATTGTCGACGGTAAAAAATTAGCGAGAGAAATTCTCGAAAATTTAAAGCCTTTTTTTGGTGCCAGAAAAACGGCCGTGGCGGTTGTTTCCGTCGGCGCCGATCCGGCCGCCGCCAGCTTTATTCGGGAAAAATCCAAAGCAGCCGGCGTTTTGGGTATAGAATTTTTGCATTTTAACTTTACTTCCGATGTTTCTAATAAATTTCTCCGGGAGAAAATAGGGGAGATTGGGAAGCGAGATTTTATTAAGGGAATCATTGTTCAGTTACCGTTGCCGAAGAAATTTAATATTCAATATTTACTGAATGCTATTCCGATTAACAAGGACCCGGATTTGTTGAATGAAAGAAGTTTGGGCGCCTTTTTAACCGGGCGTTTTACAATAATGCCGCCAGCAGCCAAAACCGTAAAAATTATTTTGGAAAAATACGGCCTTGTTCCTCGGGGAAAGATTTGCGCTGTTTTGGGCAGCGGTCGCCTGGTGGGCTTGCCGGTAGCTAATTGGCTTATGCGGGAAAAGGCGACTGTTTTTGTTTTAAATGAATTTACCAAAAATCCGGAAAAAATAGTCAAAAAATCCGACCTGGTGGTTTCCGGTATTGGTCAACCCGGCTTTATTACGAAAAAAATGGTTAAAAAAGGAGCGGCGGTGATTGATTTCGGTTATGGCCAAAAAAACGGAAAGATTGGCGGCGACGCTAATTTTCAGAGCTTAGAAAAGCGCGTTGTTTTAATTACGCCGACTCCTGGTGGCACCGGTCCGCTTTTGGTAGCGGCGTTATTCCAAAACCTTCGGAATTTAATGGAAGAGAGAAAGGAATAAAAAACGACCCGCCCAGAGCGGGTCGTTTTTTATTGTTGAGGTTAAATCACGATATTAATTAAACGATTAGGAATATAAATTATTTTTTTAGGACGTTGACCAGATAATATTTGTTTAATTTTTTCCTGGTGAAGAGCTATTTTTTCCGCTTCGGGCTGGTTGATATTAATTTTCATTTTAATTTTGGCGCGGACTTTTCCGTTAATTTGAATGATTAAATCAAAGTCTTTTTCCATTAACATTTTTTCGTTGTGTTTTGGCCATTTTTCTTTGTGGATGGAAGTTTGATGGCCCATTTGGTGCCAGAGTTCTTCGGTTAAAAAAGGAGCGAGCGGCGCCAAAATCCGCAAATAGTTTTCTAAGTGAGATTTCTTTATTTTTATTTTTTCTTGAGCCGTTAGTTTATTCAGGCATTCCATCAGGCTGCTGATGGCGGTATTGTAATCAAGGTTTTCCAGGTCTTCCGTAACTTTTTTGACGGTTTGGTTGATGGCTTTGGAAATTGCCTGGTTATCCGTTTCCTTGCCCTTTATTTTGATTTGCGCTGAGAATAAATTCCAGACGCGGTTTAAGAAGCGATAAACGCCGTTAATGCCTTCGGTGTTCCAGGGTTTGGCTGTTTGAAGCGGCCCCATAAACATTTCATAGAGCCTTAAAGCATCGGCGCTGTATTGTTTAATAACGTCATCGGGATTAACCACGTTGCCGCGCGACTTGGACATTCTTTCGTTATTAGCTCCTAAGATTAACCCCTGGTTAATTAATTTTTGGAACGGCTCTTCGCCGGAAACAACCCCGAGATCATAGAGAAATTTATGCCAAAAGCGGGCGTAAAGAAGATGGAGAACTGCGTGTTCGGCTCCGCCCATATATAAATCAACGGGCATCCACTTTTTTTCTTTACTTTGGTCAATCAGTTGTTTTGAATTTTTGGGATCAATATACCTGAGGTAATACCAGCAAGAGCCGGCCCATTGTGGCATGGTATTGGTTTCGCGTTTGGCCGAACCGCCGCATTTAGGGCATTTGGTATTAACCCAAGAGTTGATAGCGGCGAGCGGAGATTCGCCCGTGCCCGAAGGTTCGTAAGATTTAACTTTGGGCAGAGTGAGGGGAAGATCTTTTTCCGAGAGCGGGACATTGCCGCATTTGGGGCATTTGACGATGGGAATCGGTTCGCCCCAATAGCGTTGCCGGGAGAAAACCCAATCGCGCATTTTATAGAAAGTTGATTTTTTTGCTCCGATGAACAGGCTGATTTTATCTTGCGCCATTTTGCTGTCTAGGCCGTTGAAGGGGCCGGAGTTGATTAGAGAACCCGGTCCGATATAAGCTTCACTAAGCTGGTGTTCTTTTTGGTCTGGGCTGATTACCTCAATTATTTTTAAGCCGAATTTTTTGGCAAATTCAAAGTCGCGTTCATCGTGAGCTGGCACGGCCATAATGGCACCGGTGCCGTAATGAATCAAGACGTAATCGGAAATCCAGATTGGGATTAATTGGTTGTTAACCGGATTGACGGCTTGGATATTTTTTATCTCTACGCCGGTTTTCGTTTTAGTCGGATCCAACCGCTCCATATCGGATTTTTGCTGGGCGTCATTGAGATATCTGTCTATTTCTTTGGTATTGTCAGCATAACTTTTCAAGGTATTAATAATGGGATGTTCCGGTGATAACACTAAATAAGTGGCGCCGAAGAGAGTATCGGCTCTAGTCGTAAAAACTTCAATTTCGTTGATCCTGCCATTTTCATTATTAACTTTAAATTTGATTAAACTGCCCTCAGAGCGGCCAATCCAATTTTTTTGCATTTCCTTGATGCTGCTGGGCCAATCCAATTGCTCCAAACCGCTTAAGAGTCTTTCGGCGTAAGCGGTGATTTTCAACCACCATTGTTTCAATTTTTTTCTTTCCACTAAAGTTCCGCAGCGATCACATTTTCCATCAACCACTTCTTCATTGGCCAATCCGGTCTTACAAGATGGACACCAGTTGATGGGCGCTTCTTTTTCATAAGCTAAGCCGTGTTTAAAAAGTTGGAGAAATATCCATTGCGTCCATTTATAATATTTCGGGTCGGTGGTGTTAATTTCTCTGTTCCAATCATAGGAGAGTCCCAACCGTTCAATTTGTTTGCGAAAAACTTTGATGTTTTTTTCTACCACTTGAGCGGGATGTTGTTTTGTTTTAATGGCATAATTTTCTGCCGGTAAGCCAAAGGCGTCCCAACCCATCGGATGTAAGACGTTAAATCCCTTCATGCGAGAATAACGGACATAAATATCGGTAGCCGCGTAATTTTCAACATGGCCGACGTGCAAGCCTTCGCCGGAAGGGTAGGGAAACATATCTAAAACATACTTTTTTTTCTTTTTGGTCTTTTCTGTTGGTTTCCAATCGGCGTAGTTGTTTTTACTCCACTCTCGCATCCATTTATTTTCTATTTTATTGTAATTACATTTCATAGTTTATTTATCTAGATGCAGATATTTCATTAGGCTTTTCCCGGTCATTTCTTCCGGAATAGGGATATTCATTAACTCTAAAATAGTTGGCGCGATATCGCAGATAACGCCGTCGGTAGTTTGTTCCAAAGCGTAAACTTCTTCAGCGCTTCTTTCTTTGGCTAATTTGAATTTTTCATCAATCAAATAAAACGGAACGGGGTTGTTATTGTGGTTAGTTTCTAATTCGCCAGTAGCCGTGTCATAAAGTTTTTCCGCATTGCCGTGATCCGAGGTGATAAGGAGGGTGGCGTTGTTTTCTTTGGCCACTTTATATACCTGTTTGAGTTGTTCATCGATTATTTCAATGGCCTTAAGGGTGGCTTGGTAATTTCCGGTATGGGCCATGGTATCAGGGTTGGCATAATTAATAGCGATAAAATCATAAGTTTTTTCTTGAAGTGCTGAAATCAATCGGTCAGTTATTTCCAGAGCGCGCATTTCCGGCGCTTCTTCGGAGCGGGGGGTTTCCCTAGACGGGATGAGGATGCGGAATTCATTGGGAAAAACTTTGTCAGTTAGGCCGTTGAAAAAAAAGGTCAGGTGGTAGTATTTTTCTGTTTCCGCTATTTTTAATTGTTTCAATTCTTTTTTGTTGAGGATGGCGGTTAGGGTTTGTTCTATTTTTTGCGGCTGGAAGGCGACGCTCGCCTTAAAAGTCGGATCATATTCAGTCATTGTCGTAATTTTTAAATTTTGGAGAGGAGATCGTTCAAATTCGGAAAAATCTTCAAGAATGAACGGCGTTACTATTTGGCGGATGCTGTCTTCGCGGAAATCAAAAAATATTAAACTGTCCCCATCTTTAATCAACGGAAATTCTTCGGGTTTTTGCGGATCGGCGATGAGTGTCGGTTCAATGTAGGAGTCAGAAAGGTCGCGGCCATAATAAAGGTCAAAAATTTTATTAACGTCCGACTCAATTTTAGCTTTTCCCTTGACGAGGAGGTCATAAATTTGTTTCGTGTTTTGCCAATTTTTGGTGCGATCCAAAGCATAATAACGTCCGCTTAAGCTGGCCAATTGTCCAACCTCGGCTTTTTTCAAATCTTCCAGGAATTTTCTCGTTAAGTCGCGACCGGATTGCGGTCCGGAGTCGCGGCCATCGGTGAAAAGATGGAAGTAGACACTTTTTGGATTTTTCAAAGCGGCCAGTTTAATCAAGGCTTGCAAATGTTCATAAGAGGAATGGACATTGCCGCTGGAAAGCAGTCCCAAAATATGGATGTGGCCGTTTGTTTTTTTCTCGTAATCAAAAGCTTCGTTTAAAGCCGGATTTTTGAAGAATTCCCCATTGCGGATAGCTAGGCTGATGCGGGGATAATGCTGATAGATAACGCGACCTGCGCCTAAGGTGAGGTGTCCGACTTCGCTGTTTCCCGGTTCGCCCCAGGGTAAGCCAACGGCAATACCCGCGGCTTGCAGGCTTAGCATCGGGTAATTCTTTTGGAAATAATCAATGGTCGGTTTCGGGGCGCGATAAATCGGATTGGTATCGTCATGCGGCCCCAGGCCCCAGCCATCAAGAATTATTAGAACATTAGTTTTTTTCATTTTTTACTTCCGCCAAAGATTCAAGAAATTTTTGACTGTTAGCGCTGGCCGCGTTAATTTCTTGTTGAGTTAAGACATAGAGCTCGTCAATATTTTCTTTGGCCTCAAATGTTCGATTATCCAGGATGGATTCATATTGGAGCGCTAGTTCTTGAAGCAGAGCATCTACGCCGGCGCCGTAATTTAATAAATGGCCGATGGCGTTGATTTGATATTGAATGGCGGTTTCAATTTTTTCCCGGTCAGTCACATCGGAAACTTTTAATAATAATTGCGTCAATTCTTTTAACTCTTCGGTCAGTTTAATGGAAGATTCATTGATTTGGCGGTTATGCTCTTTTTCAATGATGACCAAATCTAAAGCCGATTTGACGTCGCCACTTTTTTGTTTGGTTTGAATCAATTCTAATTGATCGTTGCTTTGCGAGGCCAGTAGATTTATCCGGTCAATTAAATCGGAAATTTTAGTTCCGGTGGCGTTTAAATTTTCTTGGAGATTGCCGTTGGTTTTTTGGATAAAAAAGAAAGCGCCGCCGATTAAAATAAACAAGGGAACAATAATCCAAAGCCAGAATTTAATTGTTTTTTTTCCTTTCTTCATTTTGATTGTTTTATTTTAGCATATTTTTGTTAAAATGTTAATCCTGGTCTATTGTTTTGACCGGCTTGACAAGTCGCTTATGAATGAAGTAAACTGGGTATAGTTAATTAAAGGCAGGGGTTGACAATTAGTTTTTAACAGCTAAAATAAGCTTTAGGTTTATGAAAAACTAATAATCATTAAAACTTTCTTAAATTTTTATTTAGGAGACCAGTGACTAGCAATGAAATTATTTTTAAATAAATAATTCGCTGCCAGTCACTGGTTTCTTATCAAGAGCCAGTTCTCAAGAAGTTCTTTGAAAATTTCCACACACTATATAATCAACTATTTTTTCATTGTTTCGTGCGATCATTCAAGTTTATTTTTTATTGAGGATTTGATCCTGGTCCAGGATGAACGCTGGCGGCGTGGATAAGGCATGCAAGTCGGGGGATTCTGTAGCAATACAGAAGACCGGCGAACGGGTTAGTAATACCTTGGTACATACCTTAAAGTGGGGCATAGTCGGTCGAAAGATCGGGTAATTCCCCATAGTCCGAGCATTCGTACTGATTGCTCGGTAAAGATGCAAATCGCTTTAAGATTGGCCTAGGTCCTATCAGGTAGTTGGCGGGGTAAAAGCCCACCAAGCCGATGACGGGTAGGGGAGCTGAGAGGCTGTTCCCCAACAGGGACACTGAGACACGGGTCCCACTCCTACGGGAGGCAGCAGTCGAGAATATTCGGCAATGGGCGAAAGCCTGACCGAGCGACGCCGCGTGCAGGAAGAAGGTCTTCGGATTGTAAACTGCTTTTATTAGGGATGAAGTAATTGACAGTACCTAGTGAATAAGGGGTTGCTAACTACGTGCCAGCAGCCGCGGTAATACGTAGGCCCCAAGCGTTATCCGGATTTATTGGGCGTAAAGGGTGTGTAGGAGGTTTGAAGCATCTTCTGTTAAATCTCAGGGCCTAACCTTGGAATTGCAGAAGAGATGGTCAAACTAGAGAATGCCATAGGTTGATGGAACAGCCGGTGTAGGGGTGAAATCCGTTGATATCGGCTGGAACGCCAGAGGTGAAAACGATCAACTGGGGCATATCTGACTCTGAAACACGAAAGCGTGGGGAGCAAAAAGGATTAGATACCCTTGTAGTCCACGCCCTAAACGATGCCTGCTAGCTATTTTGAGTATCGACCCTCGGAGTGGCGAAGCTAACGCGTTAAGCAGGCCGCCTGGGAAGTACGAGCGCAAGCTTAAAACTCAAAGGAATAGACGGGGACTCGCACAAGCGGTGGATCATGAGGTTTAATTCGACGCTAAACGAGGAACCTTACCAGGGCTAGAAATCCTGATGACGATGTTCCGAAAGGAATATTTTCTCTCAAGGACATCAGGACAGGTGCTGCATGGTTGTCGTCAGCTCGTGGCTTGAGTTGTTCCCTTAAGTGGGGTAACGAGCGCAACCTCTGTCGTGTGTTACAAGTGTCACACGAGACCGCCCCCTCTTTGCGCGCAAGCACAAAGAGAAGCACCAAATTCAGAATTATAAATTCCAAATTATTTGGGGTTTAAAATTTAGGATTTAAGATTTCTTTATTCGCTTGCGAATAAAGAGGGGGAGGAAGATGGAGATGACGTCAAATCAGCATGGCCCTCTGATGCCCTGGGCCACACTCATGATACAATGGCTAAGACAAAGGGTTTGCCAAGCCGAAAGGCGGAGCTAATCTCAAAAAAATGGCCTTAGTTCGGATTGGGGTCTGAAACTCGACCCCATGAAGTCGGAATCGCTAGTAATCGCGGATCAGCTATGCCGCGGTGAATACGTTCTCGAGTCCTGTACTCACCGCCCGTCACGTCAAGGGAGCCGGGAAGACCTAAAGTTCGCTTTTAGCGGATTAGGGTCAGCTCGGTAACAGGGACGAAGTCGTAACAAGGCACCGGTAGCGGAAGCTGTCGGTGGATCATTCTAAAAGGAATTTTTCTTTCCGACGTACAGTCGGAAAGTTCCTAGGTCGATTTCTCTTATTCTAAGAGAAATCAAGCACGAAACAATGAAAAAGGAGTTGAATAAATTTAAGCAGGTCGCTATTTATTTTTAATTGACTATGTGATTTTAACCGCTTCAATTATGCTGGTTTGGTGAAAGCGGTTTTTTTATTAATTGTTATCCACAGTCGCTTATTTTATAAAGGTCTTTATTATATTATAATGATAAGAGTGAAATAATTTATGGCTGAAAATGCTTTAAAAATTCTCTTAGTGGAAGATGACCCGTTTTTGTCTAACTTGCTCAAAGTTCGGCTGCAGCGTGAAAATATTGATGTTACCTTGGCGCGGGACGGGGAAGAAGCGATTAAAGATTTGACTACTAATCGACCATCCCTGATTTTATTAGACTTAATTTTACCGAAAAAAAGCGGATTTGAAATTTTAGAAAAAATCTCCACTGACCCGCAATTGAAAGATATGCCGGTTATCATCATTTCTAATTTAGGGCAGACGAGCGATATCCAGCGGGGGAAGGAATTGGGAGCAGTTGAATATTTTGTTAAAGCAAAAATTTCCATTGACGACTTGGTGGGAAAGGTAAAAGAATTTTTGCATCTTACTAAATAATGTCTGTAAAATAAACAAAGGTCGTAAAATCGCGTGCATAATAAAAAAATTAAAGAGTATATTCTTTATGAAGAAAAAAG
>Ga0265297_10011941_pt1 | contig 10524 bp, 15 predicted proteins | sample Munlanlwell13791_FD_192502 | JGI IMG/M metagenome (GOLD analysis project Ga0265297, IMG submission 192502) | Leachate microbial communities from a municipal landfill in Southern Ontario, Canada - Leachate well 137-91 | ecosystem: Engineered > Solid waste > Landfill > Unclassified | place...
TTCCTGCATCTTTAATCTACATAAGGTTTTATAAAGAGGAATCAAGTGCATTCCAATTCTAAAAGAAACATCCTCAGTGATCTGTTGTGGAAATACACGAACCATCATTTTGAACACAGATTCAATGTATCCACTAACAACAGTACATTTATCAGGAACTTCTCCACGAATAAAGGAGGGACAGATATCAGAACATCCACAGGACGAAGGATAACATCCACCAATAGCATTCCAATAAATCATTTCCCGAAGATTATCAATTGCTCCACTACAAATTATTTCCTTAGACATAATTAATCCTCCATTATAAATTGTTAATAAACAGATAAATCCTCATTTAAAATAACAAAAACAGAAAAAAAAATCTACAAGAAAATAAAACTGAACAAAATCAATGTACTAATAAAAACCGTCCCATGTACAGATAAATAAAATCACGTAAAATCAAACTGTGATCCAAAACCTTAATCAATATTGAATATACGAAAATAGAAAAAGAGACTCATCCACATAAATTGGAAGAAGAGAAAAACCAATAAGAATCTTCAATGATATCAATAAGACCATAAAAATGGTCCTATGTGAAGAAAAAAAATAAAGAAAAAAAATCTGTGGATAAAGATAAATCAAAATTTTATCCTTTATGTTTTATGAATCAACAATAGATAAAACAAAGTCTTCCTCAACTTCAATAAAAAATTAGAAAAAATTCCCTATGTGAAGAAAAATATAAACATAAAAGGTTCATCCTCAACTTCAATAAAAAAATCCAAATCCAAAATTTTTTTTATTATGTATGTATAAGGAAGATTTTATGTTTTATCTATTTTCTATGTAATGAACAGAAATAGACTATATAGAGAAAATAAACACAAGGAAAAGGAAGAACAAAGATAGAAAATTATGGTGGGTATATTCAGATTCCTCCTAATGAATAATGTAAAAATGGAGCACAAAATTATGGTGAGTACCCGTAGTACAAATCACCCTGGCGTCCTATGAGATAGAACGAGGGGGGGCGGAACTATGTACACAATGCAGACGGTATGCGCCATCATGCCATTAAACGCCCTGTAATGACCTACAAGACACCTTGAATCAATAGGCCATATCATCGTCTTGTGTGTTGTGTATCATCTGACAGTGCATTGACTGTGATCACTGGATTGAACATATGGTTATCGACTGAGTATCAGGCTACACATAATCAATCCAGTGCCCTGCTATCAATAGGCACTATGTAACACCTATATATGTTTATCTGTATCATTGCACTCTATATGTTAGATATCCATGAATCAACATATAATCATTCTGTCATGTATCCCCATTTAATCATAATCCTATAATGATCTATTATGAAGACACCTTGAATCATACAGGATTGAACCAAATAAAAAAAGCCGGACCTTTTTAGGGGTTCGGCTTGTTATGGGTTTTGGTTTTGGTTTTGGTTATTTTGTGGCTGTCATTATCTTTTCATGATATTTACTGACAGTTTGTTTATACCACTGATAATTCTTACCGTTTGCTTTAATCATATTATCCGCTTGAATCAGATCCGCTTCTTTATTCCCTGTGAATGAACGCCATGGACTGTCATTTGGAAGTGTATCCGGTTTGTTGATTGCCTTAAAATAGCCTAAACACTTCCCATATTCTGATTTTTCTTTTTCAGTCAGATTTTTCCGGCTTTCTATTCCAGTGAGGCAGTTATAAATTCTGTTATACCTTACGGGAATGTCATTGATCATATCCGGTTTTGTTGTAGCTGTCTGTTTTGCTGGTTTTGTTTCTGTGTTGCAGACCATTTCAATTGCTTTTTCAATCGTGAAAAGCCCTGTATCGAATATCGCATTAATCTTGTTTGCTGTTTCATGGTCTTCTTCAAACTTGAAAGTCAATCTGTTCTGTGACCTGATACTTTCAATCTGTTTTTGTTCTGTGTGCAACTGAAACAATCTTTCATGACAAAACCTTTCAGTGACCATATAATCGTTTGTCGGAGCTTCTGTGAAAACAGAAGCGTTACGATTAAACTGGATTGCCTTGTATTCCGGCATTGATACAACCGGAATTTCCTTTGCTTGTTTGTTCTGTTTTGTTGCCATTGCTTTTTCTCCTGTGATATTGAGTGTTTATATCGGGATTGACAGTTATTGATTAACTGTGACCCCATGCTATTTGTGTATCAATTTTGCTACACTTTTTATATGTGTATCAAAATTGCTACACTTTACGCTTTATGTTAGTCCACTGTTATCTTTAGGTAAATCCCTGATTTTTACTTTATCAGGGATTTACCTAAAAACTTGACCCACTGTTTTTAGCAGTGGGTCAATCTGGTTGTTTACCGGATATCGATTCTAATGCATTCACTCAAACAATCGGCGATTTCTGCAATCTCAATAAACCCTTTCAAGTTGGGTACCGACTGAGTTTTTTCAATCATCTCTTTCAGAGTCTCTAAGATTGCATTCCGGTTTGTTTCAATCCTGTTAGACTTCATTGCCTCTCTATTGAGAATTGAAACGCCATTGCCATTGGTTTTTTCTGTCTGATTTTTTGCCATGATTTTTCTCCCTTATATATGATGGTTATTGGTCATATGACCCTTGCTATATTGGTATTTACTGACAGACACCTTTTTTCTGTCACCTGCTATCTCAACTCGTTTTTCAAAGAGCGCCTTACTTGACTTCTTTTGTACACTTATCTTTTCACCCTGTCAACATTTTTTTTCAGTAGATAAAGGGGAAAGATTCAATCACTTCTTAACTAATTAACATGCATTACTTATGCCAACTATACTAATTTTTTAGTATAACCTAAGTCATGAGTATAAACTATCAATTTCATTAGCTTTTTTAGTGTACTCGTTTTATCCCTGCTATACCGTCATGACTTGACTTTTGCCTCATAAGTTAAAATATTTTAACATGCTAATTTTGACATATCGTTAAAGTATGGATTTTATTGCCTTTTCGCCATGTTCATTTTTTTTAACCATAGTTCATATTTTTGGATGTGTCATTTTTGGCATATCGTTAGTATAACCTATGGCGTTATGTTATTTTTAACCGATATGTCATTTCCGGTATAGCCCAAGGTAGCTCCTCCCTGGCGAGGAGCTCCTAATAAAATTTGGATTTACAGACTCCAAACTATAATATTGGATATAAAATAAGGAATCATGGAAGCGGTAAAAGCCCGTACCAGTGGACGACTTTTCAATTTGGAGGTTTTGGATGCAGTATGATCATGGAATATACTTTGATCAAAGTATAATCCGACTTGATACCATGTGTATAACGCTGTCATTTGTCTTTTAAGACTATTTGAAAACAAAAGGTATATGACGACATGCTTTATTTTTAACACGCTCTTAAAATTGATTATAGGCGTTTTAAATGGGTATCATGATTTTTATCAGATAATATGATTTATTTTATCATTCGATTATTTTTTTATAAAAAAACGCTTGACAGTCTTTTTCAAGCCTGATATTAAAGAAATCAAGTTTTAAATGGTTCTTTTTTATAGGATAGAGCGAACGTGAGAACATGATTTTGTGTCCTCATGACTGTCAATCCGTTTATTCCCATCCTCATTTGCTTGCCTTGTCGTGAGCTTCCTCATTCCCCCTGCATTTAGTCCTCACGGATAGCATGGATAGACTTCTGGCAAGTAGATTCACTTCCTTCCTGAATGCCTATAACATCCCGGATAGTCTTTACAATAGACGATAAAGAATTGAATATGAGGATGGATAAACAACTATTGCAGCTAACTTCATTCCCGGTTAATGAATACACTTCTATGGTTTACCATAAAGTCCATTTTCATTCGGACAGTGTCCACGCGCTTTACTTCCTCGTTTTACTTCATATCCGGCTGTCATGTATTCCTTGACAGTTCTGATGATCTTTAAGACTTAGTTATATAATAGGAGACAATCCTTTAACACGGGACTTTCCAGCATATGCCTCGAAAAATAAATGTGAGGATGATATGCGGTTTGGATATGTCAGAGTATAGCAGATTGATCAATGTGATAGATGGACAATAAAAGATATCTTTTGCATAAGGTATAAATCACGTCTGGCATTATTTGATTGTATTGCAGTTGGAAAGATTCACGGTTAAAATACGATATCCGTCCTTAGATTATACCATATCATTTGGTATATCTTGGATAATTGAATGATGAAAGTATCCATTGATAAATCAGTTTTTGAATTGTTTTTTGTTCTGGAATTGATTTATCCTGTAATCATTCAATCTGTTTTTCTCTTATAAAACAGAATACCGGATAAACATGATTCTTTTGTGTTTATCCGGTTTTTCTTTCCTCAGAAAATCTTCTCAGAAAATCTTCTCAGAAATTATCCTCAGAAAATCTTCTCAGAAAATCTTCTCAGAAATTCCTCAGAAATTAATCCTCAGAAAATTCTTAATGGAAATTATCCAGCATGGTGTTAGATGTTTTCCCTTAGAAATTTTCTAATATAGGAGGGTTTATATATGAGTGGACAAGATAAGATTTACGGTATGGTCACTGACCGTATCCTTGAGTTAATGGAAAAAGGAACAGTGCCTTGGAGAAAGACTTGGAGTTCCGGAATGCCTATCAATTTCAAAAGCAAAAAGGAATACAGGGGAATCAATCTGTTTTTCCTTAATGCTATGCCTTATAGCTGCAATCTGTGGGGTTCCTTCAAACAGATATCAGAGAAGGGAGGAAAGATTAATAAAGGGGAACATGGATTTCCTGTAGTATTCTGGAAATTTTTGGATGTAGCTGATTCCAATAATCCAGATGGAATGAAAAGAATACCGATGTTACGATATTATACAGTTTTTAATTTGGAACAAACTGACATTAAACTTTCAGCTAAGGATGAAAGAGATAATAATCCTATTCCTTGCGCTGAAAGTATTGTTCTGAATTATAAAAACCCTCCTGTTATTTCATCCGGAAAAAATGCCTGTTATATTCCTTCAAAGGATGTTGTTCAAGTACCTTCCATCAAGTCTTTTGATGATCCTGAATCATACTACAGCACATTGTTCCATGAACTTGTGCATAGTACAGGACATAAATCAAGATTGAATCGTTTCGATAGTTCATCCTCAGAAATGTTTGGAAGTGAATCCTACAGCAAGGAGGAACTGATCGCTGAGATGGGAGCGTCCTATTTATCCGGACATTGTGGATTTTTATCTTCAGTAGAAAGTAATAACGCTTCATATCTTGCGTCATGGATGAAGCGATTGAAAGAGGATAAAAAGCTGTTGATCCAAGCAGCAGGAAAGGCACAAATAGCTGCTGACCATATTTTAGGAAAGGAATGGAAAGAAGATTAACTTTCAACTATCACTTTCAATTGGATATTGAGGGTGATGATGGACAGTTAATAATCAACCATAATAAAAGGAGAAAAAATTATGAAAATTGGACTTAGTATTTCCATGTGCATCAGAGATATTTTAAATGGAGAAATTAATATTGAGGATGTTTACTGTATTATTGCAGGAACTATGATTCAGGATCAAAAAAATTGGTTTGTTTTGGTGGATCAATATGGAGACTCATATTGGGAAAAATTTTCCAAGGAAGATATATGGGCTACATTAGAACAATTAATTCCAATTATATATCAACCACGTTTGGCAGGAAAGCAAGGACCGAATATTTCAAAAGGACATTGGATTGATCTGAATAAAGATATATATCTTCCACGTTAACTTTCAACTATCATCCTTGATTTAGTATCAAGGATGATGATGGACAGTTAATCTAAAAAGGAGGTTATATGGTTATTCGTGTTTTTCAGAAAACATCCAAGAATATCGTTACTGGATGTGTTGAGGATGATGGTAAAGAGAAGAAGGAGAAATGGTGTGATATTTGTCCTTCTCGTTGTAATTGCCCTGTGAGACAAAAATGGAATTTCAGTTATACAAAAAAGGAGAAAAACAATGGTAAAAGATAAAATGGAAATTTATGAGAGATTAATTGATTATTGTGATAAAAAAGGATTGTATGTTCAAACTTATCCCGGAATATCTGAGAAAAGATATGATGACATTCCTATGATCTGTGCAAATTGGAATAAAAAGAAATTGAGTAGAATCCTTAATTGGGGTGAATCCTATTTTGAAGGATTAATTCAATTTGATTGGGACGATGAATGGACGATGTGTGGAGAATGTTATAAAGCTGTAAGAACAGTCCCCACTCATTACGGTTGGACACCATCCTACATGTGGGCAAGTGATTGTGATGTTATATGTCACAACCATTACGAGGACTACAAGGATGATATAATCGAATACTATAAAAATGAAACGAATAAAGCTGTCAATCGTGATTTTTTTCCTATTCTGGAGAAAAATGGTTTTGTCTGCTATTCTCCTGATGAATACTGTCAAAAATTCGAAACAGGATTTCATCCTCATCAAACTGATAATCCTCGCAAGGTGGTAAAAGATATTGAGGAAAACTTGCCCGGATGGGATTACATTTTTAAGATAGACAGTGTTGGACAGTTTGACATTTCATGGTCGGTGTTCTTACGGAAAGGAGACTATAATGAAGGATGATGTATATAAAAGTGAAAGATGGATTGAACATCCTGAAAATCATTTTCGGTTTGTCGGAAAGTATCAGGATATCTATAAAGGACGTAATAGTCATAATGGATGGTATCTTGATCCATTTCAGCAGGATACTGTTTCCGGTGTAGTATATCAGCTTACTGGAAAAAAAGGAAAACCTCGTTATATTGCTGGACATGAGGACGGTTATAATGAGGAATATGTGAAAATCAATTTTCGGGATATATTTGAGGAAAAAGAGGATGCGGCACGTGAGGCCGATGAAATGGCAAGGATATATGCTGAACGATCATATGAGGGTTATATTGAAACCCATGCTGAGGATGCAATTGAATCCAATAAACATGAAATAAAAGAAATTCGAAAAGTCATTAAGGAGATATGTTTTGAATTCAGGAATGAAAAATCAAGGATGAGTCAAATTATTGTCCATGCTATAATTTCCGATATTCGAAACAAAGTGAAGGATATCCGTTTTTTGTTAAAAGAAATAAAGAAATATGAGGATGATCCCTCATGGTGCTGGTATTAAATATCAATCCTCATTCTCAATTGGATATTGAGAATGAGAGTGGATGTTTAATCCGGGTATTTGCCCATAACTCAAAAAAGGAGAAAAGCAATGGAAAGAATTACAATAGAAAAAACAGTATCAGAATCAGGAAGAGTGGAAATTTTAATCAATGAACAAGAAATGAGTGATTTACTATCAAGAGAGTTAACCGGAACAACCTATGAAGGAAATATCGGGATATTTAATGTTAATGATAATGATGGGGATACTTTCACTTTTGGAGACTTCACAAAATATATCAATCTTCCATATTTGGATTTAAAACAACCAGCGGAAAAAATTGCAGATGTAATTGCACAAAGGATAAAAATTGTTCGGGAATGGGTAAAGTCTTGTAAGGAAAGTGCCGGTGTTTATCACATCATTTTTGATACTGATGGAACATATATCACCATAAAAGGATAAAAATAAATCCTTCCATCTTATTTGAGGATAAGGTGGAAGAGTGTGTTTTTAATCTATAACATGGAGGTGAATATGAAAATTGAGGAAGGGCAGTCTTATGATAAAGAAGATTTTTATCCTGAAGACATTACACGTCTTGGAAACTCAGGGGACCAATATGATTTAGCTAAATGGTTCCAATATCAATTTCAAATCGAAGTGGATGATCCAAATTATTTAGCTAATTTTCTCCACGAGTATGGAGCATGGGATTGGGATAATTTGGAAGATCGTAAGGAAAATATTATCAGATTAATTTGGATAATAGGTTGTGATATCAAGGAAACAGGGATTTTTTATTATTCACACTAATTAAGGAGAATAAATCATGGACTCAATGTTGGACATTTTTCAGGAACCGATTAAAGAAATTATTTTTTATTTTCTGAAATGTAGTTGTGCTGTAATTGGATTTTGGATAATCGCTATCATCCTTTTATCTATTGGAGGTTGATAATGATATATTTGGAAGCATTATTGATAACTGGAATGTCATATGGACTTTTTTTATTTTTTCTTTTTAACATTGGAGGATGAACATGAAAAAAACATGGGAACAAATACATGAAATGTGGAATGCTTGTGGATACGATGAAATATTACGGAAACAGTATAAGGATGAAATGGTTAATCTTCCTGATACAATAAAAAACCTTGAAAAGGAAGAAATTGTCCGATTAGATAGTTTTGAAGGAGAAGGGTATGTAAGAAGGATATATATTGGATCAGTTTTCAGTATTTTTCCTTCAGGAAAATTCTATATGCCTTGGACGTCCAATCAAACACATCGTGATGTGTATAAAGATGAAATTTTCAGAGAGGTTTTGGAAGAAATGTTGGAAGAGGAAGATTGTTCATTGGAAAATGGTGAAGGAAGTGCAGACGATTTGTTTGCTGTAAAGTATTACGATGATCCTTTTGGAAATTTCGACAATCCTGCAAAAGCAAGAACATTAGCTTCTTTCCTTGAACTGGATTTTAATTCATGGGAAGATATTCAGGAAGAATCAGAAAAGGAATATAAAGTTGGAAGAAATCAATGGTATTTGGTTTTGGATGATATTCAAGCAGATGATGCATGGGATGATTCATTGGATAATTACATTGAGGAATGTGTCCTTCCAGAAATTCCGGAACGATACCGCGCATACTTTGATAGTGATTCCTTCAAGGAAGATTGTAAAGTTGATGGAAGAGGTCATTCACTATCTCCTTATGATGGAGAAGAAAATTATGAAGTTGATCCTGAAACTAAGGAAGGTTTTTATATTTACAGAACAAATTAATTAATTTTCAATCCTATACCTTAATTTGAGAATTAAGGTATAGAGTGGAAGGTTAATTACAATAACGCTGTAATTTGAGTTTTAAGACTATTTGAAATTGAAAAGCATATGATGATATGTTTTTTATCTGAAATGGTCTATATGGTCAAATGACAGCGTTTTAAACGGTATTTTAACAATCAATTGGGATCCAAATTCTATGAAAAGAAAAAAATTATTTGATAATGCATTGATAGAACATCCAAGATTTGGGAAATGTTCTATCCATATAATGCATAAAGAAAATAATTATGATTTATGGGAATGTTTGGATGAAAATGTAAAACTTGTTGTTCCATCTTTTTATTCAGAAAGGGAATTACATTTCAATTTAAAATGGCTGTCATGGACAAAACCACCTTACATCATTAAAGGAGAATAACATGAACTGTGATGAAGCAAAAAAAGAGTTGGAAAGAGTTTATTCAGGATTGAATTTGTCTTTTGTAGTGCTTTCCATTCAAGGACGAACTAAAGATGGATGGGAACATATACATTTTGATTGTGTGTTCAAAAAGGATAATTATGAATTAAAATGTGAATACAGCATGGGAACAGGATTATTTAAGTTGGATAAAAGTAAGCACTTCTTAAATCAAGAACAAATTCCAATGTATGAAAAAATGATGGAAAAACCTCATGCTAATTTCATTGATAAAAAAATGCATTTATCCATAGTTCAAAAAATTGTTGAAAAAACAAAACAGTATCCTTCAGATTATGAGGTGTTAGGAAGCCTTTGTCGTGATGGATATGATGCCCATGAATATTCATTTGAAGATTGGTGTTCCAATTATGGTTTAAATTCTGACAGTATTAAGGATAAGAAAGTATATGATACTTGTCTGGATTATTATTTCAAGTTGGAAAGATTAATAGGACGTGATTTGATTTATACTTTCTATGAATTAATGAATGAACTGTGATTGACTTTCAATCATCTTCCTTGATTGGATATCAAGGAAGATAGTGGGTAGTTAATCATAAACATGGAGGTAAATATGAAAGAAATTAGCTGTATAGTAAAAGGAAAAGATTATTGGTCCACTGATGTTGAAATGGTTGTGGAACTGGGAGAAGGAGAAACCAAACAGGATATATTGGATAAGTATGATATCGGGTGGATTTGTGGCCACGTCCACGATTGCTGTGGATGTTTTGGGTGGAACGTCTATCACTTGGAATCAATCGGGAATAATAAATGGAAGTTTGATTTATATGGAAGGGCTAATGTATGATGCATAATTTTTTTACTGTTATTGATACAGATGAAGGAGCAACATCAATTGGTCCTAAAACAGAGAATGGAGGTATGTTCACAGAAATATTTTTCCTTTCTAAAAACAAACCTGAATTAGGAATTCAAATTGAATGTGAAAAAAAGGATAGTAAATTAGTAATTACAGTTTTTGACCATGAAGGAAACTTTATCTGTAAAAGAGAAAAGGAGATATGATGAAAAAATATCAGGAAATTATTTTTCTTCAAGGTGACAAAGCAGTAAAAGTTTTTGATATACTTCAAAAAGAGGATGAAGAAGCGGCTATTGAATATCTTGTA
>Ga0265297_10011943_pt1 | contig 10522 bp, 13 predicted proteins | sample Munlanlwell13791_FD_192502 | JGI IMG/M metagenome (GOLD analysis project Ga0265297, IMG submission 192502) | Leachate microbial communities from a municipal landfill in Southern Ontario, Canada - Leachate well 137-91 | ecosystem: Engineered > Solid waste > Landfill > Unclassified | place...
AGCTTGTGCTTGGCGTCGAACGCCGCAAGCGCCTGGACGAGCGCATTCGGATCGGCGAGACCGATGTCCTCCGAGGCGAACCTGACCAGCCGCCGCGCGACATATTCAGGCTTCTCGCCCGCCTCAAGCATCCGGCCGAGCCAGTACAACGCCGCGTCGGCGTCGCCGCCGCGCATGCTCTTGTGCAGCGCCGAGATGATGTTGTAGTGCTCCTCGCCGCTCTTGTCGTAACGCAGGTGCGAACGCCGGACCATCTTCACGACCGCCTCACGAGTCAATCTTATCACTCTTGCCGACCCCTCGGAACCTTCCTTCGCGTCGCGCTCAGGCGTCGACTTCACCGCCATCTCAAGAAGGTTCAAAGCGGCGCGGGCGTCGCCGTCCGCGGTTTCGGCGATGAACTTGAGCGTTCCCTCCTCCGCCTCGATATTCTTGTCGCCGAGCCCCCGTCCGCCTGCGCCGATCGCTGTCGCGAGCAGAGTCTCGATGTCCTCGGTAGCGAGCCGTTCCAGCACGAACACCTTGCACCGTGACAACAGCGCCGAGTTGAGCTCGAACGAGGGATTCTCGGTGGTAGCGCCCACGAGCACGACCGTGCCGTTCTCGACGTGCGGCAGGAACGCATCCTGCTGCGCCTTGTTCCAGCGATGGATCTCGTCCACGAACAGGATGGTGCGCTCGCCGTGCATCGACAATCGCTCCTGGGCCTCGGCGACCACCGTGCGCAGTTCCGCCACGCCGCTCGTCACCGCGCTGAACTGCACGAAACGCGACTTGGTCATGTGTGCGACGATGCGCGCCAGCGTCGTCTTGCCGGTGCCGGGCGGACCCCAAAAGACCATCGACGGGACCTCGTCGCGCTCCAGAAGCCGCCGCAGCATGCTGCCTTTGCCGACCACACCCTTCTGACCGACGAAACCGTCGAGCGAATCCGGCCTGATGCGGTCGGCCAAGGGCGCCTCTTTCTTCAATTGTCTCTCCGCCTTGTAGGCGAACAGGTCGTTAGCCATAGCACCTCAAATCTACCGTTAAAGCCGCCTAATTTCAAACCGCGCTTGCCCGTTTCGCCGGATGCCAATACGCTTCCGGTGAAGGAGCGACGTAATGGATGCACCGGCAGACGATGCCAAAGAGACCGACGAACAGCAGATAGAAAGGATGTCCCAAAAACTGGGCGGACTCTCCAAGCCGGCGCCGGTCAGGGAATACCTGCGATATTGGCTGGCCAAACAAGGACGCCTGGCCCACAAAATGCCGCCCGAGTTCATCAAGGTGTCGATGAAGGCGTTGCGGCGCGTGCTGGCGGACAAGTATTCCGTCACCGACCGGGAACTGCTGAAGCTGCTGCAGACCGCGCGAAAGGCGGTCCGACTAAAACCGTTCGCCTGAATCGCACCACTCATGCCTCGCTTTCCGAGGCTTTTTCTTTTTGCCGCCTGCCGGCCGCGGACCAAGTGCGCTCCATCAGATAGTAGATGACGGAGTTGGTGACCGCGATGACGAGCGTGCCGATGACACCGCGCTCAAGATCGCCGGTAAAAAAGATGAGGACGAGGAGGTCGTTGCCCGAAGCGAACAGGCGATAGGTCACCGTCTTCAGGAGCGCCCGTCGGCGCGTTTCCCCGCCGTGTCTGACGCCCCAAGCCATCTGCATCCAGACGTATTCGTGGAGCCAATACATCAATATCTGGATCGCGTGACGGCTGATAGTCACCTCGCTCACGATGACCACGTCGCCGAATATCAGCAACAGCACGAAAAAATCCGCGACGATGACCGCAATCCGGAAAACGACGGCTTTCAGTAAGGCCCTGCGCATAACATCCAGAAGCCTACAGGCGCGAAGAGACAGGAGCAAGGCGCATTGATCCCTTCGCCTCAGTCCTTCCGCAACATTGACAATCTCCTCTGAAACTGGCATGCTAATCGGTCGGATTTCAATTCGGCAACGGGAGGTTTCATGGCTCTTTCCGATAATGATCGGGGTATCTCTGCATTGCCTCTACGGGGCACTGATGCCGCCGGCCGGCTGAAGCTGCTGCGACGAGCCGGACTCGTGAAGGGCGACGTCGAAAGCGGCCTTCGGCTCATCTGCGACAGCACGCTTCTCGCGGCCGCTGGACTGATGGACCCGCCGGTCGAGAACGTCATCGGCGCCATCCCCTACCAACTCGGACTGGCAACGTACTTCCGCATCAACGGAAGAGACGTGCTCGTCCCGATGGCGGTCCGGGAACCGACCATCATCGCCGCCGTATCGAACGCGGCGAAGCTCGCCCGGCCCGAGGGATTCGCCGTCGACGTCGGCGAGTCGAACATCATGACGGCGCAGATCATCTTCGGCGGGTACGGATCATATGAGAGTGCCCGCAGGGCCTGCCACCGTATCAAGGACGCACTCGAACAGGCCGTCTGGCAAGCACAGGATACGCTCGCCACGCAAGGGCGGGTCATTCACCGCTCAGTGCGATGCGTCCGCCCGAAATGCGCCAGCGACCCATCGTTGGTCGTGGTCAAGATCACGGTCGACGCCGGAGACTACATGGGTGCGAGACTGGCGATCGGTCTGGCCGAAAGGTTAGCGAGTCATCTGACGGAACCCGCCGGCAGGAAAGCGGAGACGGTCATCTGCAGCAACCATGGCGCCGGCAGGATCGTCATTGCCAAGGCTTGGTGGTCCGTGACGGACATCGGCCCGAAATACGTCAAGGCGATCCTCGACCTGCAGACCCTGGCGACAGCCGATCGCGACCGGGCCGTGACGCACAACAAGGGAGTGCTGAACGGCGTCATGGGCGTCTGCCGCGCCACCGGTCAGGACGAGGAGGCGATCAACGCCGCAATCTACTCGCTGCCTGCCTCGGCGCTTGGCCACATCGTACCGCTGACGACCTACGCGCTCGGACCCGACGGCAGACTCGAGGGCAGGCTGGAGATGAGAATCCCGGTCGCCACGCTCGGCGGAGCGACCCAGGACCCGTTCGCCAAGATGTGCCGCGCACTCATGGACGTCGACGACGGCCGCGGCCTGTCCCAGGTCATCGGTGCAGTCGGACTCGCCGCGAACCTCGCGGCGCTGCTGTGCCTCGTAAAAGAGGGTATCCTCGCCGCGTTCAAGAAGGTGCGACAAGGAAGGAAGTAGCGCTCGCTCTCGACCACTGTCTGAAAGGCAGTGGTCGTTTTTAATGAAAAGATCGGAGCTGAAAGCTCAAAGCTTAAAGCGAAGAGTTTTCTGCTTTATGCTTTCAGCTTTAGGCTTTCCGCTTTCTGACTTTGATGCTAAGGTCTGGCTGCTCTTTTGATGGAGGTCATTGATGAATCGCGCAACGAAACGGATTCGGATTACCGCAGTCCTGCTGACGATCTTCTCGATGTTGCTGCTCATCGGCGTCATGGCGGGAGTGGACCGCAGACGCGGCTCCGGCGCATCGACTGGCGGACCTGGCGTGCGCATCGGCGAGGCCACGCCAGAAGAGGCGGCGCGCAACGAAATCTGGACGCTGTTCAACAGCGACTGCATTCCGGCCGGACGAGATGCGTCCGCGTTCGACACGAACCTGTGCCGGGCGCTGCATCCGACGACTGGAGACGAAGCCCGACTGGAATCGCTGCTCGCCCTGCGCGAGATGAGCGCGGTCAGCTTCGATCCGAACGACGCCGGACGGATCGTCGGTATCCTGCGCGACGGTCCGGCGGACATCAGGATCGGCCTCATCCGCGGCATGATAGCGGACAGCCGCCTTGGCATCCGTGTCGCCGACCTGACTGCGGACTTCGACCGCATGCGCCAGTTCCTCTGGGGCGAAGAGGTGCCCCTGGAATGAGGCCGCCACAACGCTTGCCACGTCGGTCGAGACCGACGTGGCTTGCCAAAACTGTCCTTTTGCCCTATGCTGTGCCTGTTGCGGGGCGTAGCACAGTGGTAGTGCGCTCGGTTCGGGACCGAGAGGTCGCAGGTTCAAGTCCTGTCGCCCCGACCATCCCTCATCGCTCGACCGGTTCGAGCCATGAGGGATTTTTATTAGCGACAGGGCCTGAATAAGCGATGTAGTGACGCGGAAAAAATGTCACGGCGGAAATAGCCATCATCGGGGGAAATTTCTCGCCTGGACGGTACATGCCGAATGGAAATATGCTGAACTCTAGGAGGCGACGATGGCGCTCATTCAAATCTGGGGCTGGCGGCTGGAACCGGATACCAAAATATCCCGCTTTGCCAACGAGACGGCGCTCGATGCGATGAGTCTGAAGTATCTCGAACATTTCCCGAACGAACATGTGGAAACGGTGCTCGGTCTGCCCCATTCATCAGCTGACCGGGATCCATCCGTGGAAATCCTCGTCACGTGCAGTTTCGACATTGCGCTCCTGGACCAAGCCCGTGCGGAAAGGGTCAAGCAAGACCTGATCGCGATCTATGAGAGCATCTTCCCCGGACTTGCCGGGATGGTCACGGTGACCCTGGGCTGAACCGTCCGCATCGCGGCAATCATCGCTGAAATGCGGCGGAGCTTGATTGTTCCGACCGGCAACGGTATATTTCATCCTCGCGGAGGAAAGCCTGATGGACATCAATTTTCGGACAGTCAGGGAAGATCCGCAGGCGCGGGAGCTCGCCGCGGAAATCATGGCCGAGATTGGTCTCAGCGGGACGCCGGAATCGTATGACGGCGAAACCGCTTACGACGTCAGGGTTGCGGCGATCCGCAAGTTCGAGAATGCGCTCCGAGCGCACGACGACAGGGTCTGCAAGCCGGACAAGGAAATCACCAGGACGGTTCTGCAGACCGCCAGAGTCATCGAGCGCGACCGGAGCCGTCTGCGGCTGACGTACGCCGTAACGGAGGTCGCCATCTACGGCCACATCTGGATGCACCGCGTCCGTTCACGGGCATTCGATGTGGCCATGGCAAAAGCGGGCATCATCAACCACATCCGCGAACTCATCGATGATGAGATGGTCCGCAAGGGTCGCTGCGGCTTCGAGTCGGACGGTGGATGCGGCGGCTGTGGCGGAGATTGCGGCGGCGGCTGTGGCGGCAGCTGCGGCGGCCACCCCTAGGACGACAACGACCTCGCGCGCTTGCGGGGTCTTTTTTATAAGAAACTCGGGGGCTTAGGAGCTGAGGAGCTAAAGAGTAGTTCGAATAGTTATTTTCTCTTTAGCTTCTTAGCTCCTTGGCTCCTTAGCTTCTAAGCTCACGGCTTAAAGCAAGAAGCTGAAAGCTGTGACTTCCTTCTTTTTGCTTTAGGCTTTGAGCTTTAAACTATAAGCTCTTATCCCTTGACACCCCCGCGCCAATCTGATAATGTCATCCGTCTGCTCAAGGAAAGGAAGAGTACAGACGATGGCGATGCAGCATCAGTGCCCGGACTGCCAGTACCGCACCACCAGCTCCAAGCGCATGGACCGCCACCAGAAGGAACACGGCCACGGCGGTCGCCGGCGGCAGAGGGCGTGGAAGGGCCACAACAAGACCAGCGGTGGCAACGGCAAGAAGCCCAACGGCAAGAAGGGCGGCAAGTAGGGCGAGTAGCGCCCGCGCGCATCACCTCGACGAGACCTGGCGTACGACTACGCGGGTCTCTTTTTTATCTTGTCCACAGTTCTAACGAAACAAACGTACGTTGTTTCGCACCAAAACAACGTACTTCTTTTCGCGTCGAACTGTGGACAAGATGGCTACCTCACCGTCAACACCACCGCCACCCCGAGCGCCAGGACTACCCGATACGCCACGAACACCATGAGCGTATGTCTTCGCAGGAACTTCAACAGGAAATGTATCGCTGCCATCCCGACCAGGAATGCCGCGATGAATCCGGCGGTCAGACCGGTACCGAGAAACGCGACAGCGCCTTCAGAAAACAATTCGATGAGTTTCAGCAGGCCGGACCCGGCGATGATCGGGAACGCCAGCAGGAAGCCGAAACGCGCGGCCTCGTCGCGTTTCAGTCCGCAAAACAGCCCGCCCGAGATCGTCGAACCGGAACGCGATACGCCAGGTACTAACGCCAGCGACTGGAACAGGCCGATGACCGCGCCCTTCTTCCAAGTCAGTGAAGAATCCTGTCGGGCGAACGCCTCGGCTCCCCACATGAGCGCACTTCCGGCGATGAGCGTGCCAACCACCAACCACGGACTCCTAAATACGGTCTCCATGTAATCTTCGAGTAGCAAACCAAAGACCGCCGCAGGAACCGTGCCGATGATGAGGGCTATGACCAGCGTCCTATCCCCTGCCTCGACCGCCCGCCGGGCGGCGAGCCTCGCCGTGGTCATGACGAGCCGTACCAGTTCGCGACGGAAGTAGATGCCGATAGCAAGCGCGGTAGCGAGCTGCAGAACCGCGTCCACCGCCAAGCCGTATTCGCCGGAGATGCCGAAAAGCTCTCTGGCCAGGATGAGATGGCCGGACGATGAAATCGGCAGGAACTCGGTCAGACCCTGCACGATGCCGAGGATTGTTCCGGATAGGATGTCCATGATGAAAGTCTAGGAGTCGAAGAGTCGAGGAGTCAAGGAAATTTTAGCTTAGGAGCCAAGGAGCTTAGGAGTTTTCATTATTCGCTTCTTGGCTCCTGGGCTCCGCTTCCAATGAAAAGAGGGCCGCAGCCCTCATCGCAGAGAACTCAATTCGCGTCATCTGTACCATCGTCTTGCGCCGCAAGCACATCGAGCAGCCCCTCCGCCATCATCAAGAACGGAATGAGCGTCCTAGCCGTATCCGTGACCGGACCGGGGTCAGTCCCGTCCTTGATCCGACGTTCTCGCTCGGCGTTGATGAAACCCTTCAGCATGACGACGAAGAATCGGGTCGGAAACGGGCCAGTGCCGAATATCGCGCCGATATCGCCTTCAGCCGTTTCCATGAACGGCTTGAGGACGGCGAAAGCATTCTTAGCCGCGGCGCGTTCGGCCTGCGGCACTCCGGCTCCGTAACGTCGCGCGGAAAGGAACACTCTAAGGGACAGGAGCGCCATGCGGGCGTATTCATTCTTCGGGCGCATTGTCTGTACTCCGTGGTTTAAATATAGCACGAGATGGGTAAGGAAGCTGAGGAGCTCAGGAGCTTAGGGGCCAAGGAGCTTAAATGTTTATACTCCTCAACTCCTGAGCTTCTCGGCTCCTAGGCTCCTTTGCTTCATTTAAAAAACCGCGTGAATCGTCACGCGGCCGATGTCGCATCCGTCACGGCTTCGAGCCGCCGCCGTCCTTGCCATCGCCCTTCTGCGGCGGGGATCCGCCCTTTTCCTCGCCTGGTATGACCAGGATCTCCCTTCTGACGGGATCTTTCCTGTCACCACCGCGGTCTCCCTCGACATGGACCTTGATCCATTTGATGCGCCGGCGAGGAATCATCTTTCCCTCTTCCCCCGCGGCCTTCCCTGCAGCGTCGAGCTGCTTCTGCCAGCCCTGGTCCTTTGCTCCTTCGATGGCCTCTTCGACCTTCTTCTTCACCCCCTCGCGGACCTTCCTGGCGACCTCCCGATCTTCCGGACTTTTGGGATCGCGCGGTTTGGGCACGACACCGATGCGAGGATTCTCGATGGGTTCCGGCTTATTGCCGGGAGTCTTGCCGGCATCCTGGCCAGTCTTTGCTGATTTGTCAGGCATCTTGCCAACTCCCGCCGCATGTCGCGGCTGACAATGAACTACCGAATCATGGTCGCATATCGCTTTTTTCGGCGCAACGGGTCAAAAAAACCGCGTGAGTCGTACACGCGGCTGCGTCCCCGGCCGATCCGTCAGTCTCCCGGTTTGACATCGATTTCCTTGTACACGCTGCGCCTTCTGCCTTTCTCATCCTTCCTCTCTCCGTCGACCTTGACCTTGACCTCTTTGACGTGATTGCCGGGTATCTTCTCCCCCTCGCCCTGCGCGGCTTTCTCGGCGGCGTCGAGCTGCTTCTGCCAGCCTTCGCCCTTCTTCTCCTCGATCGCCTCGCGGACCTTCTGCCTGACCCCCTCGCGGACCTTCTGGGCGACCTTATTGTCGACCGGTTTTCTACGGTCGCGCGGCATCACGTTGACGTCGACGCTCACTTTTTCGATCGGCTTCGGCTCGTCGTGCTTGTCGCCGGCGGTCTTACCGGCATCCTGCTTCGGCTGTCCAGGTTTGTCGGTTTTGTCGGACATCTTGCCAACTCCCGCCGCGCTCCGCGGCTGCAAAAGGACTACCGGATAATGGTCGCATAACACGATGTACAGTGCAACGGCGCTCGCGCCTAGGAGGAGAGTCGGGTTGCGAAGGCGGGAAAGGGGCAGAAGCGGGAGAAGGAGCAAAAGGGTCAACCCTCACCCCATCCCTCCCCCGCGAAGCGGGGGAGGGAGTAAGGGAAGGGGTGCTCCTTTTGCCCCTCTCCAAAAAAAAGACCGTCCGCGTGCGGACGGCTGACGCTCTTCAACTCTTGTCGCCGGATGGCGCCTTGTCGATCTGGACGTGCCAACCACCCTCCTCGTCGTCGATCTCGACATGGATGTTGTCCGTACCGTCCGGATCGACCCGCTTGCTGGCCTCGTCCACCTCGCGGACGGCCGCCCCGAGCTGTTTCTCGACGCCCTCGCCGTCCGTCTTCTCGATCGCTTTCTCGACCCTCTCCTTGATGTGGTCGGCGGCGCGGTCGCACCTGCTGAAATCGGGATCCGTTTTATCGTATTTCGGTTCGACCCGGACCTCGACCTCCGGATTCTTCAGCGATTCCTTATCCGAATCGTCAGACATGACATCACTCCTTCACGAAAGAACCTGCGCACATTCTCACAGGATGCGATGGTTCAGTCAATATCAAAACCGCCTGGTATCTATCAGGCGGCTTCATTTCAGGTCACAGACGCTCAACGAGCGTCGCTTCCACGACTTTTTCTTCACCTTGATGCAGGATCTTGAGTCTCACGACATCGCCGACCTTGAGGTCGCGCACCGCCCTGAACAGCGGATTGTCGGCCGTCAGCTTCTCGCCGTTCAGTTCGAGGATGATGTCGTTCTCGACGATGCCCGCGAGGTCGGCCGGCGAACCGGGCGTGACCGCGAGGTCGGTCTGCGTCTCGCCGCGCACGACGAGCGCGCCGTAATCCACCGGCAGCTGGTTCGACTCGGCCGTCTCTTCCGTGATCATGACGTATCTGACCCCGAGGAACGGGCGGGAGATGCGGCCGGTCGCAATCACGCTCTCGACGACGCTGCGCACGTCGCTGATGGGGATGGCGAAACCGATGCCCTGCGCCCCCTGTTCGACCGCCACGTTCACGCCGATGGCTTCGCCGTCGAGATTGAGGAGCGGCCCGCCGCTGTTCCCCGGATTGATCGCCGCGTCGGTCTGAATGACGTCGTAAAGGGTCTCGGAGACCGCCCCAGTCCCGTCACCGGCCGTGATGTCGCGCTGTATCCCGGAGATGATGCCGGTCGAGACCGTGTTGCTGAACTGCCCGAGCGCGTAACCGATGGCGATGACGCTCTCCCCGACCCTGGGTTCTTCGGAGTCGAGCGGGATGAACGGGAACTGCGTGCCCTCCGCCGGCTCGATCTTCAGGATCGCCAGGTCGTTCGCCGAGTCGCGGCCGAGCACCGTGGCCGCGTGCTTCTCGCCATCGCTCGTGATGACCGTATACTCCGCTTCCTCGTCGACGACCACGTGCTTATTGGTGACGATCAAACCGTCGGTCGAGACCAGAAACCCGGTCCCGGCTCCGACTTGCTGGCGTTCGGTGCCTTTCTGACGGTACTGCGGGATGCTGAAGTACTGCCCGAAAGTATCATCCTCCCCGAACGGGTTGTAGTAGTATTGCTCGAACACCGGGACGTCTTTGTCCACGACGACCGAGACCACGGCCGGCAGCACCCTCTCAACGACGGCGATGCGCTGCTCCTCTTCGCTCAACGGCGCGAGCGCCTCTCCGGCGGCGTCGAGGAGACCGCTAAGACTGTCCTCCTCGCCTGGCTGCTGCGCGCTCTGCGGCGAGAAAGCGCCGACAAGCGTCCGCACGAAACCGGGTTGTCCGGCGATGAAACCGGCAGCAAAACCGAACACCGTCGCTACAGCGACCGACACGGCAGCGGCGACGATGACCGGATTGCGTTGTTTTGGTGCTGGTCCTGACATATGACTTAGGGTTAATTCGTGTTTGCCGCTTCATTATAGCTCCGGCGGGCAACGAGCTCAACGCGGCAGTGAAACAAAGCGAGATTCTTCTCCTCTCTCCCTTCCCCTATCTTCCTCCTTCTCCCGCCGCGCGGGAGAGGGTTGGGGTGAGGGTGGAATATCGGCAATCGATTACGCCCCTCACCCTTTGCTCTCTCCCCGCAAGCGGGATGAGGGTGTACTTAACCATAAAACTTCTCTCCTTTCTCCCCAATTTACTCCCCTGCCCCGCTTGACTCGCGGCCTCGACGATGATATGTGTGAATCGCTGCCACCCGCGAAATGGAGGCCAGCATGCAACAGAGTGAAAAGTCGATGACCGATCACTGGACCGCTCAAGACGCGGCAAAACAGGCGGAAGACCGCATGAATGTCGCTGA
>Ga0265297_10011944_pt1 | contig 10521 bp, 9 predicted proteins | sample Munlanlwell13791_FD_192502 | JGI IMG/M metagenome (GOLD analysis project Ga0265297, IMG submission 192502) | Leachate microbial communities from a municipal landfill in Southern Ontario, Canada - Leachate well 137-91 | ecosystem: Engineered > Solid waste > Landfill > Unclassified | place...
AGCGGTGCTTATCAGCGATATTGTGTGTTTTACCGCGGCGTTCGTCATTACTGTTAGGCAAACGGGCTTCCAGTTTCCCAAATTTAGCGCAATACCGACATATCTGAAGTATGGATTACCACTGGTACCGGCCACTGTTACACTGTGGATTATCAACTCCAGCGATCGCTATATCATCGGCTACTTCATGGATGCCGCAAACGTGGGGATATATGCGGCCGTCTACACCATTGCCAATATAATTACGCTGTTTATGGGGCCGGCAAATGCGCTATTGCTTCCCACAATCTCAAAGTCATATGACAATGGCAGCACAGCCGGCACAAAGAACTATTTCAAATTCACGCTGAAATATACTCTGTTGCTGAGTATACCGGCCGCCTTTGGCATGTCTTTGCTTGCAGCGCCGCTGATCAGGATACTTACAAGCACAGAATTCATGTCCGGCAGCGTCGTGTTGCCTTTTATAGCCGCGGGATTGGTCATCTTCGAACTCTACTCTATCGGTAATCATATTTTTTACCTGGTAAAAAAGACCCAATGGATTCTCTGGCTGCTGATCATTACTGCGGTGCTGAATGTATCCCTGACCCTGCTTCTGGTTCCACTCTGGGGCATTACGGGGGCCGGAATAGCCAGTCTGATAGCTTACGCAGTCACGGGAATACTAACGATCATCATCGGTTTCAGGTACTTTAAATTCGATCTCAGCTTTTCCTTCATCATAAAGAGCGTTTGCGCCTCGGTGGTCATGTCGGTTGTCATCTGGCTACTGCATCCATACAGTATCTTCCAGGTGATCACGTCGGTTATTATCGGCGCCGTTGTATACTTTGTCCTTATCTGGTTGATGAGAAGCTTCTCCAGCAGTGAAATAAATTTATTCAAAGATGTGGCTGCAAGCTTTATAATAAGGAAACAATAGTAGTGCAAAGGCCGGATAAAATACTGCAGGGAACATGAGGCTCAGATGGACGCCATAGAAAAAACACAGTCTGCAAACGGTAGCCTGAATCTGCGGATAAAGAAAAGCACCCTGTGGCTTTTAATCTCCGTTTTCTCTTATAAAGCTGCGCTTGATGCAGCGTACTATTTTGTGATCTGCAATATCTGGCATTATATGGGGTTCACTTTAAGGCTCGACGCCTGGAAGTTCGTCGAATCATATATTTTGCTTACTATACTTTTTATTGCCGCTCCCAGATCACTCAGCAAATTATCGACCGTATTCGTATGGCTGTTGATGCTGCTTTCATACGTACCTATGTTAACGTATTTCGCCTTTGCAGATGGTGACAGATTATATATGTATGGCGTTACTTTTTTCTGGCTGATAACCATACTGATCATACATCTGCCGGTACCCTACATACGCCTGCTCCCGCTGAAACAAGCAAAAATGGTTATATACTTATTATTTATCTGCTTCGGTTTAACCACCCTTTATTTGATCTGGCGATACCTTGGTTTATCATTGAAGTTCGATCTGGCGGGCGTTTATGATATCAGATCTGCGTACACGCAAGCACAGATACCCATGGCCGGCTATTTATTCAGCTGGATGGCCAAAGTTGTCAACCCTGTATTATTCTCAATATTTATCCTCAAAAAGAAATGGGCCCCGGCAGCGCTGACCGTGCTGCTTCAATTACTGCTTTATTCCGCCACGGGCCACAAGATATATTTTTATATTTTACCTTTCGTCCTTGTTCTAATGTGGATAGTCACGCGCAAAAATGCCCTGTCTTACATAACTATCATGTTCGCTGGCCTTGTCCTGCTGGGCATGTTGGCCTACTGGTGGCCAGGACATATTTGGATATCATCATTCGTCGCCAACAGGACTTTGATGCTCCCGGCCCAGATATCCTTCCACTATTACGACTTTTTCTCGCGAAACGACCTTGTATATCTGACGGACAGCAGACTGGGTTTCTTTATGAATTATCCCTACGACCTTCCTCCGCCTTACCTGATAGGCACAATATACTTCGGTGACCCGAATACGAGCGCAAACACAGGCATTTACGGCGACGCCTATATGAATTTCGGCCTGGCAGGCCTAGCGATATACAGCATTGTATTAGGCATAGTTCTGAAAACGATGGATATATGCTCAAGGAGACTGGATTTAAGACTTGGAGTGGCTGTAATAGCTGCATCAGCGATCAGCCTTACAAACGGTGCACTGACAACAGCATTTTTGACCGGAGGCCTGTGGCTGGCTATTGTAATATTGTATTTACTGCCGAAGGACAGCCCTGATTCAGAACCGGAAAAAAAGGCGAGGGCAGCATGGGTAGCTCCGGTTGAATCCGGGCGGAGATCAGTCTTGCGGGATCGTTCATAAATGAAAGAGGTTTGCATACTGACTTCAGTCCATTCGCCTTTCGATCACCGTATTTTTTTCAAGCAGGCCAAGAGCCTGCAAAAGGCAGGTTACCGGTTGACGATCGTCGCCCCGCATGACAGAGACGAGATCGTCGACGGTATAAAATTCGTTGCCCTTCCCGGAACAAGAAACAGACTTGAAAGAATGATGGGGACATGGCGTGTATTCAGGCTGGCGCTCAGACAAAAAGCTGATATATACCACTTCCATGACCCGGAACTGTTATTTTGGGGCTGGCTGCTTCAAGCGCTGATTGGTAAACCGGTGATTTACGATGTGCATGAGAATTATGCAGAAACCCTGCTTTTAAGGGACTGGCTCCCTGCATTTCTGCGAAAACCGGTCGCATGGCTGTTCACCTTGACTGAACGTGTATTGGCCGGCAGGCTTGCGGCCGTCATAACGGTATCAGAACCCATGAAAAAAAGATTTGCCGATTTCCAGCCGATCTGCGTGTCAGTGCATAACTACCCTGACCTGAATATGATTGAATTCGGTGACAAATTCGAGCCTGCCGGCGAAAACGATCGATACTCCTTGATCTATACCGGCGGCATGACCAGGGAAATGGGGTTCCCGCTTATACTGGATACACTGACGTTGATATCTCTGAGCCGGCCTGAAGTAAGCTGCCTTATATTGTCTAAAGCGGACAACATTGAATGGCTGAACGAAGATCAGAGGGATATGATGAAAAAATTGATCGCCGGCGGCATGCTCAAGATCGTGGAGCGTGTCCTGCATAATGAGGTTTTCAAATACATCGGGCTCTCCAGTATCGGCTGGAGACCCGGCCCACCATTTCAGGAGGGCATCAGCACGAAATCGCTTGAATATATGGCCTGCGCAAAGCCTGTTCTATCATCCGACGTCTCGATTATTTCCAGCATCATCCGTGAATCCGGATGCGGTATCCTGGTAGACCCATACGATGCAGCAGAACACGCTCGTGCAATCCTTTATCTTCTGGATCATCCGGAGGAAGCCAGGCACCTGGGTGAAAACGGCAGAAAAGCGGTGCTGTTAAAATATAACTGGGGGATTGAAGAAAAAAAATTGCTGGATGTATATAGCAGATGTCTAGCCAGGGGAGCCGGTTGATGTGCGGCATAGTCGGCATTGTCGATTTTAGGTCTACTGGTATCAGTATCAACGACCTGGTGGCAATGGCTAACGCTGTCTCTCACCGGGGACCGGATGATGAGGGTTATCTGCTGGCTGATTTCCGCACGGGAGAACATATTCCCGCTATGGGAAAGGGAACGCATGCCGACATCCTCAGCTCGGATTGTATGTACTCACCCCGCAGGAATGTAAGTGATATTAGCGGTCTGTTCAACCTTGGCTTCGGGCACCGCAGGCTTTCAATTATCGACACTACTCCTACAGGGCATCAACCGATGTGCAACGATACGGGTGACATCTGGATCACACACAACGGTGAAATCTATAATTATATCGAGGTGAGAAACGATCTAAGGGACAAGGGTCACCTTTTTAAGTCCCAGACCGATACAGAGGTAATCCTTAAAGCTTATATGGAATGGGGGCCGGACTGCCTATGCAGATTTAACGGAATGTGGGCATTCGCCATATGGGATTCCGTGAAAAAGGAACTGTTTTGCGCGCGTGACCGCCTAGGCATTAAACCGTTTTACTATTATTTCGACGGTCGTATATTCGCTTTTTCCTCGGAGATAAAGGCGTTACTCAAATTGAATATACCAGCGGAGCCAAATAACGAGCTAATCCATGATTTCCTGAAATACGGCATACTCGACCACACCGACGATACTTTTTTTAATAAAATCAAAAAGCTGCCGCAATCCCACTACCTGAAAGTCGACGTGGCTGGCAATATGAGCCTGCACAGATACTGGCATATTGAAGTATCCAACCAGATGAAAAACGGACGGAGCGATGAAGAATACGCCCGGGAATTTTACGACCTGTTCGTCGACGCGGTTAAAATTCGCCTGAGAAGTGATGTGCCTATAGGCTCATGTCTGAGCGGCGGCCTGGACTCCTCCTCGGTGGTTATGACAGCCAATAAACTGCTCTTCCCCGCCTCCAAGGCATCGGTAGCGGCAAGGCAGAAGACCTTCTCCGCCTGTTTCGAAGATAAGAGATTCGACGAAAGATACTTTATAGAGAAGGTGCTTGCTGCAACAGGCGCCGAGGCCAACTACGTGTTCCCCAGCGCGCAAGGCTTCGTATCAAACCTCGATACCCTTCTGCGGCATCAAGAAGAGCCATTCCCCGGAAGCGGCATATATGCCCAGTGGGAGGTTATGAAAACGGCGGCAAGCAAAGGGGTAAAGGTCATACTGGACGGGCAAGGCAGTGACGAACAGCTGGCCGGTTATATAAAGTTTTACGTCTTTTACCTGGTGCAACTACTGAAAAACGGTTTATACAACAGGTTGCTGCCGGAAAGCCTGCGCTTTCTGTCGTCCCCGTCTATGGTCAATAGGCTCAGCTTGAAAGGCGGCATGCGCTACATGCATTTAGGCAGGAACATGCTCGGCATAGAGAATTTGTTGAGCAAACCCTTCCAGGATAAATACGCCGGCAGAACAACCAATCTCAGATACGATAATAACCTGGGAGTGAGACTGGAGAACGATTTGCTCAAGTACAGCCTACCTGTTCTGCTCAGATACGAAGATAAGAATTCCATGGCTCACGCAGTCGAGGCTAGGCTTCCCTTTCTCGACTACAGGCTGGTCGAGAAGCTGGCTGCAATGCCCCTGAATCAGAAGATGCGAGATGGCTGGACCAAGTATGTGCTCAGGAACGCCATGAGAGGTGTGCTCCCCGAGGAGATCAGATCGCGAAAAAGCAAGCTGGGATTCACCACTCCAAAAGATGACTGGTACAGGACCGCTGTTAGCAAGGGAATGAACGATGCTTTCAGGTCACCTTTATTTATCAATGAGTATGTAGATGAGGACAAGGTGGAAAAAGCATTCAATCAATATGTGTGCGGTAAATCCATATACCAGAGTGAGTACTTCTTCCGATTCTATATACTTGAGCTATGGGGGCGAAAATTCATTATTGGAAATTAAAAAAGCCGAACAAGCTCATCTTTTGAATGCGGAGTTATGTTTTTGTATTATCGAATTATCTTCACAGGAATTAATTTCGGGAGGCAATGATGCATGGCAGGTTTTTAGTTCTTGCACCCCATACCGATGATGGTGAATTTGGATGCGGTGGATCTATCAACAGGTGGGTATCTGAAGGCAGGGAAGTATATTATGTTGCTTTCTCTTCAGCCAAGAAATCGGTACGCAAGGGGATGCCCAAAGATATTCTGGAGAAGGAGCTACGGGCGGCTACAAAGATCCTCGGCATTTCACCGCAGAATCTAATCCTGTTTAATTACCCTGTGCGGGAATTTCCCGGCTACAGACAAAAATTACTTGAGGACATGATTCGGCTGGGAAACGAGCTCAGGCCTGAGATGGTATTGCTACCCTCCACAAACGACACCCACCAAGATCATCAAACAGTCTCACAGGAGGGATTCCGTGCCTTTAAGAAGATATCCATAATCGGTTATGAGATGCCCTATAACAATTTGAATTTCAGCAGCAGCCTTTTCGTCACGCTCCGGCCTGAGAACGTTCGAAAAAAAACAGCCGCACTCAAGTGCTACCAGTCGCAGGCAGACAGAGCTTACGCCACCCCAGATTTCATAATCAGCCTGGCCAGGGTCAGAGGCACCCAGATCGGTGTGAAATATGCGGAGGCATTTGAGGTAATACGCTGGGTGCTCAAATAGTAGAGGGGGATTCGTAATGCCACCATTGCATAAGGTTAGTATAAATCAACTGCTCAAGTCGCTGGGCATGAATTTTACAGTTAAGGGAAGACGGGATGGTTACGTGATATCTGTTTCGCGTATTGAAGATGCAGATGATAATTCACTTACCTTCTGCAATAAAAAAGGTGAGGAAGGTGTACAACTTATAAGGAATTCGAGAGCCAATACAGTAATTTGCTCTGATGAGCTGATGTTCAGCCCAAACGATTATAAAGCAAGAACTATTATTTTGGTGTCAGATCCCAGGCTTGCTATGCTGCGTATTATGCAAAGGCATTTCGTGGAGAAACCGGTGCCGGGCATCTCCCCAATTTCGGTAATCAACGATAATGCCCGTATACACCCGACCGCCTGTATCGGGCCTAACTCATATATCGGCCGCTGTGAGATCGGAGAGCATTCCATAATACACGGCAATGTTTTCATTTACGATGGCACCAGGATAGGCAGGAACGTCATGATCCAGGCGGGTGCCGTGATAGGTGCTGAAGGGCAGGGCTTTGAAAGAAATGATAAGAGGGAGCTGGAAAAATTCCCTCAGGTGGGCGGTGTTATAATAGAAAATGACGTGGAGGTGGGATCAAATACGAGCATAATGCGGGGCGCAATGGGCGATACGCTAATAGGACGGGGAACAAAAATCGGGCACCTGTGCAGCATCGGTCACGGAGCAATCATTGGAAAGCATTGCATGATTATTTCTAAAAGTATGATAGGGGGAAGTGCCTTGATAGGCGATTATACTCAAATATCGTTTGGGGCCTGCATACGAAATAAGATCACAATCGGTAATAATGTTATAGTGGGAATGGGATCAGTAGTAACCGAAAGTATATCTGATGGGAAGGTTGTATTCGGCGTGCCGGCTAAGGAGAGGGCCAAATGAGGCCTGCATTTGGCGCCTGCCGCATTTAAAAAAGTCAAATAATCCAATTTCTTATTATAAAATGAATTCAGTTGCACCTGATAAGCGGAGGAATAATAATGGCTGAAAAAAAGCGTGCGGATCAAATAAGAGCAGGCGAAGAGGTTGAACGCTTTACGTTCCGAGTAACACCGGAGTTTAATGCGGCATACATGGAAGCTGTAGAGGACTATCACCCAAGATATAATGAGACAACTGATTTTGGGCCAGCCGCAGTCAACCCAGCTTTACTTATCGTTCACAGCAATGTTACAAGAAGTCCGTCCTTCTATCTGCCCGAGGGTGTGGCTGCGGTTCACACAGATGAGGAGATCGAATTTATTAATCCGGCGCGGGTGGGCAAGACGTTTACAGTCAGCTGGAAAGTAGTTGACTGGTATGAGAAGCGGGGAAGACCATATCAGGTCAAGCAGGCCGTTATTGTCGATGAAGACGGTTTAGAGATTTTGAAAAGAACAATTACTGATACTTATGTATCGGGTGGAGGATAATTGAATGTCGCTGTTGACTGTTGGTACACAGATCGGTACCGAATTTACCGGCAAGATCAAGACAATAACAGAAGAAAGGGTGTATTCGTTTTCCGGAGGATTTCCAAGAGGTCCTGAATGGCCCAAAAAAACCATACACACAAACATTGATGTTGCCAGTCGCTGTGGCCTGAAGAAACGAATGGCTTCGGGTGCGATGTTTGAAGGTTATTTAATAGAGCTGATGATTGACCTTTTTGGCGAACGATGGCTCAGTAAAGGGAAAATGACGCTCAAATTTATTGCGCAGGTATCACCAGGGGATACACTTGTTGCGAAAGCCATAATTGAATCAAAGGAGACTGCAAATAGCACCACGAAATACAAATTGAATTTATGGTGTGAAAACCAGAACGCGCAAAAAGTCGTGATCGGATCGGCTACCGGTTGGATTTGATAATCCAGGATAAACACAAAATTGGATTAACGAATGACCTAATATTTTTTCAAGCTCTTATTATATATAATTATGGATATCTGTCTAAATTGTGCATGAATAAATTACATCGAATAAATATGCGCAACCTACACTCTGCATATGAATGCAATTTGATTTACCGCTTATAAAGCAAGTAGCCAACGACTAAATTAAGCTATGCATATATGGATGCTTAACCACTACGCCACCCCACCGGATACCCCTGGAAGCACGAGGAATTATGATTTTGCCACGGAGTTGGTCAAACATGGGCACAGGGTCTCTATCCTCGCCTCAAGCTTCAATCACCGTACTATGAGAGAGGAAAGAGTCATCGGAAAGCAAGGCTACTACATGGAGAAGATTAATGGTGTGGACTTCATCTGGCTGAAGACCTCACCGCGCTACAGCCGTAATGACTGGCGCCGTGTACTGAACATGATAAGCTACGCTGCACGTGTTATTTCTCTGGGGCAACAAACCCGGGAAAAACCCGATGCCATACTGGCTACATGGCCACATCCATTCGTTGGCCTGGCCGGGTGGTTTCTCGCAAAATCGAAGCATGTGCCTTTTATTCTTCAAATCCATGACCTGTGGCCCAAGAATCTGGTGGAAATTGGCGGATTCAGCAGCAGAAGCCCTTCCGTAAAGCTGATCGGTATTCTGGAGAAGTTCCTCTGCGACCGTGCCAGCAGAATTATCGTCCTCCTGCCCAAAGGCGCGGAGTATCTGGCAACGCTGGGCATTCCAGGCCATAAAATAGTATATATACCCAACGGAGTAAGCCCTGAATTGTTTGCAAACACCTCGGCGCGGTTGCCCGACGAGATATCCGAACTTGTATTCGATGTAAAATCAAAGGATAAGCTGCTGATAATATACGCAGGTGCGCATGGAATTGCGAACTCACTGAACACAATAGTGGAAGCAGCCGGAGTCATCAAGGCCAAAGGAATTGACAAAGCCCATTTCCTGCTGATAGGCAATGGGCCCGAAAAGAGCAGATTAGCCGATCAAGCACGTGCACTGGATTTGGATAATATCAGCTTTTGCAGCCCGGTCCCAAAATATATAATACCCTCGCTGCTGAACATGACCGATATCGCGGTGAAACCGGGGAGAAAGTCGGGATTGGGAGATTATGGTATCAGCCCTAATAAATTATATGATTACATGGCCTGCGCCAAACCAATAGTCTGGAGCACAAATTCGGTCAATAATCCGGTGGCTGAGGCTGCATGCGGTCTGTCTTTTCCACCCGAGGACGCCGAAGCTATGGCACAGGCTATTATAACGCTGTGCAATATGAGCCGGGAGGAGCGCCGGGAAATGGGCCAACGGGGTTACGATTACGTGATGAAATACCATTCCGTGCCCGTGCTGGCGGAAAAGCTGCTGGACGTTATAAATGATAGCCGGCACTAAATATTTACACTGTCCACCGGGATTCCAAATACGTGATATGCTGCCGGGCGATATCAACACTGCCATAATGGTCCACCTGCGCAGCTTTCAGGGTTTCTTTCTGTCCTTCCTGGGACCGTGCTTCCTCAAGCAGTTCTACAGAAACATGGTTGAGTCACCGCACGGTATAGCCCTGGTGATCTGCCATGGTGACGAAGTTGTGGGATTCGCCTGCGGCAGCGACGACACTGCGCAATTCTATAGGGACCTTATCCGAACACGCTGGATGAAGCTATCGCTGGCTGCACTGCCGGCTATGATACGAAGGCCGTCCACGGCTCTGCGGCTGCTGAGGGCAACCTTCATCAAATCAAAGGAGGCGAATGAGAAAGAGGCACCAGGTGAGCTGTCATCCATAGCCATCCATCCCGACTGGGAGGCCAGGGGACTGGGCAGGGCGCTTTTGCTAGCCTTCATAGAGGATATGCGGTCAACGGGAAAGGCCGAGCTGACGCTGACCACCGACCGCGATAATAATGAAAGAGTCAACGCATTTTATCTTAACAGCGGATTCATACCGGCAGGCGAAGAAAAGACACCCGAAGGAAGATGGCTCAGGCGGTATACCATCAAGCTGTGAAGTGACATACTGTAAAGGATATGAGATTTTATATATTCAAAGGTTAGCCCTGTGAAAAAGGACGATAGCGCGTGAAAACAAGGAAAAATTTTTTACCGTGTCATCACCCCTCCATCGGTGACGACGAGATAGCAGAGGTCATAGACACTCTGAAATCGGGCTGGATTACCACCGGCGAAAAGACCCTCCGCTTCGAAAGCGATTTCGCACACTATACAGGATCAAAATACGCAGTCGCACTCAACTCCTGCACCGCCGCCATGCACCTGGCCCTGGCTGCGGCAGGGATAAAAGAAGGGGACGAGGTTATCACCTCTCCCTATACCTTCGCCGCCACCGCCGCCGTGGCGATCTGGCTCAAAGCAAGACCGGTATTC
>Ga0265297_10011945_pt1 | contig 10520 bp, 6 predicted proteins | sample Munlanlwell13791_FD_192502 | JGI IMG/M metagenome (GOLD analysis project Ga0265297, IMG submission 192502) | Leachate microbial communities from a municipal landfill in Southern Ontario, Canada - Leachate well 137-91 | ecosystem: Engineered > Solid waste > Landfill > Unclassified | place...
TGAATATAATTCGGGGAATGGGGCGAAGGGATATCCTTCAGGGCGGCGGGACTGCTGTTTATGTCTTCGATTTTTTTGAAATTGCGCCCGCCGATAAATTTGAATTCCATGTTCTTTTCGATGCATTCATTATAGATCATCAAATAGGAGGGCGGAGGTGGGCGGTGGGTGAGCTTGAGAAGATCTTCGGTTTGTTTCTCGGTGAGCGGGAGATTCCTCTTTAAGTATTGCCTGGCCTTTTCCTGATCCAGCCCGGCTATTTTTTTTAACGTATCAACCGACGTGGAGGTCTTTATCCCTATCCCTTGAAGATATTCCGCCGATTGATTCGCGCTGTTGTTCAGCATGCGCAGCAGGCCCGCGGCCTGTCTTTCATCCGGGCACAAGAAAATATAAGAGAGCCAATATCCTTGCGGATTGTTGATGGTCGCCCCGTCGAAGGTGACCCGGCGCTTCGCGACGGCTTTGATAAAGTGGCCCGGCGGCCACCAGGTATTGATGATGCTGTCGGAGGGAGTTTCTTCTTTTATTTTTATAAGGACACGTTCCCAGGTGGAGTTAAAAATTTTATTCACGATATTCGGCATGTTTTTGCCGCGTTGCCGGATGAAAGGGATCAACAATAATATGACGATGCACCAGACCGCCGCGGAAGATAAGCGGGACCGGTAGAGCGGGGACGGGATCATTTTGGCCAGGTGTCTTTGCGCCCGGTCCGACAAAAATTTCAATCCGATGGGGCATAAGAGGGCCAGGGGGACTAAACAAAACAAGACAAAGCGTAACGCCCCCAGCCCCATAAAAAGAGACGCCGACAGAAAGACGCCCAGGATGATCGCCTGGGCCGGGAGCCATTTTTCGGATTGTTCTTTGGGCTTAAGGAAAGACAAGGCCAGCCCCAATACCGCGCAGGAGAAGAAGAATATCCCGCCGGCCAGCTCGACCAATAAGGCGAATGGGGTTTTTTTCAATTCTCCGACGCTGAGATAGAGATCCGGCCAAGCGGATAACTTGGGCGTCAGAAAGTCGTTGATGGCCTTCCATCCTTCTTGAAAGAGAATAAAAAATTCTTGTGTGCCAAAAACAAAAGCAATTCCCAGGAAAGTCATCGCGACCATAACGGCCGGGAAAAGAAGGTCATTTCCTCGCCAGGCGGGATCGCGCGCGACAAAACGGTTGTAGAGGATGATGCCTATCCAGGAGATAAAAATAACACTGAGGAAAAAAACCCAGCCTTGCCAGAAAAGAGAGTATAACGTCATCAGCGCTGAACAGATAACGGCCAGGATGACCGTGTTCCTTCGATGAGACAGTTGCCTTAAGCTGTAGAACAGCACGGCGAGGATCAACAGAGGGAAAAAAATATTGTAGGGGTCATTGTCATACCAGCCGAAAGAAGTCCTTTTTAAGAAAATGGGCGAGAGGAGGAACAAAACGGCGCTGACCAAGGAGGACAGCGGGCCGGCCTGTGACATCGCGCAGATCGCCAAAAGAGGGATAAGGGCCAAGAGAGTTATCACCAGAGGTGTCAGGCTGACGGCATAGGCGAGGGAAATGTCCGGCTGGAATAAAGAGAGTATCCGGTAAAGATAGTATCCGACGTAGGGATGGAGGGTCAAGGGTTCCCAATGCCCCTGGGGAGCGAGCATGAGTTTATTTAAATATTTGCTGCCCTTGATCGTGTCGCTCATCTTGCCGGTTTCCACAATATTCTCAGTCAGGCCGTAGTAATAATAGGAATCGGAAGCCAAAAGATAGGGATGAGGCTGCGGGTATCCTTGTTGTTTGTCGATCGCCCGGGCGGTCTTTTCGATGGTTTTCTGAAGATTGTCGCGCTCTTTCCGGAGAATGTCATCGAAGTTGTCCTTGACCAAGCGATTCCTTTCCAGCGGCGTTAAATTGGGGAAATTCTTTTTGATGGAAGAGGCTATTTTTACGCGCAGGTTGGAAAGGACCAAAACGGTTGCTTTCTCGGAGGAATCTGAAGAGACGTGATGGAGCAGGGGATAAAGCCTTAAGAACAGGCCTATCCCGCCGGCGAATATCCCAACGAGCAAAAAGGCGAAAAATTTTTTAATAGCGGGGGAATTTCTAAAGGGCATTTTTATCTTTCATAAACAGTTATTTTTTAGGATTCTCTAAATATTCCTTCAGATATTTCCGAATCTTGTTGGACGGAATAGCGAAACTCGAATGATCCGCCCCGGTCTCTTTAGCGGTCATCAGGCCGACCAGACGGCCTTTTGTGTCGAACAGGGGGCCGCCGCTGTCCCCGCTGTATAAGTTGATCGTTGTCTGCAAGAGATCGGTTGTTTGGCCGTCGTCTTGCTTGTCGCTCCGGCTGGTCCCTATCCCGATGATCTTGCCTCCGGTCACCGTCTGCTTAAGCAATTCTGAATTGCCGACGGTAATGATCTCTTCGCCCAATTGAATCTTATCCGAGTCCGCCAGTTCGATGGGCACGATGGGGTACGGAAGGGAAACTTGCAGGAGGGCGAAGTCAAGGTTGTTGATCAGCCGGATCACCTTGGCCGGCGCTTCTTGCCGGTCACCAAAAGTAACCGTTATGCGGTTGGCCCGGTTAATCGTATGGGCATTGGTGACAATGATTCCCGAAGAGTGGATAAGGACGCCTGCCCCGGCGCGATTATAAACAGCCGCGTGGACATTCCTGCGAAAAAGGACTTTCCCCGTCTTGGGATTGATGCCGACAGCCTGGTTAGGGGAACTAAAGACATCAGAATTTTCCGATTTGATGCTGACGATGGCGTCCTGGGATTTGATGACCTGATCGAGGATAGAACTTTGCCCCCAGGCAGAAAAAGACCGGGGGGAAATTGCGGAAGGGCATATATATAATATTAATAGTGCTACTATTATTCTCTGACCCATATTCAAGGATAGTTTGATTATTTTATGTTAACCCATTCTACCTTTTAGGTAAAAGTAGTTCAAGTATTTAAAAAAATCAGTAAAACATCCGGCAGGATACCGAGATTTAAGCTTGCCTAATGACGTTTGAATGTTATAATATTTTCTGTTTCGTGATTGATTCCGGATAATATTTTTAAGATGGGGGTCAAGCGACTCGCTGTCCGGTTTCCGCTGAACATTCTTTTGAACATTCTTTGGGCCATCCCTCGATAGAATCGGGATAGGCACCAAAGCTTTTCTCAATATTTTTAGTGTGGCTTTGGGCCATCCATACTCCGCTCCGGGATTTTTATTGAGGAGCTGCGCAGGATAGGCACCAAAGCTTTTCTCAATATTTTTAGTGTGGCTTTGGGCCATTAGCTCATCTGGTAGAGCAACTGACTCTTAATCAGTAGGCGGCAGGTTCGAGTCCTGCATGGCCCACCACTTTTCCTTCCTTAATAAATATGTCATTTCGGGAAGGAAAAGTGTTGTCCCGAGCGTAAAAGGTTTAGTGCGAGGGGCCATGTTGTCCCGAGCGTAAAAGGTTTAGTGCGAGGGGCCATGTTGTCCCGAGCGTAAAAGGTTTAGTGCGAGGGGCCATGTTGTCCCGAGCGTAAAAGGTTTAGTTCGAGGGGCCAGTAGTTCTTTTCAAGTTTAGTTTTGAAGAATAATTTTCCTCGTTCCGCTGAAGGCAAAACGAGGATGTGGATTCTGGTAACCGCTAGAGATTGGTCATATCGGGGAAGGAGAGGATTGTGGATCCTAAGAAAGTTGATGTCCGGGATTTGGAAGCAAAGGCTTTATTATTCCGGAAAGAGATTTTGCAGATAGCGAATTCAGCCGGCTCCGGGCATCCGGGAGGATCATTATCTGCTGTTGAGATTCTTACCGCCCTTTATTATTATCGAATGAACCATCGGCCGGAAGATCCCCTCTGGGAAGACCGGGACAGGCTGATCGTCTCCAAAGGGCACATCACTCCGGTTGTTTATGTCGTCTTGGCTAATCGTGGCTATTTTCCAAAAGAAGAGCTGAAGACTTTTCGAAAGTTTGGTTCCCGTTTACAGGGCCATGTCCATACCCGTGTGCCCGGCGTTGAGTTCAATACCGGGTCATTGGGGCACGGATTATCCGTGGCCAACGGCCTGGCCTTAGGCGCCAAGATGCTGAATAAAAATTTCAAGGTCTATTGCCTTCTGGGCGACGGAGAACTTCAGGAAGGTTCCGTCTGGGAAGCGATGATGACCTCCGCCCATTATCACTTAGACAACGTCTGCGCGATCGTTGACTACAATAAGGTCCAGGAGAATGGGCCGGTCAATGAGATCAAGAATTTGGAGCCGCTGGCGGAGAAGTGGAAAAATTTCGGGTGGAATGTCATAGAGGTCGACGGACATGATCTGGTAAAGGTCATCGCGGCCCTTGACCGGATGGATCAAATGAAAGGCAAGCCGACGGTCATCGTGGCCCACACGATCAAAGGCAAAGGCGTGTCGTTCATGGAGGGGCAAGCCAAGTGGCACGGGAAGGCGCCGGATAATGAGAACCTCAAGAAGGCGCTGGAGTGCCTGGAGAAGAATAAGCAGCCATAAAAAATTTGATGGATTTAACAATTTCCGTCTGAGTAAGAGGAGTTGAAAATGTCAGAGATGATTGCTACGCGGGAAGGTTTCGGCAACGAATTAGTTCAACTGGGGAAGGAAAACGATAAAATTGTTGTCCTCTCCGCGGATCTTGAAGACGCGACCAAGGCCGAGTATTTCAAAAAGGAATTTCCGGAGAGGTTCTTTAATTTAGGCATTGCCGAACAAGATCTCGTGGGAACCGCCGCCGGACTCAGCCTGCAGGGATTCATTCCTTTTGTTTGTTCTTTCGCGGTCTTTTTGACCAACCGGGCCTATGATATGATCCGTCTGGATATCTGTTATAACCATTGTAATGTTAAGGTCGTCTGTTCGCACGCCGGAGTAACCGTGGGAGAGGATGGCGCCTCCGCTCAATGCCTGGAAGATTTCGCCCTGATGCGGGTTTTGCCGACGATGAGCGTTATCTGTCCGGTGGACACTCTGGAGGCCAGAAAGGCCACTCGCGCTATCGTTACGCATCCCGGGCCGGTTTATATGCGGACCAGCCGCGCGCCTTTTCCGGTCATCACCCAAGAATCCGACCCTTTCATTATCGGTCAGGCCAATGTCCTGCGGGAAGGGAACGATGTCACCATCATTGCCTGCGGACTGATGGTCTATGAAGCCTTGCAGGCCGCGGACATTCTTCAGAAGGAGAACATTGAGGCCAGGGTCGTGAATATGCATACGATTAAGCCTATTGATAAAAAGGCCATCATTGATTCGGCCAAACAGACCAAAGCGATCGTCACCGCCGAAGAGCACCAGGTGTTCGGCGGGCTCGGAAGCGCCGTGGCGGAAGTCGTCACGCAGGGTTTTCCGGTGCCGATGGAGATGGTCGCCGTTCAGGACACATTCGGCGAGACCGGGAGCCCGCAACAACTTCTGGAGAAATTTCATCTCAAGGCCGTGGATATTGCGGCGGCCGTGCGCAAGGTGATCAAGCGTAAACGCTGATCCAGTTTATAGGATTCCGGAAACGAGTCCAACCTAACTTCTATATCCGCAAAATGAACCCTTGGGGGACAATCGGGCATTTATCTCGAAAGGAAATACGGGCCTTACAAAACAAGAAACTGCGCCATTTTGTCAATACCCAGCTTTATCCCTTCAGCGCGTATTATCGGAATCTGTTTGACCATCACGGAATTTCCCCGCGTTCCATCCGCAGCGTCGAAGATCTCAAAAATATCCCGTTAACCTCCAAGACCGATTTTGTCGACCTGGAAAAAAAGGTCGAACGTTACCGCAACTTTATCCTTCAGCCCGACGAATCGCGGATCAGGCAATATTGGCCCGCGGGAAAGAAATTCCGGCTGGCTTTAGGGAAGATCCTGCGGGGTTCGGGCTATATCCGGAAACGGCTCTCCGCCGAGTACCGGCCGATCTTTGTGACCTTGACGACCGGAACGACCCAATTTCCCCTGTCCTATTTTTACAGCCCCTATGATATCCGCAATCTTCACCTCTCCGGCGCCCGGATGCTGGCGCTGTTTGACTGTGACGATTCCGAACGTTTCGTGAACATGTTCCCTTACGCGCCGCACCTGGCCTTTTGGCAGGTCGTCTTCGGCGGGCTGGAGGGGGGAGTGATGATGATGAGCACCGGAGGGGGAAAAGTGATGGGGACCGAGGGGAATATCCTGGCCTTATTGAAGATGAAGCCTTCGGTTATTTTGGGTGTCCCGAGTTATGTGTATCATGTCTTGCGGATAGCGAGGGAAAAGGGATATCGGATGGATTTCTTAAAGAAGATCGTTCTCGGCGCGGCGAGCGTGTCGGAACCGTTCAAGCTTAAAGTCCGGAGTTTGCTGGAATCCCTGGGGGCTCACGATGTCTACGTTTTGGGAACGTATGGCTTTACCGAGGCCCGCCAGGCGTGGGCCGAATGCCCGGCTCCTCCGGGAATGACCAGCGGCTATCATCTTTATCCGGACAAAGAAATTTTTGAAGTTATCGACCCGAATACGCAGGAGATAAAAGGGGAAGGGGAAGACGGCGAGCTTGTTTACACCTCGGTCGATTCACGGGGGAGCGCCGTATTGCGATATCGAACCGGCGATTTCGTCAAAGGAGGCATCACCTATGAACCCTGCCCGTTTTGCCGGCGCACCGTTCCCCGGATCTCGAGCGATATCAGCCGGCTTTCGGATATCAAAAATCTGGACCTCTCCAAGATAAAAGGGCAGTTGGTGAATTTGAACAATTTTTCGGCAGCTCTCAATAAGCTGCCAGCCGTTGAGGAATGGCAGATCGTTATCCGGAAAAAAGACGACGACCCCCATGAAATCGATGAGTTGACCGTTTATATCTCCGCGGACGAAAATTATGATAAAAATAAATTGGAGAGGGACATAAAAAGTAGTATATTGCTTTCAACGGAGATCTCGCCGAACCGGATTCTTTTCGTTTCTTTCGACGAACTGATCAAACGGCTGGAGCTGGAAACGGCGTCCAAAGAGAAAAGGATCGTGGATCTGCGGCCGGAGCATTCCAGCCGCTAAATGCCCGGAGAAAAAAGGATGCGGAAAAACCTTACGGAAAAAATCAAAAATATCAGCCTGCGGGAAAGGCAGACCATCCTTTTCAGCGCGCTTATCGCGGCGGGCATTGCCTTGATCCTAGCGGCGGTTTTCTTTCTGATGCCCCGAGAAAAGTTCAGCGTCTATACTAATCCGTCGGCGGGCGTGAGCATCCGGTACCCGGATAGCTGGGAGCTTAGGGATACGGACCTGGGGATGCCGGATGTGGTCGTCGTTTTTGTCTCTCCCAAAGAAAATGAACTGGATGTCTTTCAGGAAAATGTTTCGGTCATCATTCAGGATCTATCGTCGGACCCGATGACCTTGGGCCAGTATACAAAACGGGCCGTCGCGCAGATCCTCGGCGTGTTCAAGGACAGCGTGGAGATGGTTGAATCGAAATCGGTGAAGTTGGCGGGTTTGCCCGGGTACAAATTCCTTTATCGGGGAAAAGACCCCTCCGATCCGTCGATCCTCAAATTCGTCCATTTTTGGACCATCAAGAACGATAAGGCCTACCAGATCACTTACGGTTCCCTGGGGCCGAGTTTTGAAAAGCGCCTGGGGGCGGTTAATGCGATGGTGAGGTCATTTCGAATTAAATAAACACAGGCGGGATCGTTCCTTTTAATTTATATAACCGGCATGCCCAAGAGTTCCGTGCGGCAATCCATATAAGGCTTTTCTATGGCGGATATTCCCAATATCGTCAATCGTTTCGCTATCGTTAAACAAATTCCCATCTTCCATAAGCTCAATTGGTTTGACCTGCAGAAGATCGCGCGAAAAGCCACCGTTGTCGAGTACAAAAAAGGGGACATCATCTATTGTCAGGGAGACCCTCCGAATAATTTCTTTTGCCTGATCTCCGGGCGGCTGCAGGCCTATACCATCCGGCCCGACGGGGTTAAGGAGAACGTGGAATTTATTTACCGGGGCATGCATTTCGGCATTATCTCGCTTCTGACCGGAGAGAACCATTCTCTGAATTTCAAGGCGATCAATGATGCGATCGTCCTGCAGATCCCCAAAGATGATTTTCATTCCATCCTCAATGATATTCCGGCATTGGGCATTGAGTTAAGCCACAGCCTGTCCCAGCGCGTCCGGACCAATGTGATCCGCCCGAAATATATTTTCGAAAGCACCATCATTTCGGTTTACAGCCCGTCTCGGGGAAGCGGAAACTCGGCTTACGCGATCAACCTGGCCCTGAGCCTGCAAAAAGAGACCGGAAAAAAGGTCGCCTTTATCAATGTGACTCCCCGGGTCAGGGAGGGGAGCTCTTCGGCCTCGGACCTGAAAGAGGCCTCGCCGCAGTGGAAGATGCCCGCGGTGGACATTAGCCGCATCAATGGTGATTATGAAAAGGTCAACAATAGCATCACGCACGACGGGCTGAACATCGCCTTGCTGAATGTCTGTTTCGATTCCCAGTCCCCGGGGCAGGGAAAAGAGATAGGCCGGTTCGTGGTAAAGCTGGCTGATGATTATCATTATATCGTCGTTGACCTGCCCAACGGAATGCCGGAGACCGCTTTGAAGACCTTGTCCGAAAGTGACCTTGTCCAGATCGTCGTCTCAAATGAAGAGAAAGAACTGCGCCTGGCCAATGAGGCCATCGGCCAGCTCAAGAGTGTCCTCAAAGAGAATTTTATCGAGAGCAAGGTCCACGTTATCATCAATACGCCCAATACATCGGGAAATCTACCGCATGAGGACGCCAGCAGGATTCTCATTCATCCGCTTTATTACCGCCTCCCGCAGATTAATCATCTTGAACTTAAGAACGCTATTGTCTCGGAGTCGTTCACCGTGATCACCCCGGACCCTGCGAGCGAATACGCGAAGGCGGTCACCCGGATATCGCGGCGCATCGGCGGGGTGCTGGTGGGATTGGTCTTAGGCGGAGGGGCGGCGCTGGGGATTGCGCATATCGGCGTGATCCGGGTGCTGGAGAGCGAAAATATCCCGGTCGATATCGTAGTCGGCAGCAGTATGGGGGCTTTGATCGCCAGCCTGTGGGTCACGGGAAAAAAGGCGAAGGAGATCGAGGTCCTGGCCCGGGAATTCAGCGACCGCAACGCGATCTTTAAATTGTTGGATCTGGTCTTCCCGATATCCGGGCTGGTGGGCGGACGGGCGATAAACGGTTGGCTCAAAAGGCATCTGGGCAATAAGACTTTTCAGGACATTGAAGTCCCTTTTAAGATCGTCGCTTATGACCTGATCCACCGGGAGGAATTGGTCTTGGACAAAGGCCTGCTGGTGGACGCGGTCCGCAAAAGTATCGCCATCCCCGGGGTCATCGAACCGATCAAAGAGGAAGGCCGCGTCATTATCGACGGAGGGGTCCTGAATCCTTTGCCGACGAATGTGCTGACCCAGATGGGGATCAAAAAGATCATCGCGGTCAATGTCCTGCAGTCCCCGCAGGATGTTTCCAGCGGATATGAGTTGGCCCAGGCGCGCTGGGCCGGAGAAGGCCGGGTGTCTTTCTGGGCGTCTCCGCTGAGGTTCGTTACCACCAAGATAAAGCGCACCTTAAGAAAAATGTTCACCCCCAACATCTCGGATATCATGGTCAGCACCCTGATGGCGACGGAGTATGTGATCTCGGAACAGAACGCGGAGCAGGCGGACGTGGTCATTCATCCGGATCTGGTGGGAGTGAATTGGTTCGACCTGTATCGCGTTGATGAGATCATCCGTAAAGGGGAAGAGGCCACGCGGAAAATTCTGCCCGATATCAAAAGAATGATTGAAGAGAGTTAATCGACGGTATTAGCAAGGAGGGAGTGTTGGATATGAAAGGGAAAGATAAAGTGAGGTATGTCTTGGGTGAATTGGGGAATCATCTGCCTTATTCTATTTTTGGCGTGGCGCTGGGTCTGGTCCTGATGGGGCTCCTGACCTTCTTCGCGATCCTGTTGCAGTCCGAAAATGCCCTGGGCCGCGCGTCGGAAGAATTGTTCCACGTCTTTCATCCCATCCATGTCCTTTTTAGCGCGGTGGCGTCAACTGCGATGTTCTGGAAACATGAGAAGAGGATCTGGAAGGCCGCTTTCGTCGGTGTTTTTGGCTCAGTGGTCATCTGCGCGTTGAGCGATATCTTTTTTCCTTTTTGGGGAGGTTTGCTTTTAAATGTGGATATGCACCTGCACATCTGTGTCTTAGAAGAGCCGTTCCTTATCCTTTCTTTCGCGGCAGTGGGCGTCTTGGCCGGGTTTCTGATCACAACGGCTATCGAGCGATCGACGGAATATTCGCATTCTCTGCATGTCTTCGTCAGCAGTGTGGCCTCTATTCTGTATCTGGTCTCCTTCGGCCTGAACGGCTGGACGGACATGATCGGCGGTGTTTTCTTGATTACGATCGTTTCGGTGGTTATTCCCTGTTGTGTCAGCGATATTGTTTTTCCGCTGTTTTGCCTTCACCGGGGTTGCCAGCACGGTGA
>Ga0265297_10011947_pt1 | contig 10519 bp, 11 predicted proteins | sample Munlanlwell13791_FD_192502 | JGI IMG/M metagenome (GOLD analysis project Ga0265297, IMG submission 192502) | Leachate microbial communities from a municipal landfill in Southern Ontario, Canada - Leachate well 137-91 | ecosystem: Engineered > Solid waste > Landfill > Unclassified | place...
TAATTTTATATTTTATATATAATTGAAAAAACTAGATTTGGAATAATATATTATTTATATATTTAAAAAATCTAGATTGGTAATTTGATTTATTAATTGGTATTTTTTAAAAGTTTTATTATTATTTTTAAACTATTTCTGATCTTAATTAATCTTAAATTATTTGCTTTCCAAATGTGGTATTTTTTAGTGTTATTTTAAGAGCTTTTTCAATATCATTTCTGAACTATTTCCGATCTTAATTAATCTTAAATTATTTGCTTTCCAAATGTGGTATTTTTTAGTGTTATTTTAAGAGCTTTTTCAGTATCATTTCCGAACTATTTCTGATCTTAATTAATCTTAAATTATTTGCTTTCCAAATGTGGTATTTTTTGTGGTATTTTTTAATGTTATTTTAAGAGCTTTTTCAGTATCATTTCCGAACTATTTCCGATCTTAATTAATCTTAAATTATTTGCTTTCCAAATGTGGTATTTTGTAATATTATTTCAAAAAGCTTTTTCAATATCATTTTTGATCTTAAATTATTTGCTTTCCAAATGTGGTATTTTTTAGTGTTATTTTTTTATTTCCACATTTGGAAATAAAATATAAATTATACTTCATTATTTTTCATATTTGGAATAAGTACAAAAATATTATATTTTATGTTGCTATTTTTAATATTTCTGTTATATCATGTTTTACATTCACATCATTACATTTGTACTTAATATTCCCAATATGACATGGATAGTTTGCTTTGATGTACTTATCAACTTTATTCAATTGTTGTTGCGTTGTATTTTTATGAACAATTCTAAATGCCGGATATTTTGGAACATTTTTGATTGGTATAATATTTCCACTATCTACTATGACATCAAATAATCCATAATCATTACATAATTCATGAAATTCGCCAGTTTTATCATCTAAATTCCACTTTACTAGTCCATGACCGCAAATATCTTCTCCATAATCTTGTTGAAATAAACTTCCTGAATAACAAATATTATTCTTAATAAACGTATGTTTATGTAAATGTCCCAACATAACAATATCATATCCATCAAATAGTTTTATCTTCTGTTCTTTTTTCTCATCCGTAGTGTCATCAATTGAAAATATAAACTCATGATATAAAAATATCTTGCATTTTCCCTTTGCTTTAATTTTATTTGCAGGTATTATTTCGTTGTTTTCAATATCAACTATGCTTGTCGTAGCGAAAACAATATTCGAATAATTATATATTCCAGTATCTTTCAATAATTGGATTCTATCATTACTTATTAATTTAATTATTTCCTCCAATATGCATGGCTTTCCTGTATTTTTTCTATCAATATCATGATTCCCCAATAGTATTAATACTGGCATTATTTTTTGCAATGAAATTAGAAAATTGCTAACAATATGAATTCCAGTTCCATCTATTATATTAGGATCATCCAAAATATCACCACATATAACTATTAAAGATTTATCTTTATTTTCCTGCTGATTTAAATAATCGTATAATTTTGAAGTTATATCATCAAACTTTACTTTATTACAAAAAGGTTTTATATGTATATCAGCTATTTGGTAAATAAATTTAATATTAATTTTTGACTGTTCATTTTTTAAATTAATTGTTCGTAATTGTCGTTTTTCAGTCATCAATTTAATTGACTGATTATAATCTTTATATTCTTGATTTTCCATATTATCATTTTGCTTTACAATATCGTTTTCTTGTTCATTATTTATTTTATTATTCTTCTTAACTTGATCTTTCGGGGGTTCTACTACATCAATATTTATTTTATTATTCTTCTTAACTTGATCTTTCGGGTGTTCTACTACATCAATATTTATTTTATTATTCTTCTTAACTTGATCTTTAGGTTGTTCTACTGCATCAATAATATTACTTTCCAATTTTTGTTCAATCAGTGGCGTTTTATCTCTTAATTTAATGCCATTTTTTGTATAAATATCTTGTCTATGATTTTGCCGATAATGCTTTACACATAATTCGTTTAAAAATATTTTCTCTCCGCATAGTGGCTTAATTTTTCTATCATCTTTATAAATACAACCATCGCCATTGTATTTATTTTCCTGGGTCATTTGATAGATTATTACTTTAAATAACTTCTTATTTTTTTATATCATTTATAAAAATAAATATCTGTGCATTAAACAGAATCAATACATAAATTTACCAATCAACTAGTCTATTAATGATCTTGTTACTATTTTTTCCTGTCCTTTCGTGTTATCCTTATTCAAATCTCTTAAATTCATATGACCTGACCACTTCAAAACTTCTCAAAATATATACAAATTTTGATCCTTCCAAAAATAATAAAATAAAAACCCACAACATCTTTACCCGCAGGGTAAAGATGATTGTCAAAATTTGAGAATCTTATTACTTTCCCAATAAAAATCCTATAATAAATTGCCCTTATTCGTTATTATTTTCCATTACTTCTTTCACTATCTTACACTTTAGTATTTCTTTCACTTTTTTTCTCTCTATCTCATCTTCCAATAATGTGTTTATGTTCTCTTCTGTTATCATCTTATAATTATCCGGATGTGCTATATTATTTCTATCATTTTTACCTCTTATCATAAATCGTATTTTATCATAAGTCAAATTATTCGTTTTCATCAAGCTTTCTAACACTTCTCCCATCATTTTCCATTCAGGCTGATTCGTTTTGCTTGGTTTCTTTTTTCCCAATTGTCCATTATTCTTCATTACTAAATATATATTTATATCGCCTGATGGAAAGATCTTTAATATCTTCTCTCCCAATTCATCTTGCATTTTATTTTCTATTTCTTCTAGTGTTTGATTATATAACTCTGCCAATGTGAATTTCATTATTCTATTATTTTCTCTCCACTTTATCGCTCTATTATCGTCCTTCAGTTCCTTATTCTCTTTCTTTAAAACTACTATCTCTTCTTTTAACTCTTTATTTTCTTTCTTCAATTCTACTATCTCATTTTGCAACACAACAATCTTTTTATCTTGTTTCTCAATTATGCATCGTTGATTGTCTAATTCCGCATGAATTTTATCTCGCTCCATTCCAATCTCCTTATTATAAGATGAGGTTTTTTTCTCTATATCTTTCACCTTATGCTTATTATTACTTGACAACCCATTAAATTCATATGTTTTCCCAAACACTTCTATCCGCATTGCCATTTATTCTCATATATGTTTTACTATTTATATGCATATTTTCAATACTTTTTCTATCAATTTTTACTTTTTCATATCTTTTCGTGTTATCCTTAATCAAAACTCTTAAAATCATATGACCTGACCACTTCAAAACTTCTCAAAACATATACATTTTTCTGTCCTTCCAAACTTAATAAAATAAAAACCCACAACATCTTTACCCGCAGGGTAAAGATGATTGTCAAAATTTAGTGGTTATTTTTATGCACTTATTTTGGCTTAAATATTTTTTATCATATAATATTAAGTATGACTTCTTGTGCTTGTAATAATATTTGTCCTCGCCATCAAGACCAAGATTACTCAACTTATAAAAATCTTAAAGGTTCTCCAAATGAAAAAATTATCGGGTTATACAAACATAAAGTTGATGTTCTCGAAGTCTCTGTTGAAAATCTTACAAATAAATTAGAAGAATTCGAATTCCAAAAAATAGCAGCTGACAATATAAGCAAATTTCTCGATAAATTTCTCGATAAATTGCACGATAAACTCAATACAGTCGATGAATATAAAAATTTCAAAAGTAAAATATATATCAAAGGCATCCCGAAAACCAATATTGTAAAATTCTTTAATTCGCAATTATATGCCTCTTCTAAAACTCTTAAAACAGCCATCGAAACACTATTGAAAACATTCAATGTGTCAGAAGCATTTATATTCTATGCTTTTGAACTCAAGCAAGATCGCAATAAAGCATTCCATACAGGTAAAAAATTAACTCCCGATCAAATTGATTTGTTTGTCGAAGATAAACAAAAAGACGATTTTAAGGCTATTTTACAATTTATTTAATTATTTTTATTTGAATTATCCAAATTCATACGTCCCGACCACTTCAAACCTTCTCAAAACATATACATTTTTCAGCCCTTCCAAACTTAATAAAATAAAAACCCGGCATCCTCTTGAGCTTTGCTCAAGAGGATCATAAAATTATAATGATTTAATCTTCCTGCTCTCTTATCACCTTCTTCGGTTTCCGCTCTTTATTCTTATCTTGCTGTTTCCCGACTATTTTATTATTATCTCCGGCTTGATTCTTGTCTCCAGCTTGATTAATTTCGCCTACCTGAATAGTATTTCCCATAACTATTATTTGCGTTGTCGGTGCTGTATTCACTATATATAATATATCGCTATATTTGAGATTCAACTTCTTCGCCAAACAATTTACAAACAAATCCCTGAATAATTGATTGTCCTCTATACCTTCACTATTTGAAGATTTCTCTGTTATCGCCTGTATCTTATCACATAATGCGATGTATCTACTAGTTCTACTTGCTTTATTTAACTCTTTATATTCACGCATCATATCATATATTCTTTGTATCATTGCCAAAAATATTTGATTAAATGTCTCTAATCGTTTATTTATATACCAACCTATTACGCTATTTAATTTCATTTTCGCCATTATTTTTGGCTTTGTATTCTCATTTGTTATTCCCCATACCATCTGTTGTCTTTTGTCTTCTTTCTTTATCAATTCACTCGCTATCGTAGCCAATCTTTCAAATATTTGATGATTCCTTAAATACTCATCCTCATCTTCTATCCCGTCTGCATTTAAGTTATATAGCTCATCAACCAATACTGTAATCTTATTAGGTGTTCTATCTATATACTCTGTTATCAATACATCATTCATATCCATTGGTTTTAAATACGTTTTCTTATCATTGCAATATTTTTTTATTGCTTTCTCCCTATCAAATGTTTTTGTTATAATATCCTTCGCTTTTTCTTTAGTTTCATCATCTTTAATAATATTCGCTACCATTTCCGCCATCTTACTTGCTAATTTTGGTAGATTTGCATTCTCATCATTCTCTTTAGCTATTTTTTCTTCCAAATTCTTTTTGGCTGATTGTTCTAATTTCCTTATTTTATCTCGTTCTTTTTGAAATTTCTTGTTTGTTTCTTCTATTTCTTCCCTTAATTCTTTCGCTTTACAACCGTTGGATATATGTCTTTTTAATGTAAAATTTCTTGAAAAAAATTTATCGCAATATTCACACTGATATATATCATTCATTATTATTTATAACTTACATAATATTTATATACATATCTTTTTACACATTTTTGTGTAAAAAATGCACAAAAATGTGCATTTTTCTATTTTTTGTTTTTTTAATTTTTTGACTAACAAAACTTTTTTAATTTTTAACTTTTGTTTGTTTTTAAATTTTTCATTTTTACACATTTTTGTGCATTTTTTACACAAAAATGTGCATTTTCTATTTTCCATTATTATATCTTTACATATTCACTTTTATTTATTCCAATATCTTTTTATGTAACTTCTTTCAGTTTACATATTAATAAATTTATATATTTATTAATGTAAATTTTCATAAAATAAAAATGATTTAATTTTTTACCATATCTTGTGATAGTTTTAATATTTCTTTTGTAAATTCATTATTGTTATCTTTGTATTTATCTACTATTTTTGCAATTTTATTTGAATATTCAAATAGAACGTCTGTAATCGCTTTTTTATCGCATATTTTTTGATGTCGCTTTAAATTATCTCGTCTTGAACATTGTTTGTTGCAATATTTACATAATATATTATTGTCATTTCTATTATCTTCAATCTTATTTTCTTTCTGTTCTATCTTCTGTTCCTTAACTTCGCCATTACAACTTCCGCAACAACTCCCATCTATAACCCCTAATATGTCTCTCGCCAAGTGTTCTGACTCTTGCAATTTCGCATTTGCCTCATTATTATCTAACTTTTTAGTATCAAATCCAGATTCTCGCATAAATTGAAGCATATTTTGTGTTCCCATTGATAAATTGCAATTCGCGCATATCGGTCGCAAATTATACAAGTCATTTTCGCCTCCATTTTTTCTACTTATTACATGACCACAATGGAAATTATCTACTGTTATCTCTTCCTCATCACAACAATAACATTTCCCTATCCTATATAATTTGCCCTTATATTTTACCCAAACTTTGGATCTTAACGCTACCTTTATTTGTTTACTTTCTGACATTTTCTTTTTATTTTCTTCTATTATCTCCTCTTTATATCTATTTATTTCTATTTCGAGTAAATATTCGCTCCGCGAATATTTATACTTTTATTCTCATTCTCATTTGGAGTAAATATTCGCATTGCGAATATTTATACTTTTTTCTGTATTTCTATTTGGAGTAAATATTCGCAGAGCGAATATTTATACTTTTATACTTTTATTTTCATTTGGAGTAAATATTTGCAATGCAATTTTATTGCATTGCAAATATTTATACTTTTATCTTTATTTCTATTTCGAGTAAATATTCGCGGAGCGAATATTTATACTTCTTACGGAGAACCTAAAGGTTTCCTATTCTCTTAAATGGTTTTCTTTATGATTCTTCGTACTGGGGATTCTATTATTTCCATTCAATAATTATCTTCCTTTGCTATTATTGCGGTTCTTTGCATAATTTTCGCCTCGGATTTTGCAAAAGAACTAAAGTGAGTCTCTATGTACAATTCTCCCTTCTCTCCATTCTCTCACGGGGGTTCCTTATTGGTTGCACTCGTGCGGCTCTTCGCTCGCCTCTTCTCGGGGGCATTCTCTGACATCTTCAGCCTTATTCTCTCTATGTTATCCAAAAAATTGCCCTCTACAATAAAAGGTATATCAACGAACGCTATAGCATTTTATGCTATGCCGGTCGTTGATATTATTTTAGCAGAGCAGAGTACAACATGTGAAAAATCTGATATAATCAGATTTTTCAGCATGTTCTATAACTTGCTGTTTCGGCTTTGCCGAAACACAAGTTGTGCTAGATTTTTTCCACTACAGCTTAGCTGTAGTGGAAAAAATTGATCTAAATTTGCTTTGTTATCTTACCCTCCTTTTGATTTTATTATAAATTAATCATGTTCGCTAATAAAGGAATTCAAATATTCGCTCTCATCTTATGTCTCTGTGGTGTCTGGATTTTACTGGCTCATGCTTCGGATTATTGCTCCCCTTTCCATTACGATTTTAATCATAATCTTTTTTTTAAAGATTCTCCAAATTGCCATTATTCTGTCAGTGCGGTTATCATTTTACTTTCTAACATTAATTTTGCTGTTATCGCTTGTTCCTCTTGCCTCCTCACCGGTGCTATTGCATTTTCTATCGGTGATTTCCTTAATCCTTGCCTATAATTTGTCGCTTTAATATTCATTTGTACATTTTACCTTTTTGGGGCGCTTTCTCTCTTGCTTTATATTTTATTTCCCTTTCTTTTTCTTTTGTTTCGCCTTCTTAGGCATTATCCTCTAGCTCTGCTTCTGTTATGTTATATTCCGCCATATTCTTGTTAATTACCGGTCATTGAAAATCGACTGCGTCGATCTGCCACTCACTTCGTTCGGCATGAGCCAGACCTTGATGAACGCGAGCAAAGCTCATGAGAGTGATTTTTCAAATCACGGCGTAAATGCTGTGCATTTACTTAGGACGGCGCAGATCCTATGGATCTGCTTAGGAACTCACTTGCGTTCGCTCCAATGTCCGGTCCATAACTTTGCATTAGCTTGTAATTTTCTAGGGATGCCATCGCTATCTTATGCATTACCTTCCATAATTCCTTTCCACTCTTGGTCTTTGTATCTACTCGTCCAATCTCCTCTTTGGGGCATTCTCTGACGTATATTGAATAACAATTCGCTTTGCGAATTGTTATACTTTATAAAAAATTGCCACTTAAGTAAATGCTTTGCATTTACGCCGCCAAACCCTTGGTTTGCGTTCGTCGCTTCCTTTATTGCTTCGCTCATCTCCCGTAACGCTCGCTTTGCTGTCTCTTTTCTTACTCGCTCTTCGGGTCCCGTCATCTGCGGGTTTAGATTCTTATTTTTTTGGTCCTTCTGTTGTACCTCTCTATGGTTCTAGTTTGCAATTTTTTGTAATCCGATGGATTCGAAAAAATTGCTATAAAATAACTCTAATAATATACTATTTATCCTTTCTCTAATCATGGCTCTTCATTTTAACACTTTGGATAATATTATTATTTGTATATGGTTCGTGTGTATCAGTTTATTATGTCTCTCGTTCATTTGCATCTTTTATCATGCATTCTTCTACGCCGGTACGTTCTTAGCTCTCTTCTTCACTTTCAGTTGCTTCGTCTGTAATCAGCTCGCTTCCGCTCGTCTTTAAGTAGCTTGCTCTCTTTATCACTTCCTTTATAAATTAAATCCATTTATTTTCATCTCTAACATAATCTTTGTCATATTCTATTATTATTTTCCATAAATCCTTGATTAAATTTCTATTATTCTCTAAATATTTATTTCTCTCTTCTATTTTTTTAGTATATTCTTCGCAATTTTTTCCTATCTTTATATCTATCTTATCAAGTGTCCATTCGGTTATATTATTATTTCTTAAATCTATTTTCCGTAAGATATCATTCTTTATCATTGCCTCTGCCCCTTTATCGCCTATTTTATTACCATGTAAATTGAGATTTATTAGTGTTGCATTCTTCGCAATTGCCTCTGCTCCTTTATTGCCTATGTTATTATATCTTAATTTCAGATTTAGTATTGTCGCATTCTTTGCCAAATATTCAGCTCCTTTATCACCTATTTCATTCTCACTTGAATCGAGATCTAATATAGTTGCATTTTTTGCCAAATATCCCACTCCTTTATCGCTTATCTTGCTATAATATAAAATGAGATTTGTTATGGTCGTATTCTTTGCCAGAAATTCTGCCCCCTTATCACCTATGTTATTACAACTCAACTTGAGATTTGTTATGGTATCATTCTTTGCTAAATATTCTGCCCCTTTCTCGTCTATATCATTGCCACCTAAGTTAAGATTTCTTATTGTCGTATTCTTTGCCAATGCTTCTGCTCCCTTATTGTCTATATCATTGCAACCTAAGTTAAGATTTCTTATTGTCGTATTCTTTGCCAACACTTCTGCTCCTTTATTTCCTATTTTATTACGCTTTAAACTAAGTTCTGTTATGGTTACATTCTTTGCTAAATATTCTGCTCCTTTATCTCCTATTTTATTATCATCCAATTTAAGAATTTTTAGCGTTTCATGTTCTTTTAAAATTTCCATTAATTTCTCATCATTTATGTCTTTATTCGATAAATCCAATTCTGTCATTATATTTTTATTTGCTTTTTCCATTTAATATTATAATTTCCCTTATCAATTTTTCCGCCTGATGAAAAATTAAAATAAAAATTCTAAAATAATTCTTTATCACCGACCTAATTTATATATTTTCCTATAATTTTACCTAAATCTGGTATAAAATATTTGCATGTAGTGAGAATTCGCATAACTTCTTCATTATATTTATCATTATATTCCTTATTTTCATTTTCCATCTGCCATACATTACAATCATATGATGACATAATCTCTCCTGATCTTGCAATTGCATAAAAATTATATTTGTGCCATTTAATATATATCCACTCAGCATTTGACGGATTATACAGTGTTGTCCAATAAGTTCCATCGGAAGATGTCATTATTTGATTATTGTTGCCGGTTGATGATACCGCACAAAATACCATTAATTTTGGACTCCAACATATAGAACTCCATTCATTAATGACCGGACTACAATGAGTTGTCCAATAAATCCCATTAGGAGACGTCATTATTTGATTACCATTGCCTGTTGATGATATAGCACAAAATAACATTAATTCTGGACTCCAACATATAGATTGCCATTCGTTATTTAATGGACTACATTGAGTTTTCCAATAAGTTCCATCAGAAGATGTCATTATTTGATTACTGTTGCCTGTTGATGCCACGGCACAAAATAATCCTAATTCTGGACTCCAACATATGGATTCCCAGGTATTATTACTTGGCAAGTGATATGGTAATCTCCATTTTCTATCTTCATGATACCCATAAACGTGATAATGCTCTTTTATTATAATTCTATAGCTATCCGCTATTCTTACTATAGCACAAAATATTCCGAGTTCACCACTATAACAGATAGACACCCATTCACTTACATCAGATTGTTCTTTATGCCAGGTTACTCCATCATTAGATGTTATTAATTTACCACCACTCTCAAATAATGTTTTACTTGTTATTCCATAAAATAAATTTAAATTAGAGTTACTACATATACATTTGACAGGATATTCTGTTCCTATTGCACCATTGTCTTGTATATTTGGTTTTAACATGTTAATAAAATCACTACATTCATACGCCATTAATTATGTTACACTTTTATTTTTTATATCTATATCCTTCA
>Ga0265297_10011948_pt1 | contig 10519 bp, 12 predicted proteins | sample Munlanlwell13791_FD_192502 | JGI IMG/M metagenome (GOLD analysis project Ga0265297, IMG submission 192502) | Leachate microbial communities from a municipal landfill in Southern Ontario, Canada - Leachate well 137-91 | ecosystem: Engineered > Solid waste > Landfill > Unclassified | place...
GATCGCATCAGTAACATACGATATCATAGGCCGGCCACAGATAAGAGTAAGGGGTTTTTCTCCCGGGCCGAGACGACTGCCGGCCCCTCCGGCCATAATCAGCGCACGCATGAACCCAGCGCCTCGATGAGTCGGGTATTTTCGTCCGGTGTCCTTACGGCAATCCTGATGCATGTCGGGAGACCAAATGAAGCACAGTCCCGGATAAGGATATCCTTCCGGGCAAGGGCTTCGCAGAGTGAAGGAACATCCCTGCCGCATTCAACCAGGAGGTAATTCACTGATGAGGGAAAACAGGTGATGCCGAGCTCGTTGATCGCCTGCACCAGCCGGCTGCGTTCTTTTTCTATCGCACTGCGTGAATCAGCCAGTTCACCGAGATGCAGGAGCGCTTCCATGGCGAATGCCTCTGCACAGGCATTGACGCACCACGGGGGACGGGCGGTCTCGATCTTCTCTATAAGGTCCCGGTCCCCGAAACCAAACCCGATACGGAGGCCCGGGACAGCGAAGGATTTGGTGAGGGAATGAAGGACAAACAGGTGGGGATCGCGGACGTCCGCAAGGCTCTCATTCTCATCTGCAAGTGCGATAAAGGCTTCATCGCAGAAGAGGAATCCCTTCTGCTGTTTCACCACGTCAAGCATGTGCAGAAGTTCAGCCCGGTGCAGCAGCGTACCGGTCGGGTTGTTGGGATTGCAGATAAACCGGACGTCAGCGTTCTCTGGTTTGGCTGCAGGTTCTGCACCGGCAAGGCGGGCCGAGAGCTCGTACTCGCCAAAGGTCGGGGGCTCGATAAAAAAATGCCGGGTTCCCGCAGAGCGGCCGAGCATGACCGAACAGAATACCCGGATGATCTCGATAGATCCATTACCTACACAGATCTCATCAGGAGCACGGGAATACACGGTACTGATCCGTTCCTTGAGTTCGCCGTAGGTATCATCCGGGTATGCCGAAAGATCCTGTGGATCGCAGTGCCAGTCGATCTTTGGGGGGAAGGGATTGACACTCGCGCTGAAATCCAGCACGTTTTTATTGGTTTTTTCCCGCTGTCGCTTTCCCGTGCCACCATGAATCACCTTTTGTGGAAAGTCAACAGCCATTAAAAACCGCTCTTTTTCTAGAATACTTGGATTAACTGTCATAAATGCGTTGTGAGAAGTACGGAAACCGCAAAGAAGAAAGTTTTTATATTCTCCTGTGTTATTCTGTTTTATCTGGTTAAGTCAGACACGAGAGTTCTCTTTGTCTGACATATGCATGACATAAGCCAGACATATGTCAGAAATGTGAGAGATACAATGATGCAAAGGATCACACTCCGGTTACCCGAACAGCAGATCAGCATGCTCCAGCAGCTTGTTGATTCAGGGGAGTATCCCAATGTTTCAGAGGCTGTAAGGGCGGCGGTGCGTGACCTTGTTGAAAAACGCGCCAGCCGTGTCCTGAAGGAAAGCGACCAGGTTTCATTCAAGGTTTGAGAGGGTAGAAATGCAGAGCATAATCAACGACGCTTTAAAAAACGCCGAGCTTGAAAAAGAGATGAACAAGCCCGCAAGCGCCAATACAACTGACGATGATTTCGTAGGCCAGCCACGGATCGTCATCATCGGTTGTGGAGGTGCAGGTAACAACACCGTGAACCGTATCCATCATATGGGCGTATCCGGTGCAGAAACGATTGCGATCAACACAGACAAGCAGCACCTGGACATGATCCAGGCCGACAAGCGCATCCTCATCGGGAAATCCTTAACCAAGGGTCTCGGTGCCGGCGGTTACCCCGATGTCGGTAAACGCGCAGCAGAGATGGCACGCCCGACACTCGAAGCGATTCTTGAATCTGCGGACCTTGTCTTTATCACCGCAGGCATGGGAGGAGGTACCGGTACCGGTTCCGCACCCGTGGTAGCCCAGATCGCAAAAGAGCAGGGCGCCATTGTCGTCGGCATGGTCAGTTATCCATTCCAGGTGGAGAAGGCACGCCTTATCCGTGCAGAAGAGGGTCTTGAAGCATTCGCAGCAGCGGCAGACTCAGTCATTGTTCTTGACAACAACCGTCTGAAGAACTTTGTACCGAACCTCCCACTCGGCCAGGCATTCTCTGTCATGGACCAGCTCATCGGTGAGACCGTCAAGGGCATTTCCGAGACAATTACTGAACCCTCGCTCATCAACATCGACTACGCAGATGTCCGCGCCATCATGTCCAAGGGCGGCGTCGCGGTGATGCTCGTTGGCGAGAGCAAGCAGCAGAACAAGGCCGAGAGCGTTGTCCGCGAGTGCCTCTCCAACCCGATGCTCGACATCGACTACCGCGGCGCAACCGGCAGCCTGATCCACATCACTGGTGGAACGGACCTGACCCTGCAGGATGCTGAAGAAGTCGCAACCTCACTCACGTACGAGCTCGACCCCCACGCAGATGTCATCTGGGGCGCCCGCGTGAGGAGCGACATGGAAGGCAAGATCCGCGTCCTCGCCATTATGACCGGCGTCAAGAGTGCGCAGATCCTCGGCACCCGCCAGTCCTACAAGACAATGGTACAGGATATCGAGAACAAGCGCTCCAGCCCCAAGGCAGTTGAGATGCCCGTCTCACGGAGAAGCGGAAGGGACCAGCCCAGTGGCGGCGGTGTCCTTGAGTGGGTCGGTTAAGGACCACACTCTTACAAATACGAAAAAACCAAAAATCCTGTGAATAATCCTGGTACAGTTGGTTCATTCCAACCACCAACACCATTTTTTAAAAAATTCCTCTCCTTCGCATTGCTCACACCACAATACGGGCCTGTTTACTTCCTGCAACCGGCGAAACCCTTAATAATTCCCCACGCCTTTAAAATATAGTACATTCGACCAATCCTTCGCTGGGAGGATGGGGGTGAGATCCTGTGGACGATCATGCCCCGGTATCGGGAGTTGAACATCATGAACAGAGTGTTGAACAAAGACTTCGGTTTGGAGTCTTATCTGAATTCAGGCTCGAGTATCTTTTCTGATGTTTTTCACCCTGCATCCTGTATGCAGAGTTATAGTGTCGGTGAATCAAAAAGCCGGAAGAATAAGGCTTTTCTGATCACGGAAACCTCATACGAAAGAGTGTGCGCCTCCCGTGAATGGAGAATGAGATGAGGAGTTGGTAACGCATGTTGAATGACCTGATGGAAAAGAGAAAAAAAATCCTTGCCGAGTCTGAAGAACACAAAAATCACCGCAACGAGCTCAATGCAAATGCGAGCAAGTTCGCACGTGAGCGCAATACCTTAAACAACCAGACCCGCGAGTTCGTTGAAGAGGCGCAGAAGAACAAAGATCTCCGGGACAAATCCAACCAGGATGTCCTCGATATCAAGGCCCAGCGCAACGAGATGAACGACAAGGCGAATGTCCTTTTTGAGGACATCGAAGCGTTCAAGAAAGAGCACGGCACCCAGAAGAACCGCGGTGTCAAGGAACTCCAGAAGCAGAACGAGTACATGGAGTACCGCCAGCAGACCGAGGTCTTCACCACCGACAAGGAACGCGAGCTGATCGATAAGATCAAGCAGATGAAAAGCCAGGTTCGCGATCAGGAAGCAGAGCTCGAGCAGAACAAGGAGATGCGCACCAAGATCACCGAGGCCCGCGATTTTCGGAAGGCCGCTTCAGATCTCCATGCCAAGGTAACCGAAGTTGCTGAGCTCGCCCAGAAACACCACGACCTGATGGTGGAATCCTACCGCAAGGCCGACAAGTCCCGGGAAGCAGCCGATGCAGCTCACAAGAGTTTTGTCGAGGCTCAGGAATCCGCTGACGCAGAACACAAATTTTTCATTGCCTGCCAGAAAGAGCTCCGCGACTACGATAAGGTGATCTCTGGCCTGCGCAAGAAAACCAAGAAGGTCAAGGTCACAAAAGAGCAGAAAGCCGTTAGGAAAGAAGCTGAGACCCTGTTCAAGAATTTCCGGGCTGGCGAGAAACTCACCACCGATGATCTCCTGCTTCTCCAGCGGTCAAAACTCCTCTGAACATTCATTTTTCATTTTTTTGTCGTCAGCAATGATTTAATAGATTTACGGCATTTTTATAGATATAATGACACCGGGGAAGACGTTAGTCCTGAGTGTCGACCGTGACGATGACATCGGCTGGAAAGCCAATATTGAAAGCCCATGCATCGGACGTGCGGCATGTCTGAAGGCGGCAAATACTCTGGCACTTGCTGATCCTGAAGATTCCGATGTCAATGCAATTTTTTCTGCCGTAAAGATCTTTGATGAACTGGATGCAAAAGGCGAAGAGACTGTAATTGCCGTTGTAGCCGGGAACCACTTGCACATGATTGAAGGGGATCGCAGGATCGCTGCATCCCTTGACAAGGTGATTGCGGAGACCAAAGCCACAACCTGCATCCTTGTCACGGATGGGGCCGAAGATGAATATGTGATCCCGATCATCCAGTCAAGGATCCCGGTTTCCAGCATCCGGAGAGTTATCGTCAACCAGATGCCCAATCTTGAAGGCACTTATTACATTCTGAAAAAATTATTTGACGATCCTAAGATTTCCCGCATGGTATTCATCCCGATTGGGCTTGCGATGCTGTTGTACGCAAGTGCATACCTGCTGGGAGCCCCGGGACTTGCAACGATCGTCGTGGTTGGTGTCATCGGCTGCTTCCTGCTCTACAAGGGATTCGGGTTTGACGAATTCCTTCACGGCATTACCGCTGCTCTTCGCATATCCCTTTCGCGTGGCCGGTTCTCATTTGTCACCTATACGACAACCATCCTTCTCGCGATTATCGGGTGTACTGTCGGGTCAATCAATATTCTCAAGTATTACACTACGGACAGCAGTCTTGGCCTGATTACGTACCCGATGACCTTTATCTACGGGGCATTCGAGTGGCTCCTGTTTGCCGGGCTTGTCCTCTCCATTGGGGTAATTATCGATGTGTACCAGAATGAGATGGAGAACCTGGGAAAAGTGATCGTGTTTCCCTTCTTTGTTACGGCGATTGGTCTCCTGCTTTATGCTGCAAGTATCTATATCATCTCATACCAGGGCGTGCCGGATTTCCCCCTGTCAACAGAGACAATATCCCGGTATATCCTGTGGTCAACCATAGCCGGCATTGTCGCTGCGATCACGGGCGTGATTGTCCAGCACATCGTCACAAAGAAAATTGCAGATCTGCAGAAACAGGAAATTATTGAAGTCATTTGAACAGATCTTTTTCCATTTCCCGATTTCCATTTACCTATCGTATAACCATCAAACAAGATCACTGACTTAATCACAAATTCCCTCTTTTCAGAATCCCCAGAAGTTAACTGTTTCAAGTCTATTTGGAAAAATGTGCATTATAAATAAACATACACGTGGAAATGAATAAGGAGAGTAACTACAATATCAGGGGCTATCCTGCACGGGGATCGTATGGAGAGTATCTGCCTGTGCAAAATAACCGATCCCGCCGGGGAACTCTTTTACCATGCTGAAATTCCGGGTAACCTGGGGGGAAGTGATGGTCAGATTGGGAATCACCACATTAAATGCATGAGCCGGGTACCAGTAAATTCCATCACCATAAGAGAAAGATGCATCATCAACGGAAAATTCTGCGCTTGACAGGTCGATATTTTTAACCCGGGCTTCATCATAATTCAGAATCTTGAACAGTTTGTTCTTCAGATCCTGCTTTCCAAATAAGAAGAAGATGAAACGGGTTCCTTCGTCAACCGTATAATTGACGCGGATATTTGCGGTACCATTGTCAAGATTCACATTGATATCGGATATAGTCAGGTACCCGTACCGCTCATCATCGACAGCCCAAACGGGAGCCACAACGCAGATCAGAACGAGAAATATCAGCGCGATAGCACGGGCTCGCATAGCATAGTACATTCGAGAATTTTACATAAATTGTTTTGGGTAATTTCTGAGAGATTTATTTAAAAAAAGACGATGCCGGGTTATTCTTTTTTAATTAAGGTGATCTCAATCGATGAAACATTGGTCTTGCCGGAGTCCGTATCGATATTTTCCGTTGAGGTGATGATCTCCTTTTTTGTCACCCCGTCAAGGAACCGGTTCAGTGCGATCTCAGAGGTGTCGACGGCCCGGGAGATTGCCTTGCCCCGGGCCTTGATCGCCACTTCGGTTGCACCGTTATTAAACTGGGTTACCACCGCAAGAACGTAATTCATCACCGGCTTGGTTCCAACGAATACGATATTCTCTTTTGTCTGTTGCATGAGATCCTCCCTCTGTTACAGATACTTCTTCTTCACAATGAGTTCTGCATTAAGTACACTGGCGCCAGCAGCACCGCGGATCGTGTTGTGACCCATGGCCACGAACCGGACCCCTTCACGGAGCCGCCCGACCGAGACGGTCATGCCCTTGCCCCGCATGCGGTCGAGCCGGGGTTGGGGCCGATCCGGTTGATCCTCCTCAAAGAAATGAACCGATTCCGTGGGCTGGGTCGGGAGGCCCTTGATGGGGGGTTTATAATCGCGGTATGCCTTCTGGATTTTATCGAGGGGCTCTTTGATGTCCGCCCAGATGGCCATGGTGTGCCCGTCGATTACCGGTACACGGTGGCAGCTGGCACTGACTTTGAAAGGAGCATTCTGCACTTTCTTACCCTTCAGGGTACCCATGATCTTGAGCGCCTCGGTCTCCATCTTCTCTTCCTCCTTGCCAATGTACGGGATCACGTTATCGTAGATTGCCATCGCGGCAACCCCTTCAAATCCGGCACCGGATATGGCCTGCATGGTCGCGACCCGGATATCCGTGAATTTGAACTTCCTCAAGGGAGCAAGAGCGGTCACCATCACAATCGTGGAACAGTTGGGATTGGTGACGATGAATCCCTCGCGACCGGCATCCCGCTGGACATCGATAAGGCTGAGGTGCTCCGGGTTGACTTCAGGTACCACAAGCGGAATGGTAGGTTCCATCCGGTGGGAGCTGGCATTGCTGCAGACCCCCATACCGGCATCCGCGAATTCTGTCTCAACCGTTGTTGCGATCTCTGCAGGCATGGCAGAGAAGACAAGGTCAACATTCTTCATGGCCTTTGGCGAGGTCGGGACGACCTTGATCTTCCCGATATTCTCCGGAAATGGCGTATCAAGACGCCATTTGACGATCTTCCCATAGGGCTTTCCCGCACTGCGATCGGAAGCGGCAAGCGTTGTAAGATTGAACCAGGGATGATCCGCCAGTAGTTCAACAAATCGCTGACCAACCGCGCCCGTTGCTCCGAGCACTCCAACATTGATCATGATGACAGGTCCTGTAAGTTCTTATCTCCCCGTTTTTTTAATTATTGTCGGGTTGTAAAATCCCATTTCACTTACGATGATAAATACATTGTTTTTTAATGGTATTTTTCGCCAAATACCGGGGAGGTGCAGCATCTCATAGAAGAACAATCGGTCTTCAAAACAACAGTCAGATCAGAAGATATCCCGTCTTTTCCTCTTCCAGAATTTTGAAGAGGATAGGGAAAACAGATCCGGATCAAATTTTATTAATCCGGGCTCCAATGGGAGAATACATCATCCCTCTTAAAAAAATCTTTTTAAAAAATGACCGGGTTTAACCGGGATTATTCCATGCGGATGGCTTCAGAGGGGCAGACATCCACACAGGTCTGGCAGTCGACACACATGTCCTTGTCGACTTTTGCCTTGTCATTCTCCATGGCGATGGCCGATGCGGGGCATTCGCTCACGCAGGTTTCACATCCGGTGCACTTATCGTTATCAACGATTGCTACCAACTCGTTCACTCCTTCTATATGTTTCTTTTATTGGTAAAAAAAGGGTTACTATATCGATCCCCGCCAGTCAGGGCGTGGGGATGTAGAAAAACAGGCCGGTTAACGGGGAAAAAAATTATTGCTTCAGCCCGAGCACATCGCTCATACCATAGATGCCGGGCTTCTTCCCGACAACCCAGCGGGCTGCAACAAGAGCCCCGCTCGCAAAGACTGAGCGGTCGTAAGCCCGATGCGAGAGTTCGATCGTCTCGAAGTTCTTCGAGTACATCACCTTGTGATCGCCTACGATATCCCCGCCGCGGATCACATGGACGCCGATCTCGTTCTTCCGCTCGGTCATGCCCTCACGCCCGTACATCTTGTCGCGGGTGCCTGCCTCCTCTTCAATGATCTGGAGAATTGTCTTGGCGGTGCCGCTCGGTGCATCCTTCTTGTTCCGGTGGTGCGCCTCGATCACTTCAATATCATAGTCTTTTAAGAGTCGTGCCGATTCCCGCACAAGCTGCTGGAAGATGGCGACACCAATCGAAAAGTTGGTGGATATGACTGCCGGGACGTGGCCGAGGATTGCCGTCTCCATCTCAGCCCTCTGTTCGGGGGAGATACCGGTGGTGCCGACAATGAGTGCGCAGTTGTTCCTCGCTGCCATCTGGACGTTCCCGACAGCCGCACTCGCTATCGTAAAATCGATGACAACATCCGCCTTTGTCTTCTTTAACAGGGCATCGGCATCTTTCGCTTCCACGATCTCGGCACCGAAAAAGGAGCTGGTCTTGAGATTGATCCCGCCCACGAGCTCCATATCCGGTGCATCGTGCACCATCCGCCCGAGGGTCAGGCCCATTCTTCCCGAGGCTCCGCAGATAACCACCTTGATCATGATCGGATCACCGTAGCGTGCGCCGGGCGGTCGTTTTCTTCGGTGCGGCTTTTATGGAGGTTGGTTTCTTCACAACCTTTTTCACCGGTGCCTTTTTGGATGCCGCCTTCACGGCACCCTTCGGGATGGTGGCAATAACTTTTTTGAGCTGCCCGGTCTTCGTTGCATCAAGCTCGGCGAGCGGGAGCCGGACCGGCCCTCCCGCAAGACCCATGAGTTCCACGGCTTTCTTGACCGGGATCGGGTTGGTGTCGATGAACATGGAGCGGAGGAGGGGGGCCATAGCATAGTGGAGCACCAGTGCTTTCTGGTAATCCCCGTGCTTCATCGCCTCGTACATGGCAACCATCCGGGCCGGGTCCACGTTCGCCGCTACGGAGATGACACCAGATCCTCCCAGAGCGAGGATGGGGAGGGTGATGTTGTCGTCACCGGAGATGACGGAAAAGTCCTCATCCTGGGTCTCCTCGATGATCCGCGAGATCTGGCCGATGTTACCGCTCGCTTCCTTGACACCCACAATATTCGGGTGCTGCGCCAGCTCTGCGATCAGGTCCGGCTCAAGATTCTGGCCGGTCCTGCCGGGCACATTGTAGATGACAACCGGGATGTCGAGGTCAGCCAGTTTCGTGTAGTGCTTAATAAGACCTGCCCGGTTCGGCTTGTTATAGTACGGACTGATGACGAGCACCCCGTCCGCACCGGTGTCCTTAGCTGCCTTCGTCAGGCGCACTGCCTCGGCAGTGTTGTTGGATCCCGTGCCGGCAAGCACCGGGATCTTACCATTGACCTTATCGATCGTTACTGAGATAACCTTCTCGTGTTCCTCGAACGTGAGCGTTGCAGATTCGCCGGTCGAACCGCAGGGTACGATCCCGTGAATACCGCGGGATGTCAGAAAACTGATGTTCCGCTCAAGACCCGGAATGTCCAGGCCCATTGCAGGGTTTCTTTTAAAAGGGGTAATGATTGCCGGAAGGACACCTTCGAACATAAATAGGATTATGCGTGTCTTTTGGTATTTATTTTTCTTGTAATGTATCCGGCGATGCGGTTCCGGACGCGCTTGCTGCTGATGACGGCGGATGAACCGAGCTGCTGCTTGTTCTCATCGAAACTGCCTGAGAAGTAATCCCTCTGCTGTTTCAGAAGTTCTGTTCCAATGTTCTTGATATATGACGGCTTGATTCCCATGAATGATTCCTCAAGAATTCTATACGTTAAATGCGGTTTGAGCAGATAATAATATTGTTTGCAACGTCGATCGGATTCTCGCCAAGAAGGACCAGTGTTGCACCGGGACTCCGGTCGTTTTCCGGGTATATTACGTCGGGGACTTCAGGTTTGCAGCACGAAGCAATTCCCCAGTCCATGGTGCTGATGCCTTCCTGCGCTTTTGAACGATCATAGGACACGCATTCAAGAAACAAGTCCCCGTCCAGCACGTCAAGTGCCCGGTCGGTGAACCGGAGGAGGGCTGCACTTCTCCTGCGCGGATCGAACTTCAGGATCGTCAGGATCACCCGGGCAATCTCGTCATCCGTACCGAATGAACAGGGCCCGCCGGTCTTCATGGCCCCGGCAGGACCGGAGATCCTGCCTTCAACCGCTGCAATGCCGCCCTTGTCCCGGGCTCCCCGGATCGCGTACCCGATCTGTGTGCCCGTGGGGAGGACCAGTGCAGGGTTCATCGACTGTTTCAGAAGGGCAACTGCCTGTTCCAGCTGAGCCAGAACGGCACTGCGTTCAGAGAACGGATCCATTGCAGTACTCTTGGGAGAGCAGGGCAATATTAAGATAGGTTCACTGGTACGATTCGTGCTGCCCCGGTTTCCCCGGTTCTCCATCCGCCC
>Ga0265297_10011949_pt1 | contig 10519 bp, 7 predicted proteins | sample Munlanlwell13791_FD_192502 | JGI IMG/M metagenome (GOLD analysis project Ga0265297, IMG submission 192502) | Leachate microbial communities from a municipal landfill in Southern Ontario, Canada - Leachate well 137-91 | ecosystem: Engineered > Solid waste > Landfill > Unclassified | place...
TTAAAAAATTTAAAACCAAAACTATTTGCAAAAACTATGTAGGGGTGTTGAAGTGAAAAAGTATTTTGAATACGAGTTTAATGATAATATTAAGAGTAATTTGTTGAATTTTTATGATGATACTAGTCTTAATAATAGGGTTTCGATGATGTAACTAAGTCAGCTATCAAACATCCATATTTCGGTAAAATTATAGTTGTCTGTGAAAAAAATAAATTATTTATTGTTATTAAAATTTTTGTAAGATGATAAAATGAATGGTTTAGTAGTCAATAAGCAAGAATTAGGAAATATTCAATCAAGTTTCGACTACTTTATGAAATTTAATATACCTAAAAACGCAAAGATTTTAGACGTTGGGTGTAATTATGGATCATTAATTTATAATCTCTGCCTGAATGGTTACATCAATGTGTATGGGATAGATAATAATAGGGAGTCAATTAAAAAAGGCAAATTGCTTTATCCTGACCTGAAAAAAAGACTATTTTATTACAATGGAAAAAGGTTACCTTTTGAAAGTGAAAAATTTGATGTTGTGTTGATGTTTGATGTTATTGAGCACATTCCCAATGTTCAGGATTTTTTGAGAAAACAAGTGTACAGAGTACTTAATCTAAATGGTGTTCTTTTATTTCAAACTCCTAATAAACCTATTAATATTTGCTGGTGTTATATTTCAAACAGAAGTTTTAAGGTTAAATGGTGGAAAGATCATTGTTCATTACAAACATACTGGTCTTTGAAAAATATTTTAAGAAAAGCGGGATTTACAAATGTTGAAGTTGAAAAATTTAATGTAGACACTGCTCACAATCGAAATAAAATTTTTAAAAAAATGGGGATTTTGGGATTAGGGGTATTAAATATAATGAAATTTTTGCCGATTTATGTTTATTCTAATTTATGGGGCATTGCCATTAAAAAAAAGTCTTCCATTAAAATTGGTATTGATGCAAGAACATTAAGGATAGATGGCGGGGGAAAGACATATGCTAAAAATCTTTTACATAATATAAAGAAGAGAGACAATATAATTTTGTTTGGAATTGATAGTTTTGAAAATTATGAGTGTATTGATGAAAAATCAAATCAACAAAATCCACTTTGTAGAATTTATTATGAAAATGTAACTTTGCCACATCTTATAAAAAAAGAAGGAGTAAGTATATTTCATGGTTTGAAAGGAACTACCCCAAAAGTATCTGGGGTTACTTCAATTGTTACAGTTTTAGATATTAGTAATTTTTACTATCCTGAATTTCAAGAATGGGTTGACTCTATATATTGGGGTTTGATAATACCAAGGAAAATAAAAAAGGCTGATAAAATAATTGCGATTTCAAGTTCAACGAAAAATGATTTAGTAAAGATACTAAATATTTCTAGTTCTAAGATAAATGTAACAAATTTAGCATATGATTTAGATTTACACACATTCAAAAACGAGTGTGTTCGAGATGCTAAAAATTTTTTAAAATCAAAAGATATTAACATAAACAAAAAGAAAATAATTCTAAATGTTAATACGTTAAGTCCAAGAAAGAATATTGTTGGATTAATTAAAGCATTTAATATTAATGCAAAAGAAGATTCTAGTTTGATTTTAATTATTTCTGGCAAGGATGGCTGGAAAACCGAGGAAATGTATACTGAATATCATAAATCTTCCTTCAGAAATAGAATTTATTTTTTAGGATTTACTCCTGAAAGAGCGCTTATTGGTTTATATAATCTTGCCACTATTTTTGTCTATCCTTCTTTTTATGAGGGTTTTGGTTTGCCTATTTTAGATGCTCAAGCGAGCGGGTGCCCTGTAATCACCTCAAATATTAGTTCTATGCCAGAAGTGGCAGGAAAAGGAGCTATTTTAATAAATCCAAATAATATTATAGATATAGCAAAAGCAATGAAAAAATTAATACAAAATAAAGGATTTCGAAATGAATTAATTAAAAGGGGTTATAAAAATATGAGGAACTTTTCTTGGACTAAATGTGCAAGAGAAACAGAAAACATTTATGAGGCAACGATATGATTGATTATGCAAAAAAATTAAGTTTTTTTCAGATGCTTGGAAGAATTGTCAGAGAAAAAGGGATATTTTATTTTGCGATAAAGACTTTTTATAAGTTAATTTTTCCAATTTATTTGAAAATTGTGGGTAAAAGAACCTTTATTTTTAAGAATAAAAAATTAGTTTATTTTAATCACAGCTATAATGCAGCACTTGCAAATGAAAGAGCTGTCGAAATTTCGATTTGTCTAGATTTTATTTCAAACAGCCAAAAAATTCTTGAGATTGGTAATGTTTTATCACATTATGTGCCGATTAATTGGGAGGTTTTAGATAAATATGAACCTGGTAAAGGGGTAATTAATGAAGATGTGGTTGCATTTAAATCTAATTCAAAATATGATCTTATTGTATCTGTTTCAACTTTTGAGCATATTGGTTTTGATGAAAAAATTAAGGATGTGGATAAACCAAAAAAAGCTTTGCAACATTTAAGAAAATTCCTTACAAAAAAAGGAGTTCTTGTAATTACTATTCCTTATGGTTGGAATCCAGATTTAGATAAAATGATTTTAAATAAAGAAATTTTATTTAATGAATTATTTGTATTTAAGCGTATTAGTTGGGGTAACATATGGATTAAGACTAAGTTGGAAAATTTGAAAAATGTTAAATATGGTAAACCATATATTGGTGCGAATGGTCTGATTGTAGGAGTAATTAAAAATGGGAATTGAATTGACTGTTATTTGCGAAGGATTTAACAAATCTAGATATTTGCCTTTATATAATTTGAACAGAACAGGTAAAATTTCAAGTTTGAACTTTATCAACCTAACGCTTATCAAGTATAAACCTTATTTTATCCCTATCCTTGCTCTAAAAATGATTTTAGTTCTATTCAATAAAAAATATGTATACATTTCAGCAGCCCCTTTGAGTCCATTAGTTATTTATTATTTATTAATAAAATTAGTTAAGCCAAACAAACTGGTCTATGATACTTCATACCCTTACTGGAAAAAAAATACTTATTTCTATAATTTAGGAATATTAAAACCCGTTTTCAAAAGATTATGGTTCTATTTTTTAACAAATCTAAAAATTAAGGCAGTAAATAGTTATGCATATGATTACTTAAAAAATTTTTCTAAAAAAACAAGGTTGATTCCTCATTCAGTGGATACTAGTGTTTTTTTTGCTATTAAAAACAAATTCAAAAAAGATAAATTTGTTGTTCTTTTTGTTGGTAAAGTTCAATATGAAAAGGGTATTTTACATATTATAGAGGCTGCAAAAATAATTAAAGATGCTGATTTTTGGATTGTTGGAACTGGGAATTATTTAGAAAAAGTACAAAAAGCAGGTTTACCAAATATTCATATTTTTGGGCAAATAAGTGATGAAAAAAAGCTTAATGAAATATATAATAAAGCGGATTTATTTGTTTTGCCCTCTTTCAAGTATAATGGATGGGAGGAGTTATTTGGAATTGTACTAATAGAAGCGATGGCAACAAAAACTCCAGTAATTGCTACTGACTGCATAGGTCCAAAAGAAATAATCTCACACATGGAAGATGGGATTTTGATTAAACAAAAAAGCACAGAAGAACTTGTCAGTGCAATTAATTTATTAAGAAATAATAACAGGTTAAGAAAGAAAATTTTGGAAAATGCATATAAAAAAGTTATAAAAGAGTATAATGTTGACATAGTTAGTAATAAGGTCGAATCCTTGTTAAAACTAAATTAAATTTGTGGTATATAAATGAATAATAGGCACTATATTCTGATTACTCCTGTAAAAAATGAGGAAAATAATTTAAAAAAAGTAATTAAATCTGTTCTGAATCAGACGCAATTACCTTTTTTTTGGATTATAGTAAATGATGGATCAACAGATAATTCTAAAAGTATATTAGATTCAGAGACTAAACATATTAATTGGGTAAAAATAGTAAATAAGACAATAAATAAAGAATATAATTGGCTGGGATATAGTAGAGTTATAAATGAAGGAATAAATAATATTCCTAATAAAATAAAAAATGTTGTTGAGTTTATTGCAATTTTAGATTCAGATATTACTTTAGAAAAATGTTATTTTGAAAAATTGATTGAAAGCTTTAATACAAATACTGTGGGAGTTGTTTGCGGAAGGATATATATAAAAAATTGTTTTGGAAAATGGGAAGAAGAATACAGGAATAATTTGGGTTTGAGAGGAGGGGCTCGAATGTATAAAAAAAAATTTTTGGATTATATTGGGGGATTTCCTAAAACTCCTTCCCCCGACACTATTTCGGATATAAAATTGAGAAATCATGGTTTGATTACAAAAGTTGTTAAAAATGCCAAAGCTTTTCAGCACAGGGCAAGTTTTGGTAAGCAAAATAATTTGTTAAAAGGATTTTTTTCAAAGGGTAGGAGTAGATATATACTTAATTTTAAAAAATTTCATGTTTTGTTAATAGCATTAAAAATGAGTTTTACAAAAAAACCATATATTTTAAGCGGGTTATCCTTCATTATGGGTTATTTTACAGGGTATCTAAGCAATCAAAAAAGAATAAATGACCCAGAAATAATTGAATATTCAACAAAATTTTGGGATAGGATTATATGATAAGAAAACTAATTGTTTCAAAATACTGCCAACACAAAGAAACTACTCATAATTTTTTTTGGAGAAGCTTGCAGGTTTTTGGAAAACAAGGGGTAACATTTTTGATATTTTTTTTATGTGCGATGTTATTAAGTCCTTATGAATTTGGGATTTATAATTATGCTTTAACTGTTATTTTTTTTTTAATAATTTTTGGAGATTTTGGTATCTCAACTGCAATATCAAAATTTGTTACAGAATATAATATAAGTGATAAAGAAAAATTGAAGTTGGTATTGTTTAACTCGGGAATAATTCTTATTGGGTTGACTATAGTAGTTGTTATTTTGGCTTTTACTTTTGGCCCATTTTATTTAGGGGAAAAGTATGTTTATGTGTTGTATCTATTGCCATTAAGTTTTCTTGTTCCAATGACTTCCCTTTATGATGGGATTTATAGAGGATTAAATAAATTTAGAAGTCTAGCAATTATTTCACTTACAATTAGCATAGTAATAATCCCTGTAATTTATTTATTAGTTCAAAGTTGTGGTATGGTTGGAGCATTAGTCGCCCAAAATATATTTTATTTAGTTATGTTAATTGCACTTGCTTTAGGACATAGAAATATTAGTTTTAAAATTAATAAAGAAATGCTATTGAATTTTTTTAAATATTCATTTTTGATTGGGCTTGCAAATCTAGGTATTTTTTTATACACTCGAATAGATATACTTGTTTTAGGTTATTTTGGGTATATTAATGAAATTGCATTTTATGAAGTTGCTAATAAAATATTTATGGTTCTTGCTATCCCCTTTGCTATTTTTTCTCAAATAATTGCACCAAGGTTAACAAAAATTAATTTTGAAAAAAAATATGATTTGATCATTAATAAATTGAAGAAATACTTTATTTACTCATTTGTTGTTGGTAGTATGCTCTCAATTTTATTCTTTTTTTTGATAAAGCCTGTTGTTTTTCTATTTTTTCAACAATATAACGATCCAACTTTTTATTTATTTTTTAATATTTTATTAATAATTCTTCCAATACGTTTTTTTGGTACAATTCTTACAACAGGATTCTTAATTCCCACTAATAATGCAAAAATATTAACCTACAATAACCTGCTATTTGGAGTAGTTAATCTACTTATGGACATACTTTTTGTTATACTATTCGGCCCAATTGGAATTATTTTTTCAACATTGATTTTAGGATATATTTCTGTAATAGTTGCATTATTCCTTTTTACTAAAAATATGAATAAAAAGAAAGGTAACTGTTGATTCTTTTTAGGTTTAAAGTATTATAAATACCACCCATTAAGATATGGTTAGTTATCCATATAATGGTGTAAAAAAATGAAAAAGAAAGATTTGGTAATTTATGATGTCTGCGGAACGATTACAAAAAATAATAATACGACCTTATTTATAGGGTTTGTTTTGAAAAATTTAAATTTTAGTAGATTTATTTTATTTTTAGGTATGTTAATAATAAGCCCAATAATATGCTTCTTAGAAAATATTAATATCTTAGAAAGAGAATTTATAAGACAAAAAAGTATATATTTGCTTAAAGGATTTAAAGAAAAAGATATACAGGAATTGTCAAAAAAATATGTAGAACAACTTGTGAAACGTAATAAGTTTAATAAAAATGTCTTGCTTTGTTTAAGAAAAGAACAAAAATTAAAAAAAATTATTTTGGTGTCCGCATCAATTGATCCGCCTATAAAAGAAATAGCAAAATTTTTAAATGTAAAAACACATTATTCCTCGTTATTAGAAATTAAAAGAGGAATATACACTGGAAAATTGAAAGAAGATTTGCTAGGGACTAAAGATAAAATAAGGTATTCTTATTTGAAGGAATATAATTTCAAAACAGCTTCAATCTATTCTGACAATTTAGAAGATAAATCATTTATTCAAAAATTTGGAAAAATTAACATAATAAATAATACTGACTTAAAATTCGATAATGCTAAAGTAAATTACATATTTACTGAATTTGATAAAAGTATAAATTCAATAAATAAAAAAACATTGAAATTCATTTATTTTCCCACTCTTTATTATATAGTAAGCAGATTTCATAAAAAAGGGATTATTAGTTTATTCATAAATGAAATATTTTTTATTATCATTTTTTTGAGCTTCTTTACAAATTTGGCTATATTCAAAAGTATTTTTTTTGTAAGTTTATCTTACTTAATTTTTTATTCAGTTTATGAAATAGGAGGATTATTTAATGATTTAAAAGCAAATATGGAAAATATTGCTACCAGGACTAATAGAATTTCTGATGGAGTTAAAGTTAATATTTTTCTTTTTTTGGCTTTAAGATTTTTTGTCTTGTTTTTTGGTTTGTCATATTTCTTGTCAGAAAATATTGATGTAACAATTTATTTAATCATCCTTTTTTTGACAATCATAATTTACTTATCACATTCTTTAATAAGAAGTTATTATAGAATTATAACATTTACATTATTAAAAATTTTTAGAAGTATTGGTCCTTTAGTTATTTTTTTTGGTTTTTTGCCCATTAATTTGTTTTATGTTTTATTATTCTCTTTTTTCATTACAGATGCACCTCTGAGAATATTTAATTATTTAAAAAAATTTGGAGTTGTTAAATTAAATTATATGCCAGAATTAGAAAGCAAATATTTTTTTCCATTAATTATGATGATTCTGTTATCTACTTTTATATATCAAGAAATATATTTATTATTAATTTTAATTTTTTATAAAATATTTATAAAATTACTAACAAAAGTTATTTATTCTTTAACTTCGTTAATTTCATTTAATTATGCAATAAAATCTAATTAATATTATTAAATCTTAAGAAAAGGGGCATGTGTGGTTCTTGTTCAAATATACTAAATCAATATTAATAAAAGATTTTATGCAGTTGTTGTTATCATAAATAAATTTTAATGTATCTTTTCTAATCCAGTTTTTTATATCAACAACAAATAACAAAGGAGAATTAGTATCAGCAAGTGTTTTAATTTGATTTAAATCATCTAAGACAGGATATCTAGAAAGTGTATCGACTAAAATATCTTTTTCTAAAAATTCTAATGACTTTGTATAATTTGCTGATTTATTGTCTCTCAATACAAACATGTTTTTATTTTCTACTCCATAAAAATTAAGTAAATGTGGTAAAGAAGCTATAATGAAAGAATTGCTGTCAATGTTTGACTCATTAATACAATTTGCAATCGAAAAATAATCTCTATAATTTACTTCCCCAAAAATTCCAGGGGATTCAAAAAAAGTCTCTGAATAATTTGTATAGATCCCAAGACAAATTAATATTATAAATAGAAAAGTACACTTTCTACTTTTATATATTTTCAAAAAAATTGATACATAAAATATAGCTAACAAGTATACTAAGGGTAATATGTAGATTACAACCCTAACCATTTGTAATTCTAATGAAGATAGGAAATGTATTATTATCATAAATATTACAGAAAAAATAATTAATTTTTTATAAGTTTTGTCTTTAACGAACAGGTGAATAGAAGATAATAAAAAAAACAACATAAAAAAAGAATTAGAATTAAAAAAGAAATTTAGGTATTTGGAATTAGCTGGCGAGGTGTGTGTGACACCACCATAAATAAAATCTTTAATTAAACTAAAACCATCTAAAAAATAAAATATGCTTATCATAAAAAACAAAAATAATAAAACCTTGTACAAAGTATTTTTGAATATAAAATTATAATTAAAATTTGTTGATAACGTAGCGGATTCAAAAAAGAAGATATATATAAAATAAAAGGAAGAATATATCAAAACTAAATATTTTGCAGAATCGCAACTAAAAAAGAAAATTATGCCAAGGGTTAAGCACATTAAAATTGAAATAATTATTAACTTTTTCATATTTTTTTTATTCAAAATAAAAAGAATAAATAAAAAAGTAAAGAACAATGTGAAAAATTCATAAAACACATACATCCTTATATAAAAATGATTAAAAATAAACCAAGGCATGAAAGTGTAAACCATTAAAATTAATGAAGTATATTTTTTGCTAAAATAAATTTTATTTGCTATTTTATAAACTAAGAAAAAGTTTATTATTCCAATTAAAGCCGGTAACATCTTTGCCACAAAAATTGTTTTTTCAAAAAAGGTCACTAATACTCCTGCCAAAACTGAGACATATGATCCTCTAAAATAAAAAGTGCCTGAATAAATTTCAGCAAAGTGCCCAGACTTAAAAAATTCAATTCCCGACAAAATATGGTTATACTCATCAATATAAATTCCAGTGTAAATTATTGGCATTAAAAGTTTTATTATTATAAATACAATCGAAATGGCCAAAATTGGAATACTAGCTTTCCACCCTAATTTATAAGCCCATTTCAGTATAAAATAAATCTGTCTTCTGATCCAAATAAAAGGAACTAACAAAAATCTAAATAATAACTGAACATAATTTTTTTGTTCCCAATTAATTTTAATTTTGTAATCTAAATTGAATTTTGCAAAAAAAGGGTATTTTTCTTCAAATTCTAAAGCCCTTTTCTCTTCTTCTTTTTCTTCTTGGGTTTGTTCTTCTTCGATTTCTTCGATTATTTGTTTGTTTTGGTAAAAAGTAATGGCTCCTAATATGATTGTGAAGATTGTTAGTTGGAATTGAATGGTTTTTAGGGGTTTTGTGAGGAAAGTGATTTGTTCAAAGTTAAGAGAGGAAAGAGTAACGAGAAGTAAGCCTAAAAGGAAAGCGTATTTAACAAATTCTTTTTCGTTGAAAAAGGATTTTTCTTTAAGGATAATTAAAATAATGCAAACAAGAATAAGAGGAATCGCGATAGGAGTAAAGAAGGAGTTTAAGAGAGAAAGAAAAGAAATATTAATTAAAGAGGTAACTGAAAGAATGATTAAGAAGTGTGGGTAGTAAGGGTAAACTATTTTTTCTAAGAATTCTTTAACAAATTCCTTCAAATCCTCGTTATTTCTTAGTTCTTTGAATTTATCTAAGAAAACAAGGGTTTCTTTTGGGATAACAAAGTTTTTTGGAGTAATTTCAGAGAGTTTTTTCCAAGGAAGATAAAGTAAGATACTAATGAACAAGAAAGGTAAGGAAACAAGAAAAGCTCTTTCCTCTAAACCAGGAAAAACAAGTGGATTCTTGAAAAAAACGCTGTAAATGAAAACCAAGAATAAAGCAAGGTAACAAATCAAAAAAACTTCTCTATAAGCTAAAAGAGGTTTAAACAAATACTCTTTCCTAAAAGAAACTTTTTTCTCGAAAAGAGAATACTTAGTAGGAAAACCATGTTTATGAATCTTACCTTCTTTCAACAAAACCTTGATTTGTGATTGTAAATCAAAAAAAGAAGCATTAGTCTTAGCTTTGAGTTCCTCGAAAGAATAATCTTGTTCTTTAAGCAAAGACAAGACATTATCAATGAGAGTCATAAAGATTTTCTCAAAAGAAAGCCTTAAAAAATGAAAATTAAGGGGAAAGGGAAAGGTTTTTAAAGGAGTTTTCGCTTAATCTGTTCACTTTTTTGGGGAGAGATTATTGATGACGGAAAATAATTTAAAAAATAAAAGAAAAATAGGAGTTATTTTAGCGGTAATGATTATTGCCTTGGTTTTGATTTTAGGTCCGGGTTTAGCTTTTAATGTTTTATCTACCCAAGGAACAATAACTTATTCTCCTGGAACAAGAGATATTAATGTTACTCTACAAATCCAAAAGTACACTAATGAGGTTGTACAGAGTTTTAGTGCTAAATTATCAAGAATGCCTGTTGATGCTAATGAGGCAGTAATTGAGTCATTAACACTTGCTTCTGTTGTAGCAGGAACAAATATTTATGTTGCTAATAATGAAGAAATT
>Ga0265297_10011950_pt1 | contig 10518 bp, 7 predicted proteins | sample Munlanlwell13791_FD_192502 | JGI IMG/M metagenome (GOLD analysis project Ga0265297, IMG submission 192502) | Leachate microbial communities from a municipal landfill in Southern Ontario, Canada - Leachate well 137-91 | ecosystem: Engineered > Solid waste > Landfill > Unclassified | place...
ACAGTCTTGAAAACTGTTGACCATGCAAGTGGTCCGTGGGTTCGAATCCCACCCCTTCCGCACTGATAAAAAATCGCTTTTATCTTCAATTTTAGAGAGTATATTATACGGCTCTTTAAAGCTAAGATTAGCGATTTTTTGTTTCTCAAAAGAAGCGTTCCAAAGTAATTTTTTAACTGTTTCTTCTCGTTCGGTGTCTTTTGCTTTTTCAAATTCAAATTTGGCTTGAATAGGGTATAAAAAGACACTTTTAATAAGTTCCAAAGTTCTTTCACTGTTTTGGTTTTTTTGCTTGTTTAATTCGTCTAAGTCTTTTTTGAGCTGTACCATTTCGTTGTTTAGGGTCTTTTCTTTTTGGTCATAAACTTCCTTTGATACACTCTCATCTAAAAGCAGGTCTAGAAGCTTGTTTTTGCGTTCCTCCGCCTTTTTAATTGAGTTTTCAATATTCTGTTTAGCTTGTTTAAAATATTCGTCTGTTTGCCCTATTTTTTCTTTACTAGCTTTGTAGCACGCGTTGATCAATCTTTCGCTGATAACAACTTCATTAAACATTTTATTGAGTTCTTGGGTTGTATTTAAAGATGTTTAGCATATGGTTGGGATAGATATTTTAGCATATTTTAAACTTTTGTAAAATATTGACTTTTAGAAGATTATTTGCTATATTTACATCGTTAATTTAACCTAAATATATATGAAAAAAATATTAATTTTGTCAGCAGTGCTAATTTTAGTAGGTGCTGGTTGTAATTTAAAAAATGTGGAAAAACAACAAGCAGAAGACAAAAATAATGGAAGTCAAACTAGCAATACAGAAATCTTAGAAAACACTAACGAACAGACTAAGATTGAAAAATTAAGCAATAATGAAGAAGCACCAAATACAGATGTTGTGTTTCAAAAATCAGAAAAATATGGATACTATGGCAATTTAGAGCTAGAAGGATATATGGAAGTTGTTAAACCTGGCTGTGGTAATGGTTATGGTGTTGAGTGCCTGCAAGATTATTCAAATTTTGTGGTTGTTAAAAGCGATTCCCCAGTTTTGTTTGATTATCTTAAAGATGGAGGAAATTTTAAAACAGAAAGTAAATTTCAATTAGGTTGCTACAAAAAAGGTATATCTATTGAATCTTTTAATTTATCAGATAAAGTTCCTGGTGTTTTATCACAAGGGGATAAAAGTGTAGAAAATAAAATCACTGGAGAACAGCTAACAATACTTGAAAATAGTAACAAAGATAATTTGGTAAAATTAAAAGCTAAAAGAGATATCTATACTTTTGGAATGGGGGTAATTGAATGTTATTCTCATTTTAAAGATTTTGAAGTTTATTCTTTAGAAACAGAAAAAGAATTTAATAATTCAGAAATAGACGTGTCTTTTACCTATCCAGCAAAGTGGGGTGAACCAGAGACGGACAAAATCAGAGTCAGTTTCCAAAATAAATATTCTGAAGAAAATTATTTTAGTTTTAGCATTGTAAAAACAAACCAAGATCAAAATATTAATTATCAACCTGGTAAAGAATATATTTTTGAAGGAGAAAGATGTGGGGAAGGAGAAGACACTTGTAGTCCTCACAATTATTATGCCAAAGATAAAATTATTAATGGTTTAAATATTCACACGGTTGATGATTATGCGGTTCCAGGAGCTTCGTTTTATAGACAATATTACATTTCTAATGGAGTTAACACAATCATAATGAATGCATTTATTTACACTAATTTTTATATTGGACAAATTGGTGGATATTCTGTAGAAGATTCTATTAATATTGACAAGGTTATCAATGAGAATATAGATAATCCTAACAAAGCAGAAGATTTAAAGGATATTAAAGACTTCTTTGAAGATATAGACAAATTGATTGAAACGATAAAATTTTAATTATTACTATTCAACCACTTTCCCACATCGTCCCACCTTCTCCGCCTTCGCCCGCTGAAGCGGGCTTTGGCGGACAAAGTCCGCTAAATGCCTGCGACGGCGGGGCTCATTTATAGGATGAATGAGCTTAGTCAAATTGTATTTCGGTTCTAATACCTTCAATCACACACCTCCAAGAATCATAAACAAAAACAGCGATTTTAATAATCGCTGTTTTTGTTTTAATTATTTTATATATAAATCTTAATACGATTTAAAATGTATTTTACCTCTTGCGTCCGCCATTTTATGATAAAAATCTAAATCTGGGCTAACTTTTTTGGACCGAAATAATATTTGATCCATGCCTTCCCACAACAAAAACCAAGCAGCTGGTTCCAAAAAAACAATAAAAAATGACATAAATAATCGCTGGGATGGCCCCTCAAACATAACCATAGTAGCGCCTAACATACAAATGATACCCATAATTATCATAATTATTCCCATCTTCATCATCTGACGTTTTTCTTTGAGAAAAAGATGAAAATGTTTTTTAAAATGTAATACCAAACGTTCTTTGATAACAACCTCGTGAGATTTACTACGTTTCTCTTTTGGAATATGTAAAGTCAAATCAATCCCACCATCATTTTTATCACGCGACGCCCGTTTAATTTCATCTAAAAAATCAACTGACAAGGCCCGACTGCTATATTGCCTAATATCAAAATCCGAAAATATATCATCATAATCTTCCAACCGAAAACTAATCTCCGAAGTTTCTTCACCCAATGAAAGTCTACTATTCATATTTAGTAAATTAAAAATTATGGCATTAATCTTATTTAATAATTATAGCAAAAATTAAGTAAATTTAAAAATCAAACACCGAAAAATATGATAAAATAACCAATGTAAAAACCTCGTTCTGATGTTATCCAGTTTTTAGTTGACAACGTTGTCTAATCATTCCATAATAAATAATAGTGGACAAAATATTTTAGAATGGTTAGATATTAAACATTTTAAAATTTGTTGTTCATTTAACGGAGTATTTGTAAAAAACGGGGGAAAAACAATGAAAAAGGAAAAAGACCCGGCACACTGGGTTATTATCCAACATCTAAAGAATGAGGAAGATTTAAAAAGAATAAGAGTCTTCCTCGAAGTAATCGGGGACATAAAAATCCCCTCGGAAGAAATTCGCGACATCTCCTCTGAACTCTCTCGCATTTCTGCCGAGAAATGTGAGAAGAGGAAAGATCCCCTGGAAAAGATTATTTTAAATAATCTTTTCCATACCGCCATCCAGGCGGTCAACGAATGAAATCATCCATCTTACGGCGCCCGACCTCAGGCGCCTAATTTTTTTATAAAATTATCCTCTCCTAATTACCGCCTTGCCTACTGCCAAACCCACTTTTTTTATAAATCCTAACACTACCAGTCCTCGCGCTCGAGCCAAAAATCCTAAAATCAAAGCAGTGATGCCACCACCTGTCGCAGTCAAATAACTTTCCGCTTTCGCTTGTGAATTATTAGTTGAGATAGATTCTTCACTATAATTTATAACCAGACTATCATTACCAGCCACCATATTTAGATCATCTTGTGATCTTGGCCACACCTGCCAACCACTCGCGGTATTTTCCAAAATTCCTACTACCACTAAATTTTCTCCTGCGACAAAATTACTACTACTTATTTTACTACCGGGTTTAAAATAAATTTTCATTTCTGCACTACCATCATCTAAATATAGATAACCAGATTTTTTTTCGGTAATTTCTCCCGCAATTTTTATTAAACTCCCTAAAGAATTTTCATCTAATTCATCTATTTTTTTAACCTCCTTAGCACTAGCTACCACCACTCTATCAACTACCATAATTTTTTCCGCTCCCGAAACTTTTATTCTTTTTACTCCACTAGCAATTGATATTTCACCTACCACTTGCACCACATCACCAACTTTAAATTCTGGAAAATTTTTATAATATTGATAAACTTGCACTCCAAATTTGCCATCACTTATATAAAAATATTGCGAACCAAAAATTCCCGGCAGTACCACCACTTTCCCCACAGTTTTAACCAAATCTCCCGCCTGCGCCTGCCCCCGAATTTCTTCCAAACTCAAATTTTGAATATTATTATTTTTGTTAGTCTGTTTAGATAACTCGTCTTTTACTAATTCCGCTAATTTATCCGCACTAATTTCTAAATTATCATTTACTAAAATTTCTCCCTGAGCCGACTTAGCAAACTCAAAATCATCTACTAATTTCTTTTCACTATTCCAAAGTTCAATCACCCCTCCCGTATTACTCAAAGAAAATTTAGTAGCTACTTTATAAAAAATTAAACTTTCACCAGACTCTACAAAAGTTTGATCAGGAATTTGATAAATTTTGCCATTGTATTTTAACTGCCAATTAGAAATTTCTATTGTGGTGGTACTGGCATTTTTTATTTTAATATATTCACGGACATCTACTCCTAACGGATTGGCAAAAACCTCGGCCACAAAAACCCCAATATTATTTTCTAACCTTTCGGGAACCACAACTTCAATTTCTGTTTGCCCCACACTTCCGGCTGTACTCGTGGCAGAAATTAAAATATAAAAAGTACCAGTAGTGTTAAATTCTAATTCTTGTTTATCTCCCACCAGAGTAGAACTGGCAAAATCCCAAGTAAAATTTAAATTTCCTCCGCGTTTATCCGCACTAGGACTAACATCAAACCAAACTTTATCTCCCGCTAAAATTGTTGACGGATAATTAACCACCCAAATAATATCTGTTTGATTATCATTTTCTAAAGCTACCACATTTTCTTCGTCATTTTCACCGACAAAAATCCACACTTTAACTCCTTGATCAAATCCCCAAATAAAATCCTCCTCAGCTTTCTCATAACTCCAACTATCAATAATATTTCCACAAGCATCAATTAAACTAACCGCCTCTCCCCCAGAATTATTCAGCGCAATACTCGTGGTGGCTCGACTAAATTCTAAAATTTCTCCCGCTAAAATTTCTCCACTTAAATTAAACTCGCGCGCTAGATCTTTTAAAATCCAACCACTTAAATTAATAGTGTGGGCACTAACATTTTTTATTTTTATATATTCTGATTTTAAATCATCACCCGATGGATTAGGAAAAATTTCATAAATTATAACTGATGAGCTGGCTACACATTCAGGATTTCCTCCCACTTCATCACTGTTGTTATTATCCACTACATTTGACGCCGGGTTTGACCCACCACCAGACGGGGGATTAATTATCGGGGCAGTGATAGTGTTGGAACTTCCTAAAGTAATTTGAGTAGTAATTGCCCAATTAGAAAAAACATCGCTATCCACACCATCAACTTTCCGAGCTAGAGATTGTCCTTTGACTGGCGCTCCTAAACTACTGCCATAATTTATCTCATCAATTTTATTCCCTAAATCATCTTTCAAAATTACCGAGTCGCCATCATTATTTAAATATCTCGTGGTTTGTAAATCCACCACCAAAAATTCCTGACTAAATATCGTACCCGAAACTGCTTTGCACGAACTCTCCGTAAAATCACAAATAACTCCACCTAATAAATTAAAATCAAAATCAGAAATATTATACAACTCTACCATCTCATTATTATTTTCTGGATCTGATACTACTTCATTAATTTTAATATCACTCCAACTAACCAAAGTACTACTCACCGTGGAAGTATTGGTTTGAGTATCAAAAATAAAAATAGAGGTATGGGAAGTAGAGGTGGCACCATCATCATCCATAACCTCTAAAAAAATATCAAAGGTACCAGTCGTGGTATAGGCATGGGTAGTGCTTACCAAACCCAAACTACTACCATCACCAAAATTCCACCACCAACTCGTCAAAACCCCATCGGCATCAACTGAGCTCAAAGCATCAAACAAAATCTCGCTATTAATTTCCGCTGTCGTGGTACTTAAATTAATAATAGCCGTTGGCAAAATATTTTCTGGTTCCGTGGTCGCCAAAGCATTCGCCCGACCCGGAGTTCCGGTGGCAGTGATAACCCACTCCCCACTACCATCAGGAATCCTAGCTAAAAATTCATTTTCTTGAGGAGCGGACACAACTCCACCATAATCTAACCAATCTAATTCTTCTTCACCATTTTTTAAAATAACACTATCACTATCTCTATTTAAACGACTGCTGACACTAACCCACAACCAATCATTTGCCTCAATAATCATATTATCTAACACCCGCATGGCCGTAGAAATACCAGTATCCCATATTTTTAAACCAGTTAAATCCACACAAACACCCGATAAATTGTACAATTCTACCCAATCAGCCGAATCGTAAGATGATATCTCGTTTATTTTAACGCTATTCCACACCGACGATGTGGCACATTCCCCCACGTCAACTAAACTCCATACATTTTGACCAACAAAAAAACTGCTAAATAATGCAGTTATAAAAAATAGAACTCTTGTTTTCATAGTTTCCCTCCTTTTAAAAAATTAATGAATATATTATATCAAAATTGCCAATGCCATAAAAGTTTGCCAAAATTGATTATTTTTCTATAAAAAATAAATTTGTATAGGCTAGTCTATACAAATTGTGTACAACCTTGTGGATAACTATGCCAAAAAGGGGATAACTATTGGTTTTTTTACAAATAATTGCACTTTTTTTGCCTAACCTTAGTTTAAAATACGTTTGTATAGGCTTGTCTATACAAAAAAATAATACTTTTTTCCTAAAAATAGCCATTTCTATGCTAATTTAAGCCAAAAAATAGCAAAAACTTGCCCCCTTGACAAAACTCCCAAAATGTGCTATAATAAATAGGTAAGATAATAATGGCAAAAGAGAATGTTCGTTTCAACAAATTCCGAAACTTCTGCGATTACGCTAGAAGACTGATATGTTGTTTCCCTTGTTATTAATCCCTTTCTATAGAGAAAGGCCTAATACTTTACAGAAAACAACACATCCGCACTTCTTGGCGGGCAACCTCTAATTATGTTAACCGTGCTAACTGCTGTGTTAACCTGAGGCTATGCCCCCAAGTGGACGGAATTTTAGGATGATCATACTATCCGAAAACTCAATTTAACCAAGTTGAGTCCTCGGATGGTATAGATCTCCAATAAAATTAAAGGACATAACCGTAAAATTATATATATAAGGGCTATGTCCTTTTATAATTATTAAAATTAATAATTGTGGATAACTCACCCACAGGATATTGACAAAAAATAGTTTTAGTGTAAAATATAAAATCTTTTAGTTGAGTTTTAATTTAACTAAAAGAGGCGAAAAACAAAAAAAAGGAGGAGGCAAACTAGCCGGGCCTAGAGGTTGGCAAACCTCGCACTTTCTAGGTGTTTACACCTAAAAGTGGATGGCGGCCCATACTATCAATGTATCCCGTTTGACATCTGTCGGCGGGATTTTTTTATAATATTTTTAATTTAATAACAACAATGAGTTTGCTTCGTTCCTCACAATGACAAATACGATAATTGTCATTGTGAAGAATCGAAGAATCTAGATCCTTCACGGAGTTTATCCCGATTTTACATCGGGGTTCAGGATGACAGTGGAGAGATCCTGAAACAAGTTCAGGATGACAATAACCCAACTGTCATGCTGAATTTATTTCAGCATCTTCGCGGGATGACAAGTGGGACAGGATGACAAGTGCGAGTTTGCTTCGTACCTCGCAATGACAGACAGTGCCCCCCCACTTACTACTCACTACTTACTACTCACTACTTACTACTCACTACTCACCACTCTCTACTTTCTATCCCGACGTAAAGTCGGGACCCCGATTTTACATCGGGGCTCTCTACTCTCTACTCGTCAAAAATACATTCATTAGAATATCCACCTCAAATATGATATAATTTTGATTAATAAAAGTATTAAATAAAAATATTTATGAAAAAAAGAGCCTGGCTACTAATCTATTTATTAATCGGGCTCTTTTTTTTATTATTTGACCAATTCTTAAAATGGCAGTCATTACATAATTGGAGTGAAAAATATTTATTAAATAAATTTCTCGGCTGGCAACCATTTCTAAATCCCGGGGTGGCTTTTGGGTTGCCGTTGCCAAACATTTGGCAAATACTCTTTGGTCTGATAATTATTTCTATAATTAGTTACATTCTTTTTAAACTACTAAATGACGATAAAAACTATTCACTACTCACTACTCACTCCCTACGCCAGTATAAAGTCTGGATCCAGACTTTGCGTCAGGGATCATTAATTCTCATTTTAGCTGGGGCTGTTTCTAATTTAATTGACCGCATTGTTTATCACCATACGGTGGATTATTTTCTTATTTTAACTGGCATTATTAATTTAGCCGATGTAATGATTGTCGGCGGTTTTATTTTGTTTTTTCTTTTAAATTTTGAACTAAAAGATTCTTTGATAGACTTAGGATGAAAAAAATGTGAGATCCTTCACATTCGTTCAGGATGACAAATAACGCTTGTCATCCCGAGCGAAACGAAGTGTAGCCGAGGGATCCCTCCACTGCGGTCGGGATGACAAGTGGGATAGGATAACAAGTGAGAGATTGCTTCGTCCCTCGCAATGACAAACGAGATATGACCTCCCCCTACCCCCTCCTTAAAAAGAGGGGGAATCCCTACTCCCTACTCACTACTCACTACTCACTACTCACTCACCACTCACTACTCACTCACCACTCACTACTCTCTACTCACTACTCTCTACTTACTACTCTCTACTTACTACTCTCTACTTACTACTCTCTATCCCAACTTTACAAACTTTCGACTTTACAGACTTTACCAAATTCAACTTTACAAACTCTCAACTAAATACTATGTTTCTAAAACTTAAATGCGCGGCTGTGGTGGGAATTGATTGTTTGCCAGTAGAAGTAGAGGTGGATATCAACAAAGGACAAACAAATTTTAATGTAGTGGGTTTGCCAGATGTTGCCATTCAAGAATCAAAAGACCGAATTCATTCCGCCATTAAAAATTCTGGTTTTAATTATCCTTTTAATTTTAGAATCTTGGTTAATCTGGCCCCAGCCGACACTCCCAAACAAGGCTCTGCCTATGACTTGGCCATGGCAGTTGGTATTATTGCTATAAACAACAACTTTAAAATTGATTTAAATAATTCTATTTTCGCGGGGGAATTGGCATTAAACGGAGACCTCCGCCACATCAACGGCGTATTGCCTCTCGCCATTTTTGCAAAAAATACTGGCATTAAAAATTTATTTATTCCCAAATGCAATGTGGAAGAAGCCAGTTTAGTTGATAATATAAATATTTATCCTTGTGAAAATTTAACCCAAGTTGTGGAACATCTAACTGGACAAAAAGCCATTCCTATTTTTAAAAAATCTCTCACAGCTACCACCGAAAACGAAGATTGTGGTTTAGATATGGCGATGGTTAAAGGTCAAGATTTTGCCAAGCGTGCTTTGGAAATTGCGGCGGCTGGTAATCACAATGTTTTAATGTCTGGGCCACCGGGCAGTGGCAAAACTTTATTAGCACGTACTTTTGCTACGATTTTACCACCTTTAAGTCCAGAGGAATCTTTAGAAATTACTAAAATTTATTCTGTTTCTGGACTTTTAAAAGAAGGGTTAATTACCAAAAGACCTTTTCGCTCTCCTCATCATACTATTTCCAACGTGGCGTTGGTGGGTGGGGGACGAATTCCCAAACCCGGAGAAATCACTCTCTCACATCGCGGAGTTTTGTTTTTAGATGAATTCCCAGAATTCCCCCGCGCAGTTTTGGAAGCCTTGCGTCAACCTTTAGAAGACGGGGTAATAACTATTTCTCGAGCACAGGGCACACTCACTTTTCCAGCCAGTATCACTTTAATTGCTAGCCAAAATCCTTGCCCCTGTGGTTTTTCCTCTGACCCCACCCAAGAATGTACTTGCAGTGCCAGTCAAATAGCTAACTATCAAAAGAAAATTAGTGGCCCACTGCTAGACCGCATTGATTTACATATTGAAGTTCCGCGCGTAAAATTTGAAAAATTAACTTCTGACGAAACTGGGGAGACATCGGCTCAAATCAGAGACCGAGTCACTAAAGCCCGAGCCATACAACACCACCGATTTGAAAATTTAAATATTTTTACTAACAGTGAGATGGGCAACAAAGAAATTAGACAATATTGCCAACTGGGAGCTGATGCGATTGAAATGTTGCGCCAAGCTGTGAGCCAATTAAATTTATCAGCGCGTGGATACAATAGAATTATCAAGCTCGCACGCACCATTGCGGATTTAGAAAATTGTGGTAATATAGAGCTTAAGCATGTGGCCGAAGCCCTGCAATATAGAAATAATAAACAATAAAATATGCCAATTCCACCTTTAAAAAATAGAGAAAATCGTAGTTATGGAGACATTGAAACACATACTCACCCCGCTCCTAAATCTGCCCTTAATAATTTTTATCATCAACATAAAAATAAATTTTTTTCTACCAAAAAATCTTGGTTTAAAATAATTGGGCTAATAATTTTAGCTGGCATCGCCCTTATTATTATCGGCGGAACTGGTCTAATTTTTTATTTCTCGCAAGAACTACCTGACCCCAATAAATT
>Ga0265297_10011951_pt1 | contig 10518 bp, 11 predicted proteins | sample Munlanlwell13791_FD_192502 | JGI IMG/M metagenome (GOLD analysis project Ga0265297, IMG submission 192502) | Leachate microbial communities from a municipal landfill in Southern Ontario, Canada - Leachate well 137-91 | ecosystem: Engineered > Solid waste > Landfill > Unclassified | place...
AGAAGGTTTAGGTTGCATCGCCGGACTGAGCAGCTCCGTTATACGGCTCACACTTGCTTAAACGCAAACAACACTAATTACCGTCCTGCTTACGCTGTAGCGTAAGTTTAATTAACATTTAGGACTGCGCTACCTCTCTATGCTATCACCGAGAGGGCTTGGCGTATAACCCCTGCGATAGCTATATTCTTGGAATGTCTCGGACTTGAATGAATTTAGAGAATAGTGAGCTGTAGCCTTGCACGTTGTGTGAAAGCTCACGAAACCTAAACAACGTTACTAAGCATGTAGACGCCTTTACTCTCTTGGTTTAGGACTCCGGTTCAATCCCGGACGCCTCCACCAAACTCCACTTTTATTTCTCTCTATGTCAAACTATTTTTAAGATTTTGCCAATCCAGCCAAAATGATCTCTTCCATTTTAGAGCAGTTTGTTTCCATGCAATCAATGGATGCGGAAATAAAAGCGTCATCATTCAACGTATTTGCATAATCGATGTATTCGTACCCGTTGTAGGTTGCAATCATGTCAAAAAACAACCGTAAAGTTCGACCGTTACCCTCATTAAATGGATGTAGAACAATCAGCTCACACATATAATACGCCAACCGCTTTGCAAACTCTTCACGTAGTGTTATGGGCTCAAAATCTCGCAAATAATTTTCTTTTTCAAGCTGTTTGAAAATATCACTCGAAAAGCTTTCCAAATTCATGTAAGGGCAAAACATACTTGAACCCTTGGAAATATTGACGGTACGATATTCCCCTGCCCACGTGTACAGTTTGTCGAATAGATGACGATGAATCGATGTCAAATAATTTTTATCAAAGAGTGTGGTTTCTTCTAAGGTAGTATGGAAAAATTCATAGCTTCGCAACAGAAGCTCTCGCTCTAGCTCGTGAATCAGTTGAGAGTCGTGAATGTTGAGTTTGTTGATGGGGATATCGCTGTCTTTGTAGTAAATATGATCAGAGGGAGGGTAATATTTCATTTATGAGAAAGGATTTTTTTGACTTGATCCTTCACTTCTTTTTTATCGACAGGTTTATACCCTTCAATCATTTGAGAGACATTTACTGCTTTAAGTGCTTTTTGTGCTGAAAAGGGAGGTTTACTCATACAACTGTCCTTTTTTGGTGACACTAATTATTGATGTATTTTATCATAGTTCAGAACAGATGCAAAATGTAAAGATTGGTGTGCTAAAACTGTGTCAGAGTAGGGCGTTTTGTGACGGAAATTGAGTTTAAGTAAATCCTGCATTAGCTATGTTTAAAGTGAAGATTGAATACCCGACCCCTGTTTTTCTCAAGGATGGAGAACGTGAAAGCCAATATTTACGAACACTACCGGGACAAAAGCCGCACGTTTCCAAAAACGGTGACATCTTCTATAAAATCGACGGCGGCAAGATCATCGATGCCGGACGATCGTTGAAGTTGGTGTACGATAAAAGCGAAAAGGCTCTCCGGGAGTTTATGGACTTGGCCAAGATCAAATTCGGAACGATGAGCGCACTTGTGATCCAAGGGAGTGACGAGTTTAAAAACCGGGTGCATGAGCTGAACAAAACGATGGGGTTGAAGCTACCCGTAGTAAATGACAAGAATCGAGAGATTGAGCGGAACCGATCTGAGAAAAAGGGGATGGAACGATAAATACTATTGATTGATACTAATTTATTTAGGTTTCCATTTCTAAATAATTTGGGAAAAAGCGTTGAATTTTTAAATAATCTTTTTGCTGTTTATGCTCAATCGCATATTTATCTATAATAAATTGAAATGGATTGGTAATTGTACATTCTCCGTGAATTTTATCGATTTTATGGATTTCTTTTAAAGTTAGTTTCGGTGTTTCAATCATATATGGCTTTTTATTGTTATTAACATAATCCAATTTATCACTAAATTTGTCTAAAGAGTCTTTTGTATCTAAAGTGTTATCGTAAAAAATGAACCCTAATGTCAGCATTGTTGCACCGTCTTTATATTGAAAATTGAAAATCTGTTCAAAATCAAATGAAGAGAGAGGATGAGTTTTAACAGCTTCTTCGACAGTATTGTATAAAATGTCATAAATAGCTTTACGTAAAGAAATGAGTGAAGATAGGTTAGGATCTATTCCATAAACATTTTCAATATCGCAATCCATGAATAATTCGAGTGTTTCAAATAATGTCATCGGTTTACTATCTTCGACTGTATCGTCAATATATCGATAATATAGAGGATCGATATTTAAAGACATGATAAAGACACTTCGAGGAGAAAGTTTTGGGATAGTGATTTTGATATCGTCGATAATATCCTTTTTAAGTTGCCCATCATAATCAAACCATACAATTCTTTTCGTGGGTTCTAAAGGCAAAAAATATTCATTTGCAGTATTAAATTTAATGTTAATAAAGCCATATGGTTTGTTAAAATTAAAGCGTTTTTCTTTGTTTATATTGTCGGGTAATTCGAGACTGGTCATATGTTTAAGACCGAGTACTTTGTGGAACAATTTAAAATCAGCAAAATAGAACGATCCAAACCCTATATACTCATATTCATCGGGAATCTCGAATGTGACAATTCGTTTGATGTATTCGGCCATCATTTTTCGTTCGGCACTTTTTGCTGGTCGGAGTGAATAATTGATTTTTTCGCCACTATTAGCCATATTTTACTCTGCTTCTTGTTCTAAAAAATATTGAAAAGTTTTTTCACCAACTTCTTTGTTTGAAACTACACCAAGGAGCTCTTTAGCGATATTTGCTTGTTCCTCTTTTACTTTATATGAGATTGTTGCTAATTTTTCTTTTGGTGTAATTAAAGTGGCGTGATCACGCCATGTAAATGCAATTGTTTCATTGTTGATTGCTTTTAATGGGATAGAATTTGCTTTTGCGACTTCATTGGTTAAAGGTTTATCGGAATAGTCGTGCTCTGCATCTAAAGCATTTAAGAAATCAATAATATTTCGCATTATTCCCGTCATATCCGGTTTAATTTTTTTGAAAATTTCGGACTCATAATTGATATCGGTTTTTGCCGTATTCCAAGGCAATAGTGTTGAGTCATCTGAATTAAACCATATGAAACCTCTAAAACGAGAAAATTGTTTATGAGCCCTTGGAACATCTGAAGACGGAACATCTTCTTCATAATCAGATTTGACGCTATAGCCCCATCCAGTATTTTCGGTTTTATCGGCTTCGACAACCAATCGATGGTTACATGAAATATACCAACCACATTTTGTGTAACTACTCTCCGATATACCGGCATATATAGTGACATCTATCTGACCATTCAAAAGTGAGAATTTTCGATGAATTGGAGTTATAAAGGTACTGGATAATAATTGAAAAGCATCTGCCATTTGAACATTTATACCGTTTAATTTTATTTTCAGCCCTTTTTCTAAACTTTCGGCATGCTTCTTTTTGATTTGAGTCCCTAATGTATCGATGATATTTGATTTAGATAATTCAGATGCACTATCGTGATGTAGATTTTTAATTATGATTTGAGTGAAAGTATTTGCTTTGACATTAGATTCGCCAATATTCCATGTGTTGAAGTCAAATGTCCATTTTTGGTCATCTTCATCGCTTTGCCATGCGTTGAGATCGACTTTTAATGAGAAACTTGATGTCTTTTCTATTGAATTTACTTCAAAATACGAGCCAATTTTAAAGATTGCTCTTTTCATACCTACACCAAAACCACCTATAGAACCGGTTACTTTATTTTCGGTATCTTCTTTACTTTTTCCGAATCGAAAAGCGTAATTTTTTGCATTGTTTGCATCAATGCCTCCACAATTATCATAAATCTCAAAATACTCTTTTTCCAGCGTAAGATTAATTTCTAATCCATCAAATGAATTCTGTTCACTAACCCGTTTCGCACCATCTACTGCATTATCGATAAGATCAAGTATGGCATCGAATACAGTAATGTCGCGAACCAATGTAAAGATAAAAAAAGATTTTGTTGGCATTGCACTTGCGATTTCGGACATATAACAACCTTATTTAGTTGAATTCAATGATTCTGCATTACTTTATCAAAATATTCTTTATTTTACTCAATATTTCTTCGGCGACAATAGGACTGACGCTATTTCCTATTTGTCGGAAGCTATGCCATTTTGTTGAATGGAAAATAAACCAATCCGGGAATCCTTGTAGACGAGCTGCTTCCCTTGGTGTAATAACGCGAGGTCGTGCATAATGAATAGGTCTTACCGCTTGAAAGCTTCCTTTATCACTTCCCGTACCGGCTCTTAACGTCGGACAAAAACTATCTGCATCAAGTCGTGAAGATTTTGAGACTTTGTCTTGCTCTTTCGCGGTCAAAGCGGCATATCTCGCTTCTACGGATGCTGAATGTTTTGTTGGCATAAAACCTGAAACTTGCGAAAATTTGACATATCGTTCAATGGCTTCTGGATTGCCCACCCCTTCCGGTATGTGACCACAAAGTCTGGATTCAAAATCCGTTAATCCTTTCGGTTTTTTCACCGATACCCAACCTTCATGATCGATATTGTCAAAATCTAAAGGCAATCCGTCAAGAGCGCGCTTGACGGTGATTTTATCAGTAGTATCGGAAGGAGAAAAGTGTTTTTCGCTTGCAGATATACCTTGGTGTTTTTTAAAGCCGATAAAGAAGATACGTTTACGAGTTGTAGGGGCACCGAATTCATTTGCTTTTACGACGATAGGAGGTAATATTTCGTAATCTTTTGAGATATATGAAAAAGCTTCATTTCTGATAATATCGTATTGAGCGTTCATAATACCCGGTACGTTTTCGGCTAAAAAAAATGTCGGTTGTGTTTCGGAGATAATTCTAAAAAAATTTACAAAGAGATTGTTTCGAGGATCGCAAACAACACGTTTTCCCATCGTACTAAAACCTTGACAAGGTGGCCCGCCGATTAATCCCGTAAGTTCACCTTCGTTTAAACCGGACATTTTAAGAAGTTCTTTCCCGTCTATTTGTCCCACGTCTAGGCAAAAATGTTTTGAGGTTGGAAAATTTTTTGCATGTGATGATATAGCGTGTTTATCAAGTTCGACTGCCGCCGCTATTTTAAATCCGGCGCGAGCGGCTCCTAAACTTAAGCCCCCGACTCCCGCAAAGAGCTCGATTATGTGCATTTATATCCGTCTTATTAATTAATTACGTGATTGTATCATTTTTAAAAAAAAATGTCGACCGACGAATTTTTACACTTGCTTTGAATTCGTCATAGCCTGAAGGACTTTTTGTACGCAGGACTCAACATTCTTTTCAATTTCTTTCTGCCAAAATCGTAAGACGATCCATCCATCTTGATGAAGATGGATATTAACTTCTTTATCACGAGCGATATTACGTGAAATTTTTTGTTCCCAAAATACCGTATTTGTTTTGATTGTTTCTCCGTTCAGAAACTTTTTACCATGCCAAAACTCACTATCGCAGAATATTGCTATTTTTTTCGATTTAAAGACGAAATCAGGTACGCCATAAACGGTTCGTACGTTTTTACGATAGCGTAATCCTGCCGTCCACATAGCTTTTCCAAGTGTCTTTTCAATAGAAGTATTTTTCGATTTGATTCGAGACATAATTTGAGAACGGGTGAGAGAAATTTTCTTTTTTATAGGCATAATCTGCTCGCCTTGGAATATTGTAGCTGTGCACCATATGGATTATTGTAGCTTATTATTGGGAGATTGTTGATATAGCAAAATAGGGTCAGGTATTCAATTTTTATATTTGCTTGACAATAGTATCACTTATGATATATTTAGTAAAATATTAAGTATCAAATGTGATACTAAAGAAGCCATGATGTTTAAATCATTGATCTTATCCGAACTCAAAAAACAAAAAGAGGCATTATCTATCCCGTATGAGGCTATTGCTACCCGTTCAGGGTTGGGGATTGCTACGGTGAAACGTGCATTTTCGGGGCATGATATTTCACTCGATACTCTCGATAAAATAGTGGTTGCATTGGATTGTGAAATATTGATCAAACCAAAACAATCTGCTAAAGCACTTTATCAAGCACAAATAGAAAAAAAAGCGCATGAGATTGTTAATCAAGTGATCCAAACATCTGCATTGGAAAACCAATCACCGAGCGATGAAGCGAAAAAAAAGATGTTTAGTCAAGCCAAAGCGATGATTTCTAAAATGCCAAAATCGAAAGTTTGGGTATAACTTTTGTTTGATAGAAAGAAATGTGCAATATCATTATCAAATTGAGTCAAAGAAAAAGCTTGTCATTGATCTAGAAAATAGCATAGTTTTTTCTAGAAATAATTTTTGGAATAACCTATGAGAAACATTGCATATAGTGGGTTTTTCTTTATATTTTGGCATGGTAGGGGGTTGGGGAAAAAGACTTGATTTTCAGCTGCAAGCAGTACCAGACAATGTGCGTCCGTTAGAAAGCCTAAGTAATGGAATGATAGAATAAAAAAAGTTAAATAGTAATAATAAATTTTCCATTTACATGATGAAAATAGGGATAACTGAATTGAAATGCGCAAATATTTGGAGAAAAAATGAATCTTAAACATTTTAAATCAGGTTCATATCAACAAGAGTACCAATATAAAAGTTTTTTACCCAACAGCATTAATCATACTTTTACTTGGGACGACCCTCAAATAAATATTATGCTTGAAAATGCGACAAGAGCATTGGGTGAACTAAATGCTTTCACGATGATCGTTCCCAATGTTGATATTTTCATCCAAATGCACATTACTAAAGAGGCAAATACATCCAGTAAAATCGAGGGAACTAAGACCGAGATTGATGATGTTTTGATTGCTAAAGATCACATTGATCCTGAAAAAAGAGACGATTGGCAAGAGGTTAGAAACTATATTTTGGCAATGAATCAAGCGTTAAATGAGCTAGATTCCCTACCGCTGAGTACCCGATTGATCCGAAATATTCATGCCATTTTACTTGACAGTGTTCGCGGTGAGAGTAAGCAACCCGGAGAGTTCCGAAAATCTCAAAACTGGATTGGTGGAGCGAGTATCAATACAGCCTATTTCATCCCGCCGCACCATAGCAAAGTAGCGGAACTAATGAGTGATTTGGAAATATTCATGCACAATGAAGAGATCCAAGTTCCCCATTTGATTAAAATTGCTATCGTCCATTATCAATTTGAAACGATCCACCCTTTTTTAGATGGTAACGGGCGCATCGGTCGATTAATGATTACTTTGTATTTAGTTAGCAATGGATTGTTGAAAAAGCCCTCTCTATACCTCTCTGATTTTATCGAGCGTAACAAAAGTACCTATTATGAGATGCTGACTTTTGTCCGTGAAAAAAATGATTTGACCGGATGGATTAAATTCTTTTTAGAAGCGGTTATCAGCACAGCACAAAGTGGAGTACAAACATTTCAAAATATTCTTACTTTAAAGCAAGAGATGGATGCGCTTGCACTAACTTTTGGGAAAAAAGCACATAACGCCAGTAAGCTATTGGAATATTTATATCAAAGACCTATTATTTCGGTTGGCGATATCGTTGAGCCGCTTGGGATAACGAAGCAAACCGCTAACTTGCTTGTAAAAGAGTTTGAAGCAAAAGGGGTTCTTATAGAGATTACAGGGTATCAACGAAATAAAATGTTTGCATTTGTAAGATATCTAAGTATGTATAGTCAAAGTAAACTCGCGAAACTTGACTTAGGAAACCCATAGTAAGAGTTTAGTCATTAAGTTTGACTATGAAAATTTATAATCAAAGATGAGTTGCTAAACTTGACTAAGAAAATTCATAGTAAGAGTTAAGAGACTAAAATAGACTATAAAAATTCTATGTCGAAAAAGACGAAAATCTCGACATAGATTATGGAGCGTAAATCAATAATACAATGAGCATTATGTAGTTTTTAATGTAGTTTATTTTTTATAATACATTATAAATAGCCTTATTTAGCCTTTGTTAAATAGAGGACGCCCCACCACATCTCTTTTCCCTCATGTCCTTGTCTAGCAAACTATTTTTTTTATTAATACTTAGGTCATCAGATTAAATGTATTCCGGCATTGATACATTGTTTTAAGAAACAAAGATTTAGAATAGTTACCCTGTTTTCTCACTTGCACAAAATAGACTGCCTATAGCTAGGAAAAGAAAAAGTGCTGACGAGATCTTTTGCATACTTTTGACTCAGGTGAAGAAGTATTCGCATGGTTGGCGGATAAGAATGAAATCATCGTGTCGATGAATACTCTATGGTGCAAAGATTTGGTATGTGAATTGGGCGTTCTAATCGTTCAAGTCATATAGTATGCTTTTGTGTTCAGAAGCTCAAGCAGTGTTAGAGGATGTGTGAATACAGTAACGCGTCGGGTAAAAATTTGGAAATGCTGCGTTAAACGATGAGCCAAATACGGTGAATCGTTTTGTGTGCATTCCATGATTTGCCTTATGGTGGAAGAGAGCCTACCTGCACAGTTTTGGATGAACCAAGGGGAGACTATATCCCTTCCATTAAAGCTACTCCCTACTGAAAGGGGACCCAATGGTATACATAGATGCGACATTGTCTAACTGCAACGGACAATACAAATTTCATACGGATGCGGATGATATGAAACAGTTGATGGACAACGCACAAAAAATTATTTCCAATGTCATTTATCGTATTGGTAAATTCGATATCGTCTCTTTCCAATCCAATACCATAAATATGGATAATTTCCAAAAGTTGATCGAGATATATCTCACTAAGAAACGAGAGGGCTGATTGCTTTATTACAACGACTGCTGAGGTTGAAAAAGTTCTAAAGTGTCATATTCGCGTAATTGTGATCACCCTGTAATGCTTTACGCTGTACCATCTTCTTTTTGCTTAAATACAAAGCTGTAAATAATCATTTTTTTTAATATTCGATTTCTCCATTCATCTATATACTTGATTTTCCAAGGGCAATGTATCGTTCGCACATTCACAATTCTTTTTGTTTACCAAGATGGATTAAAGTATCTTAGGCGGTTGAGAAAATTTCGTGTAAATATTTTGACACTATTTCGATAGATGCTTATGAGCGTAAGCGTTGAGGAAGTGGAAGCAGGGGTATATGCAGCAATTCACCGAGAATGAACTTCGAAAATATAACGGGCAAGACGGCATGCCGGCCTATATTGCTTTCAAAGGGCAGGTCTATGACGTCAGTGCGTCCAAACTATGGAAGAACGGCTCCCATTTTAAAAAACATTTTGCAGGTACCGATCTGACCTCCGAATTGGCGAATGCTCCCCACGGCGATGAGGTATTCGCCGCCTTTGATCCGATCGGTCTGTTAATCATTGCCGCAGAAGGCCAGGACAAAAAAGAGGCTGTAAAAGAGCGGTATCGGCAATGGTATGCCCTGTACCATCCTCATCCTGCGGTCGTCCATTTTCCGATCGCACTCCATTATTTCAGCGGCTTTACGGATATTTTATTTTTGGCCGATCCCTCCAGCGAATACGAAGCGGCTGTTTTTTTATCGTTTCTTATCGCCACCGTGATGGGATTCGTCGCGTTGATCGCAGGTGTTTTCAGTTGGTGGATCAATTACGATTTTTCGACATCCAGAGCGTTTGTCATCAAACTGATCGGCGCACTCTTTACCCTTACGGTCGGGCTGATCCCGTTGATTCAAAAATTTCTCAATTCCGATGTCCCCTTTAGCCACGGGCTGGACGGTTGGATATACCACTTTGTCATTTTTATTACGGTTATTTCGGTGACGATCGTCGGATATTACGGCGGTAAAATCACCTGGGGGGCGCGACAATGAGAGATTCGGTTTCGGTATTGATCGGGGGAAAAGCGGGGCAGGGGATCGCGAGTATCGAGACCCTTTTGACCAAAGGGTTTAAACGGGCGGGATTTTATACCTTTTCGACCAAAGAGTTTATGTCCAGAATCCGGGGTGGAAGCAATACGACGCTGATACGAATCTCCAATCGTCCGGTCAATGCGCCCGTTTTCAACGTGGATATTTTTGTCCCTCTGGATAGCAACGCTTTTTTTCATGCACAGGACCGGATAGGCAAAGAGACGTTTCTGATTGCCAAAAAAGGGGATTTCGAATGCGACTGTCTCCTCTACGATCACGATCTGGAATCCTTGGCCAAAAGTATCGGCAATCCTATCGTCTCCAACACGATGGCCGCGGCGCTGGTTTTCGGGCTGCTCGGATGCGACGTGAAAGTATTGAAAAAGATTGTGGCCGAGATGTATGGCGATACGTTGCTGGATGTCAATCTCAAAGCATTGGAGATCGGAGCCAAACTGGCGCAAAACAACGGAAACTGCCGCTACTGCATCGAGCCAGGCCTCTTAGGGGTGCAGAAAAGAGATTTCTTCTTAAGCGGTACGGAGGGGATCGGATTCGGTGCCATTGCAGGGGGGTGCAATTTTATCTGTAGTTATCCGATGAGCCCATCGACGGGAGTTTTGACCTTTCTGGCGAAGCACAGCCAAACATCCGGCA
>Ga0265297_10011952_pt1 | contig 10518 bp, 10 predicted proteins | sample Munlanlwell13791_FD_192502 | JGI IMG/M metagenome (GOLD analysis project Ga0265297, IMG submission 192502) | Leachate microbial communities from a municipal landfill in Southern Ontario, Canada - Leachate well 137-91 | ecosystem: Engineered > Solid waste > Landfill > Unclassified | place...
AGGCGTTCCTCGCCTACATCCTGTCGCCGGAGGCGCAAAAGCTGATTCAGGACAATGGCCTGCTGCCGGCCCAATAATCTACCCATGCGCCTCCTCTCCGGCGAAAAAACCGTCGAGCGCCTGCTGGTGCTGATCGCCTTCTCGGCCATCACCAGCCTGCTGGTCATTGCCGTGTTCATCTTCAAGGAAGGGGTGCCGTTCATCCTGCGGATCGGCCCCTCCGAATTCCTGCTCAGTTCCGACTGGGAGCCGGCGGCCGGCAAGTTCGGCATTTACCCGATGATCGTGGCTTCCCTGTGGGTGACCCTGGGGGCGATGCTGATCGGGGCGCCGCTGGGAATTGCCGGGGCGGTCTTCCTCAACGAGTTCGTGCCGCCGCAGGTGATGCGCATCGTCAAGCCCACCATCGAGCTGCTGGCCGGCATTCCTTCGGTGGTTTACGGCTTTCTCGGTGTCATGGTGCTGGCGCCGCTGATCCGCGCCCATGCCGGCGGTCCGGGGTTGTCGCTGCTGGCCGCCGCCGTCATCCTCGGCATCATGATCCTGCCGACGGTGATCAGTATTTCAACCGACGCCATCAGCGCCGTGCCCAACTCCTACCGCGAAGGCGCCCTGGCCTTGGGCGCCACCCGCTGGCAGGCGGTGCACATGGTCATCCTCAAGGCCGCCCGTTCCGGCATCATCGCCAGCATCATCCTGGCCATGGGCCGGGCCATTGGCGAGACCATGGCGGTGATCATGGTCGCCGGCAACGCCGTGAAAGTGCCGCATTCCGCCCTGGACTCGGTGCGCACGCTTACCGCCAACATCGCCCTTGAGATGGGCTATGCCGCCGGCGCCCACCGCCAGGCGCTGTTCGCCACCGGCGTGGTGCTGTTCGTCTTCGTCATGATCCTCAATGCCATCGCCACCCAGGCCATCCGCGGCGGACCGGGAGGCAGACGGTGAGACTCCTTCCGCCCAAATACACCCAGGCCATCGCCGTCACCCTGCTGGGCGGCGCCACCCTGTTCACCCTGGCCGTATTGCTCTTCATCATCGGCTTCGTTCTCGACAAGGGGCTGCCGGCGGTCGGGCTCTCGTTCCTGTTTTCCAATCCCCAGGACATGGGCCGGGCCGGCGGCATCTTCCCCACCGTCATCGGCACCCTGCTCCTGCCGCTGCTGGCCATCGCCATCGCCCTGCCGCTGGGCGTCGGCACCGCCGTCTACCTTACCGAATACACCCGCGAATCACGGGTCACCGCGGTCATCCGCTTCGGCACCGACTGTCTGGCCGGCATTCCCTCGATCATTTTCGGCCTGTTTGGTTTCATCTTTTTTGTCACCATGCTGAAGATGGGCTGGAGCCTGCTCTCCGGCGGCCTGACCTTGGCGATCATGATCCTGCCGACCATCATCCGCACCACGGAAGAGGCGATCAAGGCCGTTCCCAACGCCTACCGTGAAGTCAGCTTCTCCCTCGGTGCAACCCGCTGGGAAACCGTCCGCAAGGTCGTGCTGCCCAACGCTCTGCCCGGAATCGTCACCGGGGTCATGCTGGGCATCGGCCGCTGCATCGGCGAGACCGCCGCCGTCATCTTCACCGCCGGCTCCTCCCTGCGCCTGCCCAACACCCCCTTCGATTCGGTCCGCACCATGGCGGTGCATTTCTACATCCTGGCCCGGGAGGGGATTTCCAACGACAACGCCTACGGCACCGCCGCCGTGCTCATCATCGCCGTGCTCACCGTCAATCTCATTGCCTACTGGCTCATGCACCGTTTCATCGCCAAACGCTCCCGGTAATCATGCCCTCCCCCCAGCCCATCCTCTCGGTGCGCCACCTGAACGGGTTCTATGGCCAGACCCAGGCCCTGCGCCAGCTGTCCCTGGACATCCCCGCCAACCGCGTCATTGGCATCATCGGCCCCGCCGGGTCCGGCAAGACCACCTTTCTGCGCACCCTCAACCGCCTGAACGACCTCGTCCCCGGCTACCGCGTCGAAGGCCGGGTGCTGCTCAACGGCGCCGACATTTATCACCCCGGACAGGACGCCGTCGCCCTGCGCAAACGAGTCGGCATGGTCTTCGCCCTGCCCATGCCCCTGCCCATGAGCATCTATGACAACATCGTCTACGGCCCCCGCCTCGACGGGGTGCGCGACCGCGCCCGGCTCGACGCCCTAGTCGAAAGCACGCTCCAGGCGGCCTTCCTGTGGGACGAGGTCAAGGACCGCCTTCACACCTCCGGCCTGCGCCTCTCCGGCGGCCAGCAGCAGCGCCTCTGCCTGGCCCGCACCCTGGCCATGGCCCCCGATGTTGTCCTGCTCGACGAGCCGTGCTCGGGGCTGGACCCCATCTCCACCGCCCGCATCGAGGACGCCCTGACCGCGCTCAAGGCCCGCTACACCATCATTCTGGTCACCAACAACACCAAACAGGCGGCGCGCGTTGCCGACGACACCGCCTTCTTCCTCATGGGCGAACTGGTCGAATACAGCGACACCCGCCAGCTCTTCACCGTCCCCCGCGACTCCCGCACCAACGACTATGTCACCGGACGCTTTGGCTAACATGGAACCCAAGATCGACATCGTCGGCCTGAACCTGCACTACGGCGCCTTTCACGCCCTCAAGCAGGTTTCCATGCCCGTTGCCGACCGCCAGATCACGGCCCTCATCGGCCCGTCCGGCTGCGGCAAGTCCACCCTCCTGCGCGCCCTCAACCGCATGAACGACCTCATTCCCGGGGTCCGCGTCACCGGCCGCGTCGCCCTTGACGGCCGCGACATTTATGCACCCGGAACCGACGTCTGCGATCTCCGCAAGCGCGTCGGCATGGTCTTTCAGCGCCCCAACCCCTTCCCCCTCTCGGTCTGGGACAACGTCGCCTTCGGCCTCCGGGTCGCCGGCTGGGGCAACGGCGAAAAGCTGCTGGAACGCGTCGAATACAGCCTGCGGGCCGCCTGGCTGTGGGATCATGTCCGGGACAAGCTCCATCGCTCCGCCCTCGACCTGCCGCTGGACCAGCAGCAGCGGCTCTGTGTCGCCCGCCTGATCGCCGTCGAACCAGAAGTCATCCTCATGGACGAACCCTGCTCCGCCCTCGACCCCATTTCCACCGCCAAAATCGAGGAGCTGATGCTCGATCTCAAAAAAGACTACACCATTGCCATCGTCACCCACAACATGCAGCAGGCCGCCCGCATCTCCGATGTTTCCGGTTATATGTTGCTGGGGGAGATGATCGAATTTGGCCCCACCGCCGCCCTGTTCACAAGTCCCCAGGACCGCCGCACCCAAGATTACATCAGCGGTCGTTACGGCTGATCCGGCTTCCCCAACCCCCCGCATCACCAGTCGAGGCCCCCCATGGAACGCCACTTCGACGAGCAGCTCAACCAGCTCAAAAACCACCTGGTCCGGATGTGTGCCACCGCGGAAACCATGATCCATGACGCCATCCGGGCGCTGGTCAGCCGCGAAGCCGCCCACCTCGCCTCCATTCCCCAGTATGAATCCGAGGTCAACGGCATGCAGCTGGCGATTGACGAGACCTGCTTCACCCTCATCGCCCTGCACCAGCCGGCCGCGGCCGACCTGCGCTTCATCCTCGGTGCCGCCAAAACCTGCACCGAACTGGAACGGTTGGCCGACCTGGCGGTCAACATCGCCGAAAAGACCGAGCACCTGCTCCGTGAGCCCGAACTCACCCCCTTCGTCATCATTCCGCGCATGTCCGCCATTGCCACCGGCATGGTCAAGGACAGCCTGCACGCCTACGTCAACCGCGACACCGGCAAGGCGTTTTCCATCTTCAAGCAGGACGATGAGCTCGACGACCTGTGCCAGGAAATGATCGACAAGATGAGCGAGTTCATGATGGCGGAACCCGCCGGGGTGCCACGCGCCCTGGATCTGATCTTGATCGCCCGGCACCTGGAACGCATCGGCGACCACGCCACCAACATCGCCGAAAATGCCATCTTCGTGGCGGACGGCCGCGATGTCCGCCACCATCACGTCGCGATCGCGCCGCCGCCCGCCGACTGACCCGGAACCCGGGCGGTCAACGCACCAGCAAGGCGTGCAGCACCCAATAGACCAGGGCCGTAAAAATGGCGGTCAACGGCATGGTCAGGATCCAGGACCAGAGGATGTTGCGGGCGGTGACCCAGCGGACCTTGGCGGCGCGCTCCACCGTGCCCACCCCCATGATGGCGCCCGAGATCACATGGGTGGTGCTGACCGGAACGCCGTAGTGCGCGGTGGCCATCAACACCAAGCCGGCGGCGGATTCGGCGCAGAACCCCTCCATGGCCCGGATCTTGGTGATGCGCGTGCCCATGGTCTTGACAATGCGCCAGCCGCCGAACATGGTTCCGAGGGCGATGGCGGAGTAGCAGGAGAGGACCACCCAGTGCGGGATCTCCGCCGTTTTTGAGATGAAGCCGCCGGCCGCCAGCGCCAGCGCGATGACCCCCATGGTCTTCTGGGCGTCATTGCGGCCATGCCCGGTGCAGTACCAGGCGGCAGACACCAGCTGCAAGCGCCGGAACAACTGTCCCGCCCAGGCCGGGTTTGACTTCCGGAACAACCAGATGATGGCCGTGGTGAACAGCAATGCCGCCACCAACCCCATGACCGGCGCCACCAGGATGAAGGCCGCAATCCACAGCACCACCGACCACTTGACCACCCCAAAACCGGCGGCGGCCACCCCGCTGCCCACCAGTCCGCCAATCAACGCATGACTGCTGGAGGTCGGCAAGCCCAGCAGCCACGTGAGAATGTTCCACAACACCGCGCCGGACAGGGCGGCCAGCAGCAAGGTCAGCTTGACGTCCGGCGAGGTCAGCAAGGCGATGCCGCCAGCCCCCACGGCATCCAGGTCGATGATCTTGCCCACCGTGTTGGCCACCGCGACGCCGCCAAAGAAATAACCGGTGAAGTCGGCCAGCCCCGCCATGATCACCGCCTGCCCCGGGGTCAGGGTGCGGGTGATGACAATGGTGGCGATGGCGTTTGCCGCATCGTGAAACCCGTTGAGGAAGTCGAAGATCAAGGCGATGATCACCACGACAACCACCAAGATCAGGAGCGTGTGCTGGTCTAATGGCATGGCGCCCTTATCCTTGCTTGACCACGACGCCGCGAACCAGCTTGCCGATGTAGTCGGAGCAGTCCACGACCGACTCCAAATGCTCGTACAGCTCCTTCAGGCGGATCACATCGATCGGGTTTTTGTTGTCCTTGAACAGTTCCGCCATGCTCTGATGGAACAGCTCGTCGGCCTTGTTCTCCAGCGAATGCATGGCGCGGGTGCTTGAGGTGATGTCCCGGCGATGGCGCAACGCCACCACCAGCTTGCCCATCTCCGTGGTGATCTCCAAAATGATGTCGGCAAACCGCCGGACGTTGGCCGGCACCTGGCGGATGGAATAAATCTCGACCTTGCGCGCCACGCTGTTCAGGATGTCCAGGGCGCGGTCAATGTTGATCGCCATCGTGTGGATGTCTTCACGGTCGATCGGGGTGATGAAGGTCGCGTGCAATTCCTGGATGATCTTCCGCTCCACCGCGTCGCCGCGGATTTCGCATTCCTTGATTTCCGCAATGCTGTTTTCGATTTCCTTCTCGTCCAGCGTGTCCAGGTTGGCGACCAGGTTCTTGAACAGCTTGCTGGCCTCTATCAGCACATCCACCTGCTCGGTGAAGTAGGTGAAGAATTTGGTTTCGCGCGGCAGAAGAATATCAAGCAGGTTGAGCTTCATGCGGCCCTCAATTGGGAAAGTGACGCGGCATTGGCACGCCGGCCCATAAGATATCCCGACGATCGCGCTTTTCCTCTCCGGTTGACTTTTCCGGAATCCTTGGTTATCTTACGTAACGGGGCAGGGGTACATTGGATATTCAAGGATCGTGGTTACCATCATTCGCTCATTGTACGAGTTGCAGGAATTGGAACTGGTTTTGGCTGAAACGCGCATCCTCCATCAGGAGGCGCCCAACACTCCGGACACCGGCGCGGTGGAAGCCAAAATTGCCCGTTCCCGGGCCAAGATTTCCCACGAACACCTCCGCCGCTACGATCTGCTGCGCCGCAAGCACCCCTTGGCGGTGGTTCGGGAACGTAGCGGTTCCTGCAGCGGCTGCAATTTGAATGTGCCGCAGGGGGATCTCAACCGCATGCGCCGGGGCGAAATGGACTGGTCTGTCCCAATTGCGCCCGCTTCATTCTCCTCGCCTCGGATTGAATCAAAAGCATGGACATCAAAGCCTTACTCCCCCGGCATCATGTGTTGCTGCATCTCGCCGCCGCGCCGCGCCGCGAGTTGTTGCGGCAGTTGGTTGCGCCGCTGGCCGAAGACGGTCTGGTCACCGACCAGGAACAGTTGCTCGACGACTTGGAACACCGGGAAGACCAGATCACCACCCAGATCCGCAAGGACATTGCGTTGCCGCACGCCCGCTCCGACCGGATCCGCCGGCTGGCCTTTTGCGTCGGCGTGGCCGAGGGGGACGGCCTGGTCTATGATCCCGCCTCCGGGCCCCATTGCCGCGTCCTCTTCCTGATTGCCGTTCCCTCCCTGGCCCCCACCGCCCACTTGGCCCTGCTCCAGCACTTGGTGCATTTTTCCGCCGACCACCGGCGGGTGCTCAAGCTGGCGGCCGCCGCCACGCCGGCCCAGGTGGTCAGCGCCCTGGCCGCCTACAAGGGCGTCAAGTGAAACGACGGCCCCGCGTCACCATCGGCCCCCAAGACGGGGGCGGCCCCTTGCTCGGCTTTCTCATCCGGCGCTTCACCTACCACGACGGCGCCGCCTGGAACACCATGCTGGACCAGGGGCGCGTCCTGGTCAACGGCCTTCCCGGCCAGCCCGACACCACTCTCCGGTGCGGCGACGAGGTCGAGTACCGCGTGCCGGACCTGGCCGAACCGCCGGTTCCCGACGTTGTGCCGGTGCTGTATGAGGACGAGCGCGTGCTGGCCGTGGACAAGCCGGCCATGCTGCCCTGCCACCCCGGCGGCCGCTTCTTTGCCAACACCCTGTGGAGCCTGCTCCGCCAGCAGCATGGCTACCGGCACCTAGCCCTCGTCAACCGGCTGGACCGTGAAACCTCCGGCATCGTCCTGCTGGCCAAAACCGCCGAGGCCGAAAACAACCTGCGTTCCCAGTTCGCCCGGCGGCTGGTCGAAAAAGTCTACTGGGTCATTGTTGAGGGCGCCTTTCCGGACACCTTGGAAGCGAACGGCTGGCTCGAGCCCGAACCTGATGCTCCCGTGCGCAAAAAACGCCGCTTCCGCCCTGGCACGCTGGAAGAACAGGCCGCGGCGGCGGCATCCCGCCCGGCCGTCGGCGCCCCCCGCCCCGGCCGGGTTGCCGCCCCGGCGAATACCGCCGCCACCGCCCCCATTCCGTCGACCCCCGAGTGGGCGGAAACCCGCTTCCGCCTGCTCCGCCAGGGCAACGGCCTGTCGCTGGTCGAGGTCCACCCCCGCACCGGCCGCACCCACCAGATCCGTGCCACCCTCTGTTCGCTCGGGTTTCCGGTGACCGGCGACAAGCTGTACGGTTTGGACGCCCATTTTTTTCTGCGTTTCCGCGAAGGCACGCTGACCGACGACGACACGGCGCGGCTGCGCCTGTCCCGCCAGGCCCTGCATGCGGCCAGCCTGCGCTGCCGCAATCCGCAGTACGGCCAGGAACTGCTCCTGAAAGCCCCCATGCCGGCGGAAATGGCCGCCCTGCTCTAGCCGGGATTATTCATCATTGTCGCTCAGACCTTGCAGGCCGGCGGAATGTCTCCGCCGCGCTACAAGCGGTCAACCGCGGCTCACTTCCGGGCCAGGTACTTGTCCACTTCCGAGGCGGTGATCACCCCGTAGTTGGCGGCACCCAGCCAGCCGGACATGATGATGCCGACCGAACCGGTGTGGAACAGGCCGCCGGCCTGTTTGTGCAGGTCCATGCTGAAGGGCAGGCCGTTGAACTTGGTGCCAAAGGTGGCGCCGTTGAGGTGCCGGGTGTAGCGGGCGAAGGTGCACGGGGTTGCCGCCTCGGTGTAGTCGACCAGGCGGCGGACCTCGGGCAGGTAACGCTCCAGCGCGGTGAGGGTGTCCTCGATCATGGCCCGCTTGGCGGCATGATAGGCCGCGTCGTCCAGGCCGGCCCAATCCTCCATGCGGGCATTCATCGAGGCGACAATGGTGTGCCGGTCCGTCCCCGGCCGGATGCTGGGATAGTAAATGGAATACGTGCGACTGGTGATGCGCGGGGCGCACAGCGCCGCCGAATCGAACTCGGGATGCACAGAGGTGAACAGCAGGTCACCCAGGAACGGCAGTTTTTCGCCGGGCTTGATGCCGATGTAGACCTGGCAGCTGCTGGTGCTCAGCCGGACCCGGTCCAGGCCGGCGGCGAACTCCGGCGACACCGATTCGCGCCCGGCCAGTTCGAACACGGTCCGGTGCAGGCTGCCGTTGCTCACCGCGGCGCGGCAGGCAACGGTCCGGCCATTGAGCTGGACGCCGCGCACCCGGCCGCCTTCAATCAGTATCCGTTCCGCAAGGCAGTGCTTTTCCACGTCCACGCCGGCGTTGCGGAGTTCGCGCTCCATCATCTCCAGCATCAGGTCGGTGCCGCCGGTGAAGGTATAGACGCCCTTGCTCATGAAATTGCCGAACACAATGCCGTAGCTGACGGCGGGCTCGTCGAGGGTGGAGCCGTTGGCGTAGGCGATCGGCTCCATGAGGAAGCGCCAGACATCGGTGCGGCCGGGGAACAGGCGGTTGAGGAATTCCCGCGTCGTCTCGCCCTGGTTGTCGTAATAATTCATGCCCGCCAGAGCCTGGAAGAAGGCGGCCACCGTTTCGGGGGCCAGCCGGAACCGCCCGGTCAGATGGCGGGTGAAATCGGCGGTGTCAAAGGTGGTGTCGAGGGAGAACTGGGGATTGTCGAAACGGATGCTGGCGACCTGCGTCACGCGGTCGGAAAAATCCTTGCCCCAGTATTTCCGGAACGACTTGGCCATGCCCACGGGAAAACCGTGGAGCGCCACGTCGAACAGGTGGCCGCGACGGCGGAAAAACGTGGCCAGGCCGCCGAGCATGCCGTGCTGCTCCGCCAGCAGCACCCGGTGCCCGGCCGCGGCCAAGCGCCGGGCGGCGGTCATGCCGCCCAGCCCGGAACCGATGACAATGACATCGTAAGAGTCGCGCATAAGGGACGGGCAATGTAAACCCATCCGGGCCATCTTCAACGGCGCCCCGCGGACGCCGCCGGGCGGCGGAAACGCTCCATCCCCGGTTTATTTTGCCGGAACGGCGGGTTTTGCCGGGGTTGCCGGAGCGGCCGGCGCCGTAACGGCCGGCTTGGCGGGGGCGGGCCGCTGGCAGAGGTACCCCCGTTCGTTGAGGAAGTAAAACACCACGCCGAGGATAACCAGGATTGCCAGGAGCCACGGCCACGCCGGCTTCTTTTCGGCAAAGGGGTCGCTCATCGCCCGCTCGGAGTTGGGGGGCAACACCGCCAGTTTGGTCAGCGATCCGCCAAACGGCACGTTGATCTTGGCGCGGACGTTGACCGCCCAGCCGTTGGCGTCCAGGATCGGCCCCAGATTGCGCTGCCGCAATTTGAGCCAGGCAATGACCATCGAGGGCAGCGAAATGGCCAGCATGATGCCGATGATGGCCAGCGGCATCTGCCAGGTCGGCAGCTTGGCGAAGGCGCCGAAGATGCCGCCCAAAGCGGCCAGCAAGGTGGCCAGCACCAGGCCGATGGCCGCCAGCATGCCGGGATCGACCTTCTTGGGCGGCACCGGGGGCGGCGGCGGGCTGGCCGGGGACGGCGTAACGTTGGTGACGGCCTCGGTTTTGGCCTGCATCTTGGCGGTGGCGTTGGCATCGGCGGCGGCGGCGCGCTTGGCCACCTGTTCCTCGATCATGCGCAGGCACTTCTTGTACGGCGCCCAAAAAGCCTGGCGGATGCTGATCGGATTGTCGACGATCTTGCTGATGGTGGCGTCCCAGTCGCGCCCCAGACGGTCGTAAAAGACACCGTTGCGGCCGACCATCAGATTGTCGCAGTCGCCGCCGGTGAAGGCCGCGGCGACCTGCATTTTCTCGCCGGACGGCCGGGTGCAGTCGCAGTAGGCCAGGTAGGTCTTGGCGAGTGCGGCGAGCGCGGCGTGCTTGCCGGCATCGGCGACATTGACGCACAGGTCGCAGCTCCGGCCGTCCAGGTAGAGCGTGCCGGCCTGGAACACCGCCTTGTCCTTGCGGCCGTAAAAGTCGCGGAACGAGACAAAGTTGTTGAGCAGCCGGCAGAGGTCGCGGCTCAGGTGCGTCAGCTTGTCGACCTGGGTGATGGCGGCGGCTTCCGGCGCTTTTTTCAGGTCTTCGGCGATCAGCGCTTCCACGGCCGCCCGGCCCGGCCCGGCCAAAACCGTACGGACGCGCTCCAACCCCAGTTTTTCCACCGCGGCGCCGGCCTTGGCCCCCTGCCAGGCCTCAACCGCGGCGAACTTCGCCCGG
>Ga0265297_10011953_pt1 | contig 10517 bp, 18 predicted proteins | sample Munlanlwell13791_FD_192502 | JGI IMG/M metagenome (GOLD analysis project Ga0265297, IMG submission 192502) | Leachate microbial communities from a municipal landfill in Southern Ontario, Canada - Leachate well 137-91 | ecosystem: Engineered > Solid waste > Landfill > Unclassified | place...
TGCGTTTTATGATTGCTTCGTCATCGTTTTCAAGCGGTTTGCCTAAATAAATATGCTCGTATCTTTCAAAGTCTTCTATTTTTGCCGCGTCGATAATCTTAAGCATAGTGCTAGATAAAAACGGATTTTCATCATAATTAATTTGTCTGATTATCGTGTCTGGTGGCGGCGTTTCTACAAACCGCTTCCAGATAAAATCAGTAACAAAACGGGCGTTAAAAAGTAACCAGCATTCGCTAGATTCCTTGCGTATCGTTGGCTCTAAAATATCCCATTGTTCCTCAGTGAGCAGGTGCGACTCCTCACTTAAAAGAATGTCGATGCCCTCAAGCGATTTAATCTCTGTGATATTTCTGGCGAGTCCGTAAAACATGAACTCTGATTTTGTCGGTAAACAAACGATTGAATTGTCGGTTATTTTGAATAAATGCTCATAGCCAAATTGTTCAATTTTTGACTTCAAAAGCGTATAAATTGAATCGGCTATTTTGTTTTGAAACTGGCGAACGCACAGAACACGAACGCGGCAATTTGCGGCAATATCGATTACCTTTCCCGCCGCTTCGTGACTTTTTGAAGATGCTCGCCCGCCGTGTAATATTCGGTTTCTGGCTCGTTGTTGCCAGAATGGGCGTAGCGCTGGATTAAGTAGTGCCACTGTCTTTGTAGTAGTCGTCTAGCGTTCGCTTGCTTGGGTCAACGCTTCCGCTGTGTTCAATTTTCTGCGTTTCAGTCTTTGCCCAACGGTCTTTAAATTTTCGCTCTAAAAACCACGCTTTTGATTGCCAGCTTTCATCGTTTTGTATTTTGTCTACCGCTTCTATTTCTGCTAATGCCTCGGCTTCTTTTATAGACTCAGAAAACTCAGGTTTATTAGGGTCTTTGAGCCACTCGTAATACGTTGTTTCTGTTATTCCAGCAGCTGCACAAGCAACAGTTGCAAAGTTACCACGCGCTATATAACCCGCTATCTTTTCGATAATCTCAGGGCTATATTTTGCCATTACATTATCCCGCCCGTTTCAATCACTACCATACCCACAATAATACTAATCGCCCTCGCTAAATGCTGCCGTCTTTCTGGCAATCCGCAAGTATTGGCAAACACAAGATGCCTCATTGCCTCGGCTTTTAGTGCGTCAGGTTCTGCCGACAAAACCAAATTGAATTTATCGATTATTAGCGATGGCTTCAGGTGAATCGGTTGCTCAATAGTCAATTCTTTTTCAATCCATTTAACCGCCTTTTCCAAATCCTGAACGCCGCCTTTATCGTCAAAACGCCATACATACTGAAAAGCCTGAGCCAAAGGACTGCTCATGTGGTAGCTAATGTCCCAGCATTCCACGCTGCTTGGATGGTTTGCGTAGTGTGCTGGCTTTGCTACGTCGTCCCATTCGCTAAAAACTTGGTCGGTTGTCATTGATTTTCCCTTAATTCAATATGTCCACGTTTTTCCAGTGCGTTGCTGAAAACTTCACTCAGTTTATTAAACGCCGCGCTCATTTCCTTCCTGTCCTGCGCCGCTAACTCGCTATTACGATTAAGTTGACAGACAAAAGTGGCGGTTAATTCTGCAACCGCCTTGTCGTGCGCCGCGTTTATGCGCTCGATTTGCTCAGTATGCAAATTATTAGTTTGTTGATTAAGCTGATACATTCGCCAGATCACCCACGCCAAAACTAGCGCAAATAGGGCAAAAATACTGTCGGTCATGCTCATTATTTGAGTTAAAGCGGGTTCATTTGGCACGATAAAATCTCGAAAATAAACCGATGGTATCATATTCTGGATTTTAGGCAAAAAAAACCCCGCTAACTGGAATAATTAACGGGGTCAATTTAGGAGAAAGGTATTAGAGAAAACAACAGAATTGAGAAATGTTGAGGCTATTTAAGCATTTCTAGCTTCTGGGGTCGACTCCCACGGACAAGAAAACTCAAAGCCATCAAACTCAAACGCACCACATTTACGACACTGCTTTTCATCTTCGCCGTGAACGTGGGTGTAATGATGATCAAGGCACTCAAGGTGTTCGCAGTCATGGAATACAGTTTTAGGATGTAAAAACTCCATCTTTTGACCGTCCCGCATAGGCTACCCTTTCTTGCATTTGTCGCGTTCTTTGCAGTTTTGGTTTGTGCAGTATGTTGTCATGATTTGCTCCTGTATTTATCAAGATGTGCATTACATTCTTTTACTGTGGCACTTGACCACATCGCGTGGTTTTTTAGAGAGACTGCATTGCCATATGCCTGTGTATTTGCAAATGATTTTATGTGTATTCTCGCACCGCGAAAAACAGCGAGATATTTATCGTCAACGTGCCTAGCCAAACGAGTTACTGATACGCCCATAGCCTCTGCTATCTCACTGACCGCGAAAAGCTCGCGCCCACCCTTGTCTTTTAAAAAATCATTTTTGTCTAGTAAAAACTCGGCGAACAGATTTTTGTAATGGTTGTCGGTGATTGTAAAAGTTGACTTTGGGCGTGGCGGTTCTCGTTTTGCACTATTGCTTTCGTTGTAAGGAATAATTGTACCCAAATAGATGATATGAGCATGTTTGCCGCCGCTTTTGCTTGGTCTTGTTGTTTGTAGTGTTTGCATTCTTTGATTTCCTGTTTTGTGGCCCGCTGTTTTTATCAATCAACACCGCGCCGCTTGTGAGTTTAAATTTTGCGGACGAGTAAATTTGTTGATTTACGGGCCCGCTGTTTTTGGTCGCTTGTCTCTATAAAAACTGAAAAAATATGTCAAAATATTCTTAAAATATTCCGCCCGCTTTTTTAACTCCTAGTCGAACCCGCGAACAGTTGATTCCAACGCACTTTGACGAACAAAACCGTTTCTGTTTTTTTCTATCCAGCGGATCACCGCATATTTCACAAAAACAGCCTTCAATGTCGCTAATAAAATCTTCTTCGGTGTCGTCGATGAATCGAATACCTATGTCTTTTACATCAATGACAATTGTGTAATTATCTCGCCACGATAAAAAGTGATTGATCGGTAGGCTCATTTCAATAAATCCCATTCTTCTAAAGTTAAAAATTCGGGGTCGCTAGTCTCATAATTCCAGATAATCCAGCCGTTAGCCTTATTCTTAGCCGTTTCCAACTCTTTGCGCTGCTCGGCTGTGATATTGTAATTTCCGTTATCAATGCCTTGTAATTGACTCCATAGCCAATTTTCACAGCCACATATCCACCCAGCGAAATAATGTTCTTCTGATAAATCTGACATTAAGTCGTAAAGAGCCTGTTGTTCTTCGGTAAATTCTTTCATTTCCCCACCGCCTTTTTTAGTAATTTGCGTTTTTCAGAAAGTTCCTTTCTTTCCGCCTTTACCGTATCTCGCTTTTTAACCGCCGCATCAAGGGTGTCGAACGCGCCTAGGCAATAGCTACCTACATACGGATAAAAACTCGTGCTGCCGTCTTTTTTTGATACTGATAGACGTTTGCTGTGCCTGTTGGGTTTAAGTGGCTCATGCTAATATTCCTAATTTGCGTTAGAGTAATCAAGATAATCTATTTTATGCCCTGCTTCTGTATGATACTCATACTTACCTGCCATCTTGATAATCATAACCACGTTGACCATGAGGCCCTTGTTTTTCAGATTTTTTGCTAAAGTGAATGCGCTAACATAGCCCTGAAAATTTTCATCAGAATCGGCAACAATAACCACATTTTTAACACCATCTGGAGGCAAAAACTTTTCCATATTTCCAGCATTATCAACACTCCAACAGGGCATACCAGTATCCTCAGTGAACTTAATGGCGTTCTCTATGCCTTCCGATATTGCCACTGTATCTGTTACGCGAAACATCCTGACGCAATCGCCATTCATTTGACGCTCAACAGGCATGGTCTTTTTTTGCACTGGCACATCGGCTTTAAAGCCTTCCTTGGTTAAAAAGGTTATTTTGTACGTTACGCGCTCAAGAGCATTAGTCATTATTGCCGCAACCATTGCTGGGTGCGTTCCCGTTTTCTTGCCGTCCTCCCAATAGTCAATCGCAGGGTGATACATTACCGCGCCTTCTGGCAGTATTCCGATGCTACGATTTTTCAGGTACAGGTCAACTGGATCGCCAGCGGTAATTTTTACGCAGCCTTTTTTTATGTTGTCCAGTCGGGCGCGGTTCTTTTCGTAGTCGGTAGGTTGTGAGCGTGGAATATCCATTTTTGTTAGACCTAAAATGTTTTCTCGAATATATGCTGCTGTGTCTTTAAAGCTCATGTTTAGATAAGCCATTGCGAATTGCATACCGCCTTTGTTGCCGCAATACCCGCAAAACATAATCTCTTTAACATTATCCCAGCGGAATGTATCTTTTCCAGACTGGCAACACGCGCACTCGCTATGCTTGCCAGTCAAATATTTAGCGTCAACACCGATGTATCCAAGTATTTGCGTCCACCTGCCCTCACATTGGTCGGTTATTTCTGGCAGTGTTTCGTATTGTGCGCTCATTTTGAAATTCCTATTTTTCGCAAACAAAGCAAGAGCAAAAGCACCTTACTAGGCTAGATATTTGTATTTCCAAGCAAGAACTCCCCCTACCCCACGCATTAAAAAACGGCGGTGGATTTTGGTTTAGTTATTACTGGAAAATCACGTTAAATTCCAAGTCGGATTCCCGAACCATGAGCTTGGTGCAGAGTGCCTTAACCCTACTGCATCCCCTCGACCCTCATGTCAACCAGTCGGACAGATTCTTAACGATTTGCACGCGGTGACATGATTAAAATGCCCCTTACTGTCTGGAATTTTTGAACCCGTCAACCTACAGGGTTATCCGTTTCGTTTCTTTATCGCCTTTACGACACCGACAATCTAGTCAGTAGCACATGGTTTCTTGATAATCAGCCCCATGCTAGGCTTAAACTGCGTGTATCGGACGTACTGCGTTTTTTGCCATTCTACATCCAAGTCTGAGTTGAAGCGTAAAATTTTAAGCAAAAAAAAGCCCCGATTTTCAGACTCCCTTTCGGGGTGGTGATAGTCTTAAATCGGGGCTTCGGTATTGCGGTAAAGCAGTTTCTGTATTCCTCACCACAAACAATACAGAAACTTCCTACGGGTGAAATAATAGCATTATTACAAAACAATTCAAGTGTTTTTGTTTTTTCTTTTAGAAAACGCGATATTTCTTGAAGTTATCCATGCGATTGTTTCGCGGCTTGGCGGTCTAGGTGCTACGTCATGCGCTGGATAAGTGCCGTATTTCTCCCTCAATTTGTGATAACTCCAGCCTTTTGCGTACCCTTTTGCATTTGCATAACCCAGAAGTTCTGCATAAAAATCGTACTTATCAATCCCCGACTTATCGTTTTTTAATTTTCCTCCTAATTCAACAACTTCCCCCGCTGTCTCTATCACTGTATTGCGTCTTACGCGCTTTTCTCCACAATGTTGGCATACATCTGTACGACCCCATAGTTCGCCGCATTTAGGGCATTTTGCCGCGTCCTTAGCGTCCTTTGTGGGTTCTGGCTTAGTCTTTTCAGTGTCGTCATCCAGCGCATTAACACCGTTATCATAGAGGTCTTCCCACTGGTCTAAAAAACGTAGAAAATTACCGCTATGGTCAATCCACGTTGCAAATTCCTTGCCCTCATGTTGACGCATGACCCGCCCCAATTGCTGAACGTGGCTAGAGAATGACTTGCTGAATGGTCGTGCCGATATGCCGATATGAACATCTGAGCAATCAAACCCTTTTGTGAGTACGTCTGTTGCTATCAAGCCCATAATCTCGCTATCTGGCTTATTGAACTCCTTAATCATTGCCGCCTTAGCATCTTCGTCATCCTTGTAACTAATTGACTCAAACCGATAACCCGATTCTTTAAACTTTGCTGATAAATCTTGCCCATGAGCAACACCAGAACAAAAAACAATTGTTTTTCGTGGTTCACCATAAATCTCATGCGTTTTTTTAACCCACTCGGCAACAACATCGCCTGTAATCTGTATGCCTCGCGCCGTGGTTTCTTTGTCCGACCATTCACCTGCGACTTTTTTTGCTCCCGTCATATCAATTTCTTTAGCGACAAATACTCGCAGTTTGCACAAATCGCCATTATCCACCCGTTCGCCCGTGGTGGTTGTGCAAATCACATTGGAATAAATCCCACCTAGCCCTTTAGTAAACGGTGAAGCGGATAACCCGATAACTTTTAATGTTGGGCTGTTCTTGATAAATTCCGCCATGCTTTTTCGGGTGCCGTGCGCTTCGTCGATAATCAACAGCTTAAGGTCTGGCATACTTCCACGCGCTTCTAAAGTTTGAGCGGAGCAGATTTGAATCATCTTGTGCGGCAAGTACCGCCAATGCCCAGCCATAGCAACACCATGATCGACATTGTATTTATTAAGTCGCTCGCTTGTTTGATCTACCAATACCCTTCTATCGAGAACCATCGCACATCTAGTTCCTTTTTTGGCAGCAAGGTCTAATAATGATATTGCACATTCCGTCTTTCCTCCTCCCGTAGGAAGATAAAACATCTGTTTATTATGCCCATCTTTAAAGCCATTTCGTAATGCCTCTATGCTTTTGTCTTGGTACTCTCTCAATTTTAATGTCATATCCTACTCCCACGCATCGACTTCATTAGTTGGTGCTGTTTTAGCTTCTGGAGCGTGTTTTTTTAGCTGTTTCTCCAGCCATTTTATGCGCCCTATCATTGCGGTGCGCTCGGTGTTCATGCCGTTTAAGCGGCTGTTTAGCGCGTTATTTGTGGCATTTAAAACCATCACTTCTTTAAGCAGCGTTGCTACTTGGTCGTCACTTTCAACGGTCTTAGTTAGCACTGCGTTTTCAGCTTCAAGTGATTTGTTCATCGCGTGTAAATCATCAATAATTTCACTTAATGAAGGTTCTTCGTTATCTGGTATCGGCTCGGCTTTAGATTCTGGCTTTCTCGGTGGCTTTAAATCGGCTTCAACAAGTGCCTGATTAAGTGATTTTTCGCCTGTAGTTACCTGCTTAACCAGTTCGGGCGTAGCGTGCTTAACCAGCTTGTCAGCGTCCTTTTGGGTTCTTAATCCTGCGCCTGATTCGCTTGCCCTACTTTCCGCAGAATCAAAGTGCAACGTTGCACTTTGATTTTTTGATTCTTCGCTTTTTCTATCGCCACCACGCGAATGCGCGTTTTGCCAATTCTGAGTAGCCGATACGATTGCCGCCGCCTGTCCTTGTGTTAAGTGCCGTCTGTGCAAGTTTGACGACAAAACAAACTGGACAGGGCTGTTTCCTGTGTACTTCTCGCAGATAGGAGTAATTCCAAGCTCAGTTAATGCGCGGTAACGGTTTCCACCGTCCAGAATCATGCCGTCAAGCAAGAATATCGGGTGTAGTTGACCATTTGCATTAATGTCTGACTTAAGTGCATTAAAATCACTATCATTCATGCGTGGAAAGTAACTACATAAAGGATGCAATTCTATATTCATTTTCCAGACTCCATTTTTGTTACTTTTTCGATTAATGCAAGCCTCAAAAATTCACTAGCATTTAATCCTATTTTAGAGGCTTGCTGTGCCACCTTATTAGCAAAATCTTGTTGAACACGAGTCCTTAGTATTGCATCTTTTTTCATCATGTAATCTCTGTGTGATATAATAAGGCTACAATATACACTCACATAACAAAAACATCAATAGGTAAAAAAAATGGGACAGGCTAAAAATCGCGGTACTTTCGAAGACCGCAAGAAAAAAGCAGTTAGCGACAAAAACGAACCACAAACATCAACGGTTATTATTAATAGCAATGGCAACGAAGATCCTTTAGTTAGCTTGTGCGATGCCATTGTAATGCAATCGAGCAAACAAACATTAAGATCTATGGAAAATCAAGTTGTCGGACTTGTTGTTGGTGCTGGAATAGCAAAAGATGGTAGTGATACCTTATGTTTGATTGTTAAGTGCATTAAAACGCTTGAGGTTATCGCAGTTCCAGTAACAAAAAAACTTCATGACGAAGCTATCGCAACAAGAATGCCTAAGCTTTTGGCGGCATCAGAGCCATTTAAGGCGGCTATTTTTGACCTTACAAAAATAGTTAGCTTCAATAAAAGCTCTTTCGTTAGCGTTCTTGATGAAATAGAGCTTTATGAGGCAATAAAAACCGCAGTAGAAAACTCATCGCTAATTGCTGATACAAGCCAACAAAAACCACTCGCCCGCTTAATCACGCTAGAAAACTTTGCGGATAGTGATGTTAGTGGCGACGTAGTTGTCGAAGAGTCGTTAAAGGCTGGTGCGGTTGTTTTCTCAGTTATTGGCACGGACGAAGTGCCAATATTTATGGGCGAGGATAAAGCCATGATCGATATGTTTATGGCTGGATATGAAATTGTAAGTTAATTTAATTAAAGCCAAGGACGGCTAAACATCAATAGGTAAAAAAAATGGCAACATGGCAAGACGAATACAAAACGATGATAGCCGACTGCAAAAACGCGAGTCAAAACTATCCGACTGGGACATTGATTTTATCAACTCACTGAGCAAACAACTCGACAACGGCAGGGTTTTTTCACAAAAACAGATTGAAAAGCTTGAGCAAATTTGGGAGCGGGCTACTAAAAATGGATAAGAACCTACCCCATGAAATAATAAAAAACAAAAGTCGGGCGTTTCGCACCAACTGCCTAGCTCGTGCCAAAAAGTTAAACATACCTGTTTCTCTAGTCCCCATGCCCGCGCAATTTGCGGAATGGCTGACTAGTCAGCCCATCGCGATAAAACGTAAGCGGATGTATTTGACCTGCTATTTAACTGGCGCGTTAGTGCCATTAGCTAAAATCGAATTAGACCATAGGCTGCCAATTTCACGGGGAGGTAGCTTTCAGGTTTACAACCTTGGTGTCACCGATGGCAGAATGAACCAGTGTAAAGGAAATAGATCAGAGCAGGAATTTAGACAGTTGCTGGACTTGATTAGCGAGTGGGAAGATTCTGGAAAAAGTATTCTTGGGGATTTACGCGCTGGAAGCTCACGCTTTCGTAAATTTTAGGAAATAAAAAACCCGCTCCAACAACTAGCGGGTTTTTATTATCAACTACTACGATGTCGATAAAGCGGCGTATGGTCTTTCCCGTCATCTTTCGGCTTTTCATTGTAAATCACCGCTACCCCGTTAAGCTCTTTTTTAGCCGCCTTTTCGGCTTGTTGTGCTTCTTTGTTCAGCCTGTCCGTTCTTTGCTTGTTCGTTTCTATTTTCATCATTAATCCCCAGTAATAAACGCATAGCTACCAGCAAAACGCTTACAGACCCTAACTTCATCAGCCAAAAACTCGCAATTAGAATACAGCGAATCACCGCCCAACTGCTCACGATAAAACAAGGCGTTTTGCTGCACAGATACGCCGCGCTTTATTTGGCTATCCCACTGCGTACAGTCGCTGTTTTCACCGACCAATGCAGGTTCGTAGTATCGGCACTGACCGCAATTTACGATTATTAAATCAGTCATACTTAACCCTCCTTAATCGTCAGCACCCCATTATCTATACTACCAATCACACACCCATTTGAGCGGATCGCAGCAGAAAGAATAATGCTCATGATTTCATCCTCATCATGACACCCAGTCGAAACAATTACTTTTTCAGTTTCATAATCAATTCCATTGTCGCGTAAAAGTTGTTTAAGACGCTCGTTTTCAATCACTGGACTATTGGCATTGTATTTTTCCAGTGTCAATATACCAATCGGCTCACCAGTATCTTGCCTTGAAAACGACATTGACTTATAATTTTTAGCATCATGCAAATGCGCTGCAATTATCCCAAAAAAACGATTAACAAACCGCTCGCTAACATCAATATTGCCCGACAGTACATCATCTTCTTTTGCGCTATCTGTCGCGCTTAAAAATGTATCCATATCTCTAAAAAACTCTACCTCCTCACGCCATGCAAAAGCGGTTAGCATTTTAATTACAATTATTAATTTATTCATAACAACCTCATTGAGTCATCTATCACCAAGTCATTAATTGAGTCGCCGATAGCCTCCTGCATATCCATACACTTATCGGCAATAGCCGCCCAATCTCTGGCTTTTGCGTTCTCACTGTCAAAATCAGTTAACGCTTTAGCTAGGTCTTTTAGCTGATTAATTAAATATTTTTTATCACTCATAAATCCACCGGTAGTGGCAGCCATTTTTCATAGCTTTTTTTCTGAGATTCTTGCATAAAATAAACTACGCTGAATATTCCGTTTCTACTTGCTAATAGCTCTGTTTCAATCGGCGCACTATCCATGCCCTGCCAAGGCGCAAAATCCCACCATTCTTGTGCTGTTAGTGGGGTTAGGTTTTCTAGTGCTATAAATTCACCGCTATTTGTCCATCCATCATACATATTTGATGCGATAATTAGCTTAATTATCCCGCTATAATCTTTACACAAAACTCCATTTTCTGGAATATTTTCGTGCCATTTTTTATTACTCATAAATCACCTATTAATAGGTTATCGAAAATAT
>Ga0265297_10011954_pt1 | contig 10517 bp, 13 predicted proteins | sample Munlanlwell13791_FD_192502 | JGI IMG/M metagenome (GOLD analysis project Ga0265297, IMG submission 192502) | Leachate microbial communities from a municipal landfill in Southern Ontario, Canada - Leachate well 137-91 | ecosystem: Engineered > Solid waste > Landfill > Unclassified | place...
GAGGGTCTTGATTCGCTCGGTCAGTGTCATGGGGGTAGGTTCACCTCCTCGGGGTTGGGGTGTCACGTCCACAGGCGCAGGGGCGGGCGGTGCTTCTACCTGCCACTCCGCCGGGTAGTCTTCCGAATTCATCACGAGCTTCCAGGGCAAGCCCTTGCACTCGGGCGCGTCCACGAAGTCCAGCCCGCGCAGGGCGGTGCGCCCGTCGTGCTGTTGGGGGTTCACGCCGATCACGCCGGAGAGGTAGGGGTAGCGCCCGGCCTGCATCCCCTGGACCGTGCTGTCGTCAAAGATACGGGCGTCGGCCTTGAGAACTGACCCGTCCAGGTAGCAGTCCTCCAGCACACCCAGCAGGTCCTTGCGCACGTCTACCCGCTCACCCGGCTTCGGGTGAAACGGGCGCACTGGGGGCTCATAGCCCAGCTCGGCCTTGGCAGCCGCGAAGTTGGCGACGATCTCCTGCAGGTGCTGGTCGTCGAAGGCCAGGCCGTGGTAGGTGCCCGGCTTGAGCACGGGCAGGCCCTTGACCGCATAGCCTCCCTCGGGGTGCGCCGAGTAGGTGACCTGGTGCTCCTGTGCCCGCAGGTCCATGAGGTACAGTTGGGTGTCAGACATGAGTCCTCCTATCCTGTCCCCCGGCTATGCGGCCCTGCGGAACTCGCTCACGAGGTCCGGCTGCCCGAACCCCTTGTACTGCGCGCCGCGGTAGAGCCCCTCGCCCGGCGCGGGCACGTTGCTGTCCCATGAGAAGCCCCGGTCGAAGGAGAAGACCGGGGCCAGGAGTGTGCGGCAAGAAAAATGGAGCGGCGGGACCGCCTTCAGGTCCTCCGCCCTCACCCTCACGCCCGCGAGACTCCGGCACAGCGGCGTGGTGCGTTCGTCCAGGGTCACGACATACTGGTAGCCGATGACCGCTTCGTCGGCCTCCATGTACGCGTAGCGCCCGGCGTTGTACAGGTTGGAGGTCTCGGTCCTGATCTGCGTCCGCACCCGCGCGAGGGGCCAGTCGCCGATGCCCTGGAGCTTGGCCTGCAGGGCCTTGTCCGTCAGCCACTCGCGCTGCGCCCCGTCAATGGCGGCCTGTACTTGGCGTTGGGTAGCCTCGGCGGCGTCCCTGATGAGCGGCAGGTGCGCGGCCACGTACCGCTCGCAGAACTCCGTCGGCACCCCGAACATGCTGTCAAACAGCGGCGTGAAGACCCGGGCCTTGTACTGCTCCCACGTCTCCCCCGGCCAGCGCTGCCACGACACGGCGCCCGGCTGCGGCTCTTCCGCCATCTGCACGGTACGCAGCGTCGGGACCGCGGCCTTCCCGCGGCGCTTGGCGATCTCCGCTTCGCGCAGAGCGCCCCAGCCGCCCAATCGCACTACGGCGTGCCCGGCCACGTCGGCGATCTCCGCCCACGCCGGGACCTCGGCCCGCCCGGTGCGTAGGGCGGCGTCCACCATGCGGCGCGTCTCCAGGTGCGCTTCCCGCCACCACCAGCGCTCCACCAGCCACGTGCGCCGCTGCGTGACCCCTGCGTGGTAGCGGGCGGGCTCGGCCCACAGGTTAGGCAGGCCGGTTAGGTCGAGCATGTCACGCCTGCCGGTGCCCCACGTAGGCCAGGTAGGGTATGCCGTAGATGTCCTGCTCGATCAGCCGCACCTCGGCCCGCGACCTGCGAATCACGTAGGGCAGGCTGGTCTGGTCGAGCAGGTTGTAGCGCGAGGTGAAGTACCACCAGTCGCGAAAGAGCCTCTGCACCGCCTGCGTGGGCCGGTAGCCGAAGGCCCCGGCGGCACAGAGGAAGTCGTCGCGGAAGGCCGCGTCGGCCTGCATCTCCGCCAGTTCCTCGTCGAGCAGCTCCCCCGCGTACCGCTCCACCAGGTAGGCATTGCCGGCTGCCAACTCGCGCTCCACGAACTCATGCTCAGCTTGGATGGACTCCCGGTGCGGGTGGCGGAAGAAGACCGCCTCCACGTCCCGGCACTGCTCCAGGAACCACACCGCGGTGTCCGGGTCGCTGACGGTGAAGCTGCTGTCCGTCCAGATGTAGCAGTCGTAGCCCGGCAGCATCTGCCAGGCGAACATCTTCGGCAACTTAGCCTGTAGACGCGGACTCATGGCCTGCGCCCGCGGCGGGAAGTTGGCGTCGGTGAAGCGGTGATAGTCGCAGGGCACCGACTGCGGGACCGGCTCTTCGTCTCGGTCAATGCCGCCCAGGTTGGCCGTGACGATCACGACACGCGGGTTAGGTGGCAGTAGCAAGCGCGATCTCCCCCAAGTCGCCTTCGCTCCAATCTACGGGCTTGCGGCACAGCAGGCAGACGTTGCCGCCCTCGGCCAGCAGCTCGCAGTCGGCGAAGATGGCCCGCAGGTCCTGCCCCGTGAAGCGCCAGTAGTCGCCGGGATGCTCGTGGCGCGGGAAGCCCGGGGGCACCGACGCGAAGAACAGTAGGCCGCCCGGCTTGCAGGCCCGCTTGAGCTGCGAGACGCAGGTGCGCCAGTCCTCGAAGTGCTCGGCGGCGTCCACGCAGACTACGGCGTCAAAGGCGCCGGCGCCGAACGTCTCCACTAGGGCCTCCGCCCGGCACACCGCGTCCACGTTCGGACCGGGGCGCATGTCCACGCCGAGGTAGGCCGCGCCGAGGCTGTCGAAGAGCGCACGCGGGTTGCCGTTCACGTCCAGGCAGCCCACGTCAGCGACACGCTTGCCCTGCCACCAGGGCCGGTTGGCGCGGTCGAGAAACCAGTCCCAGACGGCGGACCTCAAACCGGCACCGCCTCAGGCGCGGCAGGCGGCGGAGGTGGTTCCGCCCCCGCACCGTCGGCGGACACGGCGGGCAGCGCAGGCGCGGGCGGTGCCTGCTGTTCCTGCTCGGCAAAGTAGTCCTGCTCCTCCACGGCGGGCAGCATGTCCGGCACCAGCTTCTGCAGGTGCTCATAGGTGCGCCACGGCACCATCATCTGCAGCACCCCGGCGGTGTTCAGCGCCCCCAGCATCTCGGCAAAGCGCGCCTCGTCAAAGGGCAGCTCGCAGGGGAAGCGCCCGTAGTCCTGCTGGGGCCCATAATTCACATCAATCAGCGGGCGGACCACCTCGGCCATCAGGCAGGACTCGGAGAACTCCTCGGCGACGGGCAGGGCGCTCAGCTTCGCCGCGTCCGTCTGCACCGCCGACTGCGCCCGGGTGCCGAACTGGCTCTCATTCTGCACCAGGGCGGGAATGCCCAGGGCAAGGTCGTAGGCCCGGTCTACCCAGCCGATGTGCGCGGAGAACTCGTCGCCGAAGGCCGCGCCCTGCAGGACCTCCACGCGGGGCAGGCCCTTGTCGCCCCACTCGCCGGAGGGGGCCGGGCGCAGGATCACCCCGCCGCTCTGCACCTGCTTCCAGGACTCGGCGGCGACGTCCATGTAGTTGACTTCGACCTTGTCGGCATTCTGCAGGCGCGTGCCGGGGACCACTTCATAGATTTGCGGGTAGCCGCGGTACTTGGCTGCGACCTCCCAGGCCGAGGCGGTGCTCTTTTTGGCGTTGTAGAGCGGCAGCATGGCCCGGCCCAGCGGGGTTCCGTAGCCGTCCCCCTTGTCGTCAAGCGACCAGTGGATGACCTTGGCGCCGGGGATGTGGATCGCGTTGGCCTCGCCGAACTGCGCCCACTGCACGACCTCTGACGGCCGCCCGGTATCCACGTCCATGACCAGCCCGCGCACCGTCAGGCTCTCCGGCTGTACCGGGGCGAGGTTGGAGTAGACCCAGGACTCGCGCCCCTCGATGCTGGCGCTGCCCCAGACCTTCTCCGCCACGACAAAGCCGAAGATCCGCGCCCGCAGGAGGAAGCGCAGGGTCGCCGACCAGTCGCCCCGCATGTTCCGCAGGGCACTGCGGACCCAGGCTTGCAGAGCTTCGTCCTCGTGCTCATACTCGCCGATAAGGTTGATGACCAGGTTGGAGGCGAAGGACAAGGCCTGCCGGGCCGCGTAGTCGCACTCCAGCATCTCCGTGTACTGGGGCAGGTCCCCGTTGCCGGCCAGGCGCTGCCACATGGAGGCGCGGAAGGGCGGGACGGGGGTGGAGAGCTGATTGCCGCTCATCGCCATCGCCGTCTGAGTTGTGGGCTGGTCAGTTGCCATGTCAGTTGCGAGGGAGGAACCAGGTGGCGCCGGCCACGAAATCAGGTTGAGGTGCGTTCGCTACCCAGAGCGCCAGGAGTAGGCTGTCGAGCCGGTCCACATACTCCCCGCGGCGCTTCTCCCAGCGGGCCGTGTGCAGGGCGCGCAGGGTCGAGCGCCAGTTGCTTGCGCTCCAGGACGGCTACGGCGTTGGACAGCAGCACGTCTCGCGGCACTCGCTGGTGGTCATGGTCCCCGGTGACGGCGCTGCCCCCCGTGAAGGTCACGCGCCGGTGAGGACAGGAAAGGTTCTGGGCGATGCCGTAGCCGATGCCGGTGTAGTCCACCGCGAGGTCTGCCTGGTGGTCGGCATAGCGCTGCTCGATTTCCGCCTGCGCGCGCGGGCCGCTGATCTGCTCCCACGCCGCCTGCTCCAGCAGCCGCCAGGGCAGGGCGCTGGTGTCCAGGAGGGTGATAACCGTCTCGTCGCGACCCTCGCCCGCTATGTCCACGCCGCCGGCGACGCGTGAGGGGACGCGCTCTGCGGTGCTGCGCCAGAGGTCACAAGCCGCGGTGATATCCTCCGCCCGGAAGACCGCTTCACCCGAGGCCAGGAAGTCGCACTCATACTCCTGCGCGAAGTCCCGCCGAGTCATGGACTGAAGCTGCTGGTCTTTCCAGGTCTCGTCGCGCCCGGGGTAAACCCACCAGGGCAAGCGGAAGACCCGCCAGCCGCCGGGGGCTGCCGTGATCTCCCCGTCGGCGCTTAGGCGGGCGTCGTCAGCGTGACGGTGAAAGAGCGACTCGAATATGTCCCCCTGCCCGTTGGGGGTGCTGACCAGGTGGGCGTTGCCGGAGGCCGAGATCGAGGGCTGCGCCGCTCGCCACATGTCCTCCTGCCAGGGCAGGAAGGCGAACTCGTCGAAGAACAACTCCAGGCCCGTCCAGCCGCGCCCGGCGTTCGGGTTAGCCGTCTCGATGACCACCCGCCCGCCGCCGGCAACCTCGAACTCCAGTTGATTGTCGAGCGTCACCTTCGGCTTGTTGGGCCGCTCTGCCGTCTCATAGGCCAGCTTGCACATGCCCAGCAGGTGCTTGGCGTCCTTCTCGCGCTTGCTGATGGCGAGCTTCGTAGCGCCGGGGCGTTCGCAGAGCAGGTGCGCGGCGCGGATCATCGCTACCGTGCTGATACCGATCTGCCGGGCCTTGTTGACGATGACCGGGCCGCCGCGTTCCCACGCCCGCATGACCGGGACCTGGAAGGGGTGAGGCGCAAAGGGTTCGCAGGTGCCTTCGGGGAGGCGTATCTGGGGCCGGTACAGCCGACACCAGCCCACGCTATCCGTCTGGGCTCTCTCCGCCAGTCTCTGCAAGCCCGCTTCCCGCAGTGAGTTCCGCCGCGATGTCAGCGTCGGTGAGATGCTTGCCGAAGTCATGGTGTATCGCTACTTCGCCGCCGAGGGCGACGTTGGCGTCTACCTTGTCTCGGCGGCCGTAGTCCGCAGGATAGCGCCGCTCCAGCAGCCACGCCGCCGCAGGCCAGGTGCCGTCGAGCGCCGCCTTGCGTATCAGCGCAGCGCACTCGGCGATGAGGTCACCCTCCGCCTTTTTATAAGCTGCGGCAAAACCCGCGAAAGGTTCCTCGCCCTTCTCCCCTCTCACGTTCCAGTCTTGGATAGCCGCCGTGGATACTCCGGCCCTCTCAGCGGCGGCCTTCTGCGTGGCCCCGGTACGGATGGTCTCGACGATGATGCGCTGGCGCTCCGGGGTGCAGAGCGTGGGCCTGCCGCCTACGTTCGGTTGTGCGCGGTCGTCTGCCATAACGTCACCCGGCCTGCGCGAGGAGGTGGTCCCGCACATGCTCGGCTATCGCCTTCATCATCGGCGGCGGTACTGCCCGCCCGAGTCGCTCCCACTGCTGGCCGTAAGTACCCGTCAAGGCGAAGTCCGGCGGGAAGCCGCAGATGATCCGCAGTTCCTCTATCGTAAACTTGCGCTTCTGGAAGGGGTGAACTACGCTCGCCGCCGAAATGACCGTGCCCCCGGTCTGGGTTACGCACGGACAGGGCTGCGCCGGGTCCGCCTTCACCAGTGACAGGTACTTCCCGCTCTTCTGCCCTACCTTGAGCTTGTCCCATTCCCTGCCGATGGCGTAGCGGGAGATATCGGCGTCGGCTACGCAAGTCCCTAAGGAGGCCCGCCCGTTCCCGGTTGTCGGCCCTACCCCGATTGTCCGGGCGGGAACCGTTGCGGGTATCATGCCGACGCTCTGAGTAAATCCCCCGTTACTTCCTATCTGCTGGATATTCGGTAGCGCCTCCCGCAGAGGGATCGGCCCCGTCTGCGGCTTAGGGTGACTCGGCGCTACCCCCAGGTCCTTCCGCACACCGATGAAGATCGCCCGTTCCCGGTGCTGAGGTACGCCGAAGAACTGCGCGTCAAGTACCCGGCAGGAGACGGTGTAACCCGCTTGAGTCATCGCCCCGTGTATCTGCTTGAAGTACCCCTTGGCGGTCCCGGTTACCAGCCCCTTGACGTTCTCAGCGACGAAGACCTTCGGCTGCAAGCCCTCCAGCAGGCGGATGTACTCGAAGAAGAGGTCATCGGTACGCTGCTTGGTATCTGAGTAGGCCTTGACCTTCCCCCAGCCCGCTTCGCGCTTGCCCGCCGTCGAGAAGGACGCGCAGGGCGGGGAACCCTCCAGCACGTCGAGCATACCGACGGCGAGGCCCGTCTGCCGCAGGATGTCCTCCGCGGTTACCTGCCGGATGTCTCTCGTGTCAAGGTGAACGCCGGGGTGATTAGCGCGGTACGTCTCCTGCGCGGCGGGTATGAACTCGTTAGCCCAGAGCGTCTCGAAGCCCGCCCAGCGAAAGCCGAGGCAGGAACCGCCGCAGCCGGAGAAGGTCGAGACGATCCGATAGCCGTTGTGGGGGACGGCGGTTATCTCCGGCATAGTCGCCGTGACCAGTTCGCTCACTTTACCGCCACCCAACCGGCGAAGTTCATCCAGCGCCAGAAGCAGTCTACTTGGGAGAACCCGCACCGGTGCAGTAGGTCTTCATTCCACTCTGCCGTAAGCGGCACCAGGATGCCCTCCAGGGCCAGGCGCTTGCGCTCTATCTCCTCCGTGCTGTACCCGTTCGCCGCCTTCATCGCGAGGTATTCCGAGACGAAGGTATCGTCCAGGTCCGCCGTGTTGCCCAGCACCTTCTCGACCAGGAGCAGCGCGCCGCCCGGCGTAAGGTGCCGGTACGCTGCGCGGATAACGTTCTGGCGGTGCTCTATCGGGACAAACTGCAGGGTCAGTACGCAGAGGATCACGGAGGCCTCGGCAGGCGGGAAGTCCTTGCGCAGGTCCATGTCAAGAACGTCCAGGTAACCGGAGTCTATCCAACCCTTGAACCGTTCCCGCAGGACCGCCAACATCGGCGCGGAGACCTCTACCGCCACCCAGCGGTTGTACGCGCCAAACTCCTTCAGTAGCGGGGCAAGGGCTTCTCCCCGTGAAGAGCCGAGGTCTATCACCGTTGTCCCTGGCTGTACGTGTCGCTTCGCCAGGGCGGTGACGGCCTCGCGCATGACTTCGTACTGCGGGATTGAGCGCGCCAGCATGTCATCGAAGCAGCCGGTCACGGAGTCATCAAAGGCCCACTTCTCCGCCGGCAAGTGCCCAAGGCTATTCGTTGAACTCGAAGCCGCACTTGGGGCAAACATGCTCAAACTCCATTCCCTCGGGATCGTATTCCTTGAACTCCTCCGGCGGCTCTATCCTCGGCATCGTCAACTCGCGTAGCAGGTCCTCCACCCTGTCCGGCGGGAAGCTCGGCGGCCTCTCCTCCACGCTTGCCAGCAGTTCAGCCAGGGCCTCGCGGTCATCTCCCGCGCCCCAGGTGGACTCGTTGTCCTCTATCAAGATAGCTCGCGCCGTGTCGTCGTCACAGCCAACGACGGTGGCCTGTATGGTCTCTTCGCCTGCCGCCTTCGCCGCTGCCACTACACCGTGTCCAGCGATGATCCGGTTGGTGCTGGCCTGGACGATGATAGGGCGAAACTGCCCGTAACGCTCCAGTGACTCCTCCAGCCGCTCGACCTGTTCCTGCCCATGCGCCCGGTAGTTATCCGGGTGCGGCACCAGGTCTGCAACCTTGACTTCCCGTACCTCTCCGGCCTGTCTCACCCCGTCACCGCCATACCACCGTAGCCCTCCACGTACCGCCTGCGGGCCTCGTCGTCGTCGACCGCCTGGCCCCGCACTGCATGGTCGTTCTCGGGCTGCGTGGCGAGCCACTGCAGGTCCCGGCGCTGGGCCGGTGGGTAGGTCAGCAGCAGCCGGTCAAGCTGGTGCAGGTCACGCGCCCGCTTGAGCACGCCCCAGGATACCGCCCGCTCTTCACTGGTCTCGATGCTCAGGTTGCGCGGGCAGCCGAAGGACAGGCCGCCCATGCGCGGATCCACGTGGGCACCGGAGAAGACGCAGACCGTGCCGCGAGGGCCGTCGGGTTGGGCGCCGTCACAGTCAGCGCAGTGCATGTGGTCACCTGAAAGATGGGCCGGGGGCCGAGACGGAAGGCGCGAGGTAACTCAGCCCCCGGAGGGAGGCGCGCGGGTGATGAGGCCGCGCTGGGAGGGACCGACGGGACATTGGGCCGGAGTTCTCCGGCGGGCAGTCACCCGCCTGGAGCGAACGGGGTCTCCCTGGGCGGTCCCGGCGTTGGCCGGAACCGTTTCTCCCTGGCAAAGGCTGACAAGGCCAAGCCCCGCGTGCCCGGCAAAGCGAAAAGCCCCGCGTCTGCCGCGAGGCTGATTTTCAGTGGCTATGATGGTGTCCGCGAGATGTAGAGGTCTGAACCGTAGCACGTCCAGCCCGGGTTGTCAAGCCCCTCAGTAGAGCCCCAACTGGTCAGACAGGTCCCCGCGCAGGAACTGCCGGCAGAAGGCGTCCAACTCCCCGCGGTGCATCCAGAGGGCCTCCTCAGGATCCAGCTTCCCCGCGGCGAGCACCTGCTTCAGCGTCGCCGGGCGTTCCTGCCAGCCGCGACCGCAGAGGTTCCCCTCGGCCTTCAGGGCCTCGCTCAACTCCATGAGCGCGTCGAACTCGCTCCAGTCCCACTCCCGCAGGCTCCAGATGGCCTCCTCCAGCAGCGTGAGTTCCCGCTCCGGCTCCGCTGCCATCAGTGCCCGTCCTCCTTGCTGCCTTCGAGGGTCCGCTGCAGCCGGAAGGTCTGGTGCTTGGCGAAGAGTTGCCAGGCCTCATCCATCAGCTCCAGCATCCGGCGGGCGAAGAGGGACCGCTCCACCAGGTGCGTGCGTGCACCGCTCAGGGTCCAGTGGGGGCAATACTCCTCCTGGTTGGTGGAGCCCGCGTTGCCGCCCACCGCCGGCGCCAACCCCGCGAGTGAGCGCAGGTCTATCTCCTGCTCCGTCGCCTCGCAGTAGGCCACGGCGCGGACGAAGTTCGTCACGTTGAGGTCCCGCACCGGCCACCACAGGCTGCCCACCTTCACCTGCAGATCGCCGCGGTGGTGCTCGGGGTACGTCGCGTCGTGCGTCTCTTCCTGGGAGTAACGGGTGTCGTCTCCGGTTCCGGCTGCTGCGCGATCGGGCATGGGATCCTCCTGGTGCCCCGGTTGCGTTCGTGCGGTACGTCTCGCTCTTCAGTTGTCCCCGGCCCCCGCGCCTTGGTCGCGAGGGCCGGGAGGCTCATCTGCCTGAGTGGCTACCGACCGTGGACGAGACCGATCACCGTCCTTTCACTGGAGCCTGAGGCCCCGGGGTTGCCGGCCGGAAGGCCGGGTGCGACAAGCGCGGAGACCGGGCGGTCGTCCCGCACCGGGCGCGGTTGGTAGTCTCTCGCGAACTGCTTGAGGGCGCGGAGGGCGTCGCCGTAGGTCACGAGGGCACCATCCTTCGCACCTGGTCGACCGACGTGAACAGGTTCAGCTTGAGGGTCATCGCCAGTTCCAACCCGGCCTGCGCGCCGCTGCTCCGGTCGGAGCCGGGCAGCATCAGGATACCGTCGCACAGGCGCAGCCATTCCAGGTCAGTGTCCAGGTAGCGGCGGTCCTCGATCTCCGGGTAGTCCCGCTCGAAGCGGGCGGTCATAGAGTGCGGGCAGAAGGGCGTATGGCCCAACCGCAGTAGGCCAGCCATAGCGTCACGGGCCTGGCGGATGTTCGCGTCCACCTGCTCCGGCGTCGAAGCGCGGTACGGTCCAGCGATGTAGATTCTCATTCGGGCACCTCCCGGTACAGCACCAAGCACTTGCCCGCGAGGTCGGGCTCGGCGTGCAGGTAGGACTTGCCGATCGCCCGGCCCTGCCAGCGGCCATACTCGGGCTGCCAGACGGGAGCGGGGTCAGCGTCCATGATGAACGAGTACCCGGCCTGGTTGTAGCAGAGCACGAGGCCAGAGGGCTCAT
>Ga0265297_10011955_pt1 | contig 10517 bp, 8 predicted proteins | sample Munlanlwell13791_FD_192502 | JGI IMG/M metagenome (GOLD analysis project Ga0265297, IMG submission 192502) | Leachate microbial communities from a municipal landfill in Southern Ontario, Canada - Leachate well 137-91 | ecosystem: Engineered > Solid waste > Landfill > Unclassified | place...
TCGAAAGGTCGAGCATGTCGCCGACGAGGTTGTTCATCCGGCGCGCCTCCTGGATGATCCGCTGGGCGAGGTCGATCGTCTCTTCCGGACCCTTCGTCAGGTTCGCGGCGATCAGTTCCGAGGCGCCGAGGATCGAGGTGAGCGGGCTCTTGAGTTCATGCGAGGCGTTCACGAAGAAGTCGCGCTTGAGGATCTCGAGCTCGCGCTCCTTCGTGATGTCGGTGTAGATCAAGAGGATGCTTTCCGTCCCCTTCCCGTCGTCCGGATTCTTGACGACGTTGACGGAATAGGCCCGGCCTTCGACGGCATAGGTGCAGTTCGTCCCGATGCCCTTCTCGAGCGCGTCGCGGATCGCCGCCTGGATCGTATCGCCGCGGAACAGGTAGAGGTAGTCGCGGTTGAGGTTGTCGTCGCTGAAGCAGAGCAGGCTTCGGAGAAAGCGGTTCACGAGGACGACGCGGCCGTAGGTATCGAGGATGCAGAGTCCCTGGTCCATGTGGTCGAGGATGAAGTCGAGCTTTCGCTTCTCGTCTCCGAGCTCCCTGAGGTTCGCCGAGATGAGCCTGGCGATGTCGTTGATCTCGTTGGTGATCAGATTCATCTCGTCGGCGCTTTCGATCGGAAGACGTTCGAGGTAGCGTCCCTCGGGGATCGACTTGAGCGATTCGACGGTTTCCCGGAGCGGTTGAAGCGTGCGGTCCGCGACGATCTTCACGAAGACGATCGCGACGGCGACGATGAAGGCGGACACCAGGAGCGTCAGGAAGACGAATTCGACGATGAACGGGGTGATCGACGAGATCGGGATCGCGACCCTCAGGAAGGATCCGTCGGGCAAGGCCTCGGCGAGGTACATCATGCGCTTGCCGAGCGTTTCCGAATAGCGAACGTAGAACGTACCCGGGTCCTGTACCTCGGGTCTCATGAGGTGGTTCTCCGTCGAAACGAAGGCGGAATCGGCGAGGACGACGCCTTCCGCGTCGATCAACGTGATCCGGAGATCGTCGCCGATTCCGGCGAAGGAATCGATCGTCTCTTCGATGTCTCCAGTTGCGTCGTAACGGTTCTTTACGATAATCATGTAATCATATAGATTCATTTCAGTTGATTTGGAGATCGAATTCTGGACCACAAGCGTCGAACCGAGAAGAAACGTCGCGAGGACGGCGACGACGATCAGGCTGAACCGGATGATGAGTTTTTTCTTCATGGGACGAACTTGTATCCGATGCCGCGGATGGTCTTGATGGGATCGTCGGTCAGTCCGGCGCGACCGAGTTTCTGACGGACTTCCTTAACGTGAACGTCCAGCGTTCTGGTCTCGCCGAGATAGTCGTAACCCCAGACTGAATTGAGGATCGACTCGCGCGTGAGCGCCCTGTTGGGGTTGGACATCAGGAGTCGCAGGAGGGAGAATTCCTTCGCCGTCAGCGAAACGTCGGAATCCCCGATCCGGCAGCTGTGTTCGGCGACGTTCAGAACGATTTGCCCCGCTTCGACCGTCTCCGACTGCTTGGTTTCGTTCCGGCGGAGCAGCGCCTTGACCCGGCTGATGAGTTCGAGGACGCCGAACGGCTTGACGAGATAGTCGTCGGCGCCGGCGTCCAAGCCGACGACGCGCTCGATCTCGGCGCTCTTGGCGGAGACGATCATGATCGGGACCGACGGCCGCCCGGGATTGCCCCGAAGCTTCCTGAGGATCTCGATCCCGTCCGAATCCGGCAACATGACGTCCAGCAGGATGATGTCTGGAAACGACCGTTCAATGGCCGCATAGAGCGATTTTCCGTCCGTGAACGTTTCGACGGTGAAGCCCGAGTTCGCGAGCGCGATGTGGATGACGTGGGCGATGTTCGGATCGTCCTCGACGGAATAGACGAGTGCTCCCATGGAGATCCCTCCTCAGAAAATCAGGTTGTGCTTGTGTTCGCCGGTGATCGAGAACACGACCCATTCGCCGATATTGACGGCGTGGTCGCCGATCCGTTCGAGGTACTTCGCGACCATCATCGCGTAGATCGCGTAGTCGGCGTCGATCGTTCCGCCGCGGATCGCCGCGGCCACGGTCTTCTTGACCGATTCGAAATAGTCGTCGACGACGTCGTCGTCGTCATGGATCCGTTCGGCGAGGGCGACGTCGTGGTTGATGAACGAGGCGAGCGCGGTCCGGATCATCTCGGTCGCGGCTTCGGTCATCGGCTTCATCTCCGGAATCCCGTATGGCTTCTTCGTCTTTTCCATGAAGATCGCCATCTTCGAGATGTCGGCCGCGTGGTCGCCGATCCGTTCGAGGTCGGTGATCATCTTCAGGACGGCGGTGATCAGGCGGAGGTCCTTTGCGACCGGTTGTTCCTTCAGGATGATCCGGAGGCATTCCTTCTCGATCGTCTGTTCGAAGGCGTTCACGATCTTGTCGGCCTTGACGATGCGTTCCGCCAGCTCGACGTCCATCGTCAGAAACGAGCGGAGGCCGGCGTCGATGTTCTGCATCACGGTGTCGCCCATCTTGATCAGTTCCAGTTTCAAATTCTCGAGTTCTTCGTCGAAGCGGATCCGGCTGTTCATCGCGGCGTCCTCCCATCATTCATTATATCATACTTGTTCCGCATCATCCGAACCTCCCCGTGATGTAGCCTTCGGTCTTCGGATTCGAGGGATGGCTGAAGATCGTGTCGGTGGCGTCGTACTCGACGAGTTCGCCCGAAAGGAAGAACGCGGTGAAGTCGGAGATGCGCGCCGCCTGCTGCATGTTGTGGGTCACGATCACGATCGTGTAGTCCTTGCGGAGGCCGACGATCAGTTCCTCGATCTTCGCAGTCGCGATCGGGTCGAGCGCCGAGGTCGGCTCGTCCATCAGGATCACGTCGGGCGACATCGCGATCGCGCGGGCGATGCAGAGGCGCTGCTGCTGTCCTCCCGAGAGGCTGAGCGCGCTCTCGCGGAGACGATCCTTGACCTCGTCGTAGAGCGCCGCGTCCCTGAGCGCGCGCATGACGATGTCCTCGAGCGTCTTCTTGTCCTTGATCCCCTGGCAGCGCGGTCCGTAGGCGACGTTGTCGAAGACGCTCATCGGAAAGGGATTGGGCTTCTGGAAGACCATCCCGATCCGACGGCGCAGATCGATCACGTCGGTCCCGGGCGCGTAGATGTCGTTTTCGCGATAGTACACGCTGCCTTCGACCCGGCAGTTCGGGATCAGGTCGTTCATCCGGTTGAGCGTCCGTAAAAACGTCGATTTCCCGCATCCCGAGGGACCGATCAGCGCGGTCACGCGGTTCCTGGCGATCTCGACGCTCACGTCCTTGAGCGCGTGCGTCGCCCCGTAGTGCAGGTTCAATCCGTCGATCCTGAAGGCGCCTTCGACGTTTTCGTCGCGTTTCATGCGCCCACCCCCAGTCTTTTCCTGATGTATCGGTTCGTGATCAGCTTGATCATGATGTTGAGGAACACGACGATGACGACGATGATGATCGCGATCGTCGCGGACAACTCGACGTTGGCGGGCTCGTCCGTCATCATCGCCCAGATGTGGACGGCGAGCGAGGTCGACTTGCCGGTCAGCGAGACGTCGTCCTTGATCGTCGTCCCGATCGCGAAGACGAGCGCGGCGGATTCGCCGACGATGCGCCCGATCGCGAGCAGCACGCCCGTCATGATGCCGGGCAGGGCGCTCGGGAGAACCACCTGGAAGGTCGTCTGCGTCTTCGAGGCGCCGAGCGCGAGCGAGGCGGAGCGGAAGTCGTCGGGGACGACCTTGAGGCTTTCCTCGGTGGTGCGGATGATGACCGGGAGGAGGATGACCGCAAGCGTCATGGCGCCGGACAGGAGGTTCCCGCCCGTGGCGCCGGTCAGCTTCACCGTGAGCGGCACGAAAACCGCGAGCCCCATCAGTCCGTAGATGATCGACGGCACGCCGGTGAGGGTCTCGATGAAGGAGCGCAGAAGCTTCGAGAAGCGGCCGACGGCGGCGTATTCGTTCAGGTAGATCGCCGCGCCGACGCCGATCGGGAGCGCGAAGAGCAGCGTGAGGCCGATCAGCACGAGCGTCGTCAGGATCGATCCGCGGATCCCGCCGCCCTTGGTCTCGAACTCGATCTCGCGGATCGAATCGTTCGCGTCGAGAGAGGCGATCATGGCCTCGGCGCCGTAGCGCGACAGCGCCGTCGCGTAGGAATCGAAGGCGATCCGGATCACGTCGTAGTCGGCCCGGAGCGGGATCGGCTCGGTGCCGACGCCCTTGTCGTGCAGGTAGGCAAAGGGGCTGTCGGGGTGGACGTAGTCGACCTCGACGACGGTCTTGCCGAGGAGGTCGGTCGAGTCCGAGAGGGCGATGCCCCACTTCTCGGAATAGTACGATCCCTCCGGCAGGTCGATGCCGGCGACGCAGTCGCAGGTCTCGAAGCCTGCGTGGAAGTCGGCGACGAATCCCTGCGACTCGAAGTTCTCGACGACCAGGTCGAAGTTCAAAAGCGAGGATCCCTTGCCGAAGACGAAGGCGAGGATCGCGATCAGCGCGGCGAGGCTGACGGTGGACGACAGATAGGTGACGGCGTTCAGGATGAAGTCCCGGACCTTGCGGGCGCTACGCCTTGACATGGACGGACCCCACCTTTCGCTTGATCGCGTTCAGCGTCAGGTTCGTGATCAAGATCACGACCAACAGGACGAGACCGACGGAGAAACGAATGTCGTAGTCGAGTCCCGTCGTCTCCTTGAGGCCCTCGAGCATCATCGTCGTGAGCGTCGCGGTCGTGTCGAGGAGGTCGAACGAAACGCCGGAGCGGCGGCCGCCGGCGACCAGCGATACGGCCGTCGCCTCGCCGAGGGCGCGGCCGATCCCGAGGATCGCGCTCGTGAAGATGCCCGACTTGGCGGCGGCGAGGACGACCTTGAAGTGGGTCTGCGTCTTCGAGGCGCCGAGCGCGAGCGAGCCGTGCTCGAGCGCCTTGTCCACCGAACGGATCGCAACCTCGGAGATCGAAGTGATCGTCGGAATCGTCATCAGCGCGAGCACAAGCGCGGTCGCCAGAATCGAGTTGCCGCCTTTGGACTGGTATCCGATCGACATGCTGAAATCGTAGACGAGCTTGAGGATGACCCCGGCCCCGAACAGGCCGAAGACGATCGAGGGAATCGAGGCGAGCGTCTCGACGACGGTGCGCAGGACCTTCGCCAGCGGCTTCGGGGCGACCTTGGCGATGAAGAGCGCCGTCAGGACGCCGATCGGGAACGAGACGGAAAGCGACAGGAAGGCGATGAAGAGCGTCGACAGGATCAGATAGCCGACGCCGTACAGGTTCGAGGCGAAGGTCGCGCCGACGAGCCAGACGTCGGCGGTCAGGAAGCGGAGGAGGTCGACGGATCCGAGTCCGTCGTTGTCGGTCAGGAAGGGAAGGGCCCCGCGGATCAGGACGATGCCGGCGATCAGGAACACGAAGGACGCGGAAAGCAGCGCCGCCGACAGGAAGACCGTCTTCGCGATGCGGTCCGACCGGCGTCCTCCGGCGGTATCCTTCATCTTCGACAGAAGCGTTCGATCGGTCACGTGCTCACCCCCTTTACATGGCAAAAGACCCTTTCGGGTCCTTCGGGCTTCGATGGGCCCTTGATCATTCGTTCGCGTCGAGGTCGGACCACTTGGCGTAGGTGCCGTCGTAGATCGCCTTGAGGTCCGCGGCGGTGACGTCGGACAGCGGGTTGTTCAGGTGGACGATCGCGACGATGGCGTCCCAGGCGAGCTGGCCGCGCTGAATCTCCGGAACGGTTTCGGTGGTCTTGAAGTAGCGGGAGGCGAAGGCGAGGTCCTTGCCGACGGAGGTGTCCTTGATGGCGGGGTCGTTGGTGCGCTTGTAGGCGTCTCCGGATCCGGTGTGATCGTGCTCGGCGACGAAGTTGCCGCACTTGGGCATGAACGCCGCGGTCAGGGCCTGGGCGACCTTCTGGATCGAATCGGAGCCGCCGAAGCGCACGGTGACGCCGCTGTTGTCTTCGAGGCAGACGTCGTGCTGGGACTTGATCGCATCCCAGGTGGTCGAACTCGGGAGGGCGATCGCGCCGGCGTTGGCGATGATGTCGCCGGCGTCGCTCGTGCCGAGGAAGGCGACGAAGGCGTTCACGATGGCCTCGACGTCCGCGGATGGATAGTCGCCGGCGGCCCTGGTCATCCACATGAAGGGACGCTTGAGAGCATAGGTGTCGTTGATGACGTTGGCTTCGGTCGGCGCGACGCCTTCGTAGTACAAGGCTTTGATCGTGTCGTTGACGCTCGACAGCGAGATGTAGCCGATGCCGTATTCGTCGATCGACATCGCGGAGAGGATCCCGGTGTTGTCCTTGATGATGAAGCCGTCGACGAGGACCGAGTCGTCGGTCTCCGCTTCGGCGAAGCCGATGCCGGCCATGAAGCCGGCGCGGGTGCCGGACGTGGTGTCGCGGGTGTAGACGTTGATGGTCATGGCGGAATCGAAGGATGCGGTGGTCGTGGTTGCGGTGGATCCGCAGGCGAAGAGCGCCGCGGCGGTGATGAGGCCGGTCAGGGCAAGCAAGGTTCTCTTCATGGGTCGATCAATCTCCTTTTCTGGATGTCGACCTCATTCTACGTCATTCCGGCGTTGCGACAAACCGGGTTTGGGTAAAGGATTGTAAAGTCTTCGTAAACTGAAAACGCCGCGATTCGGCTTCGCGGCGTGATCTCGATCGTCGTTCGTTATCCCTTCGGCTTCTTGCGGAAGAGCCGGATGCCCTTCAGGAAGGCCAGCGTCCGTTCGTTCCAGTAGAGCAGCGCGAACGCGCCGCCGACGGCGACCGCCGGCAAAACGATCGCGAAGACCATCGTGCCGGTCTGGATCTTCGCCTTCACGACGACCGCGAGTTCCTCGGTGATGCCGTTCGTGAGCGTGACGGTGACCGTCGTCGATCCGAATCTCAGTCCCGTGGCGTTCCCGTCCGCATCGACGGCGAGGATCGTCGGATCGCCGACGACGTATCCGGCGACGGTCGCGTCGCCGAGCGTCACGTAGTCGGGCAGGGAGATGGTTTCCATCTCGGCGCGGATCACGAGTTCCCGGAGTTTCAGGACCAATTCCGCGATCGCCGTGCGGATCGCCGTCTCGGCGGCGTCGACGGCCGCCTGCGTGGCGTCCGCGTCGTTGGCGATCGTTTCCGCGGCGGCGAGCCGTCGGGCAAGGATCTGGTAGGATGAATTGGAGTAGAGCGTCGCACGCTTCGCGTTCCCGTCCGCGATCGCGACGGCCAACGCCTCCTTGTCCGCCTGTTCCGCCAGGAGGGCCGGAAGGTTTCCGAGGAGCACGAGCGACGCGTCCGCCTCGGTCTGGTCGGTGTCCTTGTCGAGGATCACCGCGAGCGCGTCCGCGAGTCCCGCTTCATAGAGCGCCGCGGACGCCGGCGTATAGGGCGTCAGGTCGACCGCGAGGGCGGTCCGGTAGGCGGCGTCGAGCGCGTCGACGTCCGCACGGAGCACCAGAAGCGCGAGCGCTTCCCGGATCTGGGCGAGGAGTGCGTCGGTCTCCGCCTGGGAGGCGTCGGCGTCGGCGATCGCGGCGTTGACGGCCAGATAGGTGCCATAGGCCAGGACGGCCTCGCGGAAGAGCGCGTGGGACGAAGTGGTGTACGCTTCGCGTTCTTCGTAATAGGCGATGATCGCGGCGTTGTTGGCGAGGACGAGGGCGCTCTTGTCGGCGCGGAGAACGAGCACGTCGTACAGGGCGGTCAAGGCGGCGGAAGCATCGTCGACCGCCGCGGCGTCGGCCTCGGCGTCGTCGATCACGGCCTTGACGGGCACGAGCCCGGCGGTGAAGAGCGGCGCCGTCGACGGCGTGTACGGAGACAGGTCGAAGGCGGCGGCGATGTCGTAGGCGGCGACCAGTGCGGTCTTGTCGGGCCGAAGCGCGAGGAGCGCGAGCGCGGCCTGGACGGCGGAAAGGGCGGTTGCGGCTTCGTCGACGCTCGCGTCCGCGTTTGCGACGACGTCGTCGACGGTCATCGCGATACCGGCGAGGAGTTCGGTGGCGAAGGCGGCGTACGCGGTCTGGAAGGCGGCGAACGTCGACGGGATGTAGGTCGTACCGTCGGAGACGGCGATCGCATCCGCTTCGGCGACGGCTTGAAGGAGTCCGGCCTTGTCCGCGAGCGGGACGAGGACGTCGCCGGCGGCGGCGATGACGTCCAGCTGGGCGGCCGTCAGGGTCTCGCCGGCACGATCGTCCTGGATCACGTTGCGCACGGCGTCGAGGATCGCGGTGTATTCGGCGCGGGAGCGGATGGTATAGGCGTCGACGTTCCTCGCCCGGGCGACGATGTAGGCGTCGGAGACGGCATTCCACGTCGCCTTCGTCACGAGTTGGGACAGCAGCTGGCGCAAATCGCCTTCAAGCGCGTCGACGGCGGTCTGCTCGGCGAGCGGATCGGCGAGCATCGCGTCGACGGCGGCGAGTCCGCCGAGGGCGGCGAGGTCGGTCTCGAAGGCCGCGAACGCATCGACGTTGTAGAGCCCTTCGGCGGCGATCGCCGCGGCGACTTCATCGCGCGCACCCTGCAGGCCCGTATAGTCGTCGGCCGCGGACACTCGGAAGGATGTCGAAAAGGCGATCAGAACGATCGCCAGGAGAAGCGCGATGACGGTTTTCCGGATCGTGCTCAAGAGTACACCTCTTTTCATTCCATGCGGGCGCGGTAGGCTCGCTCCATGCGCAGGAGCATCTCGTCGACGACGCAGCGCGGGGTCGCGACGTTCAGGCGGTAGAATCCTTCCCCTTCGGTTCCGAAGAGGGCGCCGTCGTCGCCGTAGACCTTCGCTTCCTTCTCGAAGAAGTCTCGATAGCCTGATCCGAGACGACGGCAGTCGACCCAGAGGAGATAGGTTCCCTCCAGCGGGCTGACGGTGAGCTTCGGCATCGTCGCGGCCATGCGGGCGCGGACGATGCGCTCGTTGTCTTGGACGTAGGCGAGGACCTGGTCGAGCCAGCCGCCGGCGTGGCGGTAGGCGGCTTCGACCGCGGCGGCGGCGAAACAGTTCATCGCCCCGAGATGCAGGCCTTCCATGAACTTGCGGATCTTCGCTTCATAGATCGGTTTTTCGGTGTACATGAACGCCATCCCCGCCTGTGCGAGGTTGAACGTCTTCGTCGCCGAAAGCATGACGACGGCCCGGTCCTTCGCCTTCCCCCCGAGAGTGAGCGCGGGGGTGTGGACGGATCCAGGCAGGATCAGGTCGGAGTGGATTTCGTCGGAGAGGAGGATCGCCCCGTGCTTCTCGCAGAGGGCGAGGATCCGGACCAGTTCGTCCTTCGTCCAGACGCGCCCGACCGGATTGTGGGGCGAGCACGCGAGCAGGACCTTCGAACGCGCGAGGCAGCCGTCGAGGTCATCGAAATCGATCCGGTAGCGGCCGTCCTCGACGATCAGCGGACTCGTCACGAGCCGACGGCCGATTTCCTCGACGGACGGCTTGAAGTTCATGTAGGCCGGGGTCATGATCGTGACGGCGTCGCCGGGTTCGGTGAGTGCGGAGAGGACGAGACGGATCGCCGAGACGACGCTGTAATAGGGTATCGCCTTCGTCGGATCGTAGGTCACGCCGTGGCGGGCGAGATGCCACGCGGCGAAGGCCTCGAACAGACTGCCCGGCAGGTAGCCATACCCGTAGATGGGATGGTCGGCGCGCCTCTTGATCGCGGCGACGATCTCGTCCGCGACCGGGAAATCCATGTCGGCGATCCAAAGCGGCAGGGCGTCCTTTTCCGGAACGAAGTCGGTCTTGATGCTGCAGGTGCCATGCCGGTCGATCGGCCGGTCGAAATCGTAATGTGTCATCGCATGCCCTCGCTGTCTGGAACCTTTGTTTTCATGAACCGTTTCCGCCGTAAAAGCCAAAAGAGGAAAAAGGATCGAGGCGTCGCCGACGGCTGCGGCATCCGTCAGCGCGCGTCGGCGCCGAAGACGTTTCCGTAGATCCGGTCGACATGACGAGCGTAGTAATCGAGGGTGAAGCAGGCGTCGATCGCGTCCGCTCCGAGGGCGGCATTCACGGCGGGGTCGCCTTGAAGCAGTTCGCGGAATCCGACGCCGGTCCGGATCGTCTCGGCGGCGATCCGCTGGACGGCGTCGTAGGCTTCATCGCGTCTCTTGCCGGCATCGACGAGGGCGGTCAGGACGCGCTGCGAGAAGATCGTCCCGCGCGTCAGACCGATGTTCTCCGTCATCCGTTTCGAATCGACGACGAGTCCGGCGAGCACGCCGGCGTAGCGGTCGAGCATGTCGTCGAGCAGAGAGGTCGCGTCCGGCAGAAGGATCCGTTCCACCGACGAATGCGAGATGTCGCGCTCGTGCCAGAGCGCGACGTCCTCCATCGCGGCCGAGGCATAGCCGCGCAGGACGCGGGCGAGTCCGCAGACGTTCTCGCTCGCGATCGGGTTGTGCTTGTGGGGCATCGCCGAGGACCCCTTCTGGGTTTCGGCGAACGGCTCGGAAACCTCGCCGACTTCGGTCCGCTGGAGATG
>Ga0265297_10011956_pt1 | contig 10515 bp, 20 predicted proteins | sample Munlanlwell13791_FD_192502 | JGI IMG/M metagenome (GOLD analysis project Ga0265297, IMG submission 192502) | Leachate microbial communities from a municipal landfill in Southern Ontario, Canada - Leachate well 137-91 | ecosystem: Engineered > Solid waste > Landfill > Unclassified | place...
AACTGCCATTTTAGAAAATTAACTGCTGGGGCATCTACCACCTCAAGCATATCTCGTATCTTGTCGAATGTATTTTCGTGAAAGAAATAGTCCAAGTCTGCCCTAATAGCCCAGTCACCAGTACAATGTTCGAGCCCATAATTAAATTGGCTACCTATAAAATCCCATGAAAAGCTTTGTGGCCATTTGCGATAAACAGTCCTTATCTTGCCATCCTCGCTTACAACCCCATCGGGTTTCTTACCAGTACCGTTTACCACCACAACCTCGTCTGCAAAAGCCTCGTAGCAATTCAAAGCCTCACGCCACGCATCCTGTCTCTTATCTGGCGATTGACCAACGCTACCAATTGTGGTGAATATTGATATCTTCATTTCCTTGGGATTAATGTTACAAATATTTTTTTGTCTTTTAAGACAATCGTTCCGTCTATGTTCCACTCTTTAATACCATATATCTCGTACCTATCATCGAGAGTCAAGTCTCTAATTGTTTCCTCTGTGAACTGTATTTTATGAGGTAATATATAAGCCCTGTGACTTGTAATATGCGGAACCTCTATGTTTAATTTTCCACCCTTTATAAGTACCCTGTGACAATCGTTTAACACCGTTATTAATTCATCCTGTGTAAAATGCTCCAAAATATGTTTTGCCGAAATAACGCTTATAGATTCATCGCAGAATGGAAGTCCATATTTTATATCGTGTATTATATCTTGACCGTAATCCTTGATATCAAGACCTATGCCGTCCGTCTTATCGTTACCACAACCAAGCTCTAACTTAATACCGTGGGCTAATTCCTTATTCTCTGTCGTATGCTTATAAGGACGCATCTTAACATATATTAACTTATCGCCTTCAACCCTTCCGTTTCTTGTTTCTTTTTTAATAACTTCCCATTTCCTTACAAACCCATATCCAGCTTTTGGTCTAGTACCCTCTAAGTAATCAAATGTATTAAGAGTCCAGTGAGATTTGTGAGTAATATCTCTCGTGTCACAATCATGTCCAGCGTATGGAACAACTAACTCTATATGCCCCTCCAACCTTAATACTCGCCATAGTTCGTTGAAAATCCTTATCCTCTCGTCCTCGTTAAAATGCTCAAGCACCGAATTTGCTATTATCTCATCGACAGAGTTATCACAATAAGGCAAGGTTAATCTAATATCTCTTATGTGTTTTTGACCAAAATCCTGTATGTCGATACCTTCGTATCCTTCTTTTGTTATTCCACCACATCCTAATATGATTTTTGTATGATGGTTCATTTTTTCGCTTTCACAATGTAGCCTATATCAAATATATCTTCAGTGCCTTTGCGAGCGTGCATTTGTTCGTTCTTATAGAAAGATGCTAAGTCAGCACGACCGTTAGTTGCTACTCTCGGCAATATATCCAACTGTTTGAAATCAAACCTACCCTGCATTATTTTTACAATCCACTCCTTAGAATAGCGGAGGTAATCAATTCCCTCTGGGTTATGTAACGGATAAATAGTAGGGAATGTAACAACTAAAGTCCCGTTAGGTTTAAGCCAGTTATGTAGATTGGCGATTGCGTTATAGGGATTCCAAATATATTCGAATACCTCAAGGCAGAAGATAAGCTCAAAATGCCTCTCCCTATTAAACGAAAACAATTCCTCGGCTGGCGAGAAGATATTGAGGTCGTGGCTTATATCCGATTTGTTATCCCAATCAAGAGTCGTGTAATTATTGCACTCGAGTTTTTTGACTCTGCTCTTAGCCAGACCATCTGATGCACCTACATCCAAAACATTACCAACCTTATAAGACTGTTGCCCCAAGTACCCCTCTAGTTGCTGTCGGTAGTAAGAAGACATTCGAACTCCTTTCGATATTCATTGCACATCTTTTCTAAAGTATGATACCGACTAATATATTTTGCAACTTGCTCTCTGCTTTTAGACATGGCACTCTTCATCGAACCTACTAAATCCCCATAGTTTATTGCTTCGATAGGCAACTCACCAGTACCGCCATAAGGATTGCCCAACACAGGCGTTCCACAAGCCATACTCTCAAGCACAACATTGGGCATGCAATCTGCAAAAGCTGGGAATAAAACCAAATCACTTGAACGATATATCATTGCCATCACCTCAAGAGAACTGGTAGCTGGTATGAACTGATACGGTTCTCCGTTGTAAAACCCAAAACCATATTGACGCTTATCCTCATCATAAATACCCTGCAAGATAAAACTGCCTCTTCTTTCCTTCGCCCACCATCTACGCATCATCTCGAGTGCCTCTGGGAAGCGTTTGTTCTCGTTTCTGCTCGATTTAACAAAAGTAATTACTGGGTGGTCAATATCTGACATACGATTACCGTCAGGTTTGAATACAGATGTATCGACACCGTTAGGAATGACAACTCCGCCAGTAGCTCCAAACTCAAAGTATTTTTGTCTTGACCATTCGCTTTGATAAACTTTTTTATCAGCCCACTTAGTGAAATCTCTTAACTTTGATATTGCCGTTCCACGATTGTTCCAATCCTCAGGAATGTTATCTAATCTAAGTAATATTGGTTTCTTATAATCCTTAGCCATCTCAAAATCCTGTCTCTCTGCCATCATTGGATTGGCTACAAACATAATGTCACACATAGTTATCTCATTAACAAAATCAACATCAGGCATACCTTGTTTGATGTTTTTAACAAAAGTAACACCCCCTCCAAATTCCATTCGTGACCTATAAGGTATGTATATTTTTAACATATTTTAATAACTCCTCTGTTTTATCCCACAAATTATAACGGTCTAATTCATCGGCATGCCCCCATATCTCCAGCCTACCGCCCTTCTCTGCCCACTTATCAATGAGCTTTTTACCTACATCCAAAAAATATTTACCATCGTATTCTTTTCTGTATGGGTGGATATGAAACGATGTCTTAGTCTTAAACCTGTTATTTGGCTCATCAAGACACATAACATCAACCGTTCTGCCATCAGTGAATCCCAACTCTTGTAATATTTTAATAACCGAGATGTCATACTTACCTTTTGGATAAGCAAACTTCGTCACCTTGTTACCAGACACTTTTTCTAACCACTCCTTATTAATTCTAATCTGGTCTCGTTTTTGGTTATCGGTTAATCGTTTCATGTCTTTTGGATGGCTTACAGTATGCCCTCCCACTTCGAACCCAAGCCCAGTTAAATATTCGACTTGCTCTATAAAAATATTGTCAGATAGACCGTCTAAATAAAATATACCTGGAAGCTTATACTTAGATAGTAAATCGGCTAATCGATAGTTAGACTTACTCGTATCATCCCAACTTGTAATCAGTATGTGTTTCATAAATATCTGCTAGGATACCAATTAAGTATCCTGTGAGCTTTTTCCAAGTGAGCCGCTTTGTGACCGCCATCGTAGCGTCTTGGTTTAACATAATTAATATACTTACAACCCACCTTCTTAGCTAAATCATTTATAGATGTCTCCCTGCCAGTACCAAGATTAATTACCTCGCCGTTAAACTTACCGCTGTATTCCATAGACCTCACTAAACCCTCCACAATGTCGTCTACATGCGTAAAGTCTCTAGTCTGCTCTCCAGTACCATAAATTGTACAAACACCACCACACTCAGACTGTTTCTCGAATATACCCATAACCAGACTATCTTCTGGCTGTCTATCGCCATAAACATTAAAGAACCTCAGCGACACCGTATCTAACTTGAATGTTTCCGAGTATATCTTACAGTATTGTTCACCAATTAATTTATGCAAAGCGTATGGAGATAACGGTTTCGGTGGCATATCTTCCCTGTGCGGAGGTCTGAAGTCGCCATATATAGAACTCGACGAAGCAAAAATAACCCTCTTAACCTTTGTGAGACGAGACATCTCTAAGACATTGACCGTACTGTTAACATTAGAATTGTGAGTCAATAACGGATACTCAACCGACCTCTGGACACGAGGTAACGCTGCAAGATGGAAAACATAATCGGGTTTAAATGTTTGAAAGTACATAACAGTACTTTTCCAATCGGACAAGTCGACCCTTTTAAACATTGCACCCCTGTTTACATACCTTCTTTTGCCCGTGGACAGATTATCAAGCACCAAAACATCGTGCTCCGCCACAAGCCTATCGACAAGATTCGAACCTATAAATCCTGCACCGCCAGTAACTATAATTTTCATTAGTAATCCAGTGGCAAATTATGCCTTTCTCTGATTTTATTATTAGTCTCTAATACTGACTTCAAGAGGGTCGGCTCATATCCCTTATCCTTGCATGCCCTATAAAGAGCATTAAGGTCTTTGGGCAGACACTTACCAGAGAATCCTTCTTTACCTGGGAACACCAACGAATGGAACTTAGATACACGAGGGTCAAGTACCCATCCTTCACGAATCTTATAGTAGTTACCACCAAGGTTTTCAACAATCTCTTTCATCTCATTAGCAAATACAACCTTTAACCCTAGGAAATAGTTCTCGAAATATTTGACCAGTTCAGCCTCTATTGCTGTAGTAGAGTAGTATGTTTTAACTGGACCGAGTATCGGTACTAAGATATCGATAATATAATTGGTATCTTTTTCGTCACCGCCCAATATCCAAAACGGAGTAACTTCCATATTGGTTGTAAAATCCAATTCAGCTGGCACATAATACTTACCCTCTCCAATGTACTCTGGGCTCATCACAATACGCTTGCCCGTCTTTTCTTTTAGCCTATCGGTAGTCCCAGGCTCTACTGTACTCTTTATCATAATCACAGGTGTTTCTAACCAATCGATAGTCTCCTCTACGATTTTAGTATCACATCTAAAGGGGAATTCACCTGTTTTATCCATTTCGGTCGGTACACAAACCACTGCTAAATCACACAAATTAATTTCCTCCTTTGTAGCACTATCTGATAGTGCTGGGTCGTACTTAAACACTTCGTATCTCTTTTCAAACATTTTAACGACTGCAGACCCTACATAACCAACACCTACGACTCCAATTTTCATAATGGCTCCTTTTTATAATTCCCAAATTTGAGGTTCTTCATTTTCTAAATATATTCTAATCGCTTCCTTGTCCAATCCCCTACCAACAATTTGACCCCTCATTCTTAGAGCCCGATATTCATCCTCGCCCATTCTTGCTTTGACCCACTCCGCAAACTCTATTGCGTCCTTATGAGCCCAATATAAATGATGTCTCGTACAAAGACAAACTCCATTTTTCAAATCCCACCGTGTATTACGGTGACTTCGAGGTATTATATGGTGTGCTTGTAACCCACTATTCTTGTTACAATACTCACATTTGCCAACACTTCTTATCTTCTCGCTCCAGAGAGCATCTAATCGCTTGTCAATTGATTTCATAGTGTCCTTTTGGCAGAAGTGGTAGAAAGGAATAGACCACTTCCGCCTTAAACTACAGAGGACGGGGAGAACGACCTCTGCCAAAAGGAAGCTACAACTAGATGATATCACATAAAAAATTATGCAACAAAAAAAGCACTACAACACGCCTAGTGCCATGAGTATGATTAAAATAACTATTAGCAAACAGCCACAGCTACAACAGTCATCATCCACTATACCTCCTTTAGCCCCATAAAAACCGCCCCAGCGAATAAACCAGCTCTACTGAGCATACCGCTGTTGGTAACTGGTCTCGTATTGGGGCAGTAATTTAATCATTTAATTCTTTCTCTAATTCCTTGATACCCATATCTAATTCTAACTTTACTAATTCGCCGAGATACTTAATAATATATTTTTTCTGACGGTACTTAATGATATCTTCAGGCTTAACTCCAGCAGCCATTGCGACCGCAAGAATAGTCTTCATATTAACAACATCAGCATCATGCTTGCTACATACTCCCTCTAACTCATTTAATAACTTTTTTTCTCTGTCGTCCATATAACTCCTCTTTTAATTTATTAATTAATTCTTTAGGATTGTCAAATCTCTCTGGCTGGTCAAACATATCACTGTTGCCTTTAATGCAGAACAGCTCATACCATCCAAAACTACAAGCACCCCTGATAATAGAGTATTTACCCTTAACTATTATCTGATGCGGACCAGTGGGATAGTAGCCTATTATGTCAATAACACTGTGCTCCAGTTTTACTAGTGGGTGAGTTCTAATAGTATGAGGTATTTTTTCTGCGGTCAGCATTTTATCCAGCTCTGTCAAATCCTCCATAGTCTTTAACGGGTCACAAACAATTCCCATACAATCACGCTTAATATCAGTTTTCATCACTTTCTGCCTAGCTTTATTTTTTATCTGATATATCCTCTCTCTCGAGAGATTAAGCTTATTGGCTATTTCCTTTATACTATGAACCTTATACTTAATACCCAAATTCATATCAATTATCAATCTCTCCCTAGGCGACAACCAATCTCTAACAATATCATACCGCCTACGAAATATATAATCTTCGTGCTCAATGCTTGCCATTGTTCTTACTCCTCTCTAGTTGCTGCTCTAATTCTGCCATCATTGCTTTATACCTTTCAATCGCAGCCCTATCGTTAGTAACCGCTATCTTACTAATTAGCTTTTTTATTCTTCTTCTTGTCTCTTTCCGTTTGTTCATTTTTCCTACATCTCATTAATAACTCTAATGTATAGTCTCTGCGTTCATCCAACCTACCTTGCTTATAAGCGAAGTAAATCGTAGTACCGTTGACAAACATCATAACAATAACCGCAATCACTAAACATACTATATCAATAGTGCTCATTTTTTTCCTTTCTTTGTAAATATCTCAAGTGGCAATATAGCCGTTATCTTATTACCAAGCCTACTTTTATAATAAGACTGATGCTCGTCAGCATAAGCTAGTGCGGTAGCAGTATCGACGACATAGCTAACATCTTTATTTTTACCCAGATAACAACAAAATGTATCTGTCGACCTCAGAGCGTCTACCGCTAAGCCTATACACAACTTTCTGCCAGGACCAAATTGACCCTCACGACACATAAACGGATTCCTAACTGTGTGTATTTTCACCTGACTCTCCTTCTAATCTTGATGGCTCCAGTCTGCTTTTAACAGACGGTCTTGGTTTTCTATCCCAATAACCAAGCTCCCTGCCAATATTATAATATCTAATAATTGTCCACCTCGATAAACCAAACCTCTTCGCCATTTCCGCATGGGTTAGTTTAGCCTTATTCTTTTGGATGTAATCAAGTATCTCTACTTGGACATCTGGTTTCAAATGTCCTGGCATTATTGCTCCTCGTCTCCCCCAAATACCTCTTTATAAACCTTCTTCTCGTCTTTCGGACCTTCGGTTGTCTCGACCAAACTGCCTGCAAACGGGTCTTCGCCGTCAAACAAAGCATCAAGATTAATATTCATTGCCTTGTACTCTTCAACTATCTTCTTGTCGATAGGTTCCTTGTCACCACGCTGCATAGTATATCTGGTCTCTTTACCCTCGCCACTCCTAGTCACCGAAATATCGTAGCCAGTAGGGTCACCAGATAACTTCGAGTTATCCATATCCGCAATATATCTGCGAATAGTAGCCTGGGTAATCTCAAGTATTTGTATCTTCTGCAATTCGTGATTGTAAACAACCATCGCCCAGAAAACCTTCGGTACTTCTGGCTTGCCAGTTCTTGGGTCAGCTTCAAGCTCGCTTACCTCGATATTCTCGTCGAACCTCTTTCTTATAGGCTTGCGTGTGTCGCCTACTGTCTTCCAGTACTCATAACCCATAATAGGTTTAGAAAGAATACGGAAGATATTCTCGCCATCCGCAAACTTCATATAGTTGGAGTTTGTCGGCTCACTGTAATCTTTTGGTAGCCAATCGCTCATTTGGGCTCCTTTCGCCAAATAATTCACTTATGTTGTTAATTTTTTCCAATATATTCGCTCGATAAAGTATCTTACGCTTCTCATCTGATATCTCTAGCCTACGAGCTGGACTAGCCTTTTCATACTCATCCTTCAAGAGAATAAGCCTTTTGCATATCCTATCGTTCTGGTTCTTTATTTCCTTCTGTACTTCATCCATTTAATACTCCACTATAATAGTAGTATATTTACTTGTATCTGTCAAGCTTTTCGTAGTTGGGATTGAACCCGCAGCTACAATTATCCCACTTATCATAATCCCACAAGTATCTAATAATATTTCCGTCTCTCGGGCAGTACATTATCCCGAAATAGCGGTATATTTTCGCCTTCAGCCACTGTATTAACTTCATGTTCCTCCTCTGGGCATTGGATAAATTTAAACCCAAGCTCGTTCAACTTCCTTCCTGTACATATCTTTTTACACTTTAGACACTTTATTGAATTTATCAATCTGACCTTCTTTCAGGAATTTGTCTCTTAGACCATCAATACCATCAGGCATACCATCGCTCCACCAGTCCCATAGTGTCTCTATTATCCACTTCTCGTTATCGCTTAACTCTTCGGGATGTTTACTACCAAAGTGTGGACCCTTATCAAGGTATTTAGGGTTGCCACCCTCCGCTGTGTCAAGCATGTGCCTAAGATTTATCACCGCTAATATTACATCGTAGTGCAATATCTGAACCATAAAAGTCTTCGAGAACGGATTTTTATCTACCCTAATTCTTTTGGATGAGTTCATCGATTAAACCTTTCAACTCTTTTAGAGATTTCAATGCATCCGCCTTATCGTTGCCATCCTTGTCTTGGCTGATAGTTCTTTTTTCTTCTCTAATAAACTCTCCGTTACCACTTTTTTCGGCATACTCACCACACTTACCCTCTTCGATATACTCAGAGATTTCTTTTGCCGCATCTCGACAACCATCCTTAGTACCCATCGCTGCGATAATATTCCTACCATCCTTACTCTTAATCGAGATTACCAAGTTAAAACTGCGGTCACGGGTACCTTCTAAGTAATCAGCATATTCTTTCACTAGTGCTTGCATCTCGCTATCTATCTCATTTATCTTCCTCGACATAATACTTTCCTTTCTTTTTACTTATTAATTTAATACTTTCGTTTGATTTTTCCTGTATCCTCTGCATCTTACCATCGACCCAATCAAGGATATCCTTTTTGGTAACTGGGTTCTTTAACTTGATGTAAAGTTGCACTTGCCTATAAACCTCGAGCTTCATCCTAGCCTGAGACCTAACCATATAGATTTCCAACTCTTTAACTGGGTTCATATTGCCTACTTAGTTATATTAACACCGAATATATTATTCGTTCCCATGTAAGTTGGCAATGTCCCATTCCATTTCTCGATGAACATCTTGGTCAATAGCTCTTGGCTCAACGATTGCTTTTGTACTTCTTGGGCAGCTGCCTCTTTTTTAGCCTGCTCGAGTTTGTAATAAGCCTTCTCTGCATCTTGCTGTGCTACCTGTTTCGCTTCGATAGCATTATTATATTCCTCAGAAAAGTTAAAGTTTACAATCGACAGGTCATCTACTACAATACCATATTTCCCAAGACGCTCTTTGAGCATCGTATCTGATACATCTTTAACCTCGGCACGCTTATTTAATAGTTCAGCCGCAGTAAACTTAGCAGTAGCCGCTTTGAATGTCTCTTGGATAGCTGGGTCTATAATTCTGTTCTTGTAGTCAACACTCAAATTCTGATAGATACTTGATAGCCTGCCAGCCTCCAAGTGATAGTTAACTGCTATTACAGAGCTTACTTGCTGAAGGTCTGTCGAAGCAGCCGATGCATCAACCTGCTCCTTTTGTACTTGTGTCGAAGCTTTCCATACGCCTTGAATTGGCCATGGAGCTTTTATATTAAGACCTGGTTGCATTTCTCTACCAGTTACTCTACCAAACTGAGTAACTACGCCCACATATCCAGCTTTTACTTTTACTATCGATGTGCATAGAACGATAAGCAATATCAATCCAACTACCAACCAACCTGTAATCTTTGATATCCTCAATACCGCCTCATCTTCTTCCGACAAAGATGGGCTAGTCGAAAATGTTGGACCCTGACTTGGTGAAAACATTATGCCTCCTAGTTATTTATTTTACTATGGAACTCTTCAAATAGTTTCCTAACTGCTCTACTCTCAAACAAAAACTTTACCAATGCTCCTACCATCCATACTGCAACAATGAACAGTCCGATGCCTTTGACATTGTTGTTTTGTGATATGAGCATCATACACCACCCAACAAACATCATTACATTTAATACTCCTTCTACTATCGAGAATCTTACCATGCTATCTTTCACTACTACTCCTTTCTGCTATTTTAGTCGCTAATTTAATATACTCTAATGCCCAATCAATATCACCCTTCTTTTCGCCAGACATTGTTTTGGGTGGTACTACCGATACTGATGATGGTTTGAAATCGTTGTTCATAACTTTGCGAGATGGATTCTTGCCATCTGTTGCGTATGGTATTATCTTGCCTGCCATATCACGACCCATATCTGTCAATCTGTACTTTCTATATCCACAAGTTTCTACTACACCGTCCTTTTTAAGCTGGTACATAAC
>Ga0265297_10011957_pt1 | contig 10515 bp, 13 predicted proteins | sample Munlanlwell13791_FD_192502 | JGI IMG/M metagenome (GOLD analysis project Ga0265297, IMG submission 192502) | Leachate microbial communities from a municipal landfill in Southern Ontario, Canada - Leachate well 137-91 | ecosystem: Engineered > Solid waste > Landfill > Unclassified | place...
CGACCACTGTGTCCGAGAACCACGTCCGCATGATGGGATTTAATGTGGCCCGCCACCAGATCGATGCAGTGGCATTGCTCGACAGTATCCAGACCTACAAGCACCGTCATGACATTGACGAGCCGGTGCTCCTTGTCGTCAACCAGGATCTCTTCAAACCGGGAAGTGTTTTTGTCTTCGGGCTTGCCCGGCACCAGACCGGTGTTGCCGTGGTCTCTGCAGCCCGGCTCAGCAATGAATATTATGGCCGGTACAGCAATGACGATGACCTGATCGATCGGCTCGCAAAAGAGGGAGCCCACGAAGTCGGGCACCTGCTGGGCCTTGGCCATTGTGAGAATCCTGAGTGTATCATGTTCCGGCCGAATACCCTTGACGAACTGGATCGCAAGAAAAAGGTACTCTGCCCGGCCTGTTCTGCAAACCGTGCAGGAGCTGCCGATCTGGATATGGTCTGAAATGCCGCCGGTTAAAAAACCTTAGTGTAGCATCTCGTAACTCTGCGGAACATACGGGAGCACCGCAATCTCCATTGCGCTGATCCGTTCATAGAGTTTTTTCTGCTGGATGATCGGCCAGAGTTCGTACAGGAGGACGGTGACCGGTTCCCACATGGCAGCCCAGCCGATGATGAGCAGGGAATCGGCAATGATCTGGGAGACGAGATGGTTGCTGCCAAGGCTGGCATAGACCAGCTGCCGGACGATCATGGCAATGGTAACAAAGATAAGCCCGATCAAAAGCGCCCACCGGCCGTGGTGGAGCCGGTCGCGGTATTTCCGTTCCTCGGTCATTGCCCGGTACGCGAAATGGTTCCGGATCGCCGCGGGAATCTTCTGCGCCCGCTCGGTATCGGCAATATTCTCGGGGAGGTGTATCACAATCTTAAACCGGGTCTTTGCCGGGAAATCTTTTACAACCCCGACAATATAGTGTTCGGCAGCAAGGTCGATCTCTTTCTCGTGGAACGGCGCCGGGTCAAACGAGTTGAAGAGTTGTATCACCGAGAGCAGTTTGATCTCGATGAGGACATGCCCGTTCTCTCTCCGGTACATTGACTCGATGTCTGCCATCCGCTCACTTCCCTGACACCTTTGTACGTTTCAAACCGATAAAACTACTGAGATGATACCCGTCCTTCATCGGGATTTCCCTCAGCCGGAATATGCCTGCCGGTTAATCTGTTCGAGCGCCTCTTTGATGATCTCCTGCACTCCTTCGTTCTCCATCCGGTACAGGCGCCGAAGGGAGGGGATTGCCCGGGCATCGCCAATCTGCCCGAGGGCCCACGCCGCCTTCACCCGCACCCGTTCATCGTCATCCCACAGGGTTCCGATCAGTTCTTCAACCGCAGCCGGGTCGCCGATCCGCCCCAGTGTCTCCGCAGCCTTCCAGCGGCTGGACTCGTCGTCATCGGACAGGAGTGCGATAAAATGCGCAAGCCGCTCTTCATATTCAGGAGCGCTTTCCTGCGGGGAAGAATCTCCTGCTTCTGCCGGTACGGGCTCCGGGTTGTCCATAGATCACCGGCCCGGTACAACTACAAAAATTTTATGTAAAAAAAGGGATGGCGATTATTCTTTGTCCTTGATGTAGAGTATGCCGTCGGGTTCCTTGTAATCTGTCTTGATCACGATCGTATTGGAGAGCCGGTTGAACATCCGCAGTTTGGTGCCGGGCATTGCCAGCCACCCGACAAGACAGTCAATGGGCAGAATCAATGCCTTGCCAACACTTTCGATAGCGGCGGCTCCGTAACTGATCTTTGTACCGTCACGGCTGACAACTTTTAAGTTCATCACCATCTTCCCAATGGACTGCCCGCGGCCCTGGAACCCTTCCATGATGGTCCAGTACGCAAAGAAGAAGATTGTCTGGAACCCGAATTCGAACGGTTCCCAGTGCGAGTAGTCAATGTAAAACGGGATATCCCAGACCGGGGCAAAGATCCCCCGGATAATATTCAGAAAGAGGATCACCATGCAGAAATCGATGGCCCATGCCCAGAACCGGGTACTCCACTTTGCAAGATATAACGAGCGCCCGCGGTCCTCCAGGATCTGCGGGGATTCTTCAACCCGTGGGGTTTCACGATCAGGGGTGCCCGAGTTATCCTGATCCTGTACCACAACATCTTCAGCCATTTCAGGAATGTAATTATCCTCATGAACGAATGAAGGTTACTCATGGGGATCATCAGGTCCGAAGAACTCTCCTGATAAACTATTTCCCCCGGGACACAGTAACGTTAGAACTAACAGCAGCCAGAACGCGAACGGATGTGATCTGTTGCTATGACCGATGCAGTCATCACCGAACATACCGAATCCCGGCATGGGCCCATCGTGCGCCAGTACCAGTACGGTAACGGCGGAGTACGGGTACTTGATGCAAAGAAGAGCCTGAAGCGCTTGTATCGCTTCGATCCTTCTGAGAATATGATGACCGAATGCGATCCTGCCCGGCCGGATCGTACGCTGCGGCGTTTTGTCTTTGATTCGTATGGCATGATTGAAGAGACCGTCGCGTTCGGCAAGCATGCCCGGACCTTCCGGTACGAGAACGGGGCGCAGCGGATTGCCGTCCGGGAAGGCGGGGATTATGGTGCGGTCGGGAAACTCTTCACCTTTGAAGAGACCGGCGTCTCTGAGACCGGCTGGGGACGGAACGGGGAGATCGAACGGGTCTTCATATTCGATGCAGGGAATGCCACGATCACGGAACGTTCCGGCGGATGGTTCGGGGATGTGGAGCGGGTCATTGTCTTTGAAGGGATCGGGGCGTCCCTCTTCCGGGAACCGGAATCATTCCTCCAGTTCCTGATGTTCACCGAATGGAGCGAGAGCGACCGGGATGCACATATCGATGAAGAAGTGGCGAAGATACGGGGGGGAAAAACCCGCGGACCCCCGGTGAGCCCGTATGCGTACACCGGGCCCCGGCGCACGTCCTCCGAGCCGGCCCGTGGAGGGTCCCCGGCCAGCATGCCGGTGCAGCAGAGTGCCAGCATCTCCTTTGAGGAGGGCCGGCAGCAGCGCGACCGCGTTGCCCAGGACCGGTATACGAGCGTGAGAAGCGATGAGATTGCGCTCCAGGACCGGTTCGAGCGTGCCCGCAGCGAGCGGGGCGAGTTCTCGAAAGGGAAGAGTGTCGATATCCCGATCGAAGACCGGTTCGAACGGGCCCGGCAGGACCGGGGGCAACTCTCCCGGGGGAAGAGCGTGGAGATTCCATTAGAAGAACGGTTTGGGGGATCCCGCTCTGAACGTGAACCCCTCTCCCGGGGAAGGAGTGTCGATATCCCGATTGAGGAGCGGTTCGAACAGGCCCGGCAGGACCGGGGGCAACTCTCCCGGGGGAAGAGTGTGGATATTCCAATAGAAGAACGGTTTGGTGGCGCTCCCCGCTATGAACCTCCTCAGGTACGCGAAAGGAGCGTGGAGGTTCCTTTAGAAGACCGGTCTGATGATGCCCCCGGCGAGAGCAAAAAACTCACCCGGGGAGAAAGCATCGGGGCCGCTTCCCGGAAACGCGGGCGCACAAGGGATCTCTGACCGGCCCGGTAATTTTTTTTAATCGCAGCGGAGTTTTCCGCCTTTCCCGATATCTTCAAGTTCTTTTTCTTCGATAAGGATCGTCACGAGATCCTTGTCAACTCCCGTCACCTTCACGAGCGTTGCGGTAAATTCCTGCACAATCGTGCGCTTCTGGTCGCGGGACAATCCCTTCTTCAGTTTGAGGATGATAACCGGCATGTGATAACCTGCCGGTTCTATTCGCCCTGCCGGGTATTAATCGCGTGCGGTACTGCCGATTATTTCAGGAAATAGCGCCAACGAACTCCATCAGAAGGAGGTATTCTGTCATGACCCGAGTACTGGCATCACCGTCAAAATATATCCAGGGACCTGGCGAACTGTCCCGCATCAACAACCACCTCTCCCGGCTGGGCGGGCCTGTCCTGTTTGTTATGGGAGGGACTGCCTTTAAGCACTTGAAACCGGTCATCGAAGAGAGTTACCGGGATTCCGGGATACTGCCCGTATGTGAACGGTTCGCCGGGGAGTGCACGCGAAAGGAGATCACCCGGCTGCGGAATATCTTTTCGGCAACCGGCTGCACCGTGGTTGTGGGTGTCGGCGGCGGCAAGGCCCTCGATACCGCAAAAGGCGTGGCATATTATGAAAGCGCCCCGGTGGTTTCGGTTCCCACGATCGCATCGACCGATGCCCCGACAAGCGCCATCGCCGTCACCTACACCGAAGACCATGTCTTTGACGGTAATATCCTCCTTCCCCGGAATCCGGAACTCGTTCTGGTCGATACGGATGTGATCAGCCGTGCACCGGTCAGGTTCCTTGTTGCCGGCATGGGGGATGCCCTGTCAACATTTTTTGAAGCAAGCGCGAATGCTGCCTCGGACCATGACAATTTTGCCGGTGGGAAATCAACCGCCACGTCCCTGGCACTGGCAAAATTATGTTATGACATTCTGATCCGGGACGGCCTTGCCGCAAAACTGGCTGCAGAAAAAGGCGTCTGTTCCCGCGAGGTGGAGAATGTCATCGAAGCGAACATCTATCTCAGCGGAATCGGCTTCGAGAGCAACGGGATCGCCTGTGCCCATTCGGTATACAATGCCTTCACAAACCTCCCCTCCTGTCATGGTATGTACCACGGGGAACTGGTGGCATTCGGCACGATCGTCCAGATGGTTCTGGAAAAACGCCCGGAGCACGAGATCGAAGACGTACTCCGGTTCTGTACCCGTGTGGGACTCCCGGTCACATTTGCTGAGATCAGCACGACAGAACTTACAAGGGACGATCTCATGGCCGTTGCCATTGCAGCGTCCGGCCCGGATAATTTCATGGACAGTATGCCGTTTCCCGTTTCCCCAGAGATGACGTTTGACGCACTGGCCGCGGCAGATGCCCTGGGAAGGAACTTCCGGGCACGGGAACGTGCCTAGGCCGGGTCGCATCCGCGATCTGACACCGCAGGAGCCAACGGCTGAAATTCTTTTAATTCCCGGTCATTTTTTTAAACACCTTAATCCGGGCTTTTTTAGCCAGAGCAACCCCCTGCAAATTTATGGCTGCGTGCGGTGGGACGGGGAAGGGCTGGCGGTGATGGGGCGGACCCGGGACCGGTTTAGTACCGGATCCGTCGTACATCTCCGATACTGAAAGCGTGACTGATGCCCGGAGAACGAAATGAAGAGACTACCTTCATGAGATGGTACCGCAATACATTCAGTACAAAAATTACCGGTGGGATCTATGGCAGACGGACAAGATTTTTTTTTAATCCTTCTCGTCCTTTCGGTGCTGCAGGGTTTCATATTCCCTGGTCCGGTGTTCCTTCTCCCTCCCTTCACGTACGCCGGGTTTCTCATCATCGGCTTTGGTTGCGCTCTGGCTCTCTGGAGCCGTTCATTATTTCTCAGAAATTCAACAACTCTGCAGCCGTCTGAAGAACCCACGTCGCTCGTGACCGCAGGGCCATTTCGTATCAGCCGGAATCCGATATACCTTGGAATGGCAGCCATCCTCCTGGGTGTCACGGTAGTGCAGGGAACCCTGGTCACCCTGGTATTTCCCGTCATGTTCGTTACGGTGATCGAACTATTCATGATCCCGGGTGAGGAGCGGAATCTGGAAAAAATATTTGGAGAGCCCTACCGGGATTATAAAAAACGCGTCCGGAGATGGATGTGACACCGCCCGAATGAACCCCGCGGCAATTGCCGGAATATCAGAACCCGGTAAGAGTTGTGCGGAAAATGCTTTTTTATTGAACATCCCATGATGGTTACGGTAGTAGATAATGTCCGATAAAAATCAATCCCAATTCTGGATACGATCCGGTATTCTCCCGTGCATGGGGATACTCGTTGTTATACTGCTGAGTGCCGGCTGTACCGGTGCATTTTCTGGCACACAGAATACCGTTCCGGCAACTCCGGTTTCTCCTTCGGATGTAGTAAATCAGGCACATCAGGTAACGATGCAGGTTGTCCTGGTGGACGAAACTGCAGATGCTGAATATACTACGGTCTGGCTCACGCCCTCTGCACGCATCTATAAACTTCCAAAAAATATTCCGGATTACAAGACCTCTATCGCGTTCATGGAACAATCCATAAAAGACGGCTCGTTCCTTACGTTTACGCTTGATACTCAGGATTCTTCGATAATTACGCGTGTTGTGAAAGGCGTGCAGCCACCATCTTCTTCACATGAAGAGAAGGCAGTGCAGGTAACGCCACCAGTATCTTCTCCGGACGTAGTAAACCAGGATCCCTGAGGAGGTTCCCTCGGGAACCCTGGATTGGCCGGGCTCTATGACACCAGAAAGTGATCTGTTTTTTACCGGGCAGGTTTTTTTCCCGCACAAGGGTCATCCCCCGTTGCGAGTGCCGGCGTAATGAAGCGGAAGAAATCCTTTGAGAACTGCTCGTAGCTGAACCCTTCCGTCTCGATCACCTGTTTCCACTTATCTTCCATGGACAGGATGCCCATGAAGGAGATCATCAGGTACATCGAGATCAGGAACGGATCGAGATCGGCCCGGATCGTACCGTCATCGATACCCTCCTGGACAGCATCCCGCAGCATCAGCCGGCACGTGCCATACCCTTTTCCGATCTCCGCGGTACACGGGTTCTCTTTGGAAAACCGTTCAGTTCCGTAAAATTTAATCAGCCGCAGGTAATCCGGGTGTTCCTGCGAAAACCGGTAATATGCTTCACCCAGCAGGGCAACCTTGACCACCCCCGGGACCTGGGTCTCCATACATTCCCGGTATTTATTCTCCAGGAGCCATATGCCCCGGAGCACGATGGCAGCAAAGAGCGTCTCCTTATTTTTAAAATAGAGATAGAGCGTGGCCTTGTTCAGCTCAACCTCGCGGGCGATCTCGTCCATGGAGACCTCCTCGTACCCCCGGGAGAAGAAGAGCCGTTCGGCTGCATCGAGGATCTCTTTCTTCCGCTGCTCCTTCTCCCGTAGCTTTCTTTCCGAGATTCCCATACGGCCCTCCGCCTAACCCGTGTTTATACTATAACCGGGAGTTGAAAGATTAAAGGATTTGGCCGGCACAACCCGGTTTTCTCTCTTATATTTCCGCATGACAATTGGTCAGTCATGCGGGTTCATTACCTCTGGCATATTCCGTAACCGTTCGTGCGAGCTATTCACGGCCCGGTACGTCCGGCTGTTTTAATACCCGGACCCACGTGAAAAATTCCGATGACGTTTAAAAAAAAGCATCCCTCTTTGTGAGAACCGATCAAATAAAAAATTCCGGCTCCTTTCGTTCGTTATACATGGTACTCAAACGCACCGAAGCGTCCATGACCAGGCCGGGTTTCATGGTTCTCGCACGTTTGGGACAGTACCTGATACAGGCACAGCATGTGATGCAGGTTTCCGTGTCAATCGCCCGGCTGTTTTCCGGATCGATGGCACCGACCGGGCACCCTTTTGCACAGGCTCCGCACTGGATGCAGGCATCGCTGACTGCAATGAAATCAACCGTCCACAGTTTCGAATCCCCCCGGTAGGGATGGCAGCCGGGCAGTGATAGTTCAGGGATCCGGTCAACGGATGGAATGGTGTCCAGTTTCTCCCGTATCTTTCGCCCGGACAATTCTGCGTGTTGCAGGTCTCGTGCATCCGGACGGCCTTTTGCGGTTGGGGTTTCGGACCGGGAAAATGAATGTTCCCCAATCCAGGCCCCGCCGGCAATCGGCTTACACCCACACCGGGTCAGGATATCCTTGAGCTCGATAAGTGCATCCTCATACACGCGGTTGCCATAGACAACAACGCACACGGTTGGCGTATTGCTGGCCTTTATCGCATGCAGCCAGTCAGCCAGGAGGGCCGGCACCCGTCCCATGTACACCGGCACACCCAGAATGAGCAATTCATTCTCCGTGGTCTGCAACGGCTGTTTTCTCGCACCGGGCCGGGTGAGATCGATACATTCCACGGTGCGGTGACCGGTTCCGCGTGCAATTTCCTGAACAACTTTTTTTGTCGTTCCCGTTGGTGAGAAATAAACGAGTTTCAGCGATTGTATCTTCATCCGGATCTCCCCCCGACCTGGTACATTTTATACCGGTAATACTCTTGATTCAATTTCATGCTGACGATTCCTGCCAGGTCCAGACAGCGCCGGCAGTGTATATCCGGAGAAGTCATAGCACCCCGTTCTGGCACCCGGGTCCTTTGCCGGCATCCTGATGGAGCTTTTTCGTCATCTCCATAAAATGCTGGTTGCTGGTCTGCTGGTACACGTCCCTTGGGACGAGCGGGCGGCTGATCGTTTCAAGGAGACCGGGGGAGATCCTGTTCTCTCGTACCATCTGGCGTCCGGCCTCCCGGGCGGCCTCTGGAATATCCTGGACCGGCGCTCCCATGGCAATCATACCCTTGAGGGAAGCGGCATGGGGCCGGAGAAGTGCACCGGAAAATTCTGCGGTGATATTCTTTGCAAAGGCCTGCATGTGGGCAACCAGGACATCGAAGTTATCCAGTTCCCAGAACCCGCATGAAGAGACGAGGATTACCCGGCGCTTTCTGAATTCTTTGAGCGGATGCCGGGTATGACCATCGCGTGTCTCGATGAAAATCTGCAGGAGCGGAACCATGCGGTCCATCAGTGTCTTCATCGGCCCGGTGACATCGTCAACGTACAGGGGGGATGCAAGCACAAGGATATCTGCGTTACGGATTTTTGGGATGAGTTCATCCATGTCATCACGGTGGATGCACCTCCCGTCCGGCCGGATCATGCAGGAGAGATCCCCCTTACAGGAATTGATCGCAAGGTCCTCGGTACAGAACAGTTCCACAGCGGCACCTTCCGCTCTCATTCCTTCCAGGAACGGGTTGAGGATCTCCGCGGTGTTCCCGGTATGCCGGTGGGGGCTTGCATTGATGGCAAGGACGTTTGGACATCCGGTCTTTTCTGAGGGTTTTGGTTCGTTGGTCTTTTTTATTGTCTTGGTATCCATCGGACTCACTACTTAGTACTAACTCTTGGTTAAATTATAACTATGGGTTAGTTTATAAATATTAGTTTAAACGCGGACATTTCACAACCCTGACCGGCGCTTCATCACAGTGTATGCCGGAGATTACCGTGGCCCGGACTCGTACCGGACATACCCTTTGCGTATGATCATTCTCCGTCGGAGACCGATCCGTCCCACCCGGTACCCGTGACCAATTATGTGCAAAAAATGGTACATCTAACCACACTTTTTTAAAATACGCTCAATTCATTCGATTTATAACGAACGGAGCATTTTGGTGCCGATTGAAAAACCGTATTGTACGCTATTGGGAGGCCGATCTCATGATGGATCGACCACTATACCTGGTAATTGAAAAGAACCCCTGTTTTCCGGAAGGGGATATTGCCGTCAGGAGATATCCTCTGGAGAAGAAACCGGGGGTTTCTTCGACTTCGGGTTTACGTCGGATAAGTGGTTTCTCACGTCGGAGAAAAATGTGGTTTTGTGCTGTTCCGGAACCGTATATATATGTGGCTGGCGGAGTCGAGGGTTTGCGAACAAGACCCGGACAAAAAAAATTATTGCGGACCGGGCCCGGTAAAAAATATTGTTGCCCGTGCCGGTTCTGGCCGGAAAAAATTACGGTGCGAGCGTAACCCCCCCGGAAATTTTTTTGCACGAACCGGGTCTGCCGGGAATTTTTTTAGCCAGAGCAACGTGATGCGAACTCCCGGCTGCGTGGGGCGGGGCCGGGTTTGTACTGATTGGGCGAACCCGGGACTGAGTTGGTACCGGACCCGTCGTCAATCTCCGGAACCGAAGGGCACGAAGCTGTGGCCGGTACTGACGGGTCGGGACGCATGCGTGCGGGATCGGATCTAAAAATAAGATTGAATGGGTTTTCGTTTTTTACCGGAATCCCAGTTTGAAATCCTCGACCTCGATCCCGGCCTGCTTGAGGATCCCGATCAATGTCCCCTTCTTCAGTTCGCGGTGAAGAGGAACCGAAAAGACGTGCCATTCTTTCTGTACGACTACGTGGCTCGATTTCTGCCGCTTTGCTTCAAATCCCTGCTTCGCAAGGTACTTGACCAGATCTTCCCTTGATACGATTGGAAGTTTATGCGACATCCGCCACTTCGACCTCCGTGTGATTCATAAGGATCCGAGGATGAGAAGCCTGCATCAGCAGACTTCGACCTGGGAGATTTCGCAGTGGTGTGCAGGAGATTTCCGGTGAAGTTCTTCCCGCTGAACTTCGAGAACCAACTCTATTGCTTCTTTGATATTGGCGAGGGCTTCTTCCCGGGTCTCACCCAGGCTGATCGCGCCGGGGATCTCCACGCACTGGACTGTGAAACCGCCCTCTTCCTGAGGTTCAAGCACCACCGTATATTTCATAGGTACACATTATTCAAGAAAGAGTATACAATTTTTCCGCTGGGATCAACGGTCCGGTCCGGCGCTCCTTCCGTAACTGCCGTGTG
>Ga0265297_10011958_pt1 | contig 10515 bp, 12 predicted proteins | sample Munlanlwell13791_FD_192502 | JGI IMG/M metagenome (GOLD analysis project Ga0265297, IMG submission 192502) | Leachate microbial communities from a municipal landfill in Southern Ontario, Canada - Leachate well 137-91 | ecosystem: Engineered > Solid waste > Landfill > Unclassified | place...
GTTGTTTGGGTGGAGCGACCGTGGCGGTTTTGCAAGGGCTGATAGTTTTAGGGTTATCATATATTATTGGATTCCGCGTCCATGATGTTCTGGCGGCTCTGGGGGCTTTGCTTTTTATGTTCTTAATCGCTTTCTTGTTTACCCTTTTCGGTACGGCGATTGCTTCCTCGCTCAGGGATGTGCAGGGGTTTCAATTAATTGTAAACTTTTTGGTTATGCCCATCTTCTTTTTGTCCGGCGCTTTTTTCCCGCTGGAGGGCTTGCCCAAAGCTATTATGTCAGTCGTCAAGCTCAATCCCTTGTCTTATGGCGTGGATGCCTTGCGGGGAACCTTGGGGCACTTGAATCACTTTAGTTTAGCAACTGATTTCGGGGTTTTGACAATTATCATTATTTTGTTATTATTAATATCTAGCTTCTTGTTTTCCAGGATTGAGGCCTAAAAACATTCATTCGGGGATCGTCTAATGGTAGGACGACTGGTTCTGGTCCAGTTAATCGGGGTTCGAGCCCCTGTCCCCGAGCCAACGTAGATTAAGCGAGGTTAAGGCCTCGCTTTTTCTGTAGTATAAGCCAATTTTTAGCGGTTCTAACCTGGCTAATTCCGCATTAAATTTTTCCACGTTTTCAAAGAGCGGTAAAAGCCATTTGTGATAAGAAATGCTAATGTTTCTATGTATTATTGCTTGGTTCGAGCCTAATCTACTAATGGTTTCTTTTCGTTTGTTTTTATCACCCCCAGCAAATTCTTTGATAGCATGAGCACAGAAGATAAAATTATCCTTGGTTAATTCTATTAGCTCGTTTGGTGATTTGGGTTTTTCGACTTGCTTAACATTTTTTAAGTTATCAATATCTTTTTCCAGATCAGCCAGCTGGTTGGAAAAAGTGTTATCGTCAATTAATTTTTTCGCTCGCATTTTAATTAATTCGTTTTTCTCGGTTTCCAAATTAATGATTTTATCTTTTTGGTTATCAACGATAATTTTCTCAACCTCATTATTTTCAGTTTTCTTTTTATCCAAATGCTCTAAAGCCCAGTCTAAAAATATAGGTTCCATTTTTAATTTTTTCAAGTCTTTTTTAATTTGTTTTTCCAACTCGCCTTGTTCCATTGAGCCCTCATGACAATTAGCAGATTTTTTCTTATGGGTGCAGTGATAATAATGATAGCTACGGACTTCATTTTTGCTTTTAATATATTTAGTTTTTCTTTCTGCCGTTATTGAGCAACCACAAATACCGCACTTAAATATTCCGGAGTAGGGAAAATCATGTTTTTGCGGTTTCTTTTTACAGCCCCTCAAACCCAATAATTCTTGAATTCGATTAAATTCGTCTAAGGTTATAATCGGTTTATGCTTGCCCGGACTTTCTTTACTGTTATAGGTAATTACTCCGGCATAAAATGGATTGGACAGCATTTTATACCAAACACTTCGAGATAATGGCCGGCCACCCATTTTAGGTTTTTGACGAGAAATATAGCCCCAATCATTATTTAATTTATTAAGCACTTCTTGAGCGTTATATGATCCGCTTAAAAATAGCTCAAAAGCTTTGCGTAAAAGCGGAGCCCTCTTTCTATCGGTAATAAGTGTTCTCTGGCCTTTCTCAAGCCGTATGTCGTTAATATAGCCCTCAGGAGCCACGCCAGGGAGCCACCCCAAAGACACTTTCTTCTCGAGCCCTCGTTTCACATCTTTACCTAATTTTGAGGAAAAATATTGCGATTGCGATAAGGCTAATTGCAACATCATTATTCCCTCAGGAGAATTATCAAAATTATAAGAGGCAAATTTTAAGTCATGAATAACACCAGTCCTAACCATATAAGTAATAGTCGAGGCGTCAATTTCGTTTCTTGATAATCTGTCTGGGTGCCAGGCGATAATGCCTTGAGCCTCGCCTTTTCTTATCCGTTTAATCATTTTTTCAAATTCTGGTCGGTTATATGGTTTAAAAGCTGAGTGTCGTTCTTCAAAATAATCCACGATTTCTAGGCCACTAAAAAATTCTTTAACCTTATCTTTTTGACTTTCAATAGATAATGCCTGGCGTTCCTCGCCCTCGGTGGATTTTCTAACATAGGCGAAATATTTAGTTTTGTTTTCTGTTTCCATATTTTTATATTAATTTTTTTAGATAACAAAAAGGGGCAGTCCTGAGCACCCAACAAAATATCACCAAAAGTAATACTCGTCGGCAGAACTACCCCTTTTTGAGGGCGAGTAATAAAAAACTTTTGATGATTGCTATTCTGTCGGGTGCTAACTACATAATACCACGGTCGTTTATTTTTTCAAGGCACCGTAGTATTTTCGGTGTTCTCGTCTGGTCATTGGTTTATACGTTAAATCAATGAGCCACAATAAATCCGAGGCCTGTTTATAGGCTTCGGTTCTAGTCAATTTCTTTTTGTATGTTTTCTCATATAAATCTATAAAACTGGTAATGTCGTTAGCGGTTAATGTCATATAGTTCGCTAAATCACCATGTTTTACATCAAAGGTTTTTTTAAATAGCCGATATTCAAGCTTACCAATTTTTGGCTATTTGAACGGTTTTAAAGCGACTGATTTCGGGGAATGACTAAGTTGTCGACTTTGCTAGAATTAACTTTTAAAACGAATGGTTGGGTTTGTTTTTGGTTGTCCTCAGGCTTTTTTGTCAGCCTCTCATGAAAAGCCATAATTTCTTTTTTATCCTTTTTGCTATAATCGTTTTTATCAACTAATTTATTGAATCCTCTGGCGATGGTTTGACGACTGAAGTTTTGGCCGATTATGGTCATAGCAAAACAAATGCTGGTGCTAAGTCCAGGATTCTTTTGATTAATTTTATTAAAACGTCTGGCGATTGATTTCATATAATTTTAGTTAGGTTTTTATTAATGTTTTTTAAAATTCTCCCGGTGTGTGCGTATAGTCAAGTTTATACAAAAGCACACCACCAGGCAGATCTTGTCTAAAATCTCATTTACCGCCCCAACTTGTTTTTCTTTTTTCGGCGAGCGGACAAGCCCTCGCCGAAAAAAAAGAGAAAAAACAATGTTTGGGGACGGTCAAAAAAGAGATAATTTAACTCTAACAAAATGATATTGGACAAAGTTTAGCCAAGCGTTTGGTCAAACTTTCTTCAAAAAGCACCAACAAAACAGCAGCTTTTTCATTTTTAAATTAGCATACCCAAATTTGACCTTATTCAGCCGAAAGAATGGTCAAAGCACTTATCCACAATAACAAAATGATATTCCACAAAGTTCTATAGAAGATTTGGCGGAAGAATTATCTGTTTTGCCAATAAAACCATGCTTTTTTAGAATAGCAAACCATAGTTAGACTTTGCTTAGCTAAGCGTTAGGTCTAATTATTTTAAGAATAGCAAAGCGGAGTTCCCAAAAGTTCCGGGGTAAATTAACGGGAAGTTTTGTTAATTAATCCCTGTAAATTGATAATTTTTGAGAATAATTTTAAAATACCAAAAAATGGTTAACAAAAATTACGGGGAAGATTTATGTTAATAAATTACAAAAAAGCCCTATAATTATATAGGGTTGGCGGGAACGTTTGAGGACGTGCTAGAATGAGTTCTTGTTGGGTTGATTTTTTGCTTATTTTGGGATAGTATTGTGATGTATAATAATGATTTAGAAATATGACGATTGAGAAAAATAATAAAAATATGAAAGAATCAAATTTTGTATCAAAACAAAATATAGACAAATCTATTCAAGGGAATTGTTCTGAAGAAAATATTGAAGAAATAAAAGCAAAACTAGAATCATTAGCAGGAGATATTTCAAAATATTCACCTGAAACTAAAGAATTTTCTGAAATTAAGGAAACTTTCATTAAAATTCAACCAGCAGTCGAAAGAGAAATACAAGAATATATAGAAAGAGAGGAAACGGCGGATTTTAGTTTTAGCATGGAACGAGGATATGCTTTCTATTTCGAACTTATTGATAAATTAAATCTACTTACTGAGTCTAATAAAGAGATGGCTGCTAGACTTTTTATGGTATCTGGTGATATTGATCATGTAATTACTCATGATATTTTAAGAAAAAGACAAATATATAAGTCTAAAGAAAAAAATATAAATCAAGAAGATTATTTGACCGGTTATATATTAAAAAAATTTGATTTTTCTGAAGATGAAATATCTGACCTTATCCAGAGTTGGCTTTCGGTAGAAGACGATGATATGGCTGAGTGGGGTATAGTTAAAAATTTAAGTAATATAAGAGGTCTTGAAAATTTTGAAAAGAAATCTGCAAAATATTTATACGATAATTTTGGTATTCGTGGTTTTGGTAGGTATAGAATGCATGAACTCAAAAAACAGTATGAGGAAAAAGATGATATGGGTTCTTATGGTCTATTTTTTCATGCAGTTATGGATTGGAATGGCTCTTTTACGCAATCGAATCAATCAGAAGATATACGAGAGAAAGTAGAAGAAAATTCTTTCCTCCTGAGAATCATTGAGGCAAATGGAAAAATCGATCTAGCAAAAAGATTATTATTTCTCCGGGATAAATATAAGCAAAAAATAAAGTTTATGTATATGAGTGTGCACGGTAATACGGATGTGATAGGATTGGGTGATAGGGAGGGGGATGATCGCAAATTTCTTAAAGAAGATTTAAAAGGCAAGGGGGTACAAAGAATTAAGGGGTTGTTTGAAGATAATGCAGAGTTGATATTGTCTAGTTGTCTTACCGGCGTTAAAGGTGGGTTGGCAGAGGAAATGTCTAGTGTTTATAATGTAAAAGTTATTGCTTCTGATAAACCAACAGAAGGTGAGCCAAAGTCTATTGATATCAAAAAAAATTCTGCCGGTGACAATTTAGAATTTAATATTGTTTTTAATGCTGTAAACCAAGATGATAAAAATATTGACACAACAAAAAAGGGTACTGTAATTTATAATTCAAAGCATTAAATATTTTTTGGTTTTTTGTATTAAGATTAACCCTTAAATTCTCAACTATTCTTAGCTACACTATTTCTAACATCGTCCACTACCCCGAGCAGTTGACAAAAATAAAGCAGACAGTGATGTCTGTTTTATTTTAATATTAAACCATATTTTAAGTTCTAAAGTAGTTCGAAAATAACACTATATTTTTACACTTTTAGCAAACACCTTAATTCTATTGGTTAAAACTAGTTCAAATCCATTTGCCTGTTTTTTAAGTAAGGTTTTTGCTATACTATAATTAATGTTTCCTCGGGCTCTGCTCCGAGGAGAATCCATTTAATTAAAAAAATATGAAAATATTTTCCAAGGCTTCACCGACGGTGCGCGCAATTGTAGCTATCACATTAATCGCGGCTATTGGTGTGGTTTATCTTATAAAAACTAGGCCGTTGATGTTTCAGTTTGTAACAGAAAAGATCAAAAGCATCATTACACCCAAACCACCGATTGGCGAACTTACACCAGCACGCGATCTGCGTGGCACCTGGAGGTCTTCATTATCAGGTAAAGGCATGCAGGTATATGGAAAAAATACCGTTTATGGTTCAATTACGGACATATATGAAAATAGCGATATTGAATTGATTATTAATGATGTTAAAGATAATATTGCGATCGGAACAATGCGTTATACTAATCTTTGCAGTTGGGGAGAAACCAAAGTTACTATTACGGGCGCAGAAAGAGTTATTAATGTACCCAAAACCTGTATTGTTGACACTGGCCAACAGGAAATAAATATCCGAGTAAGTTCAAGCGCTCTAGATTTTGGAACAGTTTCTCTTAATGGCGTCACGGCTACTATGCAAGGCAGTTTTACAAGCGATATTATGAGTGGCTCAATGACAGTAACCATGCCCGGGGGAATACTTAAAGGCACCTTTAATTTATCGCGACAAGAATAATTTACAAGAGATTAATTAAAAAAATTACATTAAATTTACTAATAAATTGCCATAAAAAGTTCGCCAGCAGTCCCTCCAAGCGAGCAACTACACAAGAATGAGCTGAAGGGCTCATTTTTGTTAGGTCAAATTAGTTCAAACCCATCTGGCTGTCTTAAATTCATAAAGAATGATATACTCATTAAAGGTAGACGCGTTTGTCAACTTATAATTAATTTTTAAAAGTATGAAAACAAACAAAATTTATGGTTTTTTGTCTTTTGCAGTAGTTCTAATTGCGGTCTTTTTGTTTAGTACGATTTTTGTCCAGGCGGCTAAACCTGATGCCTTTGATTCTAAAAATAACCAGGCCGGGACATCTACGCCGAGTAAAAGAGGTAACGCTGATATCCACAGAAGCACTGTATCTATTTTTGTAAAAAATTTATTAGATGTGGCAAATGAAACCGGGGATGGCATCGGAGATGAGGTCCGAGTAATTGCCCAAGAACAAAATGATGCCAAAGAAAAAGTTTCTAGCGCCATTGACGCCATTGAAAGTAGGGGCGGTTTTAAGGCCTTCCTGATTGGAACGGATTATAAAAATATTGGCATGATTCGCAGCGAAATGGTAAAAACTCAAGCTAGCATAGATAAGTTAAATCGGGCAATAGAAAAAATGCCAACCTCAACAGTCGCCACCACATCTCAGGAAATACTAAATCTTACGCAAGAACAGGAGCGACTCAATAATTTTATTAAGCAAAACGAAAGCAAGTTTAGTCTATTCGGTTGGTTTGCGAAATTATTCAATAAATAATCTTTTGTTTATAACAATTCCTAAAGTTATAAAAATTAAATTGATAATTATTTTGTCTTGATTGTGGGAATCGGGATTATTTTTGCTAGCTATTTATTTAATTAGACTTTGAAATAAAAGTATACACAAAATCCCTCTAAATCTTTAAATAAAGCTCGAAAGCAGTCTCTCTAAGCGAACAACACTTAAAAACACCCATGAAATTAGGTGTTTTTGGATATATTATAGATACGATAAATCTTATAGAAAAGACGTCTATTATCTTTTATTTGACAAAATAGTGGATTAAATGTAGGATAAAAAACGTTGAACCTTTAAAATTGAGTACCATGAAAAAAAATAAAAACGGGTCGGGCAAAACTGACGATCGCCTAGCCTTTTCTCATAATATTAGTCCGTGCGAGATTAATATTTTTGAATTCTTCTTTCATTATTACACGCGACACTCTGAGGGAAGGGGGTTGTGGTGTTCGGACGATTTCCTGGATATGGTTGCCAGGGCCACAATTACTGATCCAATAGTTTCTGTAAAGGGGGAGGTATTTTTTCATGAACTTAAAAATACTGGCAAGATACCCTTTTTAGAGCTTACTCCTCGGGGAATTCCCGATGGACAGTTTATTGATTTGTCTTCAAAAAGAGGCAGAAAGAAGTCGCGCAAAATTCTGGGCATGCTGGCATATTTATTGAGTGAAAAATTGAGCGGGGATAATATTCTGCCTAGTGATGGCCGGGTTATCATTATTGCTTACGTGAAGAGATGGCCAAAAGTCGATTCTAGCCCCTATGTGATATGCATGGTCTGGGATGACGAGAGAAATGCCTGGAACATATTTCGTGACTCTTTTGATCGTGAGTTGGCTGCCGGCACACTAAAATTGTCTATCTCCAGGGAGATTCGTGATGGTTTTAGAAAAAATACCCCATTAGAAATCCTGAGGGGTTTCCTGTTTAAAGGTAAATTTTAAGTATCAACAGATGCTGAGTTTTTACCTTAACATGCATTGGCATTAAAATAAAAGGCAAGTCCGATTTATCGAGAACGGCCTTTTTTATTTTGTAAAATAAAAAAGCTGTAATTATATAACAGCTTTTTTGTCTAAGTTATTCGGTTGTCGCAATTAACTTTCAAGAGCCTTTTTTATTAGATCGTCCCTTTTAATTTTTTCTCCTGTATTGGATAGTTCGAAAATTAAAATGTGGCCCTCTCCACAGTCACCTTTGTAATTAGGATCAGAGATGATGGCCAATGCCTCTTCATCCGTAACATATTTAACCTCAGCAACCCACTGGCTATGCAGTTCAAGCCATCTTTCTAAAAAGAACCATTTTTTCATTTTTTAATCCTCCAAAATTATTGATTTTGTATATTATTATAATTTTTATATTTAGTCAAGGACCTGAAATTTCCCTTTATTTTTGTAAATAACGTTCGAAAACGGTCTTTCTAAGCGAGCAATAAAAAAATAAGCGGTCATCACCGCTTATTTTTTATTTATCTATTTCTTCCGACACTCGCAATCAGGGGCGCATTTGCATTCCGATTCACCGCCGCAACCGCAAGTACAATTGCCGTCACAACCACAGGTACACTTTTTTTCTTCGCTCATATTATTATTGTTAGTTAATTAAATTTTATTTTAAAAGTTTTAAAAATTTCCGCCGCCGCCAACTTTTCCGGCGAAGTCTTGGCCGGGTCATAGCTTATCTTGAAAGTTTCGGGTAATTTGAAGGTGACCGCTGCCACGCCGCTGATTTTTTCCACCTCGTCTATGATCAAAGGTGCGTGTCCGGGACAGGGGAGCTGGACGTTAATACTGGCTATAGCCAATTGCTGGCCATTATTTTCGATTGGCTTTGTTTGGCGATAGGTGGAACCTGGAATGATGACATAAGCGACTAGGATGTTGACGATAATGGTCGTCGCATACAGGGTCAAAAGGTATTGGCGCTTGCTCCTGATTCCGGCGACGTGGCAGCAATTATTTTTTTTCAGATAAAAGAAAGCGGACAGGGTGGCCAGAAGCAAAGATATGATTATCAAGAATAGGAAAAAGTAGGGAATGAGTAAAAACTTTTTAGCAATCGCCGCCCCGCCGGCTGCGCCGACAAGCGACAAGACCAAGAAGGCTAAGCAAAAAATGTGCGGCACCAGGCCGGAGAGCAATCCGGATCCAAAGCCTTTTCGCCGGTTATGGTTGGTTTGGCAACAATTTTCCATAGGGCTTATTTATTAAAGAGGTTGGTTACTTTTAAAATCTCTTCCGTCATTTCCTTTTTTTTCTTTTCACTGCCGGAAGCCATCGCCTTCCGAAAACAGGTGTTGAGATGGTTTTCCATCAGCATCTCATGAGCCGAGCGTAAAAGTCCGATGACCGCCAGATTTTGCTGCATGATGTCAATGCAGTAGCGGTTGTCCTCCGACATCTTTATTATCTTGGTGAGCGAGGATTGGGCCTTTTTAAAATTAATCAGCGTCTTTTCTTTTTGAGTTTTCATAAAATTGTTTTTAATACCCATACCTAGGGTATAGGTACATAATAGCCCCTGGTTAGATATTTGTCAATGGGGGCCTGTAATTTTGAGCTATATAAAAAATGTTCCAGTTTTAAGGTGTTTTTGTTTTGTTTGAAAATATGGTACAATTATAAAAAGATGGCTTTTATAATTAATTAGCTATAACTTTATGAATAAAAAAGTATTTAGCGTGGTGGTTCTTCTGGCGAGCGTTTTAGTCTTTACTGGTGTCGGTTGCGTTAACAGAAACAAAGCAGAGCCGGCGGTGGTTCCGGTGACCGGATCTGACGTGTCCCAACCAGCCGCCACGGATGAAGCCAAATGCCTGGAAATGACCGCTCATATTTTTTGGTTATATCAACTAATTCAACAAAAAGATGAGGTGGCGTTAGAGGCCCTTAATTTAAAAATAGCTAATTTGAAAAAACAGTATGGCTGGGGCGATGAAGATTATAATAAGATTTGCAATAAATTTGGCGAGCAAAGCGATTTTATAACTCGCGCCGGAGAGAGATTGAAGGAATTGATATCCGGAATAACGTCCCCGACCGTGACTTCCACCGCCGTTGTTAGTCCCGAAGCATTGTTGCTGGAATATAATTTAAACAGATTCAAAAACAAAAAATGGCGCGGTGAAATCAAACAGTTGGCCGAAGGGACTATAGGTACGGGTCCCGTTGCAATCTGCCGTGATGCCCGTATCATGCTGTCAGCTAATTTTACGATGGAAATAGATGCTATGTCCATTGATTTTGATAATTTGAGCTGGGCGGATCAGGCCAAAAAATTAGGAATTGCCAACACCGCCAGCAGTTCCGCCGTCACTGTGGTGGGCACGGGTAGAATTAAATTCCAGAATCCTTGGCGTCTATTCCTGACACCAACCGACAAAACGACCATTACCAGCAATCCTTTGCCGGTTTCTTTCACGGGTTATATTGATTTTGCCAATAATAAATTGATGCCCTTGGAAAAGTTTACCAACAGTCCGGTCCTGTCTCAAACACAAGTCGTCTGTCCCTATTACAACATAGAAGACTGCCCGATAGGCTGTCTGACAAACAGCGGCAGCAGTGAGTGGAAAGCCGAAAAGGTTTGGCTGAGAGGCCTGACATTTAAGCTCGGTTCAAACAATGAATTGATTTTGCAAGAGCCGATTTGGAATTTAGCGGAATTAACCTGGGAGCAGCAGCTAATATCAAATATGCCATTCTTTAGTAAGGGCGAGGCTAATTTGGATGCCAGCGGAATATTAGAAATTAAACAATAAATATATGTCTAATAAAAAAATCTCTTTTTTGGTTA
>Ga0265297_10011959_pt1 | contig 10515 bp, 13 predicted proteins | sample Munlanlwell13791_FD_192502 | JGI IMG/M metagenome (GOLD analysis project Ga0265297, IMG submission 192502) | Leachate microbial communities from a municipal landfill in Southern Ontario, Canada - Leachate well 137-91 | ecosystem: Engineered > Solid waste > Landfill > Unclassified | place...
CAGATAATATTAAAGAATTATTAACTATATCTCGCAAGCGCTGCCCAAGGCCCCCTTCACTAACATGCTCAAGATATCTGCGTGCGTGATACTGTTCTCGCCAAACATCGACCCTTTTCTTGCCCTTATCTTCCATTTTTTTTATAGCGCTTAGCCTACAATTTTTTATTCTCGCTATTTCCGATATCGTTCAAATCTTCAAGCCTGAAAAATTGAGATAATTTCTATAGACCTAACTTCTTTTTTGTAAAATTGGCTACTGCCGCTTTGTTCATTTCTTTCCAACTTTTAAATTTCGTGTTCTTCGATATAAAATTATCCCATTCTGCATCGGGTATTTTTTTAAAATCTTCCTCGGAATTAATAGTAAAACCGCTTTTTTGAAACATATCTTCGATTCCATCAAAATTGCTGTTTCTTCTTATAAAATCTCGATCGTAAAGTTCGTTAAATGGAACCTGATATTCTCCTTCTAACTTTGAAATATTTTTCTGTAGATTGTCCAATTTCTTCTTCAATTCATCAAAGCCTTCCATCTTAAAATTAAACATGTTTTCAGCCTCCTTTGTTTGATCTATCAATAAAAAACCTTCGCCGGCCATATATTGACCAACGAAGGTTTTACTTTTTTAGCGTCCGGGATTTATCCCTTCATAACTCGGGACGATTACAGTCTTCTTATAGTGTTAATTTATCATAACTGTTTGATTTGTCAATGTGTTTCTATGCCGCTCAATTAGGTATCCCCTTTCAAGCGGCCCAGAAAAGACTCACCATAAAAAGACTCTCTGTATACAGGTAGGATATAAAATTAGAAAACAGGCTCGATGGCTCCTCTTGGATAGATTTTTGATCTAAAAACTCAGCGCAATAGCGGAATTTGATAGCCTCTTCTTGGATTTCTTCAGCGCAAAAGGGGCATTTATTCATGTTTTATGTATTCGTGCGCGTATTACACCTCTTATCTTTTCAGCTAATTCCTGTGCTTTCTTCATTTGTTCATGCAATTTCTGACAATTATCCCAATGCTGGCCCCACAATTCAGACCCTACTAGCTCCTCCAAATTGAGAGGTTTAACATTTCCCCATTTCTCGTATGCTTCCAAGTGTGCAATTTTCTCATCCAGATTAGGAATGCCCCTTTTATTCGGAGAGAACTTGGCATCGCTTTTAAGCCAATCTTTCCAATATTTTCCTCCTTTAGACTGATTACATTTCCCGCAGGCAGGTACAAGATTGTGTATTTCCGATATATAACCAGTGGGCCTTTTATTGGCTACAATCGGCCGCAGATGATCCCATTCCGTAAATTTTTCACCACAATACGCGCATCTTAAATCTTCCTTGCTTAGCCCTAGGATTTCCAGGGCTTTTTCCAATTCATCTTCTGTAGGTTCTATTACCGGAATTATGCTGTTGACGAAAGAATTCGTTATTGTCGATGTCCGTCCGGTAACATTGACTGGCTTGGGCATTTTAAAAACATCTCTAATATGCATAACTTCTGTCCTCTACGTTTCTAAATAGTCTAAGACCGGCTTAAAATCAACTAATGTAGATATAATCTCTTTCTTTAACTCCTCAGGTTTTGCCAAAATACCGTCTTTCCTGTCAATTGAATGCCGAACATGTATCCCCGGTGATGCCGGGCTTACATCTGCTTTCTTTAGAATTTCGCAAAGATAACAAACGTCGTCTTTCGTAGCTATATCATGCAAGTTTATTTCGAAGAAAGCTTCCCACCTCTCATTACCAGACATAAGAAACTTTCCATGCCTGGGTAATCTTCTAAAAACAATAAATTTAGCCTCGTTTCGTATTCTTTTAACTACCCTTAAGAATTCCTGAGGATCATTTAGTACCTTTTTATAAAATATACCTAGCGGTTTTTTTAAATTATCTGTCCGGCCATTACGTATCACGGTATTTATTTGCAGACTGCTTTTAGATACTTCTATGGTAAAGTTACATTGATTTAAGATATCCTCACCATTCTCCGGTTTCTTAATGGCTACCCAGGCGCGATCGTCTTGGGTAGACCGGGATACGTTCCCTACCCTAAAATAAGAATATTTTTTCAATTGTAGCGGCAGGTCTTCCTGTATCAGCTTTGCCAAAGATTCAAGTTTGTTCCTCAGTATAGGGACATAATGCGGATTCCTATCGGACCAGAAATCGAAATCATCATCGCTAAAACCATTGAATTCTGTCATCACTATTACCTCCAGATATTTTATGAAGTCCTCGAAGATCACTCTAATTGCAGTTAATTGTTTATTGGGTTTAATTTCCTTTACAATTTTTAGGCAAAGATCGTGTACCTGCCCCCAAGACTGATATATGCATCTGGGATCGCTGATTTTCTTAAGGAGGTCTTTATCTTGAGTATTATTTGTTATAACAAGTAGCCGATCATCATTACCCAGAGCTTTCAAGTGGCGAGAGATCTGATCTAAATCAAGATGAGCTTGAACTTTCGATTCTAAATAAACCTTCCCGCCTACAAAGTTGATAAGGGCATCCGGACGGCTAACATTTTCTGCCGGCTGAAGTCGAAAAGATATAATTTCTCGCCTTCTAACACCAGCTAATCTTAAAAAGTCTTCAATGAGCCTATCAAAACCAACCTTATGAGAGAATTCCAGTAAGTTAATGAGGCTTTTTGTTGTATTGTCCTCAACCTGATCATCATATAGCGAGGTTTCTAACCTTTTTGAAGGGCCTCTGTAATAATAGAAGATATTTTGGTGGGGATCTCTCATAGGCTGTTTCTTTCTCTTTTAAGCTTAGGGTGATGTTAACACCGTATGCATACGGTGTCAAGGTCAATAAGATTCTGGGATAATACACCGCATGGAGACGGTTATTAGATTAAAGTTGGCCGGTAGATTAAGGGAATTGCGTAAAAAGAAGGGGTTAACCCAAGAGAAGCTATCAGAGCTATCTGGAATCGATTATAAGCATATCCAGCTCCTAGAAAGCAGAAAAGCTCCTGCAGCAAAACTAGACACAATCGAGAAACTCGCCAGGGCATTCCATATCAGCCCCTCGGAGCTACTCAAATTCTGATTCAACAGCTTTTAGTGGAAATTTCTTAAGCTCCCTGGCATCACAAAGATCACTCCAAGCGAAGACTGATCATAGCCGCAAATTATCTATTTGCCAAAGCGCTATCCATAGGCATCCTTCTGTTGTAAATCATTTTCTAGGTCCATGTTGCTGCGAATTCCGCTTGGATACTGCCCTTAGTAAACATCATGGGCCGAGATATAAACAACAGCTTCCCCGGCACGCTTCTTGCATAGATTAATGGCCATTTCAAGGGCATCCAGGCCGTCATCGTGGCTTCCCTTGGGAAAGAATTTCATCTGCTCCAGAAGGACACGATGCTTCCGCGAAAACAAAACCGCCCCGCTTTTAACCAGCGGCTGGATACTTTCGATTCTGGCCATTTTGTCAGATACATGCTTGATCTCTTCCAATGGCAGATAGTAGCCCCTTTCTTCCGACTCCTTTCTTAACTGCTCAGCCATATACTCCTGGAATTGGTTAGTCTCAAAACCAAACATCGTATACTTACGTACGCGATGATACTCCAAAATATCCTCAATGGTTTTATCCGGCTTTCTTCTGGCGATATCGGCATCCAGAATATAGATTTTACCGCTTTCTGAATCCAGTAGCGCTGTCACAATCGCTGAAAAATCTCCATGCCTGTTTTGCCTGCCGAGGCTGGGATCACATGCCCCGTAGAACCTGGCTCTGGTATCCACAAAGGCAAGCAATTCCTCTTCGGACTTAAATCTATCATCCCAAAAATGCATCTCCTCAAGATTAAAGTGGCAGTTTTTTGGGTCAACCGGATCATTCTGCATCTCGCTGTCAAAACTGTAATGGCCTTCTTGTTCTCTTAATACCATAAGGTCAAGGTAGCTTTGGCTTTCCGGCCAAAGAACCTGTGTGCCACTTAGCATCTCCTCCTTATGGGCCTCAAAATATCTTTTAGCGGCTTGAAGGCCATATTCCCCTTCAAATTCCAGCCGGTTATTAAAGATAAGCTCCCAATCTTCCCATAGCTTGCAATTAACAGCCCAGGAGACAACTGATCGGTAAATCTTTTTATTCCAACCAGGGCAGGAATTAGGATCGGTAAAGCGCGCCAGGAGCGAGTGGTAATGATGGATGGTCCCGGTAAAAACCACATTCGTCTTAGCTGTCCCGGCCTTAAGAACCGACTTTGTTACCCAGTCGTAGAGCTTATCGTAACTTTCCGGGTTTTGGGCATTCTCATCGCTTTCAATGTCGTCTAAAATGATAAGCGAGGGACGGAATTCCTTGTTGCGCCGGCCCCTGACCTGCTGGCCCGTGCCTAAGGCAAGGACCTTTATGCCGTTACGGGTGATGACCTCATTCTTATTCCAGCGCGGCGGCTTAGGATGCATGCCGATTTCACCTACCTCGGGGAAATCCTGCATCAGGTGTTCATTAACCTCTAATTCTTTCTTTATGCTGGAAAGCAAATCTGCCGCCTGATCGCTGGTATTGGAAATAACCAGGATGAACTCATCAAGCTTATAGCAGATAGCATAGAGCACGTATTGCAGGCTGATAATCGTGCTTTTTGCGCTATCCCGGGGGGCGGCAATCGCATTTTTACTGCCGCGCGCATGGGCCATCTCTTCCAATAAGTTGCTTAGCTCAATGTGAAACGCTGCATCGGGATACTTGTGGTAATGCCCAAAGTATAGCTTACGAAAAGTTAAAAAGCGCTTACCTTCTTCTCGCCGCAGTTGGCTGATTTTATTTTTGATTATCTGGCTCATTTTTATCCTCCTTATCGTTTAATGAGAGTTTCTGTATATTGTAGGCAATCTTGGCCTTATCGATTAACTGTTTGACCTTAAGGATCTCGTCTTTTCTTTGAGCGGAAACTCCTCCTGCCTCCTCCATGATTCTTTCCAGCTCGATCACCTCTTCCTTAAAGTCATCAAAGGATCTCTCCTTCTGACTATTGATATTTAGAGAGAAATCTCCCACGATTGCCTGCGGTAGCGAAGGAAGGTAACCTAGCGACTGAAGCTTCTCGATAAACTCTGCAAAAACCTTAAACCCCAGGTACTCGGCCTGGGTTCTTTCTGCAACAGAGGCATCGGCCTTACGCGCCAAACGCATGAGATGCTCGCGGCTGGAAATTACCGCCATGCTGAGCTGGCCGACGATCTTTTTTTGCAGGCCCTCGTCCGTAGATAAAGAGTTGCGCAAGAATATCTCATCGGTATCGCGCTTGATTGTTTTTTCGCTGCATTTAAGGATCTGGGCCATCTGCGACTTGGAATACCCCTCCCCCATGAATACCTCCACGCACTGCTGACGGGCGTCCTTATCAAGAAGCTTGGGGTCAAACTGTCCGTCTTTGATCTTTTGAATGGTTGATAAAGCGCAAACATCTTGTTTATCTTCTCGGGCATTCATGATCTATCCTCCTTTAGATATTTCTGAAGCAGCTCTTTAGAAACCTTCTCCTTCCCGGCATAGGCGATATACCTATGCGCAATCGCATCGCAGTAGCGCGGGTCTATCTCAAGGCCAAAACAACGCCTTTCTAGGCTTTCAGCAGCGACTAAAGTCGAACCTGAGCCTAGGAAGCAATCTAAGACTAAATCCCCTCGCTTTGAGCTGTTACGGATGGCACGCTGGGCAAGGGCGATTGGCTTTTGCGTAGGATGTATATAGGTAGAGGTGGGATCGCGATGGACTTCCCAGAGGGTACTTTCGTTGTTAGGGCCAAACCAGATATGCGAGCCGTTATCCTTTTTCCAGCCATAGAGGCAGAACTCTGTCTGCTGGTTATAATCGCCGAAGCCTATCGCAAAGCGCTCCTTTGCCCAAGTAATAACGCATGAGATATGGAACCCGAGTCCTACAAGCATCAAATACATCGGGCCAAACTGCCGATGGCCATTCCAGATATAGATAGGAGCACCTTCGGCAAAATAGGGGCTAATGTTCGCAAGGATATTCTTTAGCCACTTCTCGTATTCTTCCTGAGAGAAATTATCGGCATAAATCTTGCGCCAGAGTTTGTGTTTTTTGGGCCGGGAGTCTGCCTTGGGACGGCTGCCGCCGTAGTAGTTCACGTTATAAGGCGGATCTGTATGCAACAGGTTTGCCTTATTGCTTCCCAAAAGCAGTTTTATATGCTTTGGGTCGCCTGCATCGCCGCAGAGAATACGATGGGGCCCAAGCTCGATGATATCCTCCGGTTTTGTTACCGGCTCCTTGATTGACTCAAGGCAGGCATCAAAATCAAAGTTATCATCTTTAGGCTGGTTATTGTTATCCAAAAGCTGGCTTATGTCAGGTATTTCAAAACCAGTCAAGCTAACATCGAATTCGTGAATTCGAGAAAGCTCTGAGAGTAAACCGGCCAGCTTATCGTCATCCCAGCGGCCTTCAATTTTGTTAAGGGCGATGTTAAGGGCTTTTTCTTTTGGTAGGGGCAAGTCCACAACGCTTACTTCGACTTCCTTTTGGCCTTGGGCAATAAGTACCTTTAGGCGCTGATGGCCTGAGATAAGGGTTTTGGTGCGCTTGTTCCAGACAAGCGGCTCAACGAAACCGAAAGTAGTGATGCTTTTTTCTAGCTTTTGGTATTCGGGGTCATCTGGCTGAAGATTTACGCGGGGGTTATACGGGGCGGGGTTGATGCTAGTGATAGGGATTCTTTTAATCTCCATCGATTCCTCCTTTTTGTTCCTGGGGTTAATAATAAAGGGGAAATTCGAAGTGTTGCTCTCGAATCTCCCCTTTCTGGCCCCTTAAAAAAAGGAGGAAACGCAAAGTGCTAAAGCACTCCGAATTTCCCCTATCTTAAATCCTCTCGCCGTTTTTTCCCGGCGGATTCCGGATAGTAAAGGATGCCTTGTTACTGCTGACATCCTTGCAGGTCTTATTAAGCTTCAAGGCCTGCTACTGATTATATTTTTACCACTAAAAATAGCGGATGTCAATGTTATTTTTCATCACTTGTGAGCGGGAGGAATTAAGTCGTTATACTCTGATTTTAGGTACTCGGCCTTAAGGTAGCCTTTAGAAAATTTCCTGAATATCATTTTATCGAATATGCTCAGTTTTTCCTTTCTTCTAAAAATGTAGATCATTTTTTATTGAAAACAGCTCTTGTTGAATTACCATTAAAATCTAAAATTAATATATCACAAATTGCGCTAACGCTTGAGTCTCGTACAGAAATCTCTTCAAATAGAGTTGAGAGATGTTTAGTCGTTATCGAGACTTGATTATCCCCATCTAAATCTTTAATCTGTTGCCTCATCATATTTATGATTCTCCCTATAAGTCCAATAATGGGAGATGGCATATTTGGGTGTATGATAGATAAATAATTGCCCGTAGAAGAAAATTTAAAATTTGCTACGTTGCTAGTGTAACAAAGCATGGGTTTTCTCTGTTTATTAAATCCCCCAAGCATAATATCAACATTCAAATATCCCTTGGCATCTTTCAAATTATCAAAATCGGTAATTTCTTCTCTTGCTCTTGCTATTTCTTCTGAGTAGATTCTTTTTATATCATCTGTTCTGATTTTTGAAATTTCATCAATAAACATAACAGAATTATCTTTCAAAAGTTTAAATAACCTCATACCGAATGGCATATTGCCTGCTCCACTAAAATATACAAATTCGGATATCTTTCCAATTTTATCAAAACTATCTTCTTGAATATTAGTTTTAGGATTAAATATTCTTCTATCAGCGGCAATGATAACTTTATTCTTTAATAACAGACCGATGTAAAATGACATTTTTATTTAGTTGGGCTATAATTAAATCAAGAGCGTCGTAATAATTTTTTACTTTCTCATTATCTCACCCAAGCAACTATTAATCGTTTTCTATTCATTTCTTTTCATTAAAGATTCAAAATGCTGGAAATCTTTTACTTTTATTGAAGAATTACTTAACTTTATTATCTCATTCATGTATCCCCTGCTCTCAATGTTTTCTTTTGTGATTGGCCAAAGAGTGTGCCTACAGCCTTTATGATAAGGTGGTCGTTCTTGTAATTTAGGGAAATCTTTATCGCTTCCGCTTATTGAATAAATTTTGCCTTGATAACTTTGACATATCTCGCAAGCATTGGAATGTGCATCTATTTGAACTAAATCCATTCCATACTTTTTAGCAAGATTGAATAATGATTTTTGCTCTGGTGAATTTGCTGGGCATTTATTCATTTTCCATCCATCATCTTTCTAACCACCCAAATGATGGCAAACTCTACGAAAACAACTATTGTTTATAATTCCTAACATCAAAATCTTTATCTTTAGTATGGTAACATCCTTTTGTTGTAAAGAGATTGGAGATTTGCCCTCCGCTATAACCAATCAAAACGTCATTCTTAAAATCGCAACTGGTAACCCATGCGAGTTTTGATTGTTCAGGTGCAGCCCAAAACCAACTTTCAACAACCCCCTCTTGGAGTTCATATCGCGTCCAATATCCAGGACTGCCCAACAGATGGAAAACTTGCTCCTTGTTCATCCCTATTTTAATTATTCCTTCACGAAACTCCTGAAGCGTGTCTTTAGGCCAATCACTTTTTATTAAACTCTTCCTATTTGAACTTATGGCTGTTGCTGCTGTGCAACCGCATAATCCGAAACATAACAATAAAACTATTAGTTTTTTCATGCAGCCCCTTCTGTAGTATCTGCTATGCCCTCTTATGGAACATTGTGCCTTTACTACAAATCTAAGATCTTTTTCTTTTTAGCCTCAAATTCCTCTTTCGTAATAATTCCTTTACCCTTCAACTCCGCTAACTTTTCTAAATCTGAATAATTAGATGTAACAGGTATAGATTGACTATTATGGATACTCTGTAAGTTAAGATTTTGCAGCTGTCCTCGTCCTATTTTAACTGCTTCTTGAAAAAGACCGAATTTGTTACTTTGAAAAGTAACCACATTATCGCTTCGGATAGCACTATTATTGCCAGTACCCCAGTAACTTTTTTGGGCGTTCTGGGTCGCAGGTGTTAATACTTCAAAAGTGCCTGTACCCCAACCTTTTTTTATCTCTAAACCTACAATATTGCTATATCCAAAATCTATACACCTTCCCCCTAAGAAATTACCCGCCATAAAACCCCATTTTAAAACATAAAGTCTTTTATCCGTTATTACCAGTCCTTCTCCAAAAGAACCTTTTAATTTTACAATAATTTTATCCCCGTGAAGATTTTCCTCAATAAGCCTCTCACCTCTATTCCCAAGATTATGAATTAAATTCCCTGTTATTTGGCTTCCTGTTGCTCTAAATTTATTTCTATTAACTTTTATAATAAACCAGACAATCCCAATAATTATAATTAAAGGCAGAAATTGAATAATCGGGTTAACAACCTGTGTTGTTGTCGCTGGGTTATTTGACGCCTGCATAGTTGTAGTGGTATTAGAAAACAAGGCTATGCAACCAATAATGGCATAAAAAATGAATGTAATTACAAAAATCCGTAAAATAATTTTCTTATTCGTTCTTTCGCCTTTCAATTTTTTGATTAAAGCATAGACGCCTGTTATAATAGCGCCCATAAATACAGTTCCCAATAATACCATAATAATATATGCTGACACTTTATTCATAATCATCCCCTTTTTTAATTAAAACTCTATGAATTCCTCTGCCCCCAACAAAAAGGGGGCGCATATTCCCACCGGTAACTGCTAAGTAAAACCGATAAGACTGCATTTCCCCCTCCCCTTTCGGGGAGTGATGCAGCTTACCTTACTTAGCAGTTAGAGGCCCTTAAGTCCTCTTTAAGGTATAGCTATTGAACCAGATTGTCTTTGCTTCTAAAGCAATTCTACCTCAATTAACACATAAATCAACTGCTTAATTCGCCCTTGGTAATAAAATCGTTTCGCTTTGGGTTACGGTATTCAGCCTTGGTATAGCCTTTTGAGAATTTTCCAAACAAGACTTTATCAAAAAGGCTAAGTTCTTCTTTGTTTTTAACATGCGCTACTGAGAAAGAATCTATGCGTGGCAGATCATCGAAAACGACTTTTTCTTTAATCAGTAATTCTTCCTTTTTACTGTTTTCAAACTTTTCTAATTCTAAAAGATTAATGAGCTCTCCAGAAGAATCTTTTTCTATAGCAATACGAAGGCAGTCGTTTAAAATGGCGATTTCATTCTTAAGCTCCGTTAATACCTGGCTAGCCTTATCAAGCTTGCGGTATTCTGCAGGATATAGAATTAATTTTTTGGCTTTATTGATACAAACAGAGGATGCCCGCTTGCCCATTAAGTGGCAAGAGGCTATTTCAACAAAACATTTAGTTCTCTTACCTTTTTCTCTTTCTAGCCTACTAATATAGGATTGTAACGTTTTATCTATCATTTTCTTGTATTGTTGACTTTCGCTTCAGTTATCTGTCGGCCATATAATTTTGACCAACTTTCAATTTCCGATCGCTTATTCATT
>Ga0265297_10011960_pt1 | contig 10514 bp, 5 predicted proteins | sample Munlanlwell13791_FD_192502 | JGI IMG/M metagenome (GOLD analysis project Ga0265297, IMG submission 192502) | Leachate microbial communities from a municipal landfill in Southern Ontario, Canada - Leachate well 137-91 | ecosystem: Engineered > Solid waste > Landfill > Unclassified | place...
ATTACCATCCTGCATTATTGTAGGATACAGAATCCGGCTTATAGTCACTCGGGTAAATTTTAGGGCATCACTTCCATTATCTAAATATATGCTCAAAAAATCAGAACTTATTTTTTCAGTTATTTTGATTCCCCTGGATTTTATAATGCTTATCGTAGCAGCTTTGGCTGCTTATTTTTTAAGATTTGAAACCCTTGCGGCCCTACGTCCAATTATTTATGAAATGCCTTTCGGGGAATTTTTAAATATCGCGACGTTTACTGGTTTGATTTGGCTTTTAGTTTTTGCCCTCACCGGACTTTACACAATTGGCGGAACGCGGCGGATCTTGGACGAACTTGCAAAAATATTTTTGGCGTGTTCTGCTGGCTTGGCCGTTATTATTGTTTTGATTTTTTTTAATCGGGATTTATTTTCTTCCCGTTTTATAATTCTTGCTGCTTGGATTTTCGCCATTATTTTTGTGAGTTTTGGCCGCCTAGCCACGCGTTTTATTCAGCGGGCACTTTTTCGCCGTGGCGTTGGCGTTCATCGGGTCGTAATTATTGGAGAAGACAAGGCCGCAGATATTTTGGTTAATGAGTTTTATAAAAATTCCGGTCTTGGTTTAAAAGTTATCAAGCGATATAAAAAATTTGACGACGAAACAATAAAGGAACTGGAAGAAATTTGTCGGGCGATTGGAGTTGATGAAATAATTCAGGCGCAAGGCGGAGCGAGCAGAGAAGAAACGATGAGCCTTATTGATTTTTGTAATGAACATCATATTGTTTTCAAATATTCAGCCGATTTTTTTTCCGTGCAAGCGGCTAAAATCGATATTCGCGATTATGCTGGTGTACCAGTAGCAGAGATTAAAAGAACTCGGCTTGAAGGCTGGGGAAGAATTTATAAAAGAATTTTTGATATTATTGGCGCTTTAATTTTTATAATTATTGCCTCGCCGATTATGATTTTAACGGCCATTGCCGTAAAGTTGGATTCGCGCGGTCCGGTTTTTTGGAGTAAGTTGGATGACGGTTCGCCGGTGCAGAGAGTCGGCCAGAATGGTGTGCCATTTCACTATTTTAAATTTCGGTCGATGAAGCCCGGTACGCACAATTTGCGTTACACCGAATTGATCGAGAAAGATTTTAGAAAGGGGCCTCTCGTTAAAATTAAGGATGATCCACGAGTCACGCGCGTGGGAAAATTTATCCGACGTTTTAGCATTGACGAGTTGCCGGAATTCTTTCTGGTTTTAACCGGAAAGATGAGTTTGGTTGGTCCGCGGCCGCATTTACCAGAAGAAGTGGCGAAATATAAAAAACATCACAAAAAAGTTTTGATTGTTAAACCGGGTATTACCGGTCTTGCGCAAATTTCCGGTCGGGCCGATTTGGATTTTGAAGAAGAAGTAAAAATTGACGCATACTATATTGAAAATTGGTCGCTAAAACTTGATTTGTATATTTTGTTTAAAACTCCTTTAGTTGTTTTGTTTGGCAAGGGGGATTAGTTTTATGAAAGTCGCCTTGATTCATGATCATCTGACGCAAGATGGAGGGGCAGAAAGGGTGCTTAGGGTTTTTCGGGAAATTTTTCCGGAAGCTCCAGTCTATACCCTGGTTTATGATAAGAAAAAAATGGGTAAGGAATTTGACGGAAAAAACATCAAGACGTCATTTATTCAAAAAATTCCCGGAGGAGTAAAAAAATTTAAATGGTTTTTGCCTTTGATGCCGCTCGCTACGGAAAAACATGAGATGGACGGTTATGATGTTATTCTTTCTAATTCGAGCGCTCTTTCAAAAGGCGTGATTACGCGTCCAGAGAGTTTGCATATTTGTTATTGCCACACGCCGACCAGATATCTTTGGACAGACACACATCTTTATATTAAAGAATTATCGCATGGATCGCTTGTAAAAAAGGCAGTATCCTTAATGCTTCCGAAACTTAGAATATGGGACAGGATAGCGGCTGAAAGAGTTGATAAGTTCATCGCCAATTCTAAAACCGTGCAAAAAAGAATTAATAAATATTACGGTCGGGAAAGCGATGTGATTTATCCGCCGGTTAATGTTTCAGAATTCAAAATTTCCGAAGCGCAGAAGAGATATTATTTAGCTGGCGGCAGATTAGTGCCATATAAAAGATTTGATTTAGTTGTTCAGGCTTTTAATAAACTTGGTATACCTTTAAAAATTTTTGGGGAAGGCCCGGAATTGGAAAAATTGAAAAAAATGGCCAAACCAAACATAGAATTTTTGGGGAAAGTGACTGATGAAAAAAAGAAAGAATTATATGGGAAGTGTGTCGCCTTTGTTCATCCGCAAGAAGAGGATTTTGGTTTAATGGTAATTGAAGCCATGGCCTCGGGCCGGCCCGTGATAGCTTATCCAAAGGGCGGGGCGATGGAAACAGTGGTTGAAGGAAAAACGGGAACTTTTTTTCCAGATCAAAGCTGGGAATCACTCGCGCATACGATTATTAGATTTAATCCAGAAGAATATAGACCGGAGGAAATTCGGGGGCACGCGGCACAATTTGATACAACAACCTTTAAGGATAAAATAAAAAGCTACATAGAAAATAGTTGGCAAGAATTTCAGAGTAAATAATATGAATATAGGCGTTGACGTAAGATCATTACTTGAAAAAGAACGAAGTGGCGTTGGGGAGTATACTTATCAACTTCTCGGCGCCATTTTTGATATTGATAAAGAAAATCAATACTTTCTTTTTTATAATTCCTTTAAAGACCCCGGGGAGGATTTTTTGAGTGAGTGGAAAAAATTAGGGAATGTCCATTTTTGCGGATTTCATTGGCCCAACAAACTATTAAATTTTTGTTTTAAGTTTTTAAAGTGGCCGAAGATAGATAAGTTAGTAGTTCGTCATTCACGGCTTACGGATAACTTAGATATATTTTTTGTTCCCAATTTAAATTTTTTGGCATTGTCATCTGGCGTCCGCAAAATTATCACGGTTCATGACTTATCTTTTGAATTTTTTCCGAAATTTTTTTCTTGGAAACGGAGAATATGGCATTGGTTTATAAATCCTAAAAAATTAATCAGCAGTGCAGATAAAATTATTGCCGTTTCGGAAAATACAAGAGGGGATTTAATGAAATTGTGTAAAGTGGTACCGGAAAGGGCTAGCGTGATTTATTCGGGTGTCGCCGATGATCAGAATAATTTAGATGTTGAGATAGTGAAGAAAAAATATAATTTGCCGGAGAATTTTATTTTGTTTTTGGGGACACTGGAGCCAAGAAAAAACATTAAAGGATTAATTCGCGCGTTCGAAATTTTTAAAACGAAGGAGAATGCGGATTACAAACTTGTAATCGTTGGTCCGCGCGGTTGGCTTTACAAAAATATTTTAGAATGTGCGGAAAAAAGTCCGGTGAGCGATGACATAAAATTTATAAATTATATTACGCCAGAAGAAAAATTTGTTTTTTATAAATTGGCTAAACTTTTCATATATCCTTCGTTTTATGAAGGTTTTGGTTTTCCGCCACTAGAAGCTGCCCAGGCCGGGACGCCGGTTATTGCGAGCACAAATTCATCGCTACCTGAAATTATAGGTGAGGCAGCGTTAATGGTTGATCCGAATAATCCGGCGGAAATGGCAAAAGTAATGGTTGAGTGTTTGGCTGATGAAAATTTACGAAAGAGTTTAATTGAAAAAGGGATAAAACAAGCGGAAAAATTTAGTTGGGTTAGCTCCGCGGAAAATTTTTTATCTTTATTACTTGACTAGAAATCAATTATAATAATGACAGAGGGCTTATTTAGCCCTCTTTTTACTTGTGTGCGTTTTTTTGCTATAATTAATCTATGAAAATAGGCATTGATGCAAGATTTTTCGGTCCAGTTGGAAAGGGCCTGGGAAGGTATGTTGAGAGATTGGTGGAAAATCTGGAAAAACTTGATTCCCAAAATGAATACATTATTTTTTTGCGAAAAGAAAATTGGGATTATTACACTCCCAAATTTTCCAATTTCAAGAAAGTTTTAGCCGACTACCCTTGGTATAGCCTGAAAGAGCAAATTATGATGCCCCTCGCAATCCGGCGAGAAAAACTTGATTTAGTTCATTTTCCGCATTTTAACATTCCCATTTTTTGTCCAGTAAAATTTGTCGCCACGATTCACGATTTGATTTTACTTCAATTCCCGACGCCGCGGGCAACAACTCTTGGCCCATTATTTTATAAAATAAAATATTTTGGTTATCGGATTGTGATTGGGCTTGGCCTTCGGCGGGCGAAAAAAGTTATTACCGTTTCCGAGTGTACAAAAAAAGAGTTGGTAAAATTTTTCAAAATAAATCCGGAAAAAATCGACGTGACTTATGAGGCTTGCGATGGCGTGGAGTATGGCCAGCTAAAGATGCCAGAGGGAAAACATCTAGTAAGGTTTGGAATTACAAAACCATACTTGCTTTACGTTGGCAATGCTTATCCTCATAAAAATTTAGAAGGTTTGCTAAAAATTTTTCCTAAATTAAATTTAGGTTGCCAATTAGTGTTGGTTGGCCGCGAAGATTATTTTTATAAAAGAATGAAGGAGGAAATAAAAGGAACTCTGCTTGAAAGGGATGTAGTTTTTACAGAATTTGTTTCCGAGGCGATTTTGGCTGACCTGTACCGCAACGCGCGCCTTTATGTCTTTCCGTCGTTTGTAGAAGGATTTGGCCTGCCCGGGCTTGAGGCGATGAGTTATGGCCTGCCGCTCGTGGCTTCGAATTCTTCTTGTCTTCCCGAAATTTATAGCGATGCCGCAGTTTATTTTGATCCGAAAAATGAACAGGAAATGATAGAAAAAATAAAATTTGTTTGGGCGGACGAGTCGACGAGACAAAATCTTATAAAGTTGGGTTTGGAGCAGGTAAAAAAATATAGTTGGCAAAATTTAGCCGAAAAAACTTTACAGATTTACCAAAATGCCGAAGAAAATTAAAAAAATCGAAAAAGTTTTGGAGATGAAAACAGCTCCGAATATGGGCGAGCACCCGTCGCCGCATGTTTTGAATTTGAAAAAAGTAATAGCGAAAAAAAACGTGGCAGAAGCAGCAAGGCTTCCAGGGAATCCGAGAACACCTATAAAATTAGAAATTCCGGCGAAACACGCGGGGATAAACAGATTAACTTTTGTCCGCGCGAGGATCGCCTTCGTGAAATGCGTTAGAAATTTATTTTCATTTCTCTTTCGCGCCCCGGTGAAATTATTTGGAAATTTTAGCTTAGGAATTTTGGCTATTCCTAGGTTTTTTAAATTTTTAAGATTTGCTTTTGCCGATTGCAAAAAATTAGTAAGTTTTGGGGCGTTAGCTTTTCTTTTTATTTTGCCTCTCCAAACGTTTTCTTATTATGAATCGCTCCGAGAGGCAGAAAAAGCGACACTTCAGATAGCCGAAGAGGCTTACGCGAATTTGTCGGCTGGTAGCATGGAAATTATGAGTGCTGATTTTTCTGGCGCTGCAGATAATTTTAGCGAGGCCGCGCGCGTTTTTTCCCGTTCGGGCGAAGAAATCGGACAGATTAATTCAGTAGTTTTAAATCTTCTTCGGACCATGCCGGGCGAAGGAGAAAAATTGGAAGCAGGCGAGGCACTTCTTTTTGCCGGGGAAAAATTAACCCTAGCCGGGGAAAAAGTTTTGAGGGGTCTGGCGGATTTTTCCGCGGCGGAAAATGATAAAAAATTAACCGAAAAATTAAAAATTTTAAGAGATTATCTATCAGCGGTTTTACCAGACGTAGCGGCAGCCTCAGATAAGGTTTATGGTGTGAAAATTCGGGCCGTGCCCGAGGACAAACGAGAAGTTTTTCAAATTTTGCAAGGAAAATTGCCGCAACTCGTTTCTAGCATGAAAAATTTAATTTCGGTTTCAGATTTGTTTATAAAATTTTTAGGAGATGAAATGGATAAAAGGTATTTGGTGATTTTTCAAAATCCTGGAGAAATACGGCCGACGGGAGGTTTTATTGGAAGTTTAGCTCTGGTTGATTTTGATCGAGGAGAAATAAAAAATATGGAAGTGCCGGGCGGAGGGTCTTACGATTTTCAAGGATCGCTAAAAGAGAGAATTGCCTCGCCTGAACCATTGCAACTTATCGCGGCCAGGTGGCAGCTTCAGGACGCGAACTGGTTTTTTGATTTTCCGACATCTGCGCAAAAAATAAAATGGTTTTATGAAAAAAGCGGCGGACCAACTGTTGACGGTGTTATTGCCGTGAATGCCGATTTGATTGCCGATCTTTTAGCTGTCGTCGGTCCGATAGAAATGCCGGAATATGGAAAAATTTTAACTAAAGAAAATTTCATTGAAGAAATTCAAAGAGCGGTGGAGATAGAATACGACAAGGTGGAAAATAAACCAAAGAAAATCATTGGCGACATGGCACCGAAATTAATAGCCAAATTGATTGCCGCCGAACCGAAACAATTTGGTGAAATTTTGACAACACTTATTCGGGCGCAGAGAGAAAAAAATATTTTACTTTATTCCTCTTTTCCGGAGATAGAACATGAAATTAAAAATTTTGGGTGGGGAGGGGAAATAAAATCTGTTCCGGAAAAAGTAGATTATCTGGCTGTGGTAAATACTAATATTGCCGGCCAAAAAACCGATCGGGTAATCAAGCAGACGGTTAACCTTGAAACAGATATCGTTGAGGGGGGATACATTAAAAATAGATTGACCGTCACGAGAGAGCACGAAGGAATTAAAAGGGAATTATTTACCGGAGTCAGAAATGTTGATTATCTAAGGGTTTATGTCCCCATGGGCAGCACATTAATTTCAGCCACGGGTTTTGAGGCTCCGCCAGCGAATTTATTTGAAAAACCCGATAGTGATTATAAAATTGATATGGATTTAAAAAATAGCGGAGAATCTTCAGTCGACGTGTCGAGCGGAACCATAATTTCAAACGAGTCCGGGAAAACAGTTTTTGGAAATTGGGTCCAGGTTGATCCGGGCGAGACAGCTACAGTTACCCTGGAATACATTTTACCTTTCAGGCTTTCCCTGCCAGTTCCGGGAAAAAGTTGGTGGGATAATTTTGAAAAAAAACTAGGACGCCAAAAAGAACCGAATGCGGTTTATCAATTATTGGTTCAAAAACAATCGGGAGTATTATCAAATTTCACAAGTAGCTTAAATTTTCCTCGCGAGTGGGAGTTGGCTTGGCAATCGGGAAACGTCGCGAAAGTTAACGCAGCGTCAACAGACTCGGAGAGCCGGTTGGATTCCGATGAGTTTTATTTATTCGGTTTTATTTCCGCGTACTAGATAATTTTAAAAAATAATTAAATTTAAATATGGCAGGGACAAAAGAAAAAAAGAAAAAAGAAGTAAAAAATCGGGCGGTCAAAAAAATAGTGAGCCGTAGGGGGAAAGAAATAAAAATGATTGAGGCCGCGGAAAAAATGGTGGAATTACCTCCCGCGAAAGAAGAAAAAATGGTTGAGTCTGTTCGCCGTCCAGCCCTTTCCGGAGGAAAAGATAAACATTTAAGTAAAAGAGAGCTTGAAAAAGAGCTGAGGGAGATTTACGAAGACCAGGACGGAGAAACTTCAGATATGTCAAAGATTTATCATAAGAAAAAAAGTAGAGTAAAAAGATTTATAGTGGGGACGCTTATCTTTTTTGTCTGCGCCGCAGCACTTTCCTGGGCCGGGTTTTTCTTTTTTGGCCGCGGGCGGGCTTTTACCGGTGAAAATATAAATTTAGAAATTGTTTCACCAGACACGGCCGCGGGCGGGGAAAAGGTTGAATATGTAATAAGATATGAAAATAATGAGACAGTCCCTCTTGGCCAAGCAGAAATAAGCGTAAGGTTGCCAGACGATTTTGCGCAAAGTGGTGCGGAACCCGCGCCCACGGATGGAGAAAAACTTTGGAGAATTGGGAGCATTGCCGCGGGTAAGAGTGGGGAAATAAAAATCATTGGTTCTCTTTATGGCGCGGAGGAATCCCTTCAAACGCTTCGGGCAGTTTTGACCTATAAACCAGCGGATTTTAATTCTGAATTTCAAAAAGTGGCCACGGCCGTAACAAAAATACAAAGCTCTCTTTTGGACGTGTCTCTTTCGGCTCCGGAAAGAATTTTAACCAATAAAGAAACATCTTTTAAAATAAAATATAAAAATACGGGAGAAGCGGCGCTTCAGGGTATAAAAATTTCCGTAATTGCGCCCGTGGATTTTTCTTTTAAAGAAAAACAGGGAGAGAAAGAGGTGTCAAGTTGGGAAATTTTTGAATCTGCGCCGGGAGAAGAAAAAGAAATAGATTTTATTGGTGCGTTCGGACCGCAGGCCGAGGGAGAAAGAGAATTTAAGGTGCAGATAGGATTTATGAAGGGAGAAAAATTTTATTTGCAGAAAGAAAATTTTTTTAAGACGAATGTTTTGGTGGGGGCAATTCTTCCAACCCTTATTTTAAACGGTGATTCCAAGGATCGCGCGTTAAATTTCGGTGACACATTAAATTACGCCATAGTTTATCAAAATAAAGATAAAACAGATTTGTCTGATATTGAAATAAAAATGGTTTTTGAGTCCACTTCGCGCAATAATAAAATGATTTTGGATTGGGCTGCTCTAAAAGATGACTATAATGGAACGGTCCTCGGCACACAGCTTTCCCCGGAAATTCGTCAGGGTACAATCACCTGGACAAAACGGCAGGTTACCAACCTTGCAAAATTTGCGCCCGGCGCGGAAGAGACGATTAATTTCCAGCTTAAAATAAAACCTTTTTCGGAATTTCAAAATTGGGGAACCAGAGACTTTGAAGTTAAAAGCTGGGTGGAAGTTAAAATTGGAAAAAATGGGACGGGCGCAACAGAAGAAACAATTCAGAGTAATAAAATTAATTTTAAAATAAATAGTGACCTAGTTTTGCGAACAGCGGCGCGTTACTTTAATGATGACAATATTGCTGTGGGCAGCGGTCCCTTACCACCCAAGGTTGGAGAAGTTACGGCCTACCGGATTTTCTGGAACATCACTAATTCTTTGCACGAAATTATAGATTTAAAAGTAAGTACAACTTTACCGGAAAATATCCGTTGGTCTGAAAAACATGAAATAACCGCAGGAGAATTGAAATTTAATGAAGCAACACGCGAAGTTTATTGGACACTAAATAGAATGCCGCTTGACATTAATGACCTTAGTGTTAGTTTTGAGGTGACAGTTACGCCAACAGCGGCGGAAAAGGGAAAGCTTTTGACTTTGCTTTTGGGAACAAATTTAGTCGCTACTGATAAATCAACCAGCGCGATAATTACGAAAACAGAAGAGGCGCTGACGTCCAACCTTGATGGAGATCCCGGAGCAGAAGGAAAGGGAATTGTGAAATGATTTAAGATTTTAGATTTCAAAAATTAACGCTTGATAGGCGTTAATTTTTTGTTGACAAATTAATATTCTAAATTAAGTTTAATACAGAAGGAGGACTAGAAATGTGTCGATTTGGGCAGGAAGGCGGAGCGCCAAGCGGACGCGAGGTTTCTTTCGCAGTCAAGGAGCCGGACGGCGTCGATCATCACTAAGTATCAGGGGGAGGTGAACCAAAGGTTCACTCTTTTTATTATAAAAATTCGCGATTTTTCATTGCTCCCAGGCCGAGTCGAACAGCCATTTCCAGCTCCGGAGGCTGGCGCTCTATCCATTGAGCTATGGGAGCAAAGAAAAAACGCAAAAATTAAAAAATTTTCTTTGCTAGATTGTAAATTTTATACCAAAAATTATTAATCGGCAAATCAAAAGTTCCGGGATAGGAAATTTCAAATCCACCGAAGCCTTTTTTAAATCGTGTTACGCCTGGCCATTTTTTTTCATCAATTCCCCAGAAATCATAATATTTATAGCCAAGTTGTCTTACTTCCTTAATAATTTCCCAGTGTAAAAAATAAGGTGCCATTAAATTTCTGTTTTCGTTTGAAGAGGCACCATGGATATAGGTAGCCGTATCACCAAAATATCCAACGATGGCGGCGGCAAGCGGTGTGTCGTCAAAATAAACTATTTTTAATTCAACCCGCATTTCTTTTTTTCCATCGCCTTTTATTTTTTTCAGCATTGACTCGTAATGCTTTTGGGGATGGGCGCTAAATTTATCACGCCCTGTTGTTTCTTTCATTAATTTCCAAAAATCCCCCAGCGTTCCAGTTTTTAGGGCAAGTTTTTTTTTCTCGGATAAGCGAATATTATAACGAGTTTTCTCATGCATGGAGGCGAGCAGTTCGTCATCGGATTTCGTGAGATCAAGCACGAGTGTTCGCCATGGCTGAACCGAATTTACTTTTTTAAGTTTCAGATTTTTAAATTGAAAATTTGATAAGAACTCAAGGCGCAAAAAAATTCCTCGTTCTTTTTTTATAACATCTTTAATTTCCTTAATCAACAATTCCAAATCATCACCCCCTGAGTCACTATTAGTCGTTGGTACGCGCGGGCAGTAGAAATAATTTTTATTAAAAGGTAATGAGTTTTTTATTATGCCACAAA
>Ga0265297_10011961_pt1 | contig 10513 bp, 18 predicted proteins | sample Munlanlwell13791_FD_192502 | JGI IMG/M metagenome (GOLD analysis project Ga0265297, IMG submission 192502) | Leachate microbial communities from a municipal landfill in Southern Ontario, Canada - Leachate well 137-91 | ecosystem: Engineered > Solid waste > Landfill > Unclassified | place...
GGTCTTAGATATAGCACTATCTGTATATACTTGGAATGCTGCCTGCATTCTTATATGCCACTCTGGACTTATCTCGCCAGCTGTAACAAAATAATTAGGCAGTTTTTCTTTGCTTTTTAAGTATTTCAAAGCTAATGGATGGTATTCCTCCATTACGGTATCTAGCCTATGCATTGCAGTATGCCATGAAAAGTTAGGTTCAATACCGGATGAACATCCAGCTATCATAGATAGTGTACCAGTTGGAGCTATAACCGTAAGCATAGAATTTCTTAATGCTGGGAATTTATCAGAAAATTTTGTTTTCTTGAACTCGGGAAAACTTCCTTTTTCTTTTCCTATATTACAAGATTCATCATATGCTTTTTCCTTAATAAATTCCATTATCTCCTGTGCGTAATCGATAGCTTCCGATGAATCATATCTTACCTCAAGCTTAAGAAGTAGATCAGCAAATCCCATTATTCCCAGTCCTACAGGTCTAGTCTTAAGTGTAGTATCTTTAATCTCTTGCAAAGGATACCAATTGACTGATATTACATCATCAAGAAATCTTACCGCTATTCTTATAGTAGCCTCAAGCTTATCCCAATTAACTTCTTTATCCTTAAACATATTGGATAAGTTAATGCTACCAAGATTGCATGATCCATATGGGATCCATAAGAATTCTCCACAAGGGTTGCTAGACTTAATCTTTCCTAAATGAGGAACTGGATTAGCTGCATTTATTGTAGATAAAAAGAGAACCCCGGGTTCTCCATTAGTATAAGCACCATCTATGATCTTATTCCATAAGTTTATAGCTTGAGGTTCTTTAGCCTTAACTTTATACATAAAATCATCTGATATACCTACGGATATGTTAAAGTTAGACAGAGTTCCCTCTTTGGATTTAGCAGTTATGAATTTTTCTATATCGGGATGCTCAACATTCAATAAGCCGAGTAGCGCTCCTCTTCTCTTCCCGCCTTGCTTGACAACCTCAGTCATTGTATCAAACATTCTCATAAAGCTTACTGGTCCACTAGATGTACCACCAGTAGTCTTAATGAGTTCTCCTTCTGGCCGAAGAGAATTAAAACTGATACCTACTCCCCCTCCATGCTTAAAAATGAGGGCTGCGTCAGTAACAGCTTTCATTATACTAATCATATTATCTTCTACATCCAGGGTAAAACACGCGCTTAATAATCCTTTTTCTTTACCTGCACTAAACATTGTAGGAGAATTAGGAAGAAAATCCAGATTGTACATCATATCAAAGAACAGCTTAGAATATTTATCGATATTACCGTTCTCTTCAGCTTGAGCAATAGCTGTACATACCCTAATGCATAGGCTCTTCCAATCTTCTATTACTTCTCCTTTTTCATTCTTAATATAATATCTACTTGTAAGTATCTTTTCAGCGTTATCATTTAGCTTCATTCTTAGGTTCCCTAATTATAGATAGATCTAAAGCGATCATATCTTTAGCAAATAACTTTATATCTTTCCACATAATTTGTTTTTTAGCTCTAGTTTCTCCTTCTGTGGAAGAGTGTAATATCCAAGCTGGATGGAGTAGGGAAAAATAAAAATAGCACGGCTTAGAGAGCAAAGTAAACCATTTACCATGAGTTTCCATTACTTTATAATTCTCTCCCATGATGGACTTCAAAGCGGTGCTACCTACTAATAGTGTATATCTTGGATTGACTAATGAAAGTTCTTCGAATAATCTGGTTCTGCAATTGGTATACTCAGTTTTGGAAGGAGTTCTATTCTTATCGTCTGTTCTACATAAGATAGTATTAGTGAAATATACATCTTCTCTTTTTATATTAACAGCAGCAAGAATTCTGTCTAGTAATTGTCCTGCCGGTCCAACAAAGGGAGTAAGTTTATTAACTTCTTCCCTCCCCGGGCCCTCACCTACAACAGCTATGCGAGCAGTAAGACTGCCCCAGCCAAAAACCTTAGTGCCATTTTGACATTTATTACATGAATTGCAGTCTTTCCATTTATTCTTGAATTCTTCACGGGTTTGGTTTGTCTCTTTATCCCATTCCATTATAACTTTACTATTGGAGCCTCTTTCTCTTTAGCGTCTTTTGCAGCTTTAGCTATTTCTTCCTCTACCTTTTTAGCAGTATCCTCAAGAGTTTTAGTAAATTCTTCTTGGGTGATAACTTTCTTGCTAGAAAGCATCTCTATTAACACAGATACTTCAAGATACAGAAGATCTAGTAAATTACCCATTTGCGCAAAAGCTTTTGAAATCCGCTCAAATTCAAGCCCCATAGACTTACCAAGAACTTCGTGTTGTTTATCCAATAAGTCTAACCTTTGTTTAATTAATGCCAATTCATCGGCCATTGCTTCTCCTCAGTTAATTGTTATTTGCAGAATATTGTATAATAATTCTGGATTTGGTTACAATAATATTTTGTTCTCCAAATATATACAATATTCTTTTTAATTCCGTTTCTTTTCTTTGATATGTTGGTAAATATCTATTACATCCTGAACATAACATTCCAAAATTTTCCTTTTCAAATAATAGCTCATTTTCTGAAGTTCTTCGATGTATTCTCAACCAAATTCCAGGATCTTTTATTTTGCTATTGATATTATTATTATGGTCGAAACAAATAGAGTTTTTTTGGACTCCACTGGCAAAATAAATTTTCTTATTACATAAAGGACACCTAATTGATATTGGAAAATACTTTCTCCAAGTATCCAATATATTATTTCTTCTGTCTTTTGAATATTTATTATGTTTAGACTTATTCTTGCTTCTCCATAAATTTACTGATTTATTATTACATTCTTTACACCAAGATTTATATCTGCTTTTTTCACTTTTATCTTTGTAAAAATCTTTTATTGATTTATCTTTTTTACACTTGGAACATAGTTTATTAAATAGTTTCATGAGAAAAAAACTATTTTATCATAGTCAGCAGTAATTGAAAGCTTGGATTTACCTCCAACATCAACTGAAATTACTTTGCCTTCAAGCATAATTCTAGTTCCTACAATATCTGGAGTACATGGATCTCCCAATCTGACTGTAGCTTTCCTAACAGTAGGTTTATCAGTCTTAGGATTTCTTTCTCCGACCATTTCTAAAACAGCAGTATCTCCATCTACAGATAATATCTTACCGATTAAAGACACACTATTATAATCAGCTAAAGCTTTTTCCTTAGGGAAAAATGATATACCAGAGTCATTAGCTTTGATCATCATTTCTGAACTACCATCATCTTTATCCCATGTATCAAGCATTCCATTTGTAAGAACTATTTTATTGCCAGTCTTAACTATATCGTAAGACTTAGTACTGGGATTATTAACTGTAACAAAACAGCTGCTACCATTAAGTAGCTTAATCCCCAATCTTAACAGAGAATATGTCTGTCTATCATCAAGCTTTGACCAGAATATTGTACCGGTCAACCGTACTTGATTCAAATCCTTCATCGTCGCCTCCTACAATCCATACCTATTTTGATCCTGCTTGGGCTTTTCACCCGAAGAATCGTACTTAAAAAAGTCACAATCCTTTGACATTACTTCGGCATCGACATCAACATGTCTAGCTTTACAGTATACCCTTGTAACATCTGGATATACTGAATCTACAGTAAAGTCTCCCACTCTAAAGATACAAACTTCACATCCAGTATCTTTTACGGGCTTTCTTATTGGTTTCTTTCCTAGCATAGTACCTCCTTACCGGAGCATGTCTCCATTATATATTATAGCACATTTGCCGGGTTTTCTCAAAACAATTCTTTTTTGAATGCTTCGATCAAACCTGGTACATCTTTGGCAAACCACGGCATAAAGTTAGCAAATATATTATGGCTAGGATTATCTATCTTCTGATGACATTTCTTCCTGATATCCCTGATACCATTCAAACAATCATCACATATATATTCATCCTCTTCTGTAGAAAACCCTTCTTTAATCAAATGCCATTTCATATCCTTGTTTTCTACATCAATGAGCATACATATCTTGCATTGCATACTGTGCCTCTTTTCTATTACATGAGCTTTTTCAACAGCCATTTATATCTCCTTTCAGGATTCGTTGACTATTACAGTATCTTTATTGAGCTCTTCAAGCTCGGGCTTTGCATCGGCTTCTGTTTCATCAAAGAACTTAGTCCAAAAGGCACACGCCTTTGCCATTTTACATTTCTTGACACATATGGGAGCATCCTTATCAAAAGTACCTGGATTATTACATCCAGCCTTTTTCTCAAACCTTTTTTCGAATACTTCTTTCAAGGTTTTAAGAATGAACTCATTCCATGTCTCTACACAGAATATACCACCATGGGTAGCATTTTCAGTAGCTAGATCACAGAGCCTTTCTATATCTTCTATAACATGCTCTGGAAGCCTTACCCTTGACTTTGATTCTATAGTGGGTATTATACTTCTTCTCTGACCATAAAATCCTCCATAATAGTCATCAATACCGGAATTATCATTCTTCCAATTCTGCCATCTGCCGCCAGGAGATTTAACTTTCTCTTTGATCTCCTTTTCGCATTGCTCTTTAAGACTAGCGTCTTCCTGGATTATTTCTGTTACTTTGATCCCATCAAAAGTAATCCTAAAGGGGTTGTATAAATCAAGTCTACATCTAAGATCTCCTGCTTTATTAACAACCAGTGAAAATGCGAACTCCTTGCTTAAGGTTTCTGCGCAGCTGTCATCTGTTCCTGACCAGAAGACACCCATATTGGCATGAGAATGCCACCAGAACTTAAGTAAAGCAGGATCCTCATTCTTAGCCATCATATCAGTCATTAACTTACTGATAGCTTCAGTATCCAACTCTGTATCTGCTCCACTTGATTCTTGCTCGAGCAGGAATACTTTGTTGACTACATGACGACCCTTCTCGTCTTTTATTACCGTTCCTAAACCACTTACTTCGCCATCCGCTGCTTGAGTGTAATACTTAATCCTCTTCATAACGACTGGATCAATAAATAGAGTAGTAAACTTAGTGCGTACTTCTTTCTCTTGCGGCATTAAATTTTCCTCCTTTTAATTTTCATCTTCTTCAGAGATGGCTACTTTTTTAACAGCGGATTTTTCTATCCTGGGCCATGATTCCAGTTGTTTATACGGACTTGCACTATCATAATGACACAAGAATGTATAAATCTGGTCCAAGGCTACGTCAAATTCACTAGATCCAACTAATTTTGGAATCCAGCCTGAAAAATTACCCCAGCAGACAGCACCGTTATTAACATGGGGATGATCATAATGGTCAATCTTTCTATCCAGGTTAATTATTTTGCAGGTACCATCAAAACCAAGAGTAACCTCACATCTTCCTATATCATAGCTACTTCCCTTGTATTCGACTACTATAGGAGTAGTTAATGCTTTGATACCCGATTTAGTAAAGGATATACTTGTATAACTTGAACTATTACTCATCCTTTCTAATGCTTTCCAGGTCTTTCCTAACGCGGTAGGAACATCATTGATATTGTTTCTGATAGCTTCTACTATCTTCTCAGTAGACATTATCTTTCTCTGGGCTTCAACAATACTCTTTGCATATGTTTCTACTGTATCTTGTGCGGCCTTTAGTTGCAGTATTTCTTTATCAAGCCTTACTTTAAACTGCGACTTTAATGCGGCTTCGAGAACTCTTTTAGACTTCTCTTCTACCCCGGCCTTTAAATGACTGAGTATTCCAGTCTTATTTACTGCACAATCTAATATATACTCTAAGACCATCATACCTATATCTAACTCATCTTTGCTTCTGGTATGAATGAAATCATTTAGTACATAAATACTACCTTCGTATACTGCAGCCATTGCAACACCAGCTTCATCTCTAATAATAGCAGCTGAATCTGGAGCTTTAGTAAATGAGAGAGTATCTCCCTGAGGACACTGCTGCGCAGAGTCTTCTTTTACCGGGAAAAATACGTCTTTTCCACCCATCTTATAAGATTTGATAGTATGTTTCTTTATTCCCTCAAATTCTTTTGGAAGGAGTTGAGCAAAGATATATAATTTATCAAAACTTAATTCAGGAGGAACTGCCTCGTATCTTCCATGACAAATGCATACAGTTATATCTGTATCCCATTTATCAGCATGTACTTGCAACATCTTCTGGTAATAAGATTGTGGTTGTTTACTTATTTGATCACCCACAAACAAAACGGTTCTAGCCACCTTTTTTCTCCTTTCAATTGATTTATAAATTGATACTGGGGGCTAAGTGTATTTGACTACACCTAACCCCCCTATCATCAGAGGAAATTTTATTTCCCTCCTTTAACTTTGGGAACGATGGTAATTAAATTACCAGACCCAATGCTAGAATTAAGATCGGACGAATGACCATCCACTCGGACGTCCTCGTTATCGATATCAATCCCGGCCGCGTTCAAAGCGTCCTGAACTGAAGCATCCTCAGAGACAGCTACTTCCTGAACTGCAGTACCAAGTCTAGCAACTTTTACGATTCTCTGACCGCCTTTAACTTTCGGAACCAGAGTTACGATGTCGCCATCCTTAAGCACATTCGATTCAGTAGCTGAACTGTTGTTAACACGGATATCCTCGTTCTCTACTGCTAAGTCTGCCGCGACTAACGCATCAGAAACCTTCTGACCGTCAACCAAGGCAATCTCCTGAACTGCTGTACCCAACCTCGCTACCTTTACTAACATATTGTATTCACCCCCTTTCACTTTATTATTTTACATCATCATAATTTATTACTTAGCAACGTAAAAGTTGCATAATCAAGGATTGTTTCCTTGCACCCCTCCACTGGTGTTGAAAAGTGGTCTTCTATTATTTTGCATATCAAAGATGATATACCAAGAACATTATATATAATTGTCCTTTCAGTACACCTTTCTGGCGCACTATCGTCATCTGTATATAATGTCTTCTCATAATCCTCAATCCCATTTCTGGGATTAACTGCATAGATCCTTGCTACTCTTCCACCCATTCTTGGATCTATAAATAATTCTACGCCTTCTTTGCCTTTTATTGAATCCCAGATTCTTTTTCTAGGCAGCATAGAATCAAGAGCAACAATCACTATACCATTTAACTCTTGGCTTCCATTATGTTTAGCTGGATGATTTATAATAGACACCCCTTCAAAATCACTTATAAGAGATTGAAGCGCGTCTACCTTATATTCTCCAATGTCCTTAATTCTGAAGAACTGATTAGATATATTAATCTCATCAATAAGGTCATCATCCCATACTTCAACATTATGGGCACCCATTTTAACTAAGGATAATGTAGTGAAAGATCCTACGCTACCAGTACCAATTATCTTAATCGGAGTAGTATGTAATCTCTCAACATCAATCATTCCCCAGTGACGACCATAACGTTCTTCCATATCTTTCTCCTTTAGTTATCCCAGTTACCCTTTTTTATACGCGAGATCAACTTTTCTACCAAATCTTTTCTATCACTGGATGTCATATTATCAACTGCATCACCAGTTTGGTCTTCTTTGTCTTCAATAACAGCCAAGATAGAACTCTCAAAATCAGAAAGGACTATTTCTTTTATAGTTAAGAAATCTCCTTCTTGTAGAGATTTATCTTCATCGTTCCAATTTATCCTAGAAGTAGACCCATTTCTAGTTAAGAACAAAGAATTATCATCATTCTCTTCATCAGAAGGCTCAATACCCATGGTATCATAAAAATCAGATATCCTAGCATTATCTTCTAAAAGATATTCTTTTACCTGATCTCCAGTCCTAGCATATTTTATAAGCATTTTTCACCTCCCTTCGATTATTTATGTACAGCATTAGTTTCAAGATCCCACTCAGAATTTTTAATATTATCTACTAGTACTGCTTGTTCTCTTTGTTCTCTTAATGATTTTTGAGCTTCTTCATATTGTTTTCTTTGTTCCTTCGATTCCTCTTCTGTTCCTTCCCATTCAAATTCAATGTCATTGGACATACAATGAGGACATTCATATTCAGATTCTCCACTACCATCTAGATTATCATCTCCATAATCTTCTACTTCTCCAGTCTCTGGGCTTAGATACCTAGTGGTAGTACCACTTACATTTGCATATTCTATAAATCTATCATCAGATATGAACATGCTTTGACCACATCTATTACAATATAACATTACAACCCCCTAACGGCCTGTCTGCCACAGGATATATTCTCCTTTTTTATTCTTCATGAAAACATATCCTCCACCGGCATCTATTATATCTTCTTTCGCTTCCTTAAACTTAGAATTTGTAATCTTTACTTTTGCCTGGATCTTTTCCTGACGCTTACGCTCGGCTTCTTCTTCTGCGGCTCTTTGTTTTTTTTCCGCTTCTATTTGAGCTGCCAATCTTACTTTTTCTGCTGCTCTAGCTTCAGCGGCTTCTCTTTTCTCACGGACGATACGTTCTTTTCTAGTTTCATCTCTTTGAAGTTTAGAAGATATTAATTTATTTTCTTTTGCTTCGTCGGAAAATAGACTCTTAATAGATACTTCTGCACAACCAACTCTTCCATCTTGACCTTTAGTTGGTCTATACACACGGAAGTAATCATTATGGACTACAATCCATGCCGTCTTAGTTATATCAGCAAAAGAGTTTCTCATATTATGAAGCTGACTCTTTAATTGATTAGGTATTTTAGCATCAAAATCAGTCTTATTTGATTGCCATGCAGGATGTCTTACGAGAGCCATACCTGCGCATATTCTATCTTCTTTAATTAGTTTTTGAAGTCCTTTATCCATGTCCTCAAAGTTGATATTAGGAGCATCCCAACATCCTCCGGACATCTTTAATCCAACAACAGTATCTACGATATCATCTTTCATACCAAGGAGAGCCATACCGGCAGGATGATCATATGCTGGAGCTCCACCAACTACAGTCTCTCTTATAGCACGACTTGGTAACTCATCCTGTATTATTAAAAGCTCATCAAATATTTCTGGTTTTATTTCGAAGTTTAACTTAGGTCTTCCCATTTAAACATTCCTTTTTATACTTCTTGTTCCAAGAGTCCCATCCAGTCTTAACATACTTAACTCTGGATGGATTTTCTTTAATCCAATTTAATTGATTATTGAATGATAGACAATGTGCACCATCAGTTCTTTTAGGTACACCTATTCTCTGTAAGCTACTAGCAAACTTCTCTTCTAATAAGGATTGAAGAGGATCACCAATCTCTACTCTTTCAATTCTTCTATAATCAGGTTTTATATAATGATCTAACATTTCATAAATTCCATCAAGGCATGTTCCCCTACAAATCTGGAAATGATTGGTATTACCTAAGCTAGGCCATGTCTCAAGAACTATCTTAGTTGCATAATCTCTATACTTAGCCTTTTTAAACGTAGACCCTTGAAAATATGATACCGGTATGATTTTAGCTTTAAACTTTCTTGTTTCGGTGTTATACATCCCTATTATAACCCCGCCCAATAAAGATCCCCATCCAGAATCATCAATCTGTATCATTTTTTATATCCTTTGGTAACAAACATTATACGGTTACATAAAGCATCCATTGCTTCTTTACCGCATTCACCCATCTGTTTATAGAATTCAACTAGATCATGAATATAAGTCATTCTTTCATAAACAGACATTTTTTCTATTTTTGCTAATTCTGACTTTAATTCATCTTCCATAATATTCTCCTTACCATTTGATTCCATTGACTTTAAGCCAACCAGTCCAATGACTCTCACTATTAAATACAAAAGTTAATCTATTCTTAACGAGAGGCCTATTATTATCTCTCAGTTTATCTTCATTATTTAATAATTCTTCTATCTCTCGTTTTTCATCTTCATCCGGTTCATAATACTCCCCAGCTTCTCCATACATATACACCTCGTTGTTAATAATCTAGCGGATTCTCTTGGAAGTCTTCTTGAAGATCACATTCAAGAGGATTATTACAATTATTTATATTTGATTCGTCGAACTCTCCGGCGCAATCAGGACAGATGAATCCATCTTCTGTCTCTATAAATTCCTCTTTTTCTTCAGGAATCCTGCCACAAACTATACAATTTTCTTCAGGTTTTTCCATTATTTGTTAGTCTTAACGACTACTCCTTGCTGAAGTAATGCAAAGATCCATCCTAATATCATTAATGGTAATGGTAATATATTCCTAAAATATATAGTTATCCATATCATTATAGTTAGCCTAGGACAAAATAGAAATCCTAATGAATACCAAACCCAATGATACGTATTTAAATCAAATAAACACATTATTTCACCCATATTATTCTCCTAACTTAGAAAGGGGGAGCGTGCTTGTACTTACACTATATTACATCCAGCATCACACTGGAACTACTCTCCTCATTACTAATTACGCAGTGGCTTCTTCTTTTTTAGAAGAATCAACTAAGCGTATAGAACCATTGAACACCTTGACTGTAGTGGCATATACTTTCTGGCCAGCTTTATCATAAGCGTCAGTA
>Ga0265297_10011962_pt1 | contig 10513 bp, 3 predicted proteins | sample Munlanlwell13791_FD_192502 | JGI IMG/M metagenome (GOLD analysis project Ga0265297, IMG submission 192502) | Leachate microbial communities from a municipal landfill in Southern Ontario, Canada - Leachate well 137-91 | ecosystem: Engineered > Solid waste > Landfill > Unclassified | place...
GATGAGCGTCAGGTGGGGCACGTTGTCATCGTTGGTGATCTCGCAGGTCGCGGACTGGCCGAGGGCCACCGTGATCTTGTTGCCGTTCTGTACGCCGCCCGTGCAGGTCCACGCGCTTGCGCCGTAGCCGGTTGGACCGGTTTCGCTCAAGGTGTACTCGCCGGCCGAGAAGGCCGTTCCGCTGACGGTTCCGCCCGCGCCGGAGATGGTCGTCGGGCCGGTCGCCGTGAGCATGAAGTCCGTGGTGAGCGCCGTACCGCCGTTGTTGTTTGTGACGTGCTTGATGAGCGTCAGATGCGGGACCTGGTCGTCGTTGTGGATCGTACAGGTGACGTGTTCACCCTCGTCGAGCGTGACCGTACCGTTGAGCACCGACGGGCACTTCGCATCGCCCGTGATGTTCACGAAGTCGTAGCCGGTGAGGCCGGCTTCGTTCAATGCGATCGCCTTATTCGCTTCGACCGCGAGCGTGTCGCCGGAGTTCACCGGGGTGCCGCCGATCGTCAGGCCGAAGTCGTTGACTCCGGCGGTTCCGCCGTTGTCCTTCTTCACGTCCTTGATGAGCGTGATCCGCGGGGCGATGTCCTCGTTCGTGATGGTGCAGGTCTTCACATCGCCGACCGTGAGGTTCACGCTGCCCTTCGGGTCGCAATCGCCGGTGATGGAGACAAGGTCATACCCGGATTGCTGGGTCTCGCTCACGATGTAGTTGCCGGCATTGAAGCCGTTCTGTACGCCGCTCGTGACCGAGGTGGCGCCGACGAACAACGGGAAGTCGGCAACGACCGCATTGCCGCCGTGGTCGTTGTGCACGACCTTGATGACGGTCAGTTTCGGCTGGATGTCGTCGTTGTGGATCGTGCAGGTGACGTGTTCGCCCTCGTCGAGGGTGACCGTACCGTTGAGCACCGACGGGCACTTCGCGTCACCGGTGATGTTGACGAAGCTGTAGCCGGTGAGGCCGGCTTCGTTCAGCGTGATGGGAACATTAGCCGTAACATCGCGGGTTTCACCGGAATATACCGCCGTGCCGCCGATCGTCAGGCCGAAGTCGTTGACGCCGGCGGTTCCGCCGTTGTCATTGACGACCTCTTTCTTCAGGGTGATGCTGGGGGCGATATCGACGTTGGTGATGAAGCAGATGGCACTGCCTCCGTTCGGCACCACCACGCTGTTGCAGTTGTCGTGGATGGTATCGTATTCGTAGGTGGTTCTGTACCCCGGCGCGGCGTTCTCGATGACCGAGTACGTACCCGCGTTGACCGTCAGGTCGTTCCTCCCATCAGCTTCGAAGCCGATTGATGTGCCGCCGTTCACCGTGAAGGAGAAATCAGTGATGACGTTATTTCCGCCGTAGAAGTTGTATAGCGTCTTCTTGACGATCAGCGTTCCCGGCTGGTCATCGTTGTGGATCGTGCAGGTGATATGTTCACCCTCGTCGAGCGTGACCGTACCGTTGAGCGCCGCGGGGCACTTCGTGTCGCCGGTGATGTTGACGAAGCTGTAGCCGGTGAGGCCCGCCTCATTGAGCGCAATGGCCATGTTTGAGTTCACGTCGAGCGTGGTGCCCGAATCGACTGCCGTGCCGCCGATCGTCAGGCCGAAGTCGTTCACTCCAGCAAGACCGCCATTGTCGTTTGTCACGTCCTTGATGAGCGTGATCTGCGGGGCGATGTCCTCGTTCGTGATGGTGCAGGATTTTTCGTCACCAGGGTTCAGGGTGACCGTATCGGTCGCCCCTCCGTCACAGACGATGCTGACCTGGCGGTAGCCCGCCGGAAGCGGCATCTGCTCGCTGACCGTGTAGGTGCCCGCCGTGAGCGTGGTGGCGACACCGCTCGTCACCGACGTCGTGCCGATGTACAGCGGGAAGTCGGCAACGACCGCATTGCCGCCGTGGTCGTTGTGCACGACCTTGATGACGGTGAGTTTTGCAGCCTTGAGCTGGTTCACGAACGTGCAGGAGAGGTTCGCGTTGCTCGTCACGTTGCTCGCGTCGAACATGCATGAACCGTTGAGGGTCGTATACCAGGGGTTGCCCGTTTCCGTGAACGAGGCTGCGGTTCCCGGATCGACGTACGTGACGAAGGGGGCCGTCTGGCTGACGGATCCCGAGGCCGTTCCGGTCACGCCGAACGACGTGGTGTCCGAGGGCAGGGGATTGCCGTCGGCATCGAGTATGCTCTTGTTGATCGTGATCTTCGCCTTCTTTTGCTGGTTGGTCACGGTGAGCGTCGTGGTTTGGCCGTTCGAGACGGTGACCTGTGCGCCCGGCAGCGAAACGTTGGCATCGATGCTGTACGACACGAACAGGTAGTTCGCATCGGCATTCTCGACGACCGTGTAGGTGCCTATGGGCAGGTTCGTGTACGTTGCGTCAGTGCCGACTGCGATATGCTTCGCATCGGCGCCGTTGACCGTCACGGTGAACGGATGGGTGTCGCCCGTGATCACGTTGCCGTTCGGGTCCAGCATGACCTTCTCCACGATGAGCGTGCCGTAGCAGAGCTTGCTGCCGGTCGCGTATACCGTGTTCGAGGTGAGCGCCTGCGTCATTTCGTGGTATTGATCGGCGTAGGCCTTGGCCGTGTTCGGGATCGAGAAGGCGCCGCAGCGGCTCGGATTCGCCGTCGCGGTCCACTCGACCTGTTTGGTCGTTTTGGGTTCGATCGTGTTCGCGTTCCATTCGATCACGCCGCCGTTCACGGTGACGAAGTTGACGCCCGTACCCGGCGTTTGGCTGGTGAAGTTCAGTTCAGGATCGATTGCGTCGGTGATCTTTACGCCGCCGCCCGTGCAGTTGCCGGTGCCGTTGTTTTCGACGGTGATCTTATAGGAGATCGTATCGCCGGCGTTCACCGCGATCGGGTCCTTCGTGTAGGCGCCCGTGCCCGTCTTCTGCCATTTCGTGATGACGAGGTGGCAGAGGGGTACGGTGACGGTGTCGCCGAAGACGTTGACCATCTTGAAGTCGCCCGTGCTCGGGAGCGGATCGTCGACGGTCACCCTGAAGGTGCGGTTGACGGTCGTCGATTTTGCGATGGTCGTCGAAGGCCATGACACGACCTTGGTCGTGCCGTTGTAGCTGCCCGAGTCGGAGATCGAGAACGGGTCGCTCGCGTACGTGACGATGGCGCTCACGTCGTCGGTGAATACGTAGCCGGTCTTGTCCGCGGTGCCCGAGTTCGTGACGCTCAAGGTGTAGAGCAGTACGTCACCCACGTGCGGCGGATTGGCGACAGTCGTTGCACCGGGGTGCGTCAGGTTCTCGACCGTCTTGTGCGGCGTCAGTACCGGTGTCTCCTGCTTGTTCTTGAACGTGCAGGTGACGTTCTCGCCTTCGTTGAGGTTGACCGTCACGGTCGAGCCGCTCGCAGTCTGCGAACCGCCGTTCGCCGTGGTGACCTCGCAGACAGGAGCATTGAAGCTCAACGTCCAATCGAGGACAGGCGACTCGGTGACCGTGTAGGTCGTGAAGTTCAGGACGTTGCCGAAGGCCTTCGTGTTTGCCGTGGTCCCGTCATCGACGAGGGAGAACGTCGACGGAGTCAGTCCGCCGGTCGTGGTGTACGCGAAGCTCTGCGCGCTCTCCGGCGTCGCCTGCTTCACGATGGTGATCGAGCCCGGGAAAATGACGGCCTCTGCGGACAGCGACCGATCCTGGTTACCGCCGGACCCGTCGAGGTCGATCAGGCGTGTGTGGTACGGTGAGCCTGAAATGGAGATCGCGGAATTATCCACGCCCCAGTCATGCCGGTCGGAAATATGACCGCCCCATGCGAGAACCGGGTTTGCGGCGTTCGCGGTGAAGGTGACGGTGATGCGTGCCGACTTGTCGCCGGTGAAACCTGTTCCGTCATCGTACGCGTATGCGCTTACCGCGGTGATGGTGCCGCCGAAGAGCGTGAAGTTTCCTGCGACTGGAGTGATGCCTGCGCCGGTCACTTGCGGATCGGCCGGGATGGCGCCGCTCGTCGAAGCGGTGCAGCCGGCGACCCCGAGACAGGGATCAGCGGTCGTGACCGTTCGGTTGTAGCTCGTGAGGTAGTCGATCGCATGCTTGCCGGATTTCGTCGTATCCCATTCGAAGGTGACGGTATGCGAGTCAAGTGAAAGACCGTCAAATTGCATCCGGTAGGGGATGGTATCGCCCTCGAAGTAGACCGCCTTGCTCGCGCCGACGTTGCCGTTGACCCACTGGCTGGCATCGGTGTTGCACCCATCGTGGTTGGACGATGGCGACGGATCGTTCGCGCACTGATCGAGGTTTGCCGAGGCGTTGGTCACGCCGGCCACCGCGGTCGGCTCGACGGTCGTGTTCAACGCGGTTTCAGCCATACCGACGACCGTGTCCGTCACGGTTGCCGCGGACGTCGCCGTCGGCCGGACCAATGCTCCCACCATGCTCACGTTAAGGATCGTAACGACGCCGACGAAGACATTGAGCGTCTTGTAGGCCTTTTCCTTGAAACTCTTCTTCTGGATGAAGTTGATCGTGGTCATATGGTTCCTTTATAAATCTCCTCGTTATTATTGGAAAAGTCAGCAGTTACGCACCATACGCGATATGACGCGCACGTGCTGACGTTCCTTGATTGGATAAGATCGAATTGTCGATATGTATGTCGGTTGGCATGGTCAGGAAACGTTCGAGGTTAGCAGTTTTACGCTGTCGTGTCAAGGGGTCTTGTCCCCAGGAGGGGATGGCCTTTCGTGCCACCCCCTCCCAGGAGTTATCTCGTTATTTCGTAGCCCCCCGTTTCTTGAGGCCGAACGCACCGAGCGCGATGCAGCCAGCTCCCATGAGGGCGATGAGGTAGTCAAGTATGCCGGCTCCCGTGGTGGAAAGACCGAGCACGCTCGGTACTTTCACGGTTGCGGTTGCTTCGACCGCGTCGACGTTGTCAGCGGTTGCCGAGGCCGTGTTGACCTGGCTGCCGGTGGCGGTGCCCTTGACCGTCGCGTCGACGGCAAGAGTCCTCGACTGATCCGGCGAGAGCGTGCCGACGTCCCATGTGGCTGTCGTGTCCGTTGTGCCGATGAACGACAGACCGGCAGGGAGCGTATCGGTCACGACGACGTTCGTCGCATCGCCATCCCCGGTGTTCTTTATGGTGATCGAATAGGCGATGGTCGAACCCGTCTTCGCGGAGGAGACGTTTGCGGTCTTCGTGATCGAGAGGATCGGCTGCGTCGCGGCGCCGAGTACCTGGGGAACGACCGCGGTTGATACGGTCGACGCGAAGAGCGGATCGGTCTGCGCGGACTTGATCGCCGCGTTGTTCGTGATCGTAATGCCGTTCGCCATCGTCGAGAATGTGGTCGTGACGACCGTGACGCTGCCGCTTTGGCCCGGGTTCTTCGTCCCGAGGTTCCAGGTGATCGTCCGCGTCGCGATGTCGTACGTTCCGCCGTTGTCCGTCGACACGAAGTTCAGCGTCGCCGGCAGCGAGTCGGTCAGGATGACGTTCGTCGCCTTCGAGTTGCCGGAGACGCTCCAGTTGATCGTGTAGTTCACGGTCTGGTTCGGGGCGAGCGTCGTGTCATCGACGGCCTTCGTGAGCGAGAGCACCGGTGCGCCGGTCGTGGTCGTCGGCCAGGTCTTCGAAATCGGATCGGTCTGGTCGGTGTCGAGCGTCGCCGTGTTCGTGATGACCGTGCCGACGTCTAGCGGGGAATCGGATTTCACGATGAGCGTGACGGTTCCCGAATCGCCCGGATTCTTCGTACCGAGGAGCCAGGTGATCGTCTTCGTCGCGGTGTTGTATGTTCCGCCGTTGTCCGCCGAGACGAACGTCGTGTTCGTCGGCAGGGGATCGGTTAGCGTCAGGTTCGACGTCGGAGCGTTCCCGCCGACTGACCACGTCATGGTGTAGGTGATGTCGTCGCCGGCAGCGACCGTCGCAGGTCCGGTCTTCGTAAGGTCGATGGTCGGTACCGCGGTCACGTTCGTTTCATCAACTGCGGGTTCTGCTTGGCACGTAGGAACGATCGGTGCAACCGAGAATATCAGGTTGTTGGTCGTTGGCCGCACGGAGCACATGAGCGCGGCTTCGTTATGGAGCACCGTGGTCCCGGACGGCATCGAGGCGTTGATCGTTGCCTTGAACGTCAGGACCTTGCTGTCGTGTCCGTTGATGGTCAGGTTGTTCCAGATGAGGTGGCCGCTCGTCGAGGTATCAGCAGCCGGTGTGACGTCAGTCGGCGTTCCGATGAAGCTCGGCAGGGTGTCATCAACTCGGACGTTATAGGCCGTCATGTCGCCGCTGTTGGTCACTGCGATCTCATAGGTGAGCGTCTCGCCCGGCTGTGCAGTGGCGCGGTTGTCCGTTTTGGTGATCGTCAGATTCGGTCTCGTCGGGATGTAGGTGTTTGTAATCGTGCAGGTTTTCAGATGGTCACCGATTTCGAGCGTCACCTTTCCTGATGCATCGCAGTCGCCGCTGAATGCCGAAGCATACGACGGATCACTGGTTTCGCGTACAGTATAGGTACCCTTGTCAAAGTAATTGGTCTCGTCCGACTTGACGGGAGTCGCGTCCACAAACAGCGGAAAGTCAGAGACTTGTTTTGTGCCGCCCGAAACGACCTTCACCACCTTCAGCGTCGGTTGCATGTCGATGTTCGTGATGGTGCAGGTCTTATGTTCACCGACATAGATCATGCCGGAGCATCCGTTATACGCAGACATGGCGTAGCCCGGTAAACCATTTTCGAACACGCTGTACGTCCCTTGGTGCAACGTGACGGTCGTGCCTTTTTCGTCACCGTTGAAGTTCGGGTCCGAGACACCCGATGCAATGACGTGCATCTTGAAATCGTTTGCTTCCTTGACGCCGCCGTTGTCGTTGATGACGTGCTTGATCACCGTCAGTTGCGGGGCGATGTCGTTGTTGGTTATGACGCAGGTGTGATCGCTGCCATTGGTGACGGTGACGGTACCGGTCGGAAGCTTGTCGCACTCGATGCTTTCCTGCTGATACCCCGATGCAGTCGGATCGTTTTCGCTGATGGTATACGTTCCGGCAGGGAGTGAGTACATTGTCCCGTGCTTGTCTCCGGCAAACGGCGTGACGACGTCGGTCGCGCCATCCTTGATATGCATGGTGAAGTCGAGATCGTCTTTCGAACCCTTATCATCGTTCACGACGATTTTCTTCACAGTCACTGTTCCAACGTCGAGAGCGTTGTGAATCTCGCAACTCGCCTGTTGACCAGCAGCCACTGCAATTCTTGTGCACGTTGTAGATACCTGATGGTAGCCGGTCTTCGGGAGCTCTGTTATCGTATACGATCCGGCGGTCAATCCCTCAAAGGAATACATTCCGCCGATAGTATTTATCGTGCCGACACTTTGCGGGTCAGGAGAAATTGTAAAACTGAAGGAATCTGCATTTGCTAATCCTGTATCGACGATCTTCGTCAACACCAACGATCCAACGGTTGTTCCATCAACGCGATAGTTATCTCCTTTAGTTCCCATTTTAACCTGGTACTCGCCCCAATCATCACCAGCGATAGTGTATGCATCGAAGCAGCCGATACCTGTAGAACCAACATATTCAGTAGCTGACTTTACGACCATTCCCGGATCGCCCGATGCATGGCCCGGCTTACCTGATATCTCCCAGACGTAACTTCCTTCATTGAATCCGCTGTAGTTTATATAGACATGATCATCAACTTTAAAGTGGTTTTTATCCTGGATATCAGCACCACAAGCACTCGTCGTCGTCCAGATCGAACCGGAACCAGCGTCGGGTGGTGGCGTTGCCTTGACCTGTGACGGTAAGGCAGCCGCGATCATGCTGACGTTCAGTATCGTAACGACCCCAACGACGGCGTTGAGGGTTTTCCACACGCGGAGTCGGACCGACTTCCGGCGCATGATCCTGGTGATCGTATTCATAGTGTTCCTCCTGATTAGTCGTTTTTGCATGTTATTGAAGTGAAAGCATATAAAAAAGCCAGCAAAACCCAATAAGTTTTTGAATAGACACGAGCCCTCCAGCTCACGTGGATTCTTTACGAAGTTTTGTTGGCTTTCTCTCCCTCCAAGGTGTTGTGCGAACGAGCAGGTTGGCTTGCGCCTAAAGGTGCGATAAAGGAGCGATGGAAACGTTGGAAAACCGAGATACGAACGAGCGATACTGCCCACACACCTTAAAAGAATGGTCGGAAAAAGTCAAGCGACTTTTTCCAGGGTCATGCGTCAGGTCCATTGCTGCGATACGTGAGCTGAAAATCAGCATTGATCATGGCGCGTCACCTTTGTTCTTTCCTATATTGATGTACTTATCCACAGTGGATAACTCCACCAATTGAATTAATGCGCAACGTTCGCTGATTATTACGTATCGAGCTGTGCATTTCTTTCAGAAAACCGTCAGTTTCAATGATTGTATACTTGGATGGTGAAAGAACTTACCGATTCGCTCATCGAGAAGGGGATACTGAAGACCCCCCTGATCATCAAGGCGTTTCAAACGGTCGATCGCCGGAAGTTCGTGAAATCCGAGTTCGGCGATGATGCCTTGCTTGATGAACCGCTGCCGATAGGGTTCGGCCAGACGATATCGCAACCGCTGACCGTCGCGTTCATGCTGGAACTGCTCCAACCGGAGCCGGGGAACAAGGTCCTCGATGTCGGGTCCGGTTCGGCGTGGTCGACGGCGCTGCTCGCCGAGATCGTCGGGAAGGCCGGGAAGGTGTATGCGATGGAGTTGATCCCGCAGCTGAAGGAGTTCGGCGAGGACAATCTGCGCCGTGCCGGGTACGCGTCGGTCGAGCTGTTCATCGGCGACGGCGCCCGGGGACTGTCCGAGTTCGCGCCGTACGACCGGATCCAGGTCGCGGCAGCCGCCCGCGAGATTCCGCACGCGCTCATCGACCAGCTGAAGGTCGGCGGCCGTCTCGTGATCCCGGTCGGGGAGTATGCGCAGGAGATGGTGCTCGTCGAGAAGCTCGGCAAGGGCGACTACCGCGAGCAGCGGTACCCCGGGTTCATGTTCGTCCCGCTCGTGACGGATTAAAAAAGTCCATCATTCGTGCTACACTGTCCCATATGAATCCCGTTAACTCCATTTATGAATTTCTAATCCCGTTAGACGGTTCTTTGGTTCAGCCCGATAGTGGGATAAGTGTAGATGTGTATTTTATTAACCGTCTAACGGGACTAACGGGATGAAAGCAGTCATTTTTGCAGGAGGAAGTGGCACGAGGCTCTGGCCAGTGTCGCGGAAGAATTCGCCGAAGCAGGTACAGACGTTCGGGGAGAACCAGCAGACGTTGTTGCAGATGACGTATGGACGTTTGCGCCGTGGATGGTCGGTCGACAACATCTTCGTCTCGACCGGTACGTCGCAGTTCCCGATCATCAAAAAGCAGTTGTGTGGTCTTCCAAAGAGCCACTACATCCTTGAGCCGATGAAACGCGACACCGCGGCGGCGATCGGTCTTGTTACCGCATGTCTTCACAAACAGAATCCCCATGAAGTTATTTTTACGGCATGGACGGACCAGTACATCAAGGAGGAGCGCGAGTTTTTCCGTCTCGTGAAGTCGGCAGAACGGCTCGTACAGAAACAGCCGTCCCGTACGGTCACGGTCGGCATCCGACCGCGGTATCCCGACACGGGACTCGGGTACATCAAGATGGACAAGCAGATCGGTTCGATCGGTCCGCACGAATATTTCTCCGTCGAACGGTTCATCGAGAAACCCGACCTCGTCCACGCGACGAAGTACGTGAGCGACTGGCAGTACCTGTGGAATCCCGCATGGTTCGTATTCAGGGCGGATGCGATGCTCGACAAGTTCAAGCGGTGGCTTCCCGGATCATATCGGATCCTCATGCAGATCCATCGCGACCTTGGGACAAAGCGCGAGCAGACGACGATCAGGAAGCTCTTCCCGAAGCTTGAGAAGATATCGATCGACTATGCCGTCATGGAACGCGATCGCCATATGCTGGTCTTTCCTGCGAACATCACGTGGCTCGACATCGGGAGCTGGCGCACGGTCCATGATATGCTCGCTGCCGACGACCCGTCGCATAACATCGTCCGCGGAAAGCACGTTGGTATTGATTCTTCGGGCAACCTCATCTACTCGTACACCGACAGAGTCATCACGACGACGGGACTCAAGAACATGGTCGTGATCGACACCAAGGATGCGCTGCTCATCTGTCCGAAGGACCGCTCGCAAGACGTGAAGAAGATCGTGACCGAACTCGAACGGCAGAAACTCAATCAACTCCTTTAAGATGAGCAGGCATCGCACCTCACCGATCGTCAGCACCGTCTGGTTCGTCGTACCCTCGCTGCTCATCATCGCGGTGGTGTGGTGGTTTTTTGCGGAGTTGCGGCCGATCGATACCGGCAACAAGGAGCCGGTCTACGTCACCATCGTGCCGAAGACGGGGTTCCGCGGGATCGCGCAGCAGCTTGACGATGCGAAGCTCGTAAGGAACCGGTACATGTTCGAGCTCATCGTGCTGCTCGCGGGTTTG
>Ga0265297_10011964_pt1 | contig 10511 bp, 10 predicted proteins | sample Munlanlwell13791_FD_192502 | JGI IMG/M metagenome (GOLD analysis project Ga0265297, IMG submission 192502) | Leachate microbial communities from a municipal landfill in Southern Ontario, Canada - Leachate well 137-91 | ecosystem: Engineered > Solid waste > Landfill > Unclassified | place...
ACAAAACCGCTGCCGAAAGCGTCGCCGGCGCCGGTGCGATCAACGATTTTCTTTTCTTTATAAATCCCCGTCTGCCAGAGGGTCTCTCCGTTTGAAACAATCAGTCCTTTCGGGCCTCTCGTCATTACTACGATTCCGCTTACCCACCGGTCCAGTTTTTTAAAAACTTCTTTTTCCCGCTGGTAAGAAATATCCGTTAAATAAGAAGCTTCTTCCTGGTTGGTTATGAAAACGTCATAATTGCTCAAAAGCTCCGGCTGAGCTTTCAGAATTTTCAGTTCCCGGCCGCCGGGATTGCCGGCAACCCTGATATTGTTCTTTTTGGCGAAAGAAAAAATATTCCGAAAAAGTTTTTCGTTTCCGCCCAAAGAGCCGATAAAAAACCATTTCGTTTTCAATTTTTTCCAGGGAATTTCTTTTTCGTCCATGCCTTCGCCGGCGCCTTTGTAGGAAAGAATCGTCCGTTCCCCGTTTTCATCCAGAAAAATCACCGAATAGGCGGTGGGAACGGTTTTGTCTTTCTGAATGAAATCCGTGTTTATCTTGTCTTTTTTAAGAGCGCGGATTATTTCTTCCCCGGAAACATCTTGGCCCACCCGGCAAATAATCGCGGTTTTCAGTTCCTGGCGGCTGAAAGTGGCGGCGGTATTCGTCCCCACGCCGCCGGTGGTGAAAGTAATCTTGGGAACTTCCACTTTTGAGCCAAAAGGCAGGCAGATTCCCTCGCCTACCCGGAAACGGGAATCTTTAATTTTCGTAAAATTTATCCCTTCGAAAAAAGCGTCCCTCGTGGCCGTCCCGATTGTGATTACGTCAAACATTTATCTTATTATTCTAACCTATCCGCGGATAAAATTTAAGAGTTGTATTTCGAGATGTTGGCGACCACTCCCGCCATCGTCAGAAAAACCGCCAGGGCCGTGCCGCCGTAACTTATGAAAGGCAGAGGAACGCCGGTTAAAGGAATCAAGCCCGTAAGCGCCGCGATATGGGTAAAAACCTGCAAACCCACGATCAAACCGAAACCTATTGCCACAATTTTGGCGAAATTGTCGGGATTTCTCCCGGCAATGGCGAAGCTCCGCCAAATCAAAAGGAAAAAAGCGACAACCAAACCGGCCGCGCCCACGAATCCCAGCTCCTCGGCGATAACGGCAAAAATAGAGTCGCCGATGGGCTCCGGCAAACCATGAATCTTTGTCGTTGATTGCCCGTAGCCCCTTCCCCACAACCGGCCCGAGCCGATAGCCATAAGGGTCTGATTCTGCTGAAAACTTTTCCCCAAGGGGTCGGCTTGCGGCTCAAGAAAGGCCTTTATCCGTTCAAAACGGTAAGGAGTGAATTGAATCACCAAAAGCAAAACCAAAACACCCAAAAGAATGATGGCCAAAATATACCTGAATCTGGCGCCGCTGATGAAATAAACCGCGACCGCGGAAATGCCGATAATCATGGCCGCGCTGGTTGAATGCTGAACCAGCAGAATGCCGCAGATGAAAACCAGCAAAAAAATGAGAGGCAGAAAACCGCTTATAAATTTTTGGGTCCGGTCTTTGTTCCGGCTTAACCAGGCGGCTAAATAAAAAAGGAGAACGAATTTTACGATTTCAGACGGCTGAAAACTGAAATTCCCGAAAGCAAGCCAGCGTCTGGCGCCGCCGGACAGAATCCCCATGGGAGTGAAAACCAAAATCAAAAGCCCAATGCCGGCCACCAATAAAACCAAGCTCAGTTTCTCCCAGCGCCGGTAATAAACATTAGCCGCGATGAAAAATCCCAAAATGCCGGGAATCAAACCGTAAAGTATCTGGTGTTTCAAATAATAATAAGTGTCGTTGAATTTGGTTTTGCCCAAATCCGAAGAAGCGCTGGCCAGCATCGCCAAACCGAAAGCCGCCAGCAAAAAAACCAGCAGGATAAAAAAATAATCGATTTTTTTTGGTCTTGCCCTGGCTCTCATTTTAAAAATGACCGAATGGGTTATGCTTTAAAACCTTTCCCGCCAGCTTACCGCCGGTCTTTCCGTTTTCTAAAACAACCGAACCGTTAACCAAGACCTCGCTCGGTTTGCCGTCCCGCATAATCACGATATCGGCAAAATTGCCTTCGGCGACCAGTCCCCGTTCCCTGATTCCAAATTTGCGGGCCGGCGAAGAAGTGATTTTGACTATGGCTTTTTCCAAAGGCATTAAATTCTTCTCTTGGACCAAATTCAAAAAACTAACCGCTCCCCCGGAAGCGATGATGGCGTTTTCCGAAATCAAAAGCTGGGAAAGAGCGGGAAAATCGATGTTTTTATACCAGAGTTCGGCTTTCAACTGAGTCAACTCCATAAGTTTTAAAAAGGCCTCAACCGGCGCCAGATTCTGGCTTTCGCCAAATTGGATCAAGGATTTGCCCTCGATGAATTTCAAAAAAGGCGGAACCTTGGCGATGGTCAAATCTTCAAATTTGATTTTCTCCAAAAAATCCAAAATCCGTTCCCTGACGCTGGGAGTTTTGATATTCTCAAGCATTGTTTCCAAACCGCCATTCCTGGCCCATTCCGGCAAAAACATGTAAATATCCATTAGGCTCGCTTCGGCGGGATAAATGTCGAAACGAATCCGGGCCCGCATTCTTTCTTTTTCCAGCAAAGAAGCGATCTCCAAATAATCCTTGCCGAATCCCAGTAACGGCTGAAAACGGCTTATCTCCACGTTAGCGCCGGTTCTTCTTGAAAGATCCAAAGTTTCGTTGAAAGCCCAAGCCAGCCCTTCGGAATAATTGCGAAGTTGGGCGGCATAAACGCCTTTGAATCTGGCGGTTGTTCTCGCTAATTCCTCGATTTCCCATTTGGAAACATTATGCGAATGAACGTAGCCCAGCCCGGTTGAAAGACCGAAAGCTCCTTCTTTCAATCCTTCTTCAAGAACATATTTGAAAACTTTAATTTCTTTTTCGGTCAGATCGCGCAAGTCCTCTCCGACAATCGCCCGGCGAATGGTGGAATGGCCGATTAAGGTCCCGAAATTCACTCCCAGTTTCCGCCGTTTTAAAATTTTCAGAAATTCGAAAACCGAACGCCAGTTGACGTTTACCGGCGAAGAACCGGCCCATTTCCTGACTGATTTCAAAGAACCGTCGATTAAAGGCGCCAAAGAAGAACCGGCATTGCCGCCGATAATGGTGGTAATCCCCCGTTTTAAAAGTTCGCCCTGTTCCGGGTCGGAAAATAAATTCAGATAATGGTCGGCGTCGCCGTTAATGTCGATGAAACCCGGCGTGGTTATCGCTCCACGCGCGTCGATAACCTTATCGGCGCTTTGATGCGGAAAATTGCCCAAACGATTTATCCGCCCGTGATTGACGAAAATGTCGCTTTTGAAAGGAGGTTTGCCGGAGCCGTCGAAAACCAAGGCGTTTTTAATAAGAACGGTCATGCCTTAATTATATAAATTTTTAAGCGGAAGCACAAAAAATTTATATCAAACCCTTACAAAAACCTCGCTAAAAAGAAAAGCACCAAACCGATGGCGCTGGAGAGAGCCGAGATAATCCAGAAACGCATCGTCACCTGGGTTTCTGGCCAGCCGATGGCTTCGAAGTGATGATGAATGGGCGTGGAAAGAAAAATTTTCCGGTGGAAAAACTTTTTGCTTATCGTCTGAAAAATCACCGAAAGGGATTCAATGACCAGAATGACGGCGAAAAACGGCAGGAAAACCGCGGTGTTGGTGAGCATGGCGATGACTCCCAAGGTAACCCCCAGGGACATGGCGCCGGTATCGCCCATGAAAAATTTCGCCGGATAGATATTAAACCAAAGAAAAGAAAGAAGCGCTCCCAAGACCACCGTTTCCATCGCCGCCAAATCATAACGGCCCAGAACGAAAGAAACCACGATCAAAGAACCGAAAGCGAACAAAAGCGTGCCGCCGGCCAAACCGTCAAGACCGTCGGTTTCATTAGTGGAAAAAGCGGTCGCCACGATGATGAATATGAAAATAGGAATATACCACCAGCCGATTTCGAAATAGCCGATGAAAGGAATATAGAAAGTGCTCCAGCCGAGATGAAAATAAAACCACCAGGCGCCGACAACGGCCACCGAGGTATAAAGGATGATTTTCAAGCCCATCCGCAAACCGCCGCCGCTGGGACCAATTTTCAATATTCCCAGAATATCGTCGAATAAACCGATAAGGCCGGCAATCAGCATCGTCGCCAAAGGCAAGTAGGTCTGGGCGCGGTTCACAAAATTGAAATATCCCCAAAAACCGTCCGAAACCTTGTTCAATATCAGGAATAAAAGAGCCAAGACGATAACCGTCCCCCAGATAATAACCCCACCCATGGTCGGCGTCTGGGACTTACCTTGGTGAAGCCGCGAAAAAATCGGCGCAGAGGCCTCGTCGCGGATATTTTTTTTGGTCAGATCGAATTTGCGAAGAAGCCGGACGAAAAACGGCACCAACAAAAAAGCCGTTCCAAAAGACACGGCTAAAAGAACCAGCATCCTCACCACCTGAAAAATAATTTGAGTATTATCGGGCATTCCCAGTAGTAGAAACTCGATTAAATATTTTGTGAATAAAGATAATCTTTGATTCTGCGTTTTAACAGACGCCGACCTTGGCTTGTTTTCAAATATTTTTCCCTTCTTTTTGCATCATTGTCATTCAAGCAAACCTCGCAATAGATTAGCTTCCAAGGTTTACCATGTTTGGTGGAAAAATTAAAACCGCGATTATGTTCCGATAATCTTCTTTCGAGATTGTTGGTATAACCAATATACATTTCCTTGTCTTTTATGCTTTGTAAAACATAAGTATAGAACATAATCGCCAATCGAGTTTTCACTACTGGGCATCTTTCAAATAATCCAAGAGTTGCTGGGTCTGGCCGAAGCGGTCTTCGGCTCCCAAAACAATTATTAAAATCCGGCGACTGTTGACCAAGAATAAAGAAGCCAGATTTTGCTTCGATTCGTCGATGTATCCCGTTTTGCCGCCCAAAAAATCAGGCCGCCCGGCGAAAAAATTTATATTCTCGTAATCGCCGAAACTTTTTTCCCGGCTCCAATCCAGTATTTCCGGATGGTTATTAACAATATACTTCATTAATTTTCTGATGTCATTAGCCGTTGACCGATTGAACGGCGAAAGGCCGGTCGGATCGATGAAGAACGTCTGGCTCATGCCCAGCTCGGCCGCTTTTTTGTTCATCAAGTTCACGAAATCCTGCTGGCCGAAAATATGGAAATCCGCGAGCGCTACCGCCGCGTGGTTGCTGGAAGTCAAAACCATTATTCTTATCAGGTCTTCAACCTTATACAATTTCCCCGCTTCCAATTTCCCTAAATTTCCTTCAACGGCAAAAGAATTCTCGCTGGCCATGATTTCTTTTTCTTTGCCGATTTCCTCAATCGCCAAAACCGCGGTCATCAATTTGGTGATGGAAGCCAAAGACCAATGAACGTCGCTGTTATAACTTATCAAGTCGCTTTCGTTGTCCAGGTCGGAAACCAAAGCTATTTTCGTGTTGAGAACGGTTTCCGGCGGCTGTTGGCGGCTGTCTGTTGAAGCTTCGGCGGAAGCCAATAATTGGAAAGAAGCGGAATTCCCGGATAAAAAGCCCCGGGGAATATTGACGATTAAATCATTTTCGGAAGAAACCGAACTGCTGCCATAATCCAATTTCGGCAGGTTTTGGGGAATTATTCCGGCGCTTGCGCCGTTTTGTTCTTCCGGCGCCAAAGTGCTGACCGCCATCGATTCCGAAAACGAAGCCGGCTGTTTGACGGCCGCAATGTCGATTTTCGCTCCTTTGGTAACCAATAAAGAAGCGAAAATCAGAATAACCAATAATAAAGAATTAAGATTGTTGCGCATTGCTGCCTGTATTGCTCGTGATATTTTTTAATAATTCCTGAAACTTCGGATATTCCGGCAATTCTTCCTGCTTACTCAAACCCATATGCTTCAAAAATTCGAAACTGACGTTATAAAGGAATATATAAGGCCTCTCGGGGTCGGGATAACGCTCAACCAATCCCCTAACCAGAAGATTTCTTAAAATATAGCTGGAATTGACGCCTCTTAAATAATCAACCATTGACCGCGCCATCGGGCCGTTATAAGCGACGATGGAAAGAGTTTCCAAAGCGGCCGGAGTCAAATTTTCTTTGATTTCTTCCTTGATGATTTTTTCGCCCAATTTATGAAAATCCGGTTTGGTCGCCAATTGTATCTGATCGCCTATCCGGTTTAAGGCCAGGCCGCGGCTGCCGTCGGTTTTCAACTGATTTTCAAAAACGCCGATTATTTCTTCCAGTTCCTCTTTTTTGATTTCCATAAGCCCGGCTGCCCTTTTCGCGTCAATCGGTTCGCCGTAAATAAACAACAAACTTTCCAGGGCTCCCATCAGGTAATTTTTTCTTTGTTCTTCCATTTTTCAATAATAATTATTTAATTATATTTTTTCAATGGTGATTTCGGCAAAATGCCTGTCCTGTTTGACGTCTATCAAGTGGTCTTTGATTAAATGAAGAATCACCAGAAAATAAGTGATGATTTCCGCTTTGGGCTGGGACGCAGTCAGTTTCTTAAAATTGAAGGTCTGGGCGGTTTCCATTCTTTTCAGGAATTCCCGCATTTTTTCCTCCAGATTGATGACCTCAAGTTTGAAATCCTTGGTTTCATAAATAAATTTCTGGAGTTCCTTGAGCAGGCGGTCAAGCGCGGTTTTTAAATCAGCCGGCTTTATTTTTTTGGGCGGATAAAAAGACAGCTGCGAAGAAGCCAGAAATTCCCGGCTGAAAACCAAAGGTTTTTCCCGCCAGAGATTTTTAAGATGTTCCCTCGTGGCCTTGAATTCCTGATAAAGCTTCAGCCGTTCCTCCAAGTCCTTTATTTCCTGTTCTTCTTCCTGGTCCAAAACCAGATTCGGCAAAAGGGCTTTCGATTTTATCAGAAGCAGCCGCGAAGCCACCACCAAAAAATCCGCCAAAATGCCCGGCGCCATTTCTTCCACGGTCGTCAAATAAACCAAAAAATCGGCTGTCACCTGGGCCAGGCTCAATTGGGTGATTTCCAGTTTTTTCTCTTCAATCAATTCCAGTAATTTCTCTAGAGGGCCGGAAAATTGTTCCAGTTTAAGTTCGTAAGCCATTTGACTCCCCATAATTCTATACTATAATACCTTAAAATCCCATGAAATTGATTCATTACAAAATTCTGACTATCGTTTTAGTGGTTCTTTTGGTAAGTTCGATTGTCATCTTGTTCCGGGATGCCGGCCTTAGCACCGCGAAAAAAATATCAGCCGAAGAAGCGGGCGCGAAAGTCGTAAATTACATCAATAGTTTGCAGGGCGAAGGCGTCGCCAATCTGATTAAAGCCAGCGAAGACACGGAAAAAGGCCTTTACAAACTGGAAATCAGCATCAAAGACCAGGTTTTTGAACCTTATGTGAGTTTGGATGGAAACACGTTGTTCCCGGACGTAATCGATTTGGGAACGGCGGCTTCTGAAACAAAAACAAGCGCCAATCCCCCGGCTGGAGAAACCGTTGACGGCAACTTCATAAAAGTGGCGGATGCGGAAATCATCAAAGAAAACGGCAAACCGGTAATTTATTTCTTCGGTTCAACCAGCTGCCCTCATTGCGTGTGGGAACATCCGATTATCCAGAAAGTAGCCGCTGAATTCGGCGACAAAATCATTTTCCGCGACAACATGATAACCGACTCGGGCGACATTCAGGACAAGGATATTTTCTTTAAATACAGTAAAGGAGGCATTCCCGCCATCGTTTTGGGCGGCGTTTACTACCGCGAAGGTTCCGGCGAACAAATCGGGGAAGAGAAAGAAGCTGAAGTCCTTAGGAAGCTGATTCAATCGCTTCTTTAGTGTAGACATTTGAAGGACCCCAAAGCATCCAACCGTTAAAGTTTTCTCCCAGGCTGTCAATGACGGCCTGGATTTCTTTTTTAATCATCTCCGCGTCATAATCCGCTCCCAAATCGAAATCCTGAAGCCAGGGACGGATTTTTGATTTCATCGGGTAACTGGCTATTAATTGATTGACTGTCGAACTCACGGTATCTGAACCGGCGGCAGTCGAACTGGCGGTAGAAGTGGCGGTCTGCGGCCGGCTGTATTCTATGAGGCGTTTGATGGCCGCATCCAAAGAATACTTCACCACCTCGTAAGGATAGAGAGCGGGATTTTTATATCCCAAAAATCCGGAAGCGTAATGGCTCGGATAAACCATCGGGCAAACATAATCGAAATAAGCGTAAGCGCTTTCAATAACCTGGCCGATGCCCAGGTCGTCATGATTTATGGTGGCCAAACCGAAAAGGTCGGCGGAAATCTTTACCCCCGGCAATTCCTGGCGCAAAATTTTGAAAAAAGATTTCATGGTTGAGTTTTTGGAAGTTTTTTCATCCCAGAAAGGAAAACTCATGTCGGTCAAATCGCCGTCGGAAGGAAAACGGATATAATCGAAATTCAATTCATCGAATCCCCGGCTGGCGGCGTCTTTGGCAATGGCGATGTTATAATCCCAGGCGTCTTTAGCTGCCGGGTCAATCCAGCTTAACTTTTTATTGTCCAGCCACGCTTCGCCGGTTTTTATGCTTTTAACGGTCAAATCCGGCCTGGCCTGGCTCAATTTCGGGTCCTGGAAAACGGTAATCCGGGCGATAACGTAAATCCCCTCGTCATGAAGCTGCTTGATGAGCCGATTCATCAAAGAAATTCTTATTTCTTTGGCGTCGTACTCGCTTACTTGCGGAACGGCGATGTCATAACCAACATAGCCGGAGTAATCCTTGATATCGATAACCACCGAATTGATTTCCGTGGTTTTGGCTAAATCAATCAGGTATTTTATTTTGGTCTGGCTGCCGCCCGACCAGCCGGTAAAATAAACGGCTTTGATGATTTCGGGCGGACTGGCCAGCGGCTTTTGGTTTTCGATGTCGGTTATTTTCGGCGTTGTTTGATTCGTTTTTTGGCTTCCGGTTAGCGATGCTTCAGGTACATCCAATGTGGCCCCCGGAGAACCCGGAGCCACCACCACTTCAATCGTCCCCGTTTTCGCCAAATACAAAAAAGCACCGGTGCCGGCAGCCAAAATCAGCAAATAAATCAAGAATTTCGTCATGGATATATGATGAAGCATAGCCCCGTATGACAACGACGATAACCAATTTGTCGTTTAATTCCGGGATTAAATAGAATATAACATCATTTCCCAACCAATCAAAATAAGGTTTTGTGATTAAATTATCACGAATTGGAATTAAACCAATCGCCGTTGCTCTGCGGGGTATAACCTAAACAAATTAATCCGCCAAAACGCAATTTTGACGGAATTTGTAAAACATGATTTAGTTTTGGTAACCGTTCTTTAAAAATATTCAAATGACAATCAGGAGGTTAAAATGAAAGAAATACACCCGATAATCTTTACGGAAAACTGCTTGAAAGCGGCAACCGATGCCAAAGAAAATTTTCTGCAAAACATTTTAAAACCCTTGCCGCGGTGGATAAACGCCGACCATCTTACTCTTCTCAGGATTTTGTGTACTGTCCCGGTGATCTTCTTTTTTCTGACCAAGAAACTTGATGTTGCTTTCTGGTTTTTCGCTTTCGGGGCATTCCTCGATTTGATTGACGGCCCGATAGCCAGAATGCAGAAAAAAGAATCTGATGTCGGAAAAGTGCTCGACCCCATAGCCGACAAGATACTCACCATATTCCCTCTCGTGATAATCTTCATTGCCAAAGGCGCATCTTTCCTGTCGCCTCTCCTCTTCTCGCTTGTGCTGTTGTTCGAATCCATCCTGCTTCTTATGGGCGGCAAAGCGATACGGGCGCGCGCCGGGCTGAAACAAAAATTGGGCGCGAATCTCTGGGGAAAATGGAAATTCTTCTTCCAGGCCATCGGCGTTTCGCTGCTTATCCTGCAGAAACCCTTCTGGGCCCAGCTAATTTTATGGCCAGCCGTGATCTTAGCAGTCGCCAGCATAATCGATCATCTCACCTCCAAAACCCCGGAACAAATTTGATTCCGGGGTTTTTATTTCAACATTTGGATTTTTATGAATAAAACCTATAATTAGAGATATGGCTCTCGCTATTTACAGAAAATATCGGCCGCGGACTTTTAAGGACTTGCTCGGCCAGGAATTAATCAGCCGGATTCTCCAAAACGCCGCCAGCCAGAATAAGTTTTCCCACGCCTATCTTTTTTCCGGGCCGCGGGGCTCGGGGAAAACCACGGCCGCCCGCCTGCTCGCCAAAGTCGCCAACTGCCTGACCCGCCAGAAAGACGAGGAATTCGCCAAAAAAGGCGAGCCCTGCAATTCCTGCGCCGCCTGCCTCGAAATCGACCAGGGCCTGGCTTTGGATGTCGTTGAAATCGACGCCGCTTCCAATCGGGGCATTGACGAAATCCGGAACCTCAAAGAAAGCGTCCGCCTCTCCCCCACCTCCTTTAAAAGGAAAATCTTCATTATT
>Ga0265297_10011965_pt1 | contig 10510 bp, 14 predicted proteins | sample Munlanlwell13791_FD_192502 | JGI IMG/M metagenome (GOLD analysis project Ga0265297, IMG submission 192502) | Leachate microbial communities from a municipal landfill in Southern Ontario, Canada - Leachate well 137-91 | ecosystem: Engineered > Solid waste > Landfill > Unclassified | place...
GTATAAAAGAAGCAATACTGGTATAATCGTCATGGTAATTCCATTTTAAAAGGATGTTCTCATGATCGGTAAAATTCTCGCAGGCGTAGTTGTCGCAGCTGTAGCCATACAGTTCGTCCCCTACGGTAAAAATCATACAAACCCACCTATTATCAGTGAACCCCAATGGGATTCACCTCGCACTAAAGAACTTTTCAATAATGCCTGTGCCAATTGTCACTCCCATGAAACAAAGTATCCATGGTACAGTGATGTAGCACCCATCTCATGGCTGCTTCAACGTGACATAGACGAAGGGCGTGAGCACTTCAACGTCTCGGCATGGGGTATTCAGAAAAAAAATGAGGGGAAAGATGCGGCGAAAGAGGTACGTGAGGGGGAAATGCCCCCATGGTTTTATCTCCCGACCCATCCTGAAGCCAAGCTCACGGATACTCAAAAACAAGAGCTTATAAGCGGTTTTGAAAAAACATTTGGAAAAGAAGAAGCGGAAGAGAAATAAATACATCTCTTCGTCATACCGTACTTGATACGGTATCTATACATTGGATTCCGTGTCGTGGTACGGAATGACAGCGGCTTTAGCTTTTGGTGAAAATTATTTCACCAAATCCGCGCGGGGAAACGTAAACGTCGATTGGCGCAATACGGTCACTTTCACTTTATCGTCCATTGCATACGCTTTAATCGTAATGGGAATAACCGTATCTTTACGACTGTCATTAACAATCATTTCATCAGTATAAAGAACAATCACTTTTTTCTTAACAACACCCGGTTTGACTTTGAACGGTTGGGCAGGGGTTCCTATTTTTATTTTGCCTTCCATCCCTTTGGGTGCGATAACATCGAAATAGTAGTTATGATCCTCGTTGAGAGTGTTTTGCAACAAGAAGGTATAGGCATTATCAATACGCACTTTCCCCTCATCGGTATGATTGATCGAATAGAGACGATTTTCTTTGTTAATATTGAGAAGCATGTTCTCTTTTTCATTTCCCATCATCCCCAAAATAATACTGACAACAATCAAAATACCGATATAACCCAAAATTTTAGGGCGCAGATAGTGTGTTTTCCCCTGCATAAACAGGGTCTCTTTTTCACTTGACCACTCTACCAAACTAGGCTTACCAAGAGCTCCCATAACGCTCGTACAGGCATCCACACACTCAAGACAGTTAATGCATTCAAGCTGAAGCCCTTTACGGATATCGATATGCGTCGGGCATACCGTCACACAACTCTCGCATGTTGTGCACTCTGCATTTGCATTAACACTTAATAAATCTTTTTGTGTTGTAAAATTCTTTATGTGCTGATCTGTATAAATCTCACCGCCACGGTTAGGGTTGTAAATTGCCATAATCGTATCATCATCATACAGTACCGATTGTATACGAGAATAAGGGCAGACATAAACACAAAAATTCTCTTGCAAGAAAATAATGTCATACACCAAAAAGGCAACAATTCCAATGACCGTTCCCATAAGCACCAAATGCTCACTAGGATTTTGAATGTACGCTAAAAAGTCCTCAGGAGGTACGAAATACCACATCAAATCGGCCGCAGCAATAAACGATAATCCCGTCCAAATCAACAAAGCAACTACGCGCTTAATTTTATTCTCTGCTTTTGAGTAGTCGGGGTCTTGTTGTTTATTTTTAATCCGTTTACGAAGCCCAAGAAGTTTTGTTTCAATAAAATCACGATAAATAACTCGAAAAATCGTCTGAGGACACATCCATCCGCAAAAGACACGACCACCCAAAACCGTAATACCAAAAACTCCTATAAATAAGAGCATCAGTAAAAAGGGTAGCAAATAAAACTCTTGCATGTCAAACTGAACAAACATCAAGTGAAGCTTCAGCTTATCAAAACTCAACAAAAAGAGATGATTGCCCTCAATACGGATCCACGGAATTACCAGCGATAATATGGTCACAAATCCATAAAACCAATAGCGCTTAATTCTCCATGGTATCCATTTGTTTAAATAAGCTTTCCCCGTAAGAGATACTTTTTCTGTACTCATTCACTCTCCTTTTTGATTGCTTCAACTTTTGGACATTGGATGGTTTCGATCATTATTGCTCGTGTATCTGAACCGTTGCTTGAGAGAACGACTCCCTGAACCAATGCTTTTAACTCTCGTGATTCCACATAATCCTTTAATGAACTGCGGCTCACTTTCATTTGACGCGCTATTTCACTAACACTATTGCCTTGTTTTAGCAGAGCAACAATCTGCTCTAATTTTAAATCAAATTTTGATACCGATTTAGACCCCCGAGGACGCCCAATCCCTTTTTTGTCCTCATTTTGTACCATTTGACGAAGCTGATCAATGAGTCCTAAAACGACCATTATATCACTCTGCGCGTTGATTGTAATCCCCTGTTTTACATAATGAATCGTATTGCCATTTTTGAGAAGGCAACTTGTCATCTGTACCACATCTTCGATATTGACGCTGAGAACCCACGCATCGTATATCAACAACGTATCCGCTTTTAGGGAACGAAACAGCTCAACAACATTATTGCGCTCACTGATCCGTTTATTTTGAGACAATTGATCAATCATCTCTTTATCAATGGGTAATTTCATTTGATCACTGTAAGCATTGATCAATTTTAATTGCTCATAAACATTGTCGAAGTCTTTATCAGGACGAATATAGCTCACAGTCATTGCGGTTAAATTCCTCTCAAAGTTGAATTTAACCGTCATACTATCCTATATCGACGGCTTAAGTCAATAAAAAATCTACTTATTTCGTCATAATTGCCTTATTATAAGATAACAATCTCGCATACAAGATCAATATTAAACGCTTCAGACACCCGTTTTTTCGCCTCATCTATAAGAGTTAGGGCATCCGCATACGATCCGCCGCCATAGTTTACGAGGAAATTGGCATGTACTTCACTAAACGCCATTGCTCCCAAACGCTTTCCTTTCATTCCTACCGCCTCAATGAGACGTCCCGCATAATCATTCGGCGGATTCTTAAAACAACTCCCAGCACTGGCTTCCTTGGGCTGATTAGAGCGCATTTGAGCAAACATTTCCAATCGCTCATGCGAAAATCCAACTTCAAGCTCAAATGCTGCTTCAAAAACAACCTCGCTTATGGATGTTTTACGATAACCATACTCTATTTCATTTTTTTGTTTCCAACCGCTTTGTGTTCGAATGGCAATCAGATGGTTAAAAATCTCATACTCTTTAAGCCCTGCATTCATTTTGAGCATTCCACCCAGTGTTCCAGGGAGCTTGGAAAGATACTCAAAATGGGCAATATTATGTTTTTTACAAAACGACACAACACGTCCCCCGGCAGTTGCAGCCCCGATCATCAGACGATTACCCTCGATTCGAATAAAATCATATTGTTTTGAAAGGATCATCAGCGGTGGCGGAGTAGGTGAAACAAGTAAGTTATTGGCACTTCCGACAATTACGTGCCCTGCGGGAACAACATCGTCCTCGATAAGTGTCACATCGACAATGGGACCGATACGGATGGAGCTGAATTTTGAAAAATCAATCGTTTTGAAATTCATTGCATAAATGTCGGAATCATATTAAACATCCGAATGGTGAAATCTTGCATCTCGTTCATCATCCATGGCATCGTGAGAATAATAACGATGACAATACCGATGATTTTGGGGATAAAACTGAGTGTCATCTCATTGATTTGCGTTGTAGCTTGAAAAATACTTACCGCAAGACCCAAAAACATCCCTACGAGCAATGCAGGCAAGGATAAAATCAACGCAATTTTAAATGTTTCGATCCCTAGCCCGATCAGCTCTTCTTGCATCATGATTACGAATTCCTCAACGATGTATATTCTTGCGGGATACAAAAATCTCGTGCATCCATTTTTTGATCAAAAAAGTTGTGTTCATACCCTATCTCAAAGAGCTTGTTAATCGCTTCAAACTGTAGATCACTGAGACGGATCGACTCATCGTTTGCATACAGCTCTAAATATTTTTCCAATGTCTGGGCATCAATTCGTACCAACGATCGTTCAATGAGCATTTTGGAGAGGAGTTCCTTGTGATCTCGTGCTACTTGTACCGCTTTTGTGAGTAGATTTTCGTACGAAATCGCCGTTGTCAAAGGCAATGATCGTCGAATTGCCATTCCGCCCAAAGGGAGAGGAAGAGTGCCGCCGCTTAGTTCACACCATATATCCCACAGTTCTCGCTCAACAACCAAAGAATCATCATACCCCAAAATACTTTCGTGAATCAGTACCCCGGCATCTACCGTTCCATCCAAGACAGCTTGCTCAATGTCAAGAAAATTCATGTAAATAATTTTAGCTTCTGGATACGCGACCCGAAAAAGAAGCGCATTTGTCGTGTATTTTCCGCTCAAGGCTGCTTTAAATTTACGCTTTAGGTTCGTATCGCGTTTACGAATAAGCTTGGGACCATACCCGCTTCCGAAACTCACTGCCGTACGAAGCAGTGCATATTCCTGGGCAATATGGGGATACAAACCAAAGCTGATTGCACTGATGTCGTATGTCCCTTTGAGCGCTTCCACATTGAGTGTTTCGATGTCAAGTGCAATGTTTTCAAAAACGGTACTGTCGCGACCTACCCATCCAAACTTGATGGCATAATACATAAAAATATCATCAGCATCAGGAGAGTGTGCAATTACCATTTTTTTCACTAAAAATACCTCTAATTTTACAAATCTATGTAAATTTTAACGAAATAACGCTAAAATATCTCTATAAATATTCGAATGAATATATTGTATTGCAATTTGTCATATTTTTAACAAATACTTTCAATTTGTCATATTATTGTCTAACTTTATATTTTACCCTTTTAGGAGAACACGGCAATGATAGATCCAAACAAACTCAAATCGCTCGAATTGGCTATGAAACAAATCGATAAAACATTCGGCAAAGGGACGCTTATGCGTCTGGGAGACAAGGCAATCGAGCCGATTGGCTCCATTAGCACCGGTTCGCTTGGGCTTGACTTGGCCTTGGGAATCGGGGGAGTACCCGAGGGGCGTGTTGTTGAGATTTACGGACCTGAGAGCTCAGGTAAAACAACGCTGACGCTTCATATTATTGCAGAAGCCCAAAAAAAAGGGAGTATTTGTGCCTTTATCGATGCAGAACACGCATTGGATGTCGGATACGCTAAAAATTTAGGGGTAGATGTTGAAAATCTCCTTATTTCCCAGCCCGATTACGGAGAGCAAGCACTTGACATCGTTGAAACCATTGCTCGCAGCGGTGCCGTAGACTTGATCGTTATCGATTCCGTTGCCGCCCTCACTCCAAAAGTAGAGATCGAAGGGGAGATGGGTGATCAGCAAGTAGGAACACAAGCTCGCCTCATGTCTAAAGCATTGCGTAAACTTACCGGTGTTTTGCATAAAATGAACTGTACGATTATCTTTATCAACCAAATTCGAATGAAGATCGGAACGATGGGATACGGCTCGCCGGAGACAACCACGGGGGGGAATGCCCTGAAATTTTATGCATCGGTTCGTATTGATATTCGTAAAATTGCGACCCTTAAACAAGGTGAGAGCCAAATCGGAAACCGCGTTAAAGCCAAAGTGATTAAAAATAAAGTGGCTCCGCCATTTCGTCAAGCAGAATTTGATATTATGTTTGGAGAGGGTATCTCCAAAGAGGGTGAACTTGTTGATTACGGCGTTAAACTTGATATAATTGACAAAAGTGGAGCATGGTTTAGTTTTGAAGATACGAAACTAGGGCAAGGTCGTGAAAATGTCAAGCAAAAGTTCAAAGATGAACCTGAGCTGGCAAAGAAAATCGAAGAAAAAATTAAAGCCGCTATGGGTGTTAATAACATCATGATTATGGGTGAATCTGAAATGAATGAGGTGGATGAATGATTTTTATTGATGAAGTAAGTGCGATTGAAGTAATGGATTCCCGTGGCAATCCAACCGTAAAAGCAACCGTTCAGTTAAGTGATGGAACACGTGAAAGTGCCATAGTACCCAGCGGTGCGAGTACAGGTAAGCGTGAAGCTTTGGAATTGCGTGATGGCGATAACCGCTATATGGGCAAAGGAGTCTTGAAAGCAGTTGAGCATGTAAACAGCGATATTGCTGATGCGATTATGGGTCTAAGCCCTTACAATCAAGCGATGGTAGATGCGGTAATGAAAGAGCTTGATGGTACCGAAAATTACGGGAACTTGGGTGCTAATGCGGTACTGGGTGTCTCTATGGCGGTTGCTCGAGCTGCGGCCAAAAGTCTAAATATTCCTCTTTACCGTTATCTCGGTGGCGCCAATGCAATGGTTATCCCCGTACCGATGCTCAACATCATCAACGGCGGAAGCCATGCAGACAACAGTGTTGATTTTCAAGAATATATGATTATGCCGATTGGCTTTGACGATTTCAGTGAAGGACTGCGTGCATCCGCTGAAGTGTATCATACCCTCAAAAAAATCCTCAAAGATCGCGGTGCCAATACAGCACTGGGGGATGAGGGTGGATTTGCCCCGGATCTTAGCAACAATGAAGAGCCGATTCAAGTCATCATGGAAGCCATTGAAAAAGCGGGCTATAAAGCGGGTGAACAAATCGCTATCGCACTCGATGTCGCAGCATCTGAACTTGTGAGTGAGGGTGGCTACAAACTCGATTCTGAAAACAGAACCGTAAGCAGTGAAGAGCTCGTCAACTATTATGTTGATTTATGCTCTAAATATCCCATTGTTTCCATCGAAGATGGCTTAAGTGAAGATGACTGGGCAGGATGGAAAATTCTTACCGAAAAACTAGGATCTAAAATTCAGCTCGTTGGTGATGATTTGTTTGTTACCAATGCCAATATTTTGGCAGAGGGGATCGAAAAAGGGATTGCCAACTCTATCCTCATCAAGCCCAACCAAATCGGATCGGTATCCGAAACAATGCTGACGGTTCGTTTGGCTCAACGCAATGGGTATAAATGCGTTATGTCTCACCGTTCAGGAGAGAGCGAAGATGCATTTATCGCTGATTTCGCGGTCGCGCTCAACTGTGGTGAGATCAAAACGGGATCAACAGCGCGTGGCGAACGTACCGCTAAATACAACCGTTTACTCGAAATTGAAAATGAAGTAATGTACGGAGAATACCTCGGGAGCAGTTTATTTAAATAATGAACTATCAAGAGCATGACCAAATACTCGACTCAAGCGTCTCTCGTCAGAGTTTCAGCGAGCGTCGTTTTGGGCTCTCAACAGGAAGGTTTTTTATTGTAAGCGGGTTGATTACAGCGTTTTTATTTTATCTTGGTGTTCTTATTTTTGGAAACAATTCTCTTTTGGTTTTAATCAATCTTGAAGAGTATCAAAGCTTTTTGATTGACGATATCGAACATCTTAAAAGTGAAAATTCCAATCTTCAGAAGCAATATTTTGAGCTAAAAGAGCTGGATGCAGATTCTGAATCAATACAAGAAGGAGGGCAGCCATGAACAAAACACTTCTTCTTTCATCTCTATTGATTACCGCTCTTTTTTCACGAGAAAATCCTTTTTTCTCTCTATCTGAAGGGGTCTCCCTTCCGCTATCCTCGGAGAAAAATGTTCACAAACCTCCACTTACGTCAATGACCTATAATTTTCCCAACAATTCGCGTCTTCTCAAAGAGGTAAGCTTTACTTTTCAAAATGTTGACGGGAGCTTTGAAACCCGCAAACTTGAAATTGATCAAAGTATTGACTGGCGTGCACCGCTCATTCTATCACAATCAAGCGGACAGCCCTCTCTCCCTGCAACAGAAGGAAAGTCTTCTTCTGCCAATAGTGGATTACTGCAGTTTATTGGGTCTGGAAATCGAATGTCTATTATTGCCAAAGAGCCTATGATACGCCACTTTACACTCAGTGATCCGGACAGTGTTGTCATAGATTTTAAACAGAATGGCGTATTTGAATCCTATCAAAAAGGACTCTCTGCTGCCCCCTACACCAAAGTAAAAGTCACCAATCATGGTACGTTTGCACGAGCAATTCTTACCCTTGACGGGCATCATATTTGCCATGTTTCCAAAACAGATCAAGGTGCCAGTGTCATTTGTAAATAAAAAGATGAATGATAAAAATCGGATTGAGTTGAATCCCCGTGAATACGGGGACCTTAAAGAAGTTCTTTTCATACCCTATAATAGGGTACAAGCGGGAAAATAATTACGCTACAGAAGCCAATGCAGCATCGTAGTTAGGCTCTTCTGTGATTTCAGGAACGATCTCTTTATAGGTAACAACACCTTCTTCGTTTACTGCGAAGATTGCACGACATGTTACACCTGCAAGAACTGAACCACCAAGTAATACACCATAAGCATTTGCAAATTCTTTGTTACGGAAGTCAGAACATACTGTTAGGTTATCAATACCTTCAGCTTGGCAAAAACGGCCAGCAGCAAATGGAAGGTCAAGAGATACGATAGTTACGGTAACATCAGACAAGCTTGCAGCTTTTGCATTGAAGTTACGCGTTTCTGTAGCACAAACACCTGTATCCAATGAAGGAACAACGATAATAAGTTGTTTTTTGCCTGTTGCGCCACCTACGGTAACATCACCAAGTCCAGCAGAGTTTACTACAGTAATCGCTGGTGCTTTATCGCCAACATTTACAGTGTTTCCTAAAAGTTCTACGTCAGTACCTTTGAATTTTGTTGTTGCCATTTTGGGCTCCTGTTTTTATTTATATGAGGAATTGTACAAAAATCAGACAGTTTTACTCTGAATTCTAAAATATATGTTTTAGATTAAGCTAAATCACAGTTTGCAACGGGGATTAATCGACACATCCATATGATTTACAAATGCTTCAAGGGCGTACGCTTCCAGTGCGCATCGCCCTATCATTGCTGCATTATCCGAACAGTACTCCAGCGGAGCCAACAACAGTGGTGCTTTATACGATGCGAGCATATACTCCACCTGTGAGCGCAAATAAAGATTGGCACTCGCTCCGCCCACAATAGCAAATCGAATTGGAGGATTGGTCTTGAAATATTTTTTGAGCTTTTGGATCAAATGATCGGTAGCCGTTTTTTGAAAAGCAGCGGCTATATCAGGATACGCATCAGCTGATGAGGATTCAACCGCTAAACGAACTTGATTTTTAAGCCCTGAATAACTAAAAGCAATTAACGGAGATTGCGAGAGGGGGACGGTAAAGGAAACGTGTGACGGGTTGCCCTTGGAGGCTAGCTTCTCAATGACTGGTCCTCCGGGATAGCCAAGCTTCATCATCTTGGCTACTTTATCAAAGCTTTCACCGTAACTGTCATCCATCGTCGTCGCAACCGTTTCCATCTCGGAGTAAGATTTACCTTCATGAGCTGCGTATGACCGCCTGACACCAACAGCACAGTGAGGGGTAATTGAGACTCTTTTTCGATAAAAAGGGAGTAAATATGCCCTTTGAGATGATTGATCGGCAAAATAGGGATATGAAGAGCAATAGAGAGCGCTTTTGCCATCACAACTCCCTCAATCAGCGTTACCCCTAATCCCGGTTCATTGGTTACGGCAATCGCTTTTAGAGAACCAAACCACGCTTCGCATTCACTCAAAATTGCAGGGAGAGCAACGGCATGAAGACGACTGGCAAGCTCAGGAACCACGCCGCCGTATTGGGAATGTTCGAGCTCTTGGGATATTTTTTTATGGTAGATAAGTTTTTTAGTGGCAATCTCAGTTATAGCAATTGAGCTGTCATCACACGAACTTTCTATACTTAAAATCATTGCATCGCCCACTCTTTTACCCACGGCCATTCTCCATAGCCTGAAGAGGCATTAAGGTGTCCCCCGTTGCCTATTACCATCATCTCTACACTAAGCGCTCTTTGAAGCTCTAACGCCTCCTCTTGACTCATATACGGATCATTGTCGGAGGTTACCAGCATTGCTTCATCCGCATATACAGAATTCGGAGTTTCAAGGGGAAAAAAACTTTTGAGTGTTTCGAGCTCGCAGGTCAGACGTGGCGGCGCTACCAAAAGAAGCCGTTTGACGGGAGCAATTTCACCTTCATTGCACAGATGCAGCCATAGGCTGCAACCAAGTGAATGGCAGATGACGACTTCAGGCTGAAATTCATTTAAAAGAACTTTTACCTGCTTCATCCATCTATTTTTACTCGGAAAATGGGGGTTATCCAAAAGGGGGAAGGATACGGTTCCATAATCTTTGGCTATTTCGCCTGCGAGCCATGCTTGCCAATGGGGATTATCACTTCCTCCCCAGCCGTGCAATAAAAGGGTTTTTTGTCTCACTTAAGCTTCCTGACATACTGACGTACTTCATTGTTGAGAGTAAAAACATCTTCAATGCATTTTGGCTCTTCCTCGAAGTGTTTAAACGCATGAATAACCCGCTGAGATATATCCAAGAAGGTGATTTTACCCTCCACAAAAAGCTCTATTGCCACTTCATTAGCAGCATTGACCACAACCCCCCG
>Ga0265297_10011966_pt1 | contig 10510 bp, 10 predicted proteins | sample Munlanlwell13791_FD_192502 | JGI IMG/M metagenome (GOLD analysis project Ga0265297, IMG submission 192502) | Leachate microbial communities from a municipal landfill in Southern Ontario, Canada - Leachate well 137-91 | ecosystem: Engineered > Solid waste > Landfill > Unclassified | place...
ATTTCTGAAAAAGATTGGTTCGAACTGTATTTTAAAAGAGCGCCGCCTCAATTTTTCGACGGAAGGTACCTTCCGTCCTGTCCTTGAAGCAGCCCCCTATCACTCTTGGTGGAGCTGGGGGGAGTTGAACCCCCGGCCTCTTGAGTGCGATTCAAGCGCTCTCCCAACTGAGCTACAGCCCCGAGTATAGTTTTTTTTATATCCGAGGGTACTGCGTTGCTTCTCATTACCGGAGTAGAACCCCTTATCATTTATCTTGCGTCAACCTTCGCAGATTCGCGCATGCCCAGGATAGCATAATACCATAGATTCAGCTATTATGGCAAGTGCCCGGGTTGAAGAATTTTGAGGTTATATTATAAAAGTTAACCCTTTAAAAAGCAAGAGATAACGAACAGGCCCCCCAACCTATCGCGCGTAACCCCCGGTATTTCCCATAAAAATAACCCCTCGCAATTATCCCTGCCTCGCTTTGTTTTGATCAGTTATTTTTTAAGTACCGTCTTATGTCTCTGCGGTGATTAAAAACATAGCGGAGATGCCCTAACAAATTTAATGCGTCGTATCGCAGGATAAGGCATAGCATCCGCAGGACACTGCCGGCAGATAAGGCGCCCCCGGGAAGGAACGCCGAATAATTCCTGCATTTTATATTGGCGACTTTATAAATATGCAGGCGCTGGCTGCTCTTAAAATCCTCCGTTTCGAATACAATCTCCGGCCGAGGAGCAAAATGGCACCCTTGCCTCCAATCCTTCAATACCCTGGCATTTTTATTAACCCATTCCCATGCCTCCGTGCCTGGATAAGGAGTAAAGATGTTCCAATGGCCGCTATCAAGGCCAAGCTTCAGGCTTTCGTTTAAAGAAGACATGCTTTTTCTAAAGCTGTCCTTCGGCAGTCCTACCATAAAAAAACCGTTTACCCTGATTCCATGCCGGTTAAAAAGGCTGATGGCGTTTTTAATATCACAGATTTCTTCTCCTTTCTTGATATTCGAAAACACCTCGCCATCCAGGCTTTCGATGCCTATGCTTGCCTGCCTGCATCCGGATTCTGCCATAAGTCTGACCAGTTCTTCGTCCAGGCGGTCAGCCCGGATGCCGTTGGGACATGACCAGGACATCCTGATATTGCGTTTAATAAGCATCGCGCAAAATCCCTTTGCCCTCTCCGGCTCAAAGGTAAAATTGTCATCCAGGATGTGGAAGGAGTTGGAATTATACCTTAACCTCGCCTCAGCTATCTCCTCCACTACCCCTGCGACGCTCCTGAACCTTATCTTTCTTCCCGCTATCCTTCCTACGCAACAGTAGATGCAGGAATAAGGGCATCCCCTGGAAGTAATTACGGGGTAGTCGTAAAGATTGCCGTTTAAGGAATCAAAACAACCATAGTCAGCAAAAGGCAGGGCATCCAGGTCCGGGGTTAGGTTCGCGGGGCAGCCTCTACCGCTTTCAAAAATACCTCCGACGCCCTCCGATACTACCCCAGCCATCCCCCTGAGCTTATTGCCGCTTCCCCACGCTTCCAGGAGCCTGGGGAAAACCTCTTCAGCCTCTCCTTCTATCCCTGCCTTGAAATTCCGGTTTTCCTTAAGTACACTTAAGGCATCCAGGGTTACGTGCGGCCCGCCGCATATTAAATCATCCCTTCCGAGTTCGGCTGCAATCCTGGAGGCGCTTTCAAGGGTAAACGATTTTACCGAAATCCCGATAACATCGTATTTAATAACCTCTCTTATCCTATTGCCCCCATTGCGGGGATTATTATTTAAATCTATTGTTCTTACATTATGACCGCGCTGTTTCAAACTGGCGGCAAGCATAGCCAGCCCGGTATTTAAACCCCTGTTTATCCCCGGAGGGTCAATCAAGGCGACGCGCATCGAATTCATGCATTATTGAGTCTGATTGCCTGGCGGTAAATACCTATTAACCTGCCGGCGTGGTGGGGGCATCCGAAATCGCGGGAGCTCCTCCAGGCGTTATTCCTTAGATTATCAAGAACAGTCCTCTCAAGAAAAGCCTTCTGGAGTGCGCTCTTCAACCCCGCCTCATCCCCTGCCTTAAATAAAAACCCGTTATAGCCATCGTGCACTACTTCGGTTATGCCGCCTACTGCGCTGGCGATTACCGGCGTAGACATGCTGAAACTCTCCAGAATAACTATGCCGAGAAATTCCGGCCATAGGGAAGGCACTACTGTAACGTCCGCAAGGCGGTAAAACCTAAATACCTCCGCATTATCCACCCTGCCGTAAAAGGTTACCCTCGCGTCAGCCCCAGCCAGTCCTCTAAGCCTCGCGGCATAATCTCCATCCCCCACTATATGCAAACGCATATGTTGATGAGCCAGCTCCCTGAATGCCTTTATCAAGATATGGACCCCCTTGTGCTCCACAAGCTGCCCCACGTACAATATGTTGAAATTTCCGTCTGGGCTTTCGCTCGGCAGAGGCTGCGGTTGGGTATCAACACAATAAGGCATAACCTCTCTTTTTATATCTCTAAAGAAGCGTTTTTCGAGGAATATCCTTTCTGCGTGCCGAGACGGCATGATTGCCAGGTTCGGCTTATGCCTGTTAATAAAAAGACGCTTTATGGCGCGGTAAACGAGGCAGGAAAATGAAGCGGAAACACAGATGCCGTGACGCTGCCGGCGGCAGTTGAGGGTAGCATACGGGCAGACTAAAGCAAAATCATGGCAGCTATGGATAAAGGGGAGCCTTAAGGCCTTCACCGCTGATATGGCGCTTAGGGAAAACCCGCTTAGGTTATGAGTATGCACAAGGTCGGGCCTTTCTCTCTTGAGAATAGCGCGGATAAGCAGATATGAATGCAAATTCCAAATGTCAAGGATATGCCACAAAAACCTCTGGACCGCCGGCCTGGATCTCGCCTCCAGGTTATGATAGATATTCAGGGGGGTAAAACTAAAAATCTTGATATTGCCTCTTATCGATTCCTGAGGCAGCAGTGAATGCAGGTTCTGATAAGGGGAAGTCGTGATCAGGACCACCTCGCATTCCCGCGGCAACCGCTCAACTATTCTCTCCAGGTATACCTCAGCGCCTCCGATATCGTGGGGCGGATAAAGATTGGCGATAATGCATACCTTCATTCAACTTGCCCTTAAATACTCTTTTTCGATAATATCGGCGTGCCTGCCCCAGCTGTATTTTTCCCTGACCAGGTCGTAAGCGTTGTTCCCCATTTCCCTTCTCGCTTGTGGGTTTCTCAAGAGATACCTTATCGCGTCCGTTAATTCGTTTACGTTGCCGGCGCTCACTACCAATCCGCATCCTCTGCCTTTTACATCTGCCGCCGCTCCTGCGACAGAACTGACTATCACCGGCTTAGCGCAGGCCATTGCCTCCAAAGCCGTCATGCCAAAGCCTTCCTGCCGCGAGGAAAGAGACGGCATTACCGTAATGTCGGCTCGATTATAATATTCGGCTAACCGGTTACTATCCAACTCCCCCAAAAAGTAAACCTTGCCTTCCAGGCCCCTGTCCCTGGCAGCCGTTCTGTAATAATCTAGCAATACTCCCCCTCCGACGACATATAAACGGATTGCGCTATCCCGGCTTATCTTTTCTACGCTCTCCAAAAGCAGGTCCAGGCCCTTATAATGATGGTGCCTGTCTAACCGGGATACGAAAAATAGCGTGTTGCCTTCATCCTTATCTTGAGGCAACGGTTTAAATTTGTCAAAATCTACTCCCGGAGGGCTGACTATGACCTTATCGCTAAAGCCTCTTAAGAATAACGAATTCTCCAGATAGCCTGGGTGGGTAATGAATATTGCCCGCGATGCCGCAAGCAATAACCTCAAAGCCGATATATTGTATAATCCGCTGGCAAGGCTCAAAACCCCTTCACCGCTGATATCATTGTGATAGGTCAGAAATAGCGGCCTGCCCTTAAGCAGGGACACAACGGCGCTGATATCGCTGCTCCAGGGGGTCGGCAGATGGGTATGTATGACGTCGGGGTTTTCTCTAAATATGGCCTCTGCGAGCCCGGTGGTGATATTGGTATTGGATAATTTAGCCGGATAGGCTAACCTTCTGACCTCAATGCCGTCTATGCTGCCGCTTCCGACAGGCGGTTCATCGGCGCAGATAACGGTTATGCGATGCCCGCGCCTTGAGAGTTCACGCGAGGAATAATAAACATAATTTTCTACTCCGCCGCGATAGGGGAAAAATCTCGCCGGCGTCTGCAGTATCCTCATGACCTAGCGGTATTCTTACTAACTGACCCAAGATAAAAAGCCTCGCTGGATTCGGCTATCTTATCCCAGTTGTACTGCCTGGCGGTCTCCTTTGCAGCGGCTGACATCCGCAGCCTCAGATTTTCGTCCCCAAGCAGCTCGAGGGCCTTCGCGGCCATATCCTCCCTGTCCTTGCAGATGAACCCATCCCGCCCTTCATGAATAAGGCCGGAACTGGCGTTCATAGGGTAATCGAGCATTATTACCGGCAGCCCGCAAGCCATAGCCTCAATTACGACAACGCCGAAGCCTTCTCGGCTGGAAGGAAAGATAAAAACCTTCGACGACTTCATCAGGCCGCTAAGCTCCCGATAAGACAAGAAACCCATAAAGGAAACGTTTCCTTCCAGACCCAGCTTCCCCCTTAGCTTAAGCAACCTTTCCTTTTCCGGACCCTCTCCGGCAATAATGCATTTTACGGCCGGAAAGGCAGCTTTGAGTTTTGCCGTTAAGCCTATCGCCGCATCCACATTTTTATCACTGATGAGCCTTCCGGCGAATATCAGCTCGGATGTCTCGGATGAAACAGGGGCGCCCTGCGCTAACCCGTAATCTATGCCGATGGGGATGACGCTGATGCGCTCGTCTTCCAGCCCGCAATTGATAAGGTCCTGCTTGACTTTATGCGAGTAAGCGATCACCTTTGGGGATAACCTGATAACCAGAGTTTCTATCATCCTGGCAATGCCGCCTTTAAAACGCCCGAGGTATCTATACCAGTAATCTCCCCAGACCTCCTGCCAGGTTACTACCAGCGGGGTCCTTCTTAAAAACGATATAAATCTGACCGGGAAGAATGGCAGGTAAGGGAAGGCGCAGCAATCGATGATATCAAACCGTAAGGACAAAAGCTCTGGTATAATAGAAACGCAAAAACGCACAACCCCTCTTATACCCCTTCTGCCGCTGTCGAGGTAGAGCTTTTTGAAGTCACAGGCGCCGTGCAGATATACCCCGCCATCCCTGATGCAACGCGGCCCATCCCAGGATTTCATCCCGAAGATATGCACCTCGTGCCCTTTATCGGCGAGCCGGCGGCCCAATTCCCAATTCCTTTTCTCTGCGCCGCCCTTTACGTAAGGATAGATTACATCGTAAATAAAAGCGATCTTCATGCTGGGGTCACCAGTTGATTTTAAAAACCCGGATCAAACTGCCGTATTCCTTCCTTTCCAGAAAAGGCTCAAAATGTTTAAGGCCTTCGCCATTAAAGAAATACAAGCGCACCAACATGCTGGCAGCCAGCTCCCGGTCAAGGGCAATGGCGTAATACTGTTTTTTGTCCTTGAAAACTATCACCGAATAATCAAGGTCGCTATTCGGATAGCTAATTTCCTTCAATCTGCCGCGGCTGAAAAGAAAGAGGCTCTTGGGCACGCTGTATTCACGCTGGTATCCGGAATAGACATATACCTGTTGCTGCTTCGGCTTATAAATCATGCCGTTGTTAAAAAGGATGTCGTTATCCTGGGGATACCCCTTCACCACCCCTCCCCTGAATTTAAGCCTCTTGGAGAGCCAATCGTCGGTATCGGACCCGGGCAGCAATTCAGCTTCCAGGCAAAGCTTCTCTGCCAGTTTCTCATCTACCCCGCACTTGATAAGGTAAGCTACCAGATCCTGCCTGCTCTTACTGTTTATGTTATTTTTTATATAAGCCTTGTTAAAATCCCAATTGCCGATAAAAGAAACAGGCGATGCCTTCTCCAGAAGACTCTGGTCTACTATAAAATAGGCCTCCGCAGGCCTCCTTGAAAGGATGCCCGCTACCTCGGCAGCGTCACCCGAAGGAAGGCTCTTATCGAGGAGTTTCCTTGCCGCATTCTCATCGAGAGATAACAATCCCCTAAGAAAGTTCACCGAGCGCAAGGGGTCCTGAAAATTCCTGTTGATAATCTCAAAGGCCCTGTTGCCGCCGTTATTGAGCATGCGAAGCGTAGCTATGGCCTTATCTTCGTCATTAGTGATAAAGCACGAAGCCATCCAGTAAGCCTGCGGGGTATTCTGGCTCTGTCCGTCAAAAATAACCCTCCTGCCTGCTACCGTTTTAAACCAGTCTCCGAAATCCCACCAGGAATTCAAAATAGCGTCCCTTGGGGTATTCTCTTTTATGGCAGTAAGCAGACTATGCCAATTGTCATCCATAAAAGGAAAGGTATTCTCTGCGGTATGGCGCGCATTGATACTCAACTTAACGCCTAAGAAGATAACGGCTGCCGCTAACAGATAGGGTGCCGCCCTGCGTAACCTGAAATGACGGTATATCTCGCTTATCCCCCAACCAAAGGCAACCCCCAGGGGTATGAGCAGAAAAACGGAAAATCTTATGCCGCTTCTGCAGGCAAAAAGCATCGCGATAAACCAAAAGGTCAATACGGTAATCGCCTCGCGCTGGAAAAAGGTGTATTTTTTATTGCGGGCCGTAACCAGGAACAGAACCAAGAGAAAGGCCATTCCCAATAAAAATAAAGGCATCCCGCCTATGGAATTAAGCAGCTGCGTGAAGCTTGTTTTTTTCAGCTCCCCTACCGTGCTGTAGACATTAGGCCAGATGGAATCCGTCAAGGCCCGATTCAGGATAAGAGAATCCCTGACCTGATGATAGAGTTCTCGTAAGGGGCTTAAGCCGCTAAAAACGACAACCCAACCCAGGCTTAAGAAAATAAACAAAAACAGCGTAACGGCATGTTTTTTTATGTAAATATAATTATCGTCTTTGTACTGCCAGCGCGCCAACCAGAGGTTAAAGATGGAATAACATTCATAAATTACCAGGATGATAAACACGAACCACCAGTTGGCCCAGCTGAAACAAAACAACCCTACCCAAAAAGCGGAAAAGGCAACCCAGGGCAGGCCTTTTTTTAGAGAATCTGCGCTATAGTTCTTAAGGTAGGCCCAGATGACAAGAAGCGGGAATATCAGGTTCAGGATATCGTTATCAAACCAGCCCGCCGAGCTGCGGACAAGGAATATGGGGGAAAACCCCACAAAAAGGCAAGCCACAAAAGCAGTAATATTATCCCATCCGGAAAGACAAAAAAGATATAATAAAACAAGCAGGAGCGCTATAAAGAACAAAGGCAGGTAGAAGAGGAACGTGATTAAGGGCAGGGGCTTGAATAGCGAAAATGCCTTATAGAGGAAGGCCGAGAGATAAAAAAAGAAGTTGTTCCGGGATAAAGAGCACCCTGATGGCGCAAGCATAAAATCATCAACCTGCCTGCCGCCTCTGATGCTGTCCCCGGGATAACCATGGCGAAGGATGTTATCTACATATCTGGCCCAGTGCCATCCATCCAGTTCCAAAAGATAGGTCTGGCCCTGGGGATCCTGATATCTCGATTTCAGCCTCCGGTATTCTTCCCAGGCCTCCTCTCTCACCTTTATCTTGTTGTGCCTGATATAATCCAGAAGCAGCGCCCTGGACAACCCATCGTTCACGGAAGAAGCGTAATCTGGAAATTTCTTTTCTACCTGAACCCTGGCGGCATTAAGGATGTTATTATTTATGGTATTGCGGGCTTGGCTTTTAAGCTGGGGGAAAAAGACGGGATAACACCGGTAGTAAATATTAGGGGCCAGAATCAAAACCAAGGATAAAATCGCAATCCGCTTCTTTCTCATCGTAGTTTTTATACTTTAACACAGATTCGTGACTTTTACAATAAAAACCCCGGCAGAAATCTTCTGTATCGTTAGGATATTCAACAAGATAGGGATAAAGATTATCCCCCTGCTACCGAAGGCATATTAAAACGGCTTGTCATGTTGACGGCGGGATTATCGGGAGAGCCGCAGGTGCCGGCTTCGCCGGCATTCCAGCAGCCGATGATATTAACGGTTATAAAATTATCCGGGGCCTCATAAGTAGGAGAGAATGCCGAGATATTTTTAGCAATAACTAACCAATCAGCATTACAATCAGCCGAGCCGTAGTTAGAGCAATACTTAATTTGATAAAGACTGCTGTCATAATGATACGCTACCCAGGCGTCTCTGCCGGTGCCCTGGCGGCCGTCTCCGGACGCCTCGCCCTCTCCCGGCCTGTCCACATAAAGCTCCAAACTAACCCCCTCGCTAATATTCACGGGGCTCATGCCGCTGATGGCGGTATTGCCTACGGCATTAATGATATTCTTAGAGATATGCTCCAGCACATCGGAAACCTGGTTCTGCACGCGCCTGCGTTTATCTAAACCGGTTAGGTGGTAGCTTCCGAAAATATCCAGACTGAATATGCTTACCGCAACAATGCCGGTCAGTATCAAAGCAATCAGCAATTCCAGGAGCGTCAGCCCGTTGTTTTTAAGGGGTAATTTCATTCCAGGTGATATTAAGCACTACCTTTGTTAAATTGTTGACGGGGGAATCAGTTGTAATGGTATAGTTTGAAGTATAATTATAGTAAAAATAATCTCCGGGCATTAAATGTTTTGTCTGGTAGCTATCATTAAAACTGCCGCCGGTCCCCAACCAGCTGCTGCTCCAGGTATCCTGGCTGACGTTCGCCTGCAGCGGGTCCAGAAAATACCTTGTTAATTCCGCCGCCGTCATCACGGAACGGACATGTAGAAAATACCATTTGCTGGAAATGAAGATGTTGGCCAGGCCCCCTATAATCAACGCCAGGATGAGCACTGCTACCAGAATCTCCAAAATGGTCAGGCCTTTGTTGCCTATTGCTAATTGCATTTGTAGGTATCGTTGCTGAACTGGTTGATGCAGTAAGTAGCATTGCCGCCGCTACGCTGGGCCTTGGCAACAAAAGTGTCATCGGTGGTAGCGGTAACCGTATAGTTCCAGTTGGAGGAATTGGTGGGTATGTAAAGTTTTAAATCGCGGTTTATATCTTCTGCATCGTTGCAAGTCAGATAGGCGCCATGCTCAATATGATAAAACTGCTCGGCGTCCTGAATAAGCTTCAGGGTAAGGTTTGCCTCCTTGCCTAAACTCTCCTCTTTCATTCTGCCATAGTTCGGCAAGGCAATAGCAGCGATAATGGAGATAATCACAACTACAATCAGCATCTCTATTAAAGTAAATGCTTTCTTCTGTATCATCACATTAGTCTTTAGGACAATAACACTCGGTGGCACCCGACGGACAGGCGCAGGCAGGCTCCCCCTGGTCTTTCTCCAGGGTCCATACCCTCTCATCGCTCCCGCGGCGGGTGGCGTTAGCCGCCCCTTGCGAAGTGGTAGCATAATCCCAGATATTATGGGGGCCTGAACCGGTAGGAAGGGTAAGTTTCAACCAGGTATTGATCTTTATTGAGTCAGCGGGGCCCTCTCCCGGCGGAGGCAGGAAAAAGGCATTTTCGATATAGTAAATACGCTCTGCTGCCTGGATAAGCTTCAGGTTAGCTTTTGCTTCTTTGTTAAAGGCGGACTCGCGTGATTTCTTAAAATTAGGCAGGGCTAAGGCTACCAGGATAGCGATAACCAGAATTACAACAAGTACTTCTATTAAAGTAAACCCGTACGCTCTTGTAAGCCGCTGGCGCTTCACAAAAATATAATCGCAGGGTGCTACTGCTTTTTTAATTAATAATAACCTCCCGAACCGCCGAACGCCCCAGTGCTGTAGGTAAGGGTAACGGTATAGGCGGTAGATGAACCTGGGGTTTTCCCGGTGCCAACGCCGCACCTGGTGGCTGTGGCTGCCGTTTCACCGCCGTCATAAGAGAAATAATGAGTGCTTGTGCAGCTTGAAGGAGCATCGACAGAAAGATTGGAGAGATCGCTGGAGTATGAACCGTATTCCTGTTTATAGGCCTCCTGGGCAGTGCGGATCTGGCCTAAAATACTCTTGGCTTCGGCAGTCCTGCCCCTCTCTACCAGCCTGGTATATTGGCTGAAACCCAGGGTAGCCAGGATACCTATAATAATAATGACTACAATAAGTTCAAGCAGCGTAAAACCCCTAATGCCTCTCTTCATAACAACCTCCCTTTGCTAAAAAGCATAAAAAATAAAGGCTTGGTTTTTAGTGTAACATATTTTTTTGACTTGTCAAATATTTTTCTATGCTTTCGTGCTGCCTAATTAATAATAACCTCCCGAACCGCCGAACGCCCCAGTGCTGTAGGTAAGGGTAATGGCATAAACGGTGGTTGCGCCTGGGGTTTTCCCGGTGCCAACGCCGCACCTGGTGGCTGTGGCTGCCGTTTCACCGCCGTCATAAGAGAAATAATGAGTGCTTGTGCAGCTTGAAGGAGCATCGACAGAAA